>Ga0208813_1001696_pt1 | contig 11016 bp, 8 predicted proteins | sample MalvireepMed_904_FD_184250 | JGI IMG/M metagenome (GOLD analysis project Ga0208813, IMG submission 184250) | Marine viral communities from the Global Malaspina Expedition - Malaspina viral metaG DeepMed_904 (SPAdes) (version 2) | ecosystem: Environmental > Aquatic > Marine > Oceanic | place... | reverse complement strand
CTGTACAACCTGTTTCTGTTCGCCATTGTTCGCTACCCGACTTATCTGTGGTACGTCCTCACGGTGCTGAGTGCCGGCCTGGTTCAGCTGAATTTCAACGGCTTGCTGTTCCAGTGGTTCTGGCCGAACCTGCCGGTGATCAACCAGTACCTGACTGCGCCGCTGGTCGCCCTGGGGCTTTCCCTGGCCCTGGTGTTCACCATGAAATTCCTGTCGGTACGGCAATACAGCCGGGGTGCCTACCGGTTGCTTCAGGTATTGCTGGCGGCGGGACTGTTCGCCATCGGTTACGGATTGCTGGGTTCCTATCAGTATGCCATTGCCCTGGTCAGTACCCTGGCTGCTGTTGTGACAGCGGCGGCCTGGTTTGTTGGGATGCTGATGTGGCGGCGGGGGCGTGTGCTGGCGAGTTTCTATGTGGTGGCCTGGACGCCGCTGCTGATTGCCCACCTGTTACTGGCCCTGGCCAAGCTGGGTTTGATTCCCAGCAACCGGGCCATCGAGGTAGCACCCGAGGTGGGTGTGGCTATCGAGGTGGTGGTGTTGTCACTGGCGCTGGCCTATCGCATCGCTTTGTCCAATCTGGGCAAACCCCAGAAGTTTGAGCCGAGCGTTCACTTCACCAAGGGTGCCGTAGGGCTGCCCTACTGAGTGAGCTGCTTGAGTCATGATTTTCCTCCTCGTTGAATTGTCGTACCAGTTGCTTGAGCTACCTTTCATTCTCCAGGGTTTTTCTCATGTGCAAGCTGGGTTAAAGCGAAATGCTGATAATTCGGTCAGCATTGCTCGTTGAGTGACTTGACGACGTACTGTGCTTGGTCGGCAAATGGCCCAACGTATCGGGTGGCCTCCGGTCGCCTCAGCGTAAAACGCCTGGCGAAGGAGATTTGTTGACGGGCGTCGAGCTGGGAAGCCCAGCGCCAGCGAATCAAATTAAGATAATCTTGAGATGATCCAGACCAACCCGCCGGGGGTGCGAACACATGGTTCGCCCCGGGGGTTGTATTGATAGGCAGTACGTTATGGATACCGACCGCCGCTGAGGCTGCCATCAGGCAACTCTCAGCTGCATACGGCGGACCAGGTTGCCTTTATCTTTGGCAATGCCCTGGTACCAATCGTTGTAGATATCCAGCCAGTCCACGCTCTTCATCCCTGCGGGAATGGGAACGGGGGGCAGCTCACGTACGGCTCTCTTGCCTTCTTCTCTGACACGGCTGACCAATTCGCTTGCAGCGCTTTGACCATCACCTGAACGATCGAGATCCGACCAAACCCAGAGGGCTTCAACGGGTTCTCCAACCTCCAGATTCCGCATCATTGAAGCGTTGACGGTGGCCCAGATAGAGCCTCCCACCATCTGTTGTACTGCAAATGCAGTTTCGATCCCTTCAGCAACGTTCAACACTCGCCCGGTTCCGGACAAATGTATTGCGCCGCCACTTAGTTCACGATCAGACGGATAGGCCATCAGCTTTTTGGCAGACTGAACGGGCGCCTTATTGCCAGTGGCAGTAATGAACGTCCGGTGAACGGTGATCGGGTCGCCGTTCTTATCGACAACGAGAGCAACCATGGCAGGAAACGTCCCCTCAAACTTCCCGTCCTCATCGTAGGATTTGAGCCCCGGATGAAAACGTACAGTTTTCGGGTATTCCTTCATCGGTAACCCTCTGTTGGCCAAGTAAGCGCGGAGAGGAAATGCCTCTGCTGACTCCGCTGGCAAGCTTTCCTGCCAAACGGTCTTCAACATTTTCCGGCACCAATCATCTCTGCGCTTTTGCTTGGCTTGCTTCTCCGGGTCCGGCCGGCGGCGTCGAATGTTTGAAGGTGCGGCTACTACCACCGACCCTCCCAGAGCTTCCTGTACCTTTTTCACCGCATCGATGAAGTTACAGTTATGCGCCTGGGCAACCATTTCGAAACCATCGGGCTTGGGCCCGCACTGGCGACAGATGCTTCCACCTGTCTCGGGTGCGTCTTTATAGAACTGAAACCGATCCTTCCCGCCGCATAGCGGACAAGGGCCATGTTTCCGTCCTGGGCGATCGATTAATCGCTCGTCGAAATCCGGCAAAAGCTGATTGAAAATCATGCTCCAATTACCGGCAGCCGCAGATTTGACGCTAGGAACGTCAACGCGAGTCATTTTATTCATGGTGTCCTCCTACTCAGGTTAATTGCACATCGGGGGCTCCCTTAATACCCGCGCTGACGAGGGCACTAAGGGAGCCCCCGACATGCGTGGGGGAACCCAGCCGGGCAAAGAGGACACGCAATCACCCTGTCGGGTGAAGGTGTCCACCCGACGGGGCAATACTGTGCTGGCCAGAGCCAGCTGCGACCAAGAAGGATTTACTCTTGGTCGCACCCTGTTTAACGCCAGGGAACGTTGTTTTGGTTATCCCTTTTGCAGGGAGTTGGTTTACTGAACCAGTTTTTCCTGGATCAGGTTAAAGAGAGCGTTTGGCAGCTCTTTAACGTCATTTATAACGGCGCTGGTTGGAAACAGGCCTTCGGTTGCCATGGTCTCAATGCCGACACCAATCACTTCGATGTCATGCTTGGCCATCCTCCGAATTAGTCTGTCGGCGAGCTGTGGGTTGTTGGGCATACCGTCCGTGAGAACGATAACGATCTTCCTCCCTTCCCTTCGCTCGGCCATATCCTTGATCAGCCACAACAGTGCTTCCGCTAATGGAGTTGATCCCATTGTGCTTGGCACATAACGATGTTTTGTCTGCACGACTGATTCATGGAAGTCGGTCAGCCGGGTCACCCCGGGGAACATCGTCGCGGCTGAACTAACGCCTTTTATGTTGTCGAAGGCGGACATCAGCGCCATCGTTGACTTCATAGCAATGCCCATCCGGTCGGCAGTGGCCATGGAACCACTGCGATCAACCAGCAGGTGAATGGCAGTATCCAAGCCGCGCTTCTCGTCAGTTTTGCGAAAAATCCGAGGGTCACCTACGGCGACTCTGGACAGCTTACGCCCCTCGATCTTGCGTCCTGAACGAGCCGTATAGGTTCGCTCCCTCAGCATGGTCTCGATTTTGGCGATCAGCTTTGCCCGCATTTTCACGGACTCTCGCTTAACTTCGGATCTACTTACAGCTGGCCGTTGACCGAGGCACTCCATCTCTTCTGACGGATCGCAGCGAACGATCTCATCGCTGGGTACCTGGCCTAGATCCTTCGTGAGCTGATCTGAAATAGCATCGCCCATATCGGATTTCACCGTCACATCGTCATCCGATGCTTCCAGTGCCTTTTTTAGCGCTTCGGCAATATCATTATCGCCACCCGCGCCGTTACCGCCTGCATCATTGCTACTGTCATCGCTGTCGGAATCATCCCCGCCAGCTTGTCCAGAGCTGTCACCGTCTTCGTCAGAGTCATCGTCTTCAGAAGACCCTCCTTGGGCACCGGTCTGATCATCAGAGTCATCCTGCGAGGAAGAGTCATTTCCTTTCTCGCCAGAGTCTTCCGCATCGTCCTGGTTGCCGCCGGAGCCGTCACTGCTCTTATCCTGATCATCACCTTGGCCATCATTCGAATCGCCAGATGAAGAATCAGTATCACCGCTGCCGTCATCGTCAGAGTTGTCATTCTGGCTCTGATCGTTTCCGGACTGGCCTTGCTGTTGCTCGGCTTTCTTTTGCTCCTCTTCGAGCATGGTGATGATTTTGTCAGCCAGGCTCAGGGCTTCTTGAGTTGAGCCGAGGGTTTCTGCTTCTTTAAGCAGTGCCCTCAGCTTCACAAGAGGCCCTTTGCCAAGCGTTGCCTCAAACCGCTTCTCGGCCTTGCCAGCCAGGTCATACAGACCTTTCTGTGCGAGCACATCGGCCCGGCCACAGAAGAGAGCGGTAGCCACCAGAAGGTCTGCCGGGCCCATATCCTCGTTAAGCGACAAAAACCCGGTATCTACCAGGTGATCGACCAACCGGCTCAGGTTTTTCCTGGTACCGGGATATCGATTCATCATGGCTTGCTCAATTCGCAGATCTTCCACGATATTTAGCATGTGCCTTCTGAGTCCTCTGACATCAGAGCGCTTGAACACACTCATATCAGTTTCTTTTACGTGGGAAGCTTCATGGTCAATGAAGCCGTTGGCCAGAACGCCAACCGCCTTATTCTCCAGAGGCAGATTCGGCATGAAGATGGTGTCGCCATCCGTTGCAGCCGTTGGATAGTTCCCAAAGACTACTTTCACACCGTACTTGTCACCCAGGGCGCTTGCGATCAAAGGCAAAGCCCCGATCAGTGCTTTGTGCGTCGACATAGAGTTACTCCAAATTTCAGACGCACTTCCCCCCGGTAGGGGAAGTGCGATTGCGATTCCCCTTACCGGAGGGCGTTTACTTGCTTAGAAGAACCAGCCCGAAGTCGGGACGGCTTTCTTTTTCTCTGGAAGAGGCATTGGCGTCTCCTCGACGGGAGTCTCCTCAGCCTCAATCTCAGCTTCTTCAGCGGCCTGGACCACCTCGGGCTCTGGATCAGGTACTTCCACCGGTTCATCGGTTTCTATCTCTGACTCAGAATCCTCGTTGGCCTCCGCTAGCTGCTCATCATCTTCGACGAGCATGCCAAGCGCCTTTTCACCAGCCCGCTTCATCCTGTCTTCATCGGACAACAGGATGACCAGCCCACGCAGAGCAAGAAGCTCGCTATCGGTGATGAAGCCAGTTTTTGGCAACCCCTCCAGCACAGCGTCTACTTCGTTGCAAATCGGCCCAATTCGCCGATCAAGGAAACGAAGGCTTTCCATCTTCTTGCGAAGCGTCTTGATCGGACGTAGTGCTTTTTGTCCAACCTTGTCTTTGCCTTCATAACTCCTGCGATAGGTGGTACTTGCTTCGGTAGCGACCTCGCGAAACAGCTGCGAACCAAGACCTTCAGCCTTGGCGTGGATGCTACCTGCCGTTACACCATCGCCAGTTGTAGCCGGGCTAACCCGAACCGCGGTCCAATCGAATCGGATGCGGTTTGCTACTACTGGTGAGGGGACAACAGCTCGACGAATGATATTGGCCCACTCGTGGTGTCGAGCGATCCAGGTCTCGATGCGATGGTCGTAGTTAGCCAAGAGCTTTTGCTTTGCTCCCTCAGCCTTCTCGACAGCAGCGGTCAACTTCCTGGCCAAAGAATCGAATTGATCCTCCGGGATGGCATAGCCACCAAGAAATCGAGTACCGACCTCGAGACATGCACGTTCCATCTCTTTTCTGATTGAGCCGAAAGCGCTGAGCTCCTTTGGATCGATCGTCTTCTTGTGACCAAGAGACGCGAGATCCGAGGGGGGCAGCTTGCCTTCAACAGCAACCAGATCTTGTGGCCGAATCTTCGTACGACCACTCCATACAGTGATATCCAGGTTAACCAGAATCACTTTTTCGAGAACTTTCATTTGTTCACGCATAACGATACTCCTTGCAATAAAGGAGCAATCCGGACACCGTTTCGCGGTGATGGATTGCAACGGAAGTGATGACTGCGGTCGCAGTCTTTCGAGACGATGCTGACTGTTTTAGCAGATCAGCTACTGCCCACCGTTTGGTGGTTCACGCTCAGGGAGCGAGAATCTTTTGCCTGAGGAAGGCTATGGCAGGCACCCTAAGCCAGGCATGTGCCTGGCTAGGGGTGCAAGTGGTAACACGGTCAGAAAAACCAACTCCGGGCAGGCTTCGCTTCCAGACGCCGGATGGACACTTTGATTAAATCAAAGTCTTCCAGCACGGGTTTTAGCGAAGGCCACCAACGAGCTGCCTTTTCGGCACCATCGTCGGGCTTCATGACTGAAGCCTCAGAGCTAATGTCTTCTTGATCCAACATTCCGCAAACCTCTACGCCATGGGGCTGCAGGGCTTTAGCAAGTCGAAGTAGGACGACAACATCCGCTAAAAAGTTGATCGTTCCTGACATCAATGGTTGCCGCGGTCTATCTTCCTCGCTATCACGCTCAAATTGAACTTTGTCAATCATCGTGATGGGTTGGTCTGATGCACCGGGAATATGGATAACTCCGTGTTTGATATCCGCGATCTTTTGCAGATCTGCGGGTAACCAGCTGAGCTCCACTGCGCCCTCCACTGTGAATCGAACCGTCACCTCGGGATCAGCCGGGGTTAGATCCTCTTCACGGAGAGAGAAGCTGCGTTTCTTCAGGGTTTCTATCCAAGCACTCACATGCTTTTCAGGATCACCTTCGGTACAAAGCTTCTTGGGAACTCGAGTTAATTTGGGTTTTTTGGCGCCAGGCGCCAAATAAAACCCTTTCACACAGTCATGAAACGACTCAAGAGACCAGGTTTCCCCGGTCTCATTGTTGATCAGTTCAGCTTTCATCCCATTTCCCTCTCAACAATGCCATCGATGAAGGCTTTGGTTTCGGGGGTTGCACGCCAAGTCAGCGCACGCTCCATGGAATAAACCCACGGGTCGGGATGATCACCGACGATGTTCCGCCAGCGAGCCCACTGCAACAGGGATCGAGTCGACATGGTGATTTCAATAGTTTCACCGCTTGTGTCGTCGGCATCCGGATTACCCATAAAGGCTTTCCGAACATGATTGGCGATGTCCACCATCCTTTCGAGCACACGATCATCCGTATTGGGCATAACATCCCTCAGAATGCCAACTTCTTCCTCCGGGGAGGCGTAGTTGATTCGCATACCACAAAAGCCGTCGAGGAACGCCTGGTTCAAGCGATTTGTGCCCGGATAAACACCGAACTCGTCACCATTACCTTGCGTATTTGCGGTTACTACCATCCGAAAGCCAGGTTTGGCTCTCACAGTTTCGCCAGTCTCCGGGATGGTCAAAGGCAGACCTTCACGAAGACCATTTAGGCCAGCTGCAGTGCCTGGATGGGGTTCTAGGGATTTTCCGTCCAAAAACGACAAAGTGCTCTGGAAGCCCCGCCATCTATGGCCTCTAGAGGGGTATTACTTTTTCCATATCCCTATTTTGGCTCTGATTGGGTAAGATTTGGCCTTTTTAGGCTAAATCCATGGCATTCGATGAACGTGTTCAAATCTTGTCCGAGGCGGAACAAGAACAGTTTTATGGACCTCCCGCTTTCACCTCAGCAGACCAACGCTTCTTTTTCTCGCTGAACGATAAGGAACTGGCTATCGCTACAAGCCTACGTCACCGGGGTCAGCGCTACATGCTGGTTGTACTGCTGGGCTATTTCAAGGCCAAGCCGGCGGTGCTTCATCCCGGTTTCCACCAGATCAAGCAGGATCTCAAATACGTTTATCAAACCATTCTACCAGGGCCGGGCTGTAGACCCTTTAATCTCACGCCAAAAGAGAACGAACGGATTTACCAACGTATTTTCCAACTCTGCAACTACCAGCGCTGGAATGCCAAAGACCACGGAGCTGCGTTGAGCGCCTACTTATCCCAGCAAGCCAGAGCCTGGACGGCTCCAAGACACCTCTTCGATGCGGCCATTGAGTATTGTTCGAGACAGAAGATAGCGATCCCTGCCTACAGCACGCTGCAAAAGATCATCAGTCAAGTGGTGGGAGATGAACAGGAAGACATGGCCAACCGCCTTGAGCGTGCAATGTCACAAGATCTTAAGCATGCACTGGCGGATCTCGTAAACGGCGAAGGTGCACTACCGTTCCGGCAGTTGCGACAATCGGCTCGTAACTTCACTGGAACCGAACTTGAGAAAGAGCTGGTTGTCTATCGCAACATCCAGCATTGGATGTCAGAAGTGGACCTGCTCTTGAGCCTGCTTTCACTGTCGCAGAAAAATCAACAACACCTGGCGGAGAAAGTCGACTACTACGGCGCCAAACTGAAACGGCAAACCATAAGCAACCAACGGCTGTATTTGTTGTGCTATTTGCAAACGCGATGGCAACAAGCACTCGAACGTATTGCCGATGGTTTTGTGCATCATGTCAGGCAGACCAAACAGAAGGCAAAGGAGTACGCAAAAGAAGCGGTGTATCAGGATTGGCAAAAAGCGGCCAAAAATGTCAGCAAGGCGGCCGAAGTGCTCCATCTATTCATTGATGACGAAATTGATCTGCAACTACCGTTTGCAACAGTAAGACAAAAAGCACTGAACCTCCTGGCCAAAAAGGATCTGGAATCGGTATGTCTCTTCTTGAACGAGCAGCGGCGATCAGTCGATGAAGCCATGTGGCAATACTACGACGAGAAAGAAAGCCTGCGTAAAGGTTTACTGCGAGAGTTATTTCGATGTCTGCGCTTTGAAGGCAGCGATGGCACTCAGCACTTAGCGACTGCCTTGGCGAAAGCACAAGGCGAAATCGACACCCTGGCCCAATTGCAAACCGCCGATACCCGGTTTCTACCGAAAAAAGTACACGAATACCTGCTGGATCGTGACGGTAACATCCTGTTAGATCGTTATGAGTGGTTCCTCTATCAGCAGATTCCTGATCGCCTGAATGGCCAACTAACACTGCCTGAAGTCATTAAATACCGGGCGCTTGATGCTGATCTGATCGACGGGGAGCATTGGCGAAAACATAAATATACGCTGCTGCAACAGAGCCAGCTAACCGATTTGGCCAAAGAGCCTGAGAAACTGATAAAGCAGATGGCCACTGAATTGGATACCCGTTTATTCGAGGTCGGTGAATATCTTGAACAGGAAGACAACCGGAATATCATCTTGCGCAATCCGCAGGGTAAACACTTCTGGCGCTTACCTTCGGCCAGCAAACATCATCTGGTCAACAATCCCTTCTTCCAGCAAATCCCTACAACGGGTGTCGCGGATGTACTGCGCATGGTGGATCGTGACACCGGCTTCATAGACTGCTTCGCGCATGTGCTGGGTTCCCAATCCAGAAGCCGTTCCCATGAATATGATCTGTTGGCAATTCTGGTCGGCAATGCAACCAATCAAGGCATTTACGGTATGGCACAGATCTCTGATCGTACCTATGATCAGCTCAGCACCATCCAGGCAAACTACCTACGTTTGGAAACCTTGAATGATGCCAACGACAACATCAATAACGCGACCGCCAAGCTGCCCATCTTCAGGCACTACAACATCCAGGAGGATGTTTTACACGCAAGTGCCGACGGCCAAAAGTTCGGAGCCCGGCGCGAGACGTTCAAAACCCGTTACTCGTCGAAATACTTCGGTACACAAAAAGGCGTTTCTGCTATGAGCCTAATCGCCAATCATACGGCCATTAATGCCAGGGTAATTGGTGCCAACGAGCATGAATCTCACTACATCTTTGATTTGTTGATGAGCAATACGTCAGACATTATTCCGGATGTGCTCTCAACCGACACCCATGGTGTGAACCATGTGAATTTCGCGTTGCTCGATCTGTTCGGATACCAGTTTGCCCCGCGCTATGCCCAGGTCGGTAAAGTGATCAATGACATGTTTGATGTCAAGGAAGACAAAGACCATAGAATACAGCTACGCTTGAAAAAGCCCATTAACACGCATCGAATTGCGCAGCACTGGGATACCATCCAACGGATCGCAGTATCGCTTAAACAACGGAAAACAACACAAGCCACCTTGGTGAGAAAGCTCTCGGGATACAAGCACAATCACCCGTTGCTGGAAGCCCTGACTGAATACAACCGCCTGGTGAAAGCGAATTATCTACTGTGCTACATCGATGATGCCAGTTTAAGAAACTATGTTCAGCGCGCGCTGAATCGTGGAGAGGCCTATCACCAACTGCGTAGGGCAGTGAGCAGCGTAAATGGGGATCAGTTCCGGGGCAGTTCAGACGAAGAAATCCAGCTATGGAATGAGTGCGCTCGTCTAGTCACCAATGCCATCATCTATTTCAACTCCAGGATACTCAGTCAGCTGCTGACCAGCTTCGAATACCATGGAGACGCCCATAGAATAGGAATCGTCAAACAGGCCTCCCCTGTGGCTTGGCACAACATTAACCTCAAGGGGACTTACCATTTCGAATTGAGCGAAAAATTGCCAGAACTGGAGGAGCTTATGCGCTCAATCGAGGGATATTTACCTGTCAGGGAAAAGTAATACCCCTCTGGAGGCCACGGCCAGAGAGGCCTCCAGAGCACTTTGTCGTTTTTGGACGGAAAATCCCTAGAACCCCAATCTGTTGGATCGTCTTCATGGTCGCCAGAAAGGCCGAAGCCCGAGATACAGCAAACAGGACGATGATCGACATCTACCGTTTATCCGTGAGCTGTGCGATGCCCGTTCTGCCAATGGCTATCGAAGGATCACTGCTCGGCTGAATCGGTTGCTGGCAGCAAACGACGCGCGAGTGAACCACAAGCGCGTGTATCGACTGATGAAGCAGGATGGACTGTTGTGACCGCGAACTGATGCGCTACGTGGCGACCACTGGTGGCATCACTGCTGAGATGGTTCAGGACCTACTGCTGGAAAGCATGGAATACCGGTTCGGCCAGTCAGAGCGGGTGCGGCACCCGCACAAGGGGCTGAAAATGAAATCGCCCTGGGAGTACCCGGGCAGAACTGGCATCAAACGAATGAGGTGGTGTCCGGTTTAGCAAGGGCAACTACAAGAGCTTAGGCACCTGTCCAAATTTCGGGGTCCACTTCAACCCTCTCCCTGTTCCTTGTAGCAAACCCTGTGAATTGTCAGCCATTTCCCTCAGGTGATCCCAAACCACGCGCATCCGAGCGACGTTCTTGAGTTCCTCAGGCATAACCATCCAGAATGTTCGCCTAAACTCAACCTTATCAGGAAGTATAGGAATAAGCCTGGGATCAAGGTCTGCCGAAAAAGAGGGCAAGATACCAATACCCACTCCAGAGGCGATCAGTTCCTGTTGCGCAAGAACACTCGTACTCCTCACCGAAACCTCACCTGCACCAATAATTTCGTCCAGAAACCTGAGTTCATTGCTGAACACTAAATCGTCTGCGTAAACCGCTGAAGGTTGCCACCCATTCCACGTGAAGCCTGCCACCCGGACCGGAGCAAGGCTGCCACCCATCGGAGCGTAGCGACGCGGGGTTTCTCTTCTTAC
>Ga0208813_1001694_pt1 | contig 11018 bp, 9 predicted proteins | sample MalvireepMed_904_FD_184250 | JGI IMG/M metagenome (GOLD analysis project Ga0208813, IMG submission 184250) | Marine viral communities from the Global Malaspina Expedition - Malaspina viral metaG DeepMed_904 (SPAdes) (version 2) | ecosystem: Environmental > Aquatic > Marine > Oceanic | place... | reverse complement strand
AACGTCGGCAGCGGATGATGGCGTCCATCCCAAGCGATCGCCCTGTCATAAGATCGCAGCAAGAACCGGCCGGAGGAAACGGCATGCAGTCCGAGACAGCCGAAAGGATCGCCAGCGCGACCTGGCAGAAATCCTCGACCAGGGGCGAGTTACCGACCGTCAGATGGGGTTTACTCAGCAAGGTCCACAGCGTGCCGACCTTCGTATACGTATTGAGCGACGGCCGGCGGTAGAGGTGCTCTCGCGAGGTCAGCAGAAACTGGTGGTCAGTGCCATGAAGCTGGCCCAGGGGCGCTTGCTGGAAATGACCACGGGGCGCACCTGCGTCTATCTGATCGATGACCTGCCGGCGGAGCTCGATGCCGAGCATCGCGGCGTCTTCTGTCGCTGGCTCGAGCGCATGGGCTGCCAGGCGTTCATCACCAGCGTCGATCAGAGCGCACTGGCAGGATTGTGGCAGACAGATACAACGGTCGCGATGTTTCACGTGAAACACGGTCGGCTTGCGACATACGGAACGAAAGACTTCACGACGGAGTAGTCAATGAGCGAACAAGCTTACGACTCAACGAGCATCAAGGTCCTGAAAGGGTTGGATGCGGTGCGTAAGCGCCCCGGCATGTACATCGGCGACACCGATGACGGGACGGGGCTGCATCACATGGTGTTCGAGCTGGTGGACAACTCCATAGACGAAGCGCTGGCCGGTTTCTGCAGCGAGATACGCGTGGTCATCCATCCCGACGAGTCGATCACCGTCAGCGACAATGGTCGCGGCGTGCCGACCGATATCCACAGCGGAGAGGGCGTCTCGGCGGCGGAAGTGATCATGACGGTCCTGCATGCCGGGGGCAAGTTCGACGACAATTCCTACAAGGTGTCCGGGGGATTGCACGGCGTCGGCGTCTCGGTCGTCAACGCGCTTTCCGAAGAGCTCAAGCTGACCATCTGGCGGGCTGGTCAGGTTCACGAACAGCTTTACCATCACGGCGTGCCCGATGCGCCGCTTGCCGTCGTGGGGCAGACCGAGAAGAGCGGTACGCGCGTGCATTTCCGCCCCTCGGCGGAGACGTTTACGCATATAGAATTCCACTACGATATTCTTGCCAAGCGGCTGCGCGAACTTTCGTTCCTGAATTCCGGTGTGGCCATTCGCTTGATGGATGAGCGCAGCGGCAAGGAAGAGCTCTTTCACTACGAGGGCGGCCTGCGGGCCTTCGTCGATCATCTGAATACCAACAAATCGACGCTGAATCCCGTGTTTCACTTCAATGTCGAGCGCGAGGACGGCATTGCCGTCGAGGTGGCGATGCAGTGGAACGACACCTTCGCCGAGAACATCTTCTGCTATACCAACAACATCCCTCAGCGCGACGGGGGGGCGCATCTGGCCGGTTTCCGTGCCGCGCTGACTCGCTCGCTCAATAGCTACATCGAAGCCGAGGGCGTGCTCAAGAAGGCCAAGGTCAACACTTCGGGCGATGACGCGCGCGAAGGGTTGACCGCGATCATTTCCGTCAAGGTCCCGGATCCCAAGTTTTCCTCGCAAACCAAGGAAAAGCTGGTCTCCTCTGAGGTCAAGACGGCTGTCGAGCAAGAGCTGGGTCGACAATTTTCCGACTACCTGGCCGAGCACCCCAACGAAGCCAAGTCGATCGTCAACAAGATGATCGATGCGGCGCGTGCGCGTGAGGCAGCGCGCAAGGCGCGGGAAATGACGCGTCGCAAGGGTGCGCTGGATATTGCCGGCCTGCCGGGCAAGCTGGCTGATTGTCAGGAAAAGGACCCGAGCCTTTCCGAGCTGTACCTGGTCGAGGGCGACTCGGCAGGGGGGAGCGCCAAGCAGGGTCGCGATCGCCGTACGCAGGCAATCCTGCCGCTCAAGGGCAAAATACTCAATGTCGAGAAGGCCCGCTTCGACAAGATGCTGTCTTCCGCCGAAGTCGGTACATTGATCACGGCGCTAGGCTGCGGCATCGGTCGCGAGGAGTTCAATCCCGACAAGCTGCGCTATCACTCGGTCATCATCATGACCGACGCCGACGTCGATGGTTCGCATATTCGTACACTGCTCTTGACGTTCTTCTTCCGTCAGATGCCGGAGCTGATCGAGCGCGGCCACATCTTTATCGCCCAGCCGCCGCTCTACAAGATCAAGCGCGGCAAGCAGGAGATGTATCTCAAGGATGAGCAGGCGTTGCTCGATTATCTGACCACGACAGCTCTGGACGGCGCGGGACTGCATGTCAACGCGGATGCTCCGGGAATCAGCGGCGAGCATCTCGAGGCCCTGGTCAATCAGTATCGCGACGTGATGAAGCGTATCGATCGCCTGCTGCGAGTTTACCCGCATGAAGTGCTGCGCAAGATCGTTCACGCGGCGACGCTGAATGGCGAAGAGAGTCTGCGAGACCGGGTCACCATGCAGCATTGGATTGACTCCCTGCAGCAAGCGATGGATGCACTGATTGCCTACGAGGGTGGGCCGCGCTACGTCTTTCATCTGCAGGAGGACGATGAGCGGGGCTTATTCCTGCCGAGCGTATCGCTGACCGCCCATGGCGTGACTGCCGAGTACGTCTGGGGCGCGGACTTCTTCCGCAGTGCCGACTACCGCGCAATGGCAGCGCTGGGTGAGACGCTTGACGATCTCATGGGAGAGGGCGCCTACGTGGCGCGTGGCGAACGCAGCAAGAAAGTCGATACGTTCTACGAAGCGCTCGATTGGCTGATGTCCGAAGCGCAGCGCGGCTTTTCCATCCAGCGCTATAAGGGCCTGGGTGAGATGAATCCCGATCAGCTTTGGGAAACCACCATGGATCCCGAGACTCGGCGCATGCTGCGTGTATCGATCGAGGACGCGGTGGCCGCCGACATGATGTTCAATACGCTCATGGGTGACGAGGTCGAACCGCGTCGATTCTTCATCGAGCAGAACGCGCTGGTTGCCAACCTCGACGTGTGATGTTTCACGTGAAACACCACGGTCAACGTTGAGTGACCGCAAGCCCAGCCAAGCGCTGGGCTTTTTTATTCACTCTCTCAAGAAATGGGGCCGCGTTGGTTGGCGGTGGGGCTGCTCGATCGAGCGTCGCGACTCAATGCATATTGGGAGGCTCGCACATGCCCCCCCAAGGGGGCATTCAGTTTTCTATCAGATAATCGGCGAAGGCGGCAAGATCGTCGAAGATCCGTGCCTGCCCGAGGCTGCCCCTGGCTTCGGTCCTCCTGCCCTTGCCCGTGCGAACCAGCACCGGGTGGCAGCCCTTGGCAATGCCCGCTTCCAGATCTCTGCGGCTGTCGCCTACCATCCAGGCGTTCTGAAGACTGTCCAGCTTCAGGCTATGCTGGATCTGATCGAGAAGACCGGTTTTCGGCTTGCGGCATTCACAGCCATCGTCGGGTCCATGGGGGCAGTAGGCGATGTGGGCGATTGTGCCACCCGCAGCCGATACGCGCTCACATAAATCGTCGTGTATCATTTGCAGAGTGGTTTCATCGTAATAACCGCGGGCCACTCCCGACTGGTTGGTGGCGATGGCAATCGTCCAACCATGTCGCGTCAGCCGGGCGATCGCCTCGATGGCCTGCGCATAAGGCCGCCACTCATCGAGTGACTTGATGTAGTCATCCGAGTCCTCATTGAGGACACCGTCGCGATCGAGAATGATCACCTTGCTTGGCGTCAGGTCATGGGACTGGCCGGATAATGGTTGCATAGGCATGGCCTGATCTAATCCGAGTGTTTCACGTGAAACAAGCATGGCGTAAAAATGTTTCACGTGAAACACATGCAAAAAGACCAGCCCCGATGGGCCGGTCTACGAAGTACTGCAGTCGCCGAAGCGAGAGACGATCTACTGCTGCAGTTGCGCGATATCCGCCACATCGAGGAACAGAGCTTGTAGCTCGGCGAGCAGGGCCAGGCGATTGCGTCTGACGGCGCTGTCATCGGCCATCACCATTACGTCATCGAAGAAGGCATCCACGGGATCGCGCAGCATCGACAGGGCGTCCAGCGCTTCGCTGTAACGAGCCTCGGCGAACAGTGGGGCGACTATCCGGCGGCGCTCTGCCAAGGCCTGTGCGAGCGCTCGTTCAGCGTCCTCGGCGAGCAGCGAGGCATCCACCGACTCGGCGATCTCGTCGGCCTGCTTGGTCAGGATGTTGGAGACGCGCTTGTTCGCGGCTGCCAGGGCGCCTGCCTCCTCGCGCTGAGTGAAGGCATGCACGGCGCGGATACGGCGCGCGAAGTCCAGCGGCCGCGTGACCGGACGCGAGCGTACCGAGAGGTAGACCTCGACGGCGATGCCTTCGTCCTGCGTCCAGGCGCGAAAGCGATCGAGCATGTATTCGAGCACTTCCTCGGCAAGTCCCGCTGACTGGGGCAGGTGGCTATGTTGGGCTGCGGCCTGCTCGAGCAGTTCGCGCAGATCAAGGTCGAGCTCGGCCTTGATCTGGATGTTGAGCACGCCTATTGCCGCCCGGCGCAGGGCGAACGGATCCTTGGCGCCGGTAGGCCGCGCGCCGATGCCGAAGATGCCGGTGAGCGTATCCAGCCGATCGGCCAATGCCAGCGCCAGCCCGGTCTTGCTCCTGGGCACCTCGTCGCCGGCGAAGCGCGGCAGATACTGTTCATGGATCGCTTGAGCCACTGCCTCGGGTTCGCCATCGTGGCGGGCATAATAGCAGCCCATGATGCCTTGCAGCTCGGGGAACTCGAGCACCATTTCACTGGCCAAGTCGCACTTGGCGAGCTGCGCGGCCCTGGCGGCATGCTCCGGGTCGCCTTCGATGCGCTCGGCAATGTAGCGGGCAAGGGCTTCGCTGCGCCGGGCCTTGTCGGCCAGGGTGCCCAGCTGCTGCTGGAAGACCACGCTGGCCAGCCCCTCTTGGCGCGAGGCCAGGCTATGCCTGAGATCGGTTTCGTAGAAGAAGGCGGCGTCGGCCAGGCGCGGGCGGATGACCCGTTCATTGCCCTCGATCACCCGTTGCGGATCACGGCTGTCGATATTGGCCACGGTGATGAAGCCGGGCTCGAGCTTACCGTCGGCGTCGAGCAGGTGGAAATATTTCTGGTTGGCCTTCATCGACGAGATCAGGCATTCGGCGGGCACCTCGAGGAAGCGTTCATCGAAGCTGCCGGCCAGTGCCACCGGCCATTCGACCAGGCCATTGACCTCGTCGAGCAGATCCTCGTCGATGACCGCAGTGGCCGCCTGGACTTCGGCTTCGGCAAGTACCTGCTCGCGGATTCGCTCGCGACGGATCTGACGATCGACCAGCACGGAGGCATTCTCCAGGGCGCTCACATAGTCATCGGCCTGGGGCAGGGCGATGGCCGCGGGGGCATGGAAGCGATGGCCGCGAGTCTCGCGCCCGGCGTGCAATCCCAGCACCTCGGCCTCGACCACATCACGGCCATGGAGAACCACCAGCCAATGCACCGGCCGCGAGAACTCGATGCGCGAGTCGCCCCAGCGCATGTTCTTGGGCACCGGCAGCCCGGCAACGCTCTGCCGAATGATTGCCGGCAGCAGCTCATCGACCGTCGCGCCGGGCTGCTCGAAGCGATGGCCCAGCCAGGTCCCCTTGTCGGTTTCGAGCTGGATGAGCTCATCGACCTGGACGCCGCAGGAGCGAGCAAAGCCCTGGGCGGCCTTGGTCGGTTCGCCATCCTTGAAGGCGGCGGCCAACGCCGGCCCACGACGCTCGATCAGCCGGTCGGGCTGCTTGGCTTCGAGGGCCTGAATCTGTACCGCCAGGCGTCGCGGCGTGGCATAGGCCCGAGCCTCGCCGAAGCCGACCTCGGCCTCGCGCAGGCCGCTGGCGATAGCGTCGGCGAAGGCGTCGGCCAGCGAATCGATGGCACCCGGCGGCAGCTCTTCGACGCCCAGTTCGACCAGTAGGGTATTGGCAGCCATGCTCAAGCGTCTCCCTTTTCGGCTAGTGGCTGTTCGGCCAGCAGTTCCTGGCGCAGCGGTTCGGGGGCCATCGGGAAGCCTGCGGCCTTGCGCGATTGGTAATAGGCCTGGGCGACATCGCGGGCCATGGTGCGCACGCGCAGGATGTAGCGCTGGCGCTCGGTGACCGAGATGGCGTGGCGAGCATCGAGCAGATTGAAGGTGTGCGAGGCCTTGAGCACCATCTCGTAGGCGGGCAGCGGCAGGTTAGCCGCGATCAACTTGCTGCATTCGCCCTCGAGGTGATCGAAACTCGCGAATAGCGCCGGGACATCGGCATGCTCGAAGTTGTAGGCGGACTGTTCGCGCTCGTTCTGCAGGTAGACGTCGCCATAGGTGACCCGCGAGCCGTCGGGGGCGATTGCCCAGCTCAGATCGTAGACGCTGTCGACGTCCTGCAGGTACATGGCGATGCGCTCAAGTCCATAGGTCAGCTCGCCGGTGACCGGGAAGCACTCGATGCCTCCGGCCTGCTGGAAGTAGGTGAACTGGGTCACCTCCATGCCGTTGAGCCAGACTTCCCAGCCCAGTCCCCAGGCGCCCAGGGTGGGCGACTCCCAGTTGTCCTCGACGAAGCGAATGTCGTGGACCAGCGGGTCGATGCCGAGCCGCTCCAGCGAGCCGAGGTAGAGTTCCTGAAGATCGGCCGGCGAGGGCTTCATCACCACCTGAAACTGATAATAGTGCTGCAGGCGATTGGGATTCTCGCCATAGCGGCCGTCGGTCGGGCGGCGCGAAGGCTGCACGTAGGCGGCGTTCCAGGTCTCGGGACCGATGGAGCGCAGGAAGGTGGCCGGATGGAAGGTGCCGGCGCCCACTTCCATGTCCAGTGGCTGCATGATCACGCAGCCCTTTCCGGCCCAGTATTGCTGCAGGGCGAGGATCAAACCCTGAAAGGTTGTGACGTCTGGCGTCGACTGTGTCATTGCGGGTCACCGTTGGCCCATGAATTCGCGGACCGCCAAGTATACAATTAGCGGGTAATCGGTTATAGGCACCGCGCCGAATTGCCTGCCGCATGGCCGTGGCGGGTCGCAACCATCAAGAGGATTCGCGAATGATCGTAGTGACGGGCGGCGCCGGGTTCATCGGCGCCAATCTGGTGAAGGCGCTCAATGCACGGGGCCGCGACGACGTGCTGGTGGTCGACGACCTGACCGATGGCACCAAGTTCGTCAATCTCGCCGATTGCATCCTCGGCGACTACCTGGACAAGGAAGATTTTCGCATGCGCGTCGAAGCGGCGCTGCGCGGCGAGCAAAGCGACTTGCCGCCGATCGAGGCGATCTTCCACGAGGGCGCCTGTTCGGATACCACCGAGTGGGACGGCCAGTTCATGCTCGACAACAACTTCGAGTACTCCAAGATGCTGCTGGCGTACTGCCAGCACAAGCGCATCCCGTTTCTGTATGCCTCGTCGGCGGCCACCTACGGTGGCAGCGAGGTGTTCGTCGAGGCGCCGGAGCACGAGAAACCGCTCAACGTCTATGGCTACTCGAAGCTGCTGTTCGACCAGTACGTGCGCGCACGCTGGGGCAGCTTCACCAGCCAGGTGGTGGGCTTTCGCTATTTCAATGTCTACGGTCCGCGCGAGCAGCACAAGGGCAAGATGGCCAGCGTGGCTTACCATCACCACACCCAGGTCAGTCAGGGGCAGAATCCGCGGCTGTTCGGTGCCTGGGAAGGCTTTGATGCCGGCATGCAGAGCCGCGACTTCGTCTACGTCGGCGACGTGGTCGACGTCAATCTGTGGTTTTTCGACAACCCCGAGGTCTCGGGCATCTACAACCTGGGCACCGGCCGCGCGGAGCCCTTCAAGGCGATCGCCGAGACGGTGATCGATCATTACCGGCGCGGCGAGATCGAGTACATCGACTTCCCCGACGAGCTCAAGGGGCGCTATCAGAGCTATACCCGCGCGGATATTTCGCGGCTGCGCGAGGCGGGCTACACCGCCGAGTTCAAGACCGTGCGCGAGGGCGTCGGCGCCTACCTGGATTGGCTGAATGGCTGACGCATCCGCGCCGCGCATCCTGATCGTCGGCCCCTCCTGGGTCGGTGACATGGTCATGGCCCAGAGCCTGTTCATGACGCTCAAGACGCGCTACCCGGAAGCGTCCCTGGGGGTGCTGGCGCCGGCCTGGTCGCAGCCGATCCTGGCGCGCATGCCCGAAGTCGACGAGGCGATCGCGCTGGAGGTCGGGCATGGCGAGTTCGGCTGGCAAGCGCGCCGCGCGGTGGCCCGCTCGCTGCGCGGTCGCTTCGATCGGGCACTGGTCCTGCCACGCTCGTGGAAGTCGGCGCTGGTGCCGTTTCTGGCACGGATCCCCGAGCGCATCGGCTTTACCGGCGAGCAGCGCGTGGTGTTGCTGAATCGGCGCCGCAAGCTCGACAAGGCGACGCTCGATCAGACCGTCAAGCGCTTCGTCTCGCTGGGGCTCGACGAAAAACAGGCGGCACGCGGCGATTTCGCCATCCCCCGGCCGCGTTTGCGGGTCGACCCGGGCCGCCAGCGGCGTCTTCGCGAGACCTTCGGGCTCGGTGACGGCCCGGCCATCGGCCTGATGCCCGGCGCCGAATACGGGCCCGCCAAGCAATGGCCATTGGCTTATTTCCGCGAACTTGCCCAGGTGCTCACGAAGCGCGGTTATGGCGTCTGGGTGCTGGGCGGGCCCAGGGATGCCGATGACGGCGAGCAGATCGCCCGGGGACTCGATGGCGTTGTCAATCTGTGCGGCCGGACCAAGCTGGGCGACGCCGTGGATCTGCTGGCCGCCTGCAAGCAGGTGGTCACCAACGATTCGGGGCTGATGCACGTCGCCGCCGCGGTGGGCACACGCATCCAGGCCATCTACGGCTCGTCGTCGCCGGTCTACACGCCACCGTTGAGCGATAACGCCGTCATCCACGATCTCGAGCTTGATTGCTCGCCCTGTTTCCAGCGCACCTGCCCACTGGGGCACACGCACTGTCTGAAGCACATCATGCCCGAGCGACTGAGCCGCGCGATCGCCTCGAACTGACGGCCCGATTCGGCCGCACGCCAGCCCAGGGCTATCGCAGATAGCGTTTACACGCGTCGACAAGCCGGCGCGGCATCGCTCGCTGGGCTAGCGCGGCGACTCGCCCGAGGAAGGCTTCCACAGGCGTTGCTGCAGCGCGCTTTCTGACCGCATGCGCGCATCGATCGTCTCGATGCCGTGACGCTCCAGCAGCGTCTGGGCCGGCGACAGCAGGGAGGCACCGAGCCCGGCGCGGTTGGCGGGCACCTCGAAGCCCATGGCTTCCAGCACCGTCGGCAGTACATCGACCATCGACGACTCGCGCTCGATGACCCGTGGCTCGAGACCATTTCCGAACATGATCAAGGTGTTCTCTCGCTCGCCGGCGGTCAGTGCCTGCCAGGCGGAATTCTTCATTGCCAGGTGATCACTGGCGATCACCACCAGGGTGTTGTCGAGCAACCCTTCGCGCTCGAGGCGCTCGACGAAGCGACGCGTCAGCCACCCGGTGCACTTGATGGAGTACAGGATATTCTTGCCATCGAAAGCCCCCTGGTTGTTGCGACAACGCCGGGCTGGATAACCGTAGGGTGGATGCGCCGACAAGGTGGCCGCGAAAAGCCCGAAGGGCTCGGGCTGACGCTGCAGGGTGCGCACCCGCTGAACCGCCATGTCCAGCAGCGAATCGTCGTACAACCCCCAACTGTTGAGATAGCCGGGATCGTCGAGGCGCGGACTCAAGGCTTCGCGGCCGAGCACGGTGTCGAAGCCATGCTGCTTGTAGAACAATCCCTTGCCGGCGAAGTCGAGGCTGGCTCCGCCCATGAAGGTCAGATTGTAGCCGCGTCTGGAAAGCAGGTCGCCGAGACAGTCGACGCCTGGCACCACGTACTCCAGCGGCTCGAGCTGGGAGTCATGCAACAGCCCCGCGGGGATCAGTGGCGTGCCGCACTGGCTGGCGATCATGCCCGCCGTGGTCCAGCCGGTATTGGCGATCTGGCGCAGGCCCTTGAAGACCACGCCGCGCTGGCCGAGCGTCTCCAGGTCAGCATAGACGTCGCCGAAACGCGATTCGTCGGCGTAGGTGCCTTCGGTACTTTCCATGTACAGATAGATCAGGTTGGGCGGGTTCTCTGGCATGGCCTCGATCTGCGGCGGCACATAGCGGCGCTCCAGCCAGGCGCCATCCTCGGCGACGATCGACGCCCCTTCCAGGGTGATGCCGAACAGCAACGGGTTGAAGGCCAGCAGGAACAACACCAGCACGCGCTCGAGCAGCCGCCAGCGCTGATCGACGCGCACCAGCCAGGTGAATATGCCGAGCATGATCAGCCCGGTCAGGGTATAAACCATCCCGACGAAGATCCGCCCGCCGCTGCCGTTATCGGCGATCCCCGCCTGCAAGTGGAAGATCACCGCGCCAAGGTCGACCTTGCCGTAGCTATCGGCCAGAAACAGGTAGATCCACCACAGTGCCAGCGGCAGCAGCGACCAGGGCCAGGCGCGCGGCCGGACGACCTGATGGGCGGGAGCCCCCCAACGAAACTGCCAGGCTAGCACCAGCCACAAGACCAGGACCGGCAGCGCCCAGAAATGCGACAGGCTGAACACCGTGGTCATGGCGTAGCCGATACACAGACCCAGGTAGGCGATGGCCCACCAGCGTCCGGCGGGTAAACGGGTCGACATCTGCAAGAATCCTTCCGAGCAACGCAGGAGCCTATCGGGCTTGACGCTGATCTACTGCGAATCCCGGGCTTTCGGCCAACTTTATCGATCCATTTCGTTAAATAGCGCGCTATTCGCCTCAATCGATCGTTTAATTTGACTCGAAATCCGTGCTTCTCGTGACGATCGGTCAAACCCGACAGACTCTTAGACTAGCAAGCGCGTCATGGGGCTGTCATAGCCATGTCACGGAGGCGGCTCCTGAGCATTGACGGTACGCTCGTTTTCGTAGAGCTCGTTGAGCTTGGCGTATTTCATGTAGGCGTGGAACGCCGTGGTCAGCGCGACCGTCATGCCATCGGCGCCCTGGAGCAGGCCCCCCTTG
>Ga0208813_1001673_pt1 | contig 11137 bp, 8 predicted proteins | sample MalvireepMed_904_FD_184250 | JGI IMG/M metagenome (GOLD analysis project Ga0208813, IMG submission 184250) | Marine viral communities from the Global Malaspina Expedition - Malaspina viral metaG DeepMed_904 (SPAdes) (version 2) | ecosystem: Environmental > Aquatic > Marine > Oceanic | place... | reverse complement strand
CACTCTTAATAACTGCCAAAATCAGATTAGGAAAACCTGATACTAGACGACGCATTTGTCTGCTGCAAATCTATTGAAACGGCTTGAATTTTAGTATGCGATGGAAAAGAACTTCCGCTTCTCGCTCAAAGCGGACATTTTGCAATTACATAAAAATGCGGTAAGTTCAAATGCCGATTCCAGGAGTAAAGTTAGAAACCAGAAATTCTGTGGGCTACACTCTTTTTTCTGGAAAGACTACATTCGTAATGAACCAACATTAACCAATGAATATAAGACGCATTACTTTTATTACAGACAAGAATGCCGCTGAATTGGGGTTTGATAGTAATCCCCAGTTGTTAAAAGAGCTTTTGGAATGCTTGTGTGACGATAAAGGATGCGTCTCAACTGAGCAGCTAATGAGCGAGGAGAAGAAAGAGAAACTCGATAGCTTTTTATCTGCATACGTTGAAAGCCAACCTCAATTTAATAAGTTAAAGTCACAACTATCCCAGGTGCGCATCGGCGATTATTTTTTGATCGGGAAAGAACTACCGTTAGATGACTTTCAGCAACTCGAGGTTCAAAGTTATATCAATGCTCTGAATGAGGAGTCGTCAATCCTGAGTGCTAGGAAAAAGCTAAGAAAACGTATTGAAGAAGCTAAAGATGAATATGGAGACGTATTAAAAAGATATCAAATAAAGACATTGAGGAGTGACGTCAGAACTTTTATAGGAGAGTCCAACAAGATAAACCGAATCTGCCGATTCTGTAGTAGAAGCCTTGATGAAGGAGCTTCTTTCAGTCATAGAGCTCATGCTATTCCAGAATCATTAGGTAATAAAAGTTTGTTTGTTAATGAAGAATGTGATGATTGTAATAAGTTCTTTGGAGACAATATTGAGCCGGCGCTAATAGAGTACCTTGATATTCCGCGGGTGTTTTTTGGTGTTAGAGGCAAAGGCGGGCTGAAAAAGATCAAACGCGGTAGCACGACTATAGAGCATACTGGCGGAGTCGTGCTAGTACAGCCCGAAACCATAGATAAAAGTACTGAGAGTCAAATTACATTGGATTTAGGAGCACAGAAATCCCATCCCTCTGTCAATATCTACAAGGCTCTTTGTAAACTTACTTTATCTACTGTCGACAGCTCCATAGTTCCGAACCTGGAGGAGACTATTAAGTGGATCAAGTCTACTCGTAAACTTGAGACTTCTCTACCTAAGGTAGCAGTTTTAGTTAACCCCAACCACTGTCAAGATAGACCATCACTAACAAACTATGTGAGGCTGGACAATGAAGTGAGTACTCCTCATGTGGTTTCTCTCCTGCGTGTATTCAACTTTTTCATCGTTTACGTTGTGCCTTTTTCAGACTCTGATAACCGAGATTTTTCAACAGACGACAACTTCAGCCAGTTTTGGAAAGTGTTCAGTAATTTTAACCAACTGAACGGTTGGCAATTTCAGCAGCTAGATTCTTACGAGCCCCAGACAACTAGGAACATTTTAAAAATCAAAACCGGTAAGCCCTGAGTTTATTCAACACACTTTTGACCCCAATTCTTTTTGAGCAATGTTCGATCCTAGCACTAACCTGACAGTCTGCTGTGAGCGAGCAATGGAAAACCAAACATGGAAATAGAAGAAGGGAAATTTTCTTTGTATTAGCATTTTGGTGTAAGGTAACTTTTTCACATGGAGTGAGGTTCAAGTCGGTGCTTATACTTCGCACTTTTCTGCTTTTACAGCTACTAACATTTTCGGTACACGCTCAAGATTCAGTGCGTGGCGAGGATGTAACTCCTGAAGCGACAGCATATGAAGTTCTGGATTTGATGAGGGAGCATGTTGTTACGCGTGACCAGGTAAACTGGCGTGTATTAAAGTCTGATTTAGATAGTATTGAACGTCCATTTACCAGAGATAATTTACGCGAGGCGCTAACTCTCATCTTAAAGCGAGCTGATACCGGCCATACATTTTATAAAAGTGCCGTTGAACCAAAGTTTGTGATGCAAAGAAAGTTTGAATGTGTGGCAACGAATACCTATGACTTGCCTATCATTCCTGGACACATTGGCTACCTTCGCGTCAATAGCTTCAATGCCCCCTCAGAGAAGGCTAAACTTCGCTATATCAAAGAATTGCGTGATGAGATCAACAGGCAGAAAGAGCGCGATACAAAAGCCTGGATTATCGACCTTCGGTATAACAAAGGTGGGAATATGTGGCCGATGTTAGCTGGGGTCGCGCCATTGCTAGGCAACGGAGTACATGGTTATTTTGTGAAACCTGATGGCTCCAAAACCGCCTGGGGAACCTATGATGGACGGAGTTTTCTCAATAATCAGTTTATGATTGGAATTGAAAAGCCTCCAGTGGGAGGTGCAAACATGCCAATAGCAGTGTTAAGTAGCGAACAAACAGCGAGCTCCGGAGAATCATTATTAGTCGCTTTTAAAAAAGGTAAACCTAATATCCGCTCTTTTGGCAAAAAATCGTGTGGTATGTCGACAGCTAACCGTCCGTTTAATCTAAGTAATGGGGCAACCTTAAATATTACGACAGCAATTATGGCAAGTAAGACCAAAGTATTCGGTGGCAGAATAGCTGTCGATGAGTCTTCTACGCGTCCGGTCAAGGATGCGATTCAGTGGATTAATACATTGACCGAGCACTGATTCGGGAGTGTCAGCTTTTAGCTAGGAGCGGACGTTAACTCCTCGCTTGTAGTCACCACTGCCAGGCTCAACAAAATATCTCATATCGCAATCTGGGGAGATTACACACGTATTCTCGCTTGGTCCTTTAAGTTGCCCTGACTTACCGAGTAAAGGAAGCTCACGCGAACAACAACATTGCCAACTGGCATTATTGCCAGTTGCTACGGCTCGTTCATCCGATGTATTTGTTCGTACTAACGGGATTAACCGCTGTTCTTGTGGCATAAAATCTCAAAAAATAAATAGCGCTCATATTTCCGACAAATGTCGAGCGCAACCGAATGGAGCCGAAAGCACAATGTGGTAGAAGTTAGCCAGCTCTCGTTAAAATCTTATTTGCTACTAGCAGTCATACCTGTCTTTGATGTAATGATGATAATGCCGACCTACTGAACGGGCATTGATAAATTCTCGGAATGCATGCTCTGGTACACCGCAGAAAGTGTAATACGGGTCGCTGTCTTCGAAGTCGATATACATACGACTTGTGGAAGCGTCGTAGCCAATTCTTCTTATTGCGGAAGACCTGACAATTACCCAATCGATCATCTTTCACTCCTTTGACTTTTAACGTTTATAAACTGTATGAGCGCTACTTTTGCTTTTTATGAAATCTACAAATTTGCATATTCAACCCACTGGGGAGGTGAATCCATTTTCGTAGTGAAATATTTAATTACATCAAATGCAGTCCTATGAGGCGTACTAAGCTTTAGCAATTGATGCCACAAAGTATTGTTTTCTGGGCCTGAAGATATCCTATCTTGGGACTTCATGTGAATAATTCGATCTCGTAATCTCTTTAGCTTCTTGAACTCCGACCAAGACTTATGCGTTTTGGGCGACTTAACACCAAGGACTTCAGGGATTACTTTATCCAGTTTTTCTTCTAAAGAAATAAACCTTTCAATCTGTTGTTTGTTTGCAGTCTCTAGGATTGTCCTACTTTTACGAAAGTGAGCGTACTCAAAATTATCAGGAATGACCTCGTTTGCGAAAGCTTCTATTGCCGAAAAAGCCAAAACGATTGATTGAATTGTATCTTCCAAGAAGTCAAAAGCGTCATATTCTGAGAGAAATGCGACTTCCCTCTTTTTTGATGAGTCAATCTTGCTTTTTACACGAAGCTCTTTTGCCCTCGAATGGCTCTTCTTCGAAGCATTCAGTAAAATAGCTGAACCGTTCGGGACTGGAATAGTAACAACTTTCTTGGAGTTTAGTTGTGCTACCGTTACAACTGTAATTCGCGTTCCTTTTGGCACAGTTTGACCAGTCCATGGATTATTCCAGTCTTTTGCAAGGCTGGTTGTTGTCTGAAGTCTCCAGTCTCGATTTGTCACGCAACACCTCTATTGGTTAAAAAACGCCCGCAACACGGACCGACAATTGGTTGTGGTTTTTACGTACTAATGGCTAAGCTATGCGGTTGGCAGTCCGGTGTTTAGTCTATTGACTTTTAATACGCACTATCCAGCAGCTACACCTAACACCGAAACAACAATAGCAAGTAAAGCAATGTTGGTTGAAAGCTTAAAGCCAGCTTGCGACTCATGAGAGTTCAGCATTTTTTGCGCTTCATCCAGTGTTGTTAAAACGACATTTCTAATCGAAAAGGTAACAGATAGCTTTCCTGAAACCATTTGTATTGAATTATAGTCGCCCGGTATTCTAGTATGTGGTCGAAGGCGTTGATCTACTTCGCTTAGCTGCTCTCTAAGCTCAACAAGCGCCGCTGTGTAATCTCCAAGCCTCCCTTTCGCGAATGCATGGTAGAAACTGGGCTTAAATTGAGAAAGCTCTTTTAATATTGCAACGATCTCCTCATTTAACCCCATCAGCTCTTCATTGAATTCGTTCATCGGCACTCCATTTGCGTATACATAGGATGTTAGAGCGACCACGCAAGGTCTTTTTCCTTATAAGCTAGATTACTTTGTAAGTTAAGGAAGTCCAACATCCGCTCTTCGCTCGCAGTAGACTGACAGTGATAGACGAAACGCGGACACATCTTGGGGTTGGAAATGAAAGCCGCTAATCATAGACCTTACCAATGATATTAATTAAAGGTAGAGTATGAAAAACTTTTTGAAATAACGCCTACTGAGTGCCTAGTGAACTAGTGGCGATTCATTGACTGTTATTTTTCTCACAACTAATTTTTCTTATTCGAGCTAGGGACCGCTTGAACACTAGCGGTTCGACTCAAACCCTGTTCGAACTTGTGGCTTAAATCTCTATTTCGTTTCTGATAACGAGCCAGCTTTTCTGTTAGAACTTCTTTTTCAACTTTTAACCTAGCTATTTCTCGTGATTGTTTATCCTTATCATCAAGTAAATTTGAATTAAAAACCTCTTCGACTATGGCTCGCAGTTCTTGTTGCTCTCTTTCTTTGAGCTGAAGCTTAAGCGTCTTTAGTTCGCTTGTCAGTTCTGCTTTGCTTGGAGTGACGGTTTTTTTGGGTTTTAGTTTTTTTAACTGCTTTTCGAGTTCTGCATTTTTTTTGTTTATCCACTGACATAATTCAGGTTGTCTTCTTTGGTGCATTATACTTCTGCTTAGCCCTGCGTTTTTAGCAATTGTAGCGAGAACTAGTTTGGCACTTTTAGGGGTGGTTATGTTGCCCGTGCTAATCCTCTGTTCTGCTCGCGAGAGCTCTTCAAGTGCGGATTTGAAGAGTAGCTTTGTAGATTTTGAGCCGTTCATAACCCAAGTTGGAATATCCGTCGAGTCTTCCGCTGGACTTGTCCTTTTCAGCTTATCCCTAATGCTCATTCTATGCCCCCAAACTCTTTTAATTCCGGGAATAACTTCTGAGTGTCTTGTACTGCGTTTTTGCTCGCGTCGACTAAACTAGGAATCTTCCATGTGTCCTGCTCGATGAAGTCGAGGTGATTGAGCATAATCTGCTTTTGTTTGTGGAAATGAGACCTGCGCGAACTACAAAAGTTAATGCATCGAATACATTTTCCATGAGTTGTACCCGAGGGAGCCGGTTGACCTGTTTTGTCGGCGCATTGGGCGGCACTTCGAAAATTTTTGTGTTGAATACACCAACCATATTCGTGGGGAGTAATGCTATCTATTTCATGGCAAAACTCGTCTATATAGTTTTCGATTTCACTTGGTGGCAGTGAGCTAACTTTTTCACCAAGGGTTTGCTTTATATATAACGCCATACCACCCACAAAGTCAGGATCTAAGTCCGAATCAATGAGAATACGAGGAACTAGCTCACGAATATATGCTTTGTTTATACTATTTAAACGCTTCGAATCTAGTTTATCGGCCGTATAGCGTTTTAACCAAGAGTATTTATTGTATTTGTGGCAAAAGTGTTGCCGAATTAATTCCTCAACATTGCCGTCGAACCTACGTAGGCTGAATTCGGCGAAGCTATGTCGGAATTGATGGCTTGTGATTTTTCCATGTAAATCTTTAGGGTTGAAGTCTAAACTGTTAGATACGCGGTTACAGAACTGTTCGTAATATTTTTTTATATTGGAGGAGAGTTCCGTAGTAGATATTGGTTTAATATGCTCCTCCGGTTTTTTAGCTTGATTTGGGGTAAATAGCTGACTAAATAGTGGAATTGACGTTTCGGATTTATCACTGTATCCAAGTTTTAAAATGACATTTAGGGAATCGCTAATAAAGTCAGTAACTCCTTGCTTTTCTCGCAGTCCTTTATTGGTTTTATTAATTTGAGGGGTAAAAATCGCGTGCTGACCTATGTCTTTTGATGGGGGGAAGACGTCTTGACCCCTAAGCGTTTTGACTTCGCTTGGCCCTCTCTTTCCCATTACTGATAAGAAAATGACCAAGACGGCAGTTCGTATCGTATTATATTCAATGTGTAATTGAGAAAAGTTCTTCCAAGGAAAGGTCGGTTCCACTTCCTGAGTTATTTTTCTCAACTCATTGTGTAAGGGCGCAGCAATGTTTTTATAGGTACCGTAGCGAACCGGAGTAAACTGACTATTTTTGACTTTCTCTGCTAAACTTTTTACGTTTCCCGTTATACGATATTCGGCGAATGGACATGAATTCTCGGTACTCCAGAATTGTTTTATATGGCTACTGTCATAAGCTTCCCTTGCGATCTTGAAATACGCTAAAACTTTTTTTGTATGGTTTGATTCAATAGTGGCTATTGCATCAGCTAGTAACAAATGTGCAATTACGAAAGGAATAGAGCCGAAGCTTCCTCCTTCCTTCCATGCTGAAAAATTAATATTCTGGCTCTTAAACTCAGATTTTATAAGAGGCTCAGCATCCTGAGTGGTGATTTCGAATTCAGGCCCATCATCTACAAAGCCATCTTGATAAGTAGAAAACCACCTTTTAAGTACAGTTATAGTTCTCTCTAATTGCTGTTTTGCAAGAGGGGCTTTTACTTGTTTTAGCGATTTCTTGTTTCTATCGGTATCGTCCAAAATATAAAAAAGCATCAGCTGAACAACTTTTTGCCATTCGCAAAACTCAATTTCATTGAACGCTTTTTGAGGAAAGAATTCCTCCACCAGTAACATTACACGCAAAAGTGTGCTCGCCATCCTATACTTTGTCGAGCTGAGCTCTACCATTTGAAGTATCGGCTCTTTCCCCCACCAATTCTCTAGTACATATTGTGCAGTAATTATATTAGGGGTTCTTAAAGGGTACTTGCCCCAATCAATTTCGCAGTCGAATACACCGTTAGCTCCATTATCTACCTTCAAATGCCACTTTCCGAGGGTAGTGTTATGTTTTGGGGGGAGGTTCTCATTTCTTCGGTTCAATAATTTTGCTTTCATGAATTCTGGCTTAGTTAATTGGAGGAAAAGAAATGTTCATTTGTTTTGCCAGCGTTTTTCCTTGAAGTTGGATTTTCTCATCTAACCTAGAGTAGCACTGGTGTAGATGAATGAGCGTAGCAACTAGTTTTGTTGTGGTTTGGGTTCTTTCTGTTTCGATTAACTCTGGCAGAGCGCTTTCGAGAAAGAGTATATATGACCACATTAATGCCGCGCTGAAGTCTGTCTCAACAATGAGTAATTTATTACCATTAACAACCTCCCCTGAAATAAGTAGTTTTCCCTGCTCGTCTAGTGCATGTAGTAGATCCTTCTGCTCGGCCTGAGATGTTTTAATTCCACATAATTCCTCTAGTTTAGCCAATGATACTCCCTGAACTCTTTGATTAAGAGTGTTAGCTAATTTTTTGGCTAATTTAAATTTCTCATCACCCACAGATCGAGCAAAGTGTCTTACAGGCTCACAAAGTGCTTCAACTCCGATATCTACAAACCCGTCCTTATAGATATTCTTAGCTGTTTGGAGGTTATGGCCCATCGCATTGGCTTCGACTTCTTCTTGTTGATGAGAGCCTTGGTAGTTCTGCCTCTCGCGTTCGATGATTAGGCTTTGTCCAATTGGTGAAGACGTCAAAGATATAGCTGACTGAGGTTGTGTGTTTCTCTTTTCTCTAAACGTTTTCAGTATTCTGATAAATGCGGCGGCTTCCCTGGATGCTTTTTGTGACTCACTCAAGAATTTTTTTTGCCATTCAGAGCCAGTTACAGAGAGGAGTAATAAGGGTAAGCTGTTTCGGCTGTATCTGGTATTATTTTTGATGCGATTTTTAATAACAGTGCCAGCAAGTACTTCATTCGGTGCATTAGCGAACAGATGGTTTGGGTTGTAATCTCTTATGGTTGATATTGAAAATTGTTCTTGATCGTACCAGTTTGAATATGCGGTAAAGGGGGGTTCATTTTTACGGTAAATATTAGTCTCGACGTTAGTTAAACTAACGTTAGCTCTCCGGGCCTTTAATGTGGAAATAGTTAGACTTTTAGAAGAATTACCATCAAAATGGATAGAGTTCAGCGATAACCTCTGAATTCCTATTTTCTGGGCTCTTTCGGACGCTAATAACCATACCATTAGTAACCTTTCTAAGTTTGTATGTATAAACCAGTCAGTTCCCCAGAAGCAAGGAAAACTCTTGTGTACTCTCCCTGCACGACCTAAGAGCTTATTGAGGGAGCTCCATTGATGATCTTTCGCTCCAAAACCCTTTAAACTTGAGCTGGTTGCTTCCTTACCTTCAAGGCATCTAGATATAAGTAAATCCTGTTCCGTTTTTGTCAATGGAGCCGGTTCTAAATTATCGATAGTGTTGTATATTTTTGACCATTGATAGCATTGCCATTCTGATAATAAAGGGTGAGAGGCTATTGACTGCCATGTAGCGCTCAATATCTGACGCTGTTTTTCAGATAACTTATGAGGACGATGACCAAACCCTTTAAATGAACGCTCTAAATCAGATAATCTTTGGTCGCTGAGCTTTGAAAGGCAATCACTTAACAGTGGATTTTTATGTAAGGTTTTTCGAATTTCGGTCATTTTACTAAGGAGCCACATGCTGCCATGGCGTATTCCTAACAACAGCTCTCTGTTAGAAAATTCTTCTTCTGGAATACCCAAATACATATTTAAACCAGGTCTTTTTGTGTGTTTGGGCTTAGTAGGCGTTACTTCTCTGAGCTGAAAGTAGATTGATTTTTGCTCTAGAGGCCAGTTTTGAACTTTTCCGTGAGATTTAGAGAGAGTTATCTTTAGTACCTTAAGGAGCTGGCTCATATGATTCCAAGTTTGGTAAGAAGAAGTCTTAGAAAGTAGGAGCTTTTTCCAGTATGTAATTGATGAAGGTGGAATTCTTTTAGCAGGCTTTTCATAAGAGCCATACTTGGCACAAATAAAATTAATATAACTTTTTACAGCTGCATTTCTAGTTCTCTTTTCGGTGATTCCTATATTAAGGCAGTACTCTGGAAGTGTGAATGAATTAAGAAGCGTATCTACAATACCCGACGTTTTTATTACCGTTGGTACTGTCAGTTTTTCAAATCTAACTTTATTGTTTACCTCAATAACAACCTCGTTCCCAGCAAGCCTTCGACTAGGAAAGTGCTCAAGATTGATGCTCTTTAGAAAGCTGGGTCTAGTCATATTTCTTTTTTACTATTTTCGAAGTGGTAGTGGTGTTCTTCGCTAGCTTTAAATCAGTTAATACATTACTCCTGTTATTAAGAAGAGCGTCGAACTGAATATACATTAGCGTTGTGTGAAGACTTTTGTGTCCAAGTCGTCTTGGAATTTCAACCCAGGGGTTGTCGCCGCTTTCGTAGCATTCATTTACTAAGTTAGTTCCGTAGCTTTTTCGCAAGCGGTGATAGCCTTGACTCCCCACCGTTGCCACATTCGCTTCTCGACATGCAGAAAAGAATACTGTACTAGCAAATTTTGTGTCTTTAATAGAGGTTCCTGTTCTTGTGCAAAGTAACGCATCACTTTTCTGGGGTAATTTGAAGCGAAGGTTACGAATATAGTATGCGACTGATTCACATAAACTAGGCGGAAAATATAGATGTCGCTCTGTTCCCCCTTTCCCGACCAACTTGATCGCTGTCGCGGCCCAAATACCGTTATTTTTGTCTTTAGCCTCTAAAATAGCATGGTAAACATGGCTCGTTGTAAGGGTTAGAACTTCGGAAGCTCTGGTACCACATAAGTAGCCCAATTTTAATGCCAACTGATTTCTTATTTTTATGAAGCGGCTTTTGGGTTGAACGCCGGCTAAAATTTTTTTAAAAGTTTCGTGGGTTATATAGAGAGACAGCAAAGAGGAGTGGCGATGGCTAGATGATAAGTACTCTGTGTAAGATTTGATAAAGAGGTGTCTGTAAGACCAGTTAAAGTCAGGAGCTACTATCAAGTAGCCTTTTTGCTCTAACCAAGTGTAGAACTTTTTGAGCGTCTCAACATGTCTCATAATCGTGGCCAGCGAGTACTTACGCTTTTGAAATAACTCTGCGTGTATATAGCCAGTCATATCTGAAACCCTTATTCCCTTCCATCCTCCAAATGCTTGAGACATTATGCAAAATGATAGCAAGTCATTCGCATAACCTTTTATGGTGTTTAGAGTATAGCGCTGAGCCATATCACAGAGAAAAAGGCTTTCATGCCACAGAATCTGTTTATCTTCTTTTAAAAGGATATAAACATCTAAATACCTTGACTCATTTGTGAATGGGCTGGATGCATATTTACAGCTTTTAACTAGTACTTTGCGCAAAATACTTCCTAAATAATTGATACTTTCAACTTATAAATCAAGTCCAAAAAAAGCCACGTGTCAACAAAACATGAATAGGCTTTATACCCGATAAATAATCATCCGTCGGGCGTGGCAGAGCCAAGCCAGGCGGACCAACGAGTGACCGAACGGGTGAAAAAAGCCCTGAATTTAATTGATGTTTCTTTGCTCGATCATTTCGTTATTGGGGCTGGCGCACCCATTTCGTTTGCCGAGCGTGGATTGTTGTAGTTTTATACTGGCAGTTTGGTGAAAAATCACGTAAAATCCGCCCGAA
>Ga0208813_1001669_pt1 | contig 11147 bp, 17 predicted proteins | sample MalvireepMed_904_FD_184250 | JGI IMG/M metagenome (GOLD analysis project Ga0208813, IMG submission 184250) | Marine viral communities from the Global Malaspina Expedition - Malaspina viral metaG DeepMed_904 (SPAdes) (version 2) | ecosystem: Environmental > Aquatic > Marine > Oceanic | place... | reverse complement strand
AGGATTATTCCGCCGCCCGCGCACTCGGTGCCCAGCTTCGTTCAGCCGGTTCCGAAGGGATCCAGTACTGGTCAGTAAGAAACCCGGGTGCCACATGTTGGGGGCTGTTTACGCCCAAGCGGGTGCGGTCGATTGTTCAAACGGCGCATTATGAGTTTATTGTGCGGGACGGGCAGATTGTGGACCGGAAAAAGGTGGTTGGGATTTGATTGTGGCGCAGGGAAGGTGGTACCCCCGGCAGGCATCGAAAATGCCTATCAACCACATGATTTATAAGGCGGTGATTTTGGGTGGTGGCTATGGGTACCCGCAAAAGTACCCGCAATTTCAAATGCTTGAATTGGCGGCACTACGAAACTTTCGTAGTGAGTTTTACGAGAGCGTCGTAAAACCTTCCGAGCTTGGTTGGGAAGGGTTGCGTGTCGCCAGGTCACAAAACGCCTGATGACGAAACCTGCACACGCTCACGGGGTTTTTCATGAACCAGGCACTCGCCGTGTAATCCTGGGCCTGATTATCCCGTTGCCGGGCCTGCTCAGGCTGCAGGGTGTTAATCCGTTGGGGCTTTACCCCAGAACCTCGGTTGTCCGGAACGGCGCCAGCAGCAGCTGGTACGTGTGGTTCTTGTACAGCATAACAGGATCCTGGCGGGCTCGGTTTTCGTAAAGATCGCCAATGAGCAGCAGTAGCGCTGATTCAATTGGCGCCGGCATAGGGTCCGGGAGGTCGTCCCCCAGATATTTCTCGATATAGCCTGCGGCTGCATCCCAGTAGCCTGTAATCAGCGCGTCCTCTTCGTCTTGATCGACTCGGAGGTGCACTTTGATTCGTTCGAGTGTGAGGGTCATACGAAAAATACCTCTGTATCAATGTCGGCTGGTTCTTCTGCAGATTGTGCGGCCCCCATGGCCATTGCCAGGGCCTGTATTCCGTCAATCCGGCCTGTGCGCCGGGACTTGTCCAGCTTGCGGCTGCCGGCCGGATCCTTGATTGCTACGGCGTTGGCTGCGCACATCGTCAAAACGGGGTGGTTGCCGTGAGCTATGCGGCTGTTCAGTAACTCGGCCTCGAGGGTGTCCAGTGCCGGGGCCATGTCTTTGAATCCCTGCCCATGGGGTACCATCGGTAACTCGAGCCCCAAGCGCTCCAGCTCCTTCTTGAATATGTCGATCCGCCAGCGGTCGAACGCTATGGCCTGAACGTCAAGGTCTGCCAGTATGTCGGCCATGTCGCGGGCCACCACTTCGTAATCCACTGTCGCACCGGTGGTCGTCATTAAGAAACCTTGGCGGGCCCATACGTCATAGGGGGCGCGGTCTGTCTTGGCACGGTCAATTAATCCCTGCTCCGGTGTCCAGAAGTAGGGCCGCACCTGCCAGACACCGGCAACTTTGCCAACCAGCACCAGGGCTGTGAGGTCTGTTCGGGCCGAGAGATCAAGCCCAGCATACACTGGGCCCTCGAAGGGCTCCGGTTCAGCGCTGCAGCCGGCCCAAACGTCCGGGCTTATGAACGGACTATCCAGACTGACACGCTGGTTCAGCAGCAAGTTTCGGGCACTGTTGGACATGCTCGGCATACGCTCCGCCTGGGCCATCTGCTCTTTCAGATCGTCAAGGCTCCGGAAAATGCCAAGGGCAGGGTTTGCCGCCTGCCATGCTTGTTCGTCCAGCAAGTCGCAATCCTTTGGTGCTGCGTACAGGTGGCAGACCGTGCGAGAGTCTCCGGACCGTTGGGCGTCGTCAATCCATTGGCTCAATAGGTCGGCATCACTTGCGGCCTGTGTACTGATAGTTATTAATAATGGGTTCTCGTGTGCGCCCTGACTGGTTGTTATCGCATCCACGAAATCAGATTGTGGCCCCCGCACCTGGCCTATTTCATCCAGGATCGCCAGAACCGGGCTAAGGCCGTGGGCCGTTTTTCCATCGGCGGCAAGGGCTCGGTACTCGGTGTTCAGGGGCAGACCTACCAGGCGCTTGCCGCTTGGCATCACTCGCACCAGGCCGGAGAGCTCCGGCGATAGCTGAACCATCTTTGCCGCAAGGTTGAACACCAAGGCGGCTTGGTCGCGGCTCATGGCACCCGATACCAGCTGCGCGTTTTGTTTGGCTTCCGGTCCTACCAGGTGAGCCAGCAGCAGCGCGGCAATAATCCCGGTCTTTCCGTTCTTCCTGGCAATCGAGAGAATGGCGCGGCGGGTGCCGGCCGGGTTGTCATAGACTGCCTTGATAAAGTCGATCTGGAACTGTGCCAGCTCCAACGGCTTGCCCACGCCAGCGCCTTCTGGCGTCACGCAGTAGCGCTGAATAAACCGTATTACCTTTTCACCTCGGGTCATCAGTGGTGGGCCCTCGGAATCAGGTCGTCATCTTCCAGGCTCCTGCGGGCGGTAGCTTCCAGCTCAGAGCCCTTGCGAATGTCCCGGCTCTTTCCCACTGTGCTTATGGCGTCTACCTTGAGCTGTCGCGCCAGTGCCAGGGCGCGGCGGGTGGCCTTGTCCAGCATGTTGCAAGCCGGGTTGACGCCTTCTGGGGTAATCATTCCCTGCTCTTCGATGAGCGTTTCAAGGTCTGCCATGTCGCCATAAGCGCGGGCCAGGTGCGCGGCCAATATCAGATCGGCATCGTTCCAGGTATCCCGGGGGCGGGCCTGAACAATGGCGTTCCAGCGTGACACGTCACGCTTTTGCACTTTGACGAATGCAGGCGGTTTGATGGGGCCGGCAGTCGCGGCCTGAACGGCCTTTACCGCGGCCTTGGTGCTGTCTGATTTGGTTCGCTTCGGAGTAAGTTTCATGGGAGTTACCAATAAAACTGGCTTGGGCAGGCGATCGGGCCTTTTTTGGTTGCTGGTGATTTTGGGGTTTGGTTCCAATGGTGATTTGGGTCGAGAGGCACGCCACGGGCGTCACAGCCGGCGCTTGTGGCCTTGCCCATGCTGGCGCTTGTCTTAACTGAATGGCACGGCTTACAGAGCGCCTGCAGGTTGTCACGGCTGTTGTTGTCTGAATAGTCAGCGCGGCTGTCGTCTATGTGGTCCACCTCTGTTGCCGGCGTGACCATTCCTCTAGCACTGCAATGACGACACAACGGCTCCTCCGCCAGCACCAGGGCACGCAGTCGTGCCCATGCTGCACTGTGTAGCGAGATCGTCCTACGCTTGGGCTTGTACTTCACGCTCGGCTTCCCTTGGTGCTGCATCATCAATGCCCTCTATCGTCGGCAGGTTCTCAATACGTCGCACTTCACTGCGAAGCATCCAACGATCATTGATTGCCCGCTCGTAGAACTGCGCACGGGTCAGGCTGTCACCACGTAGTAGGCCTTCCACGTTGTGCTCTACAAAGTAGGCGGCCGGGTCATTAATCAGGACACGGTTAATAGCCTGCTCCCATGCCACCAGGTGCCGGCGCAGGGTATTGGTTACAAAGAAGCGGGCCAGCTCTACCACGTTGGAATAGTTGGCGGCCTCCATATCGGCAACCATCACGGGGGGTACACGGAACAGCCGGCAGCATTCAACGATTGAGAGGCGGCGGGCTGCTATCCAATCGGCATCTTCCAGCGTCATAGACACGGTTTTGAACTGTGCCCCTTGAGGCAGTACAGCGGTCTTGCCGTGGTTGTTAACGCCAGCCTGCCCAGTAGCCCAGCTGTCCCGGATTTGGCCCGCTTGTTCCTTGGTGGTGCCTGGGGCGGTCTCAATTACCCCAGATAGCTTGGTACCCTGCTCGAACATCTTTGAGCCGTGGGTACGCTCCGCCAGCGCAAGGCCGATGGTGTCGCGGGCCACCTGAATAGGGCTCCGGCCAATCACGCCATCATCAGAGTGATACTTGATGTGTAACACTTCGTCCGCCAGCAGGCGCTTGGTGCGGCCGCTATCGTCGACAACGTCATACAGTAGCTTTCCCTGGGCACTGCGGAGAATCGTTACCCGGTCCGGGTGCACTGGCAGCAATGCAGAAGGCCGGCCCGCATTGTCCCGGATGATTTCGGCATAAGCGTTGCCACGTAACAGCACGTGGCGCTGCAGCTGCTCCCGAAACTCGAGGGCGGTCTGGTAATCGTTGGGCGTATCATGCAGCAGCTTGTACAGCGGGTGCTTGGCCGCTTTCTCACGGCCTTTTTCAGTGCGTTTGAACACGTACAGCGGCAGACTGCCTACTGTCTCGGAAATAGCAGCCACGCAGGCGTAAACGGCGCTGATACTTTCGGCTGTGTCGGTATTCACGGCCACACCAGAAGAATCTCCACCAGTGGGAAGGCTCGAGTAATAGGTGTCATAGGCCGGCGTGTTATTGCGCTGTTCGGCTTTCTTAAACGGATTCCATTTCATCGGCAGGCCTCCAGGTACAGCCGGGCAAGTTTCACGGTCTGAGGCTGTTTGCCTCGAACCTGAACGCTTGTGGTGTCATAGGCCGGCGTTGCGGTAATGGTGATTTCGTACAGATCCACGTCTGTTAGGTGGCGTGTCTCCCCTTCCCACTGCTCCCCCTGGGCAATAAAGCCAAAGGAACAGCCGGCAACGTCTCCACGCTCCACCAGTACAGCCAGATCCCGGCCAAGTGACGTATCCGGTAGGTCGATCTCGAAGGCCAGGCCCTGGGCATCCTCAGACAATCTGAGAGTACCGGCGCCGGAGCGGCCCAGCAGTGAGCGGCCATCGTGTTCGTAAATGGCCCGGATTTTCTGAGCCTCATCACTGGCCAGCGAGCGCTTAAAAGCCCCGGGCCGGATGATTTCAGAGAATCCCCCCAAATCAGTAGCCTCGTTGAAGCGGGCCGCATACCCGTAGAGCGTGCGGCCCTTGCTTGCAACGGCGCTCTCAAGTGCTCGCCGTTCCATTGATTACACTCCGGTTGGTTCTGCCAGAACGAAGCCCTGCGGGTGACGCAAGGCAACGTCACAGGTCGCCATAGCTCGAACCTGAACGCCACCACGGGAGTAGGCCGGTTCTGCGTATGGGTTAACCAGAATGTCGATTTCGCTCCAGATACCGAGCATGACCTGGGAGAAGTCACCGAACAGCAGGGAGTCGGCCGGCATCTGGTTTGTCACCATGTACGGCTTGCTGTCCATCATGCCGTTTTCTGCCAGGAAGCCGGAGCCGGAGCCGCTCACTTTCTCGGTGCTGGCGAGGGCCGTGCGCACGGAGGGATTAGACAAGAACGTAGTGCCTTCCAGGTTCTCAAGCTGCAGCAGCTCGGACAGGGCCAGAACATCGGCCCAAGTGGTGGGCATGTCGGCAGTTTGAATGCCGGCGGTTGAAATGATGCCGGTGGGCTCATTGGTGCCGCCACCTACCAGAATGGCCTTGTCGATCTCCTGGGCAACCAGGGCGGTCAGGTCGTCACGTACCAGCTGCTCAATGCCTGGGCTGGATTGTTGAATCAGCTGGCGGGACATTTCAGTTTTGCCGCCGGTATGTTTCGGAGACAGGGTTACAGAGTCAAAGCCCATGGTGCCCTCGGGCACTGCTCCGCCTTCTGCTACCCAGCCCAGCGACAGGCTGGAGCCATACTTGGGAACGGATACGTCACCTTGAAGGCCGGTCAGCACACGCACACCAAGGCGGCGGGCCAGCAGGCGGTTACGAAGGGCTCCGATGTAGTCTTGTGGCCGGTGCTGAGTGCCTACGATCTCCGGGGCGCTGGTGGTGTCATTGGCGCGGCGCTCGAGGGCCTGCATTGGAATAAATACACCCTGTGCTTTGCGGCCGGACCGGCGCTCGGCTTCCTGGGCGTATTCACGCTCGATACCGTCCAGAGTGCGGCCTTCCATCTGGGAGCGGATCACCTTGACCACGGAGACAGAGCCGGCCAGCTTGTCGAAGTCTGCAGCGGCGTTGTCAGATACCGGGGTACCGGCGGCGCGGCGTTCGGTTTCTGCCAGGTACTCGGCCCGGTCGATTTTATCGGACAGACCGCGTTCTTCGAGCTTCAGGTTGTCGAATAGCTTGGTTTCGTCGGCGCTCAGGTCGCGGCCCTCTTTGCTGGCCCTGTCCACCAAATCTTTCATTTGCTGAATGCTGGCGGCGCGGGCTTCACGCAGTGCGGCTAGTTTCATGCTGTAATCCTCGTTAACTTGGAGTAAAACGGTTGTTTTCTGTCTCTTTGTGACAGTTCATTGCTCGCCATAGCAAAACATTAGCATAAAAAATCAACAATGACTGTATATGGGAACAGGCTGTGTTTTCGTACAGGCGAAAAAAAGCCCGCTGGCGGCGGGCTGTGTCGATGACCGGTAATTCTGTTCAGTGAACAGTAATTGTGTTCACAGGCCGGAGAAGCGCTTAATCATTGCGTCCAATGCCTGGGCCGATCTCTCGGCAGATCCATCACGCCAGGCTTTGGCGCGGGCTTGGTCTTCCTCAAGCGTTGCCATTGACCAATAGCACCGGACCGGGCGCGGGTAGTGGCCCGGCTTGGGAACCTCGCACCACTGGTTACGTAGTTTGATTTCACTTCTGACAAGGCCGTAGTCCTCCATTCGTTTCAGGGCCCGGGATGTGTTCCGGACGTTGCCACCAATCATCAGAACAACGTCAGCAGCGCTATACGGCGGCGGGCCGTATTCGGTGAAGTCCCCCCTGCCGGTCAAAGCATCGAGAATGCGGAGCCGATTTTCTGAACGTCGCATAGTTAAACCCAACGGTGGTCGTCATTAGTGAATCACTTTTCGTTTAGGCGGAGCGCTGCCACGTGAGCAATAAGGCCAAGCTGGTCTACCAGGTGTTCAAGTACGTCCGGCGGTAGGTTGTCGAGGCGAATTTCTGTCACCGGCTTTAGGATCTGGTCGATGTCGTCAAAGCTGAGTGGTTCGCGGAGGTTATTTGGGCCCATGGTTCTGGTTTCCTGTTCGGTAGGGGGTGGCTAAGTAGGAGTGGTTCATATTTGATACCTGTGGAACCTGAAAACCCCCTCCACAGGTATCAGATTTGATACCTGTGGCCCTGTTTCGATTTTCAGAGGTATCAGATTTGATACCTGTGGCCTTCCAGAGGTACCAAATATGAACCGGTAGGGTTAATTTTGAGGGGGCTTTTCCCAGTCGTTCGTTGGGGGTCTGTTCCGCCAGCAGGGCATCCACGTTAAGCGCCATGTCCGGGTTTTTGACTGAGTGCGGGAACAGAACAGGCTCTCGTCCTCCTTGACGATAAAGCCGGCGTCCTGCAGCTCCTGGAACGTGCGCAAGGCCACTGCCCGGGAACAGGGTATTTCCCGCTCTGCCTGGCGTACCCCAAAGCCTACCGGGTTGGCTGGTGTCCAGTGCCGGTGCATCAGGTGGATTAATGCCTTGGCGTAGGGGGTGAGAGTCAGGTAAGCGGGAGAGCTCAGCAGGCGCCGTTGCATAACGATCGTTCCGCCAGCCTTGTCGAAGGGCAACGGGTTCTTTCTTTTGGACATAAGCGCCCCTCATCAGAGAAGCGCCTTCACACGCTGTCGATCGCCTTCTGTAAGGCTGTACACCCCCCGCTTGCTCCGGCGCCCATCGATGGTAGTAAACGGCACCAGTTCGCACGGAATATCGAGCCCCAAGCGCTCCTTGAGCTGGCGGATATACTCAGGGGCATTGCTGGCGGGTAAGGCCCTGTCGGCTTCCTCCCGTGTAAGTCCGGACTTGGCTGTATAAAGCGCAACCAATAACCGCTTGAGGCGCGGGGTCAGTTTGGTAGTATTGTGTTGGCGCTTTGCTTTGGTGGCGGGCGTCTTTTTCATTTCTGATTACCCCTAATCTCGATATATCGAAACAGCTCTTCCAGGGCCACGGCCTTACAGCCGGATACCCGCTCGGATTTGATCTGTCCAGCTTCGACGGCTTTTGATATTTCGGCACTGGAGACAGCGAGGGCGGAAGGTACTTCGGACAGTGCCAGGTACTGGCGGTTATTTCGGAAGAACCAGCCGGGTTTGACGGTGGGAGCGGGGGCTCTCATGCTGCACCTCCGGCAGCAATCCACTCCTGAACGTCGCTTTCTCTCCAGGCAATGGCGCGCTGGCCAATTTTCAGAGGTTTGGGAAAACGGCCTTCTTTCACGTCGTAGTAAATGCTGGTCCGGCTTCGGCCGATGGTCTGCATGACCTCCGGCAATCTCATAAGCCGGTCTGGTGTGGTTGTTGAACGCTGCTTATCCATTCTTATTGCTCCTGAATGTTTTTGAACACAGGAGAAATAAAATCAAACGGCGGGGCAGCTAAATAGATTGGGAGGGTTACTCATTCCTTGGGAAAGTGGCTGGAAGCCGCTCAGGGCGGGCGCTATAAGGGTTAGCGCCTTCCCGGTTTGCGGGCCCATAACGGGCTTATTGAGCTGGCAAGCTGTCTGGATCTAACTCCAGAATTTGGCCCCAAACGCTTCTCAAACCAGGCCGTTACGGCAGACTGTTTGGGCCATGTTGAAGGGTCGCTTCTGTCGATTCTTTCGTGGTTCCAGAATTCCCTCTGAGCTTCTACCGCCAGCTGCATTTCAGGGGTCTGGTGTTCAAGTTCCTGAAGGATGCTTTTCGACTTGCTGGCAGCTAATACCTTGTCGAAGGCAGCTACGCTGTCAGCGGGTATCAGTATATCTGTCAGATCAATGTGTAGCGGAACCGCTAGGGCGTAGAATATTTCCGGGGAACCCGGTTCGTACACTCCGCTTACCGGGCCCGCTCTTTTAGCGATGAAACTTGAGGGAAGCAAAACGCCAGCTTCCCCGGAATAAAGCCGCTCCTCCCCCGTGCGCGAAGCTTCGCGTTTTCCGGGATCAAGTTTGACCCTTTCGACCAGAGAGTCCTCTAAAAACACAGAGCCCCAAATATCACCAGACACCAGCAGCTCGATGATGTGCTGTTCAGTGAGGCTCCATCGATTTGTTAACTCCGCAAGCGTAAAGAATTGCTGGCTTGGAAATTGTGGCATTCGCGCCCCCTATCAGCGCCCCTAATTGGAATGACTGCACCAGGCGGGTAGGGTGCCCGCTTTTCTCCTGGCCGGGATAGGTGCAGCCAAAACTTGGTTAGTGGTCGGCGGCACGTGGCGCTTTAACTTGGTCCGGAAGGACGTGGTTTTGTGCGGCGTCTTGAATGGTGTCTTTAAGCTCAAAAATGGTGTGCTGCATTTGCCACAGATACCCGCTCAAAAGTTCAGGGGATATGATGTCCCCGCCATCATTTACCGAGTCAAAGTACTGGTGCAACATAGCTACCATTGAATCGAGGTGGGTGGACTGGCGAATAAGGGCGTCAATATCGACCAGGTGCGGAAACATGTTAGTTTTATCGTGGTTCATTGGGTGTTCTCCTTTGCGTGAAGCGGTATGACATTGGTTTTTTCGGCTTTCAGGGTGTCCAGGTAATCGGCCCATTGCTGCATCATGGCGGTTCGCTCTTCGATCCTGGCTGAACGGTTATAGGCCGCGGCTACCTGGTTGCGCTGGCGGTGGGCCAGCTGCAGCTCGATGACCTCCGGTTGCCATCCCATTTCGTGCAGCAGGGTTGAAGCGGTGGCCCGGAATCCGTGGCCTACCATCGTGTCACCATCAAAGCCCATGCTTTTCAGGGCGGTGTTGACGGTGTTTTCGGATAGCGGCCGGCCGGGCTTAATGGATTCGAAAACGTATGGCCGGTGCCCGGTAATCGGCTGCAGGGTGCGCAGGATCTCCACGGCCTGTGTTGAAAGCGGAACACGGTGGTCAGGTACCTTACCGGCCCGCTTGGCGGCCATGGTGCCTTTCATTCGTTGCCCGGGTACCGTCCACATAGCCCCGTCCAGATCGATCTCCGACCAAGTGGCATGGCGAAGTTCGCCAGGGCGAAGAAATACCAGCGGGGCCAGTTGTAGGGCCGCACAGCTGGCGGGCTGGCCTGAATATGCGTCAATCGCTCTCAGCAGCCGGCCCAGGTCATCGGGGTTGATGATTGCGGCTCGGTTCTTTGCGCCGGGAGATTTCAGCAAGCCCCGAAGGTCTGCCGAGGGATCACGTTCTGCCAGGCCTTCCGAAATGGCATAGCGGTAAATCTGACTGATTCGCTGGCGCATACGGTGTGCGGTTTCGTACTTGCCTTTGGTTTCGATCTTGCGCAGAACCTGCAATACCAGGCGCGGCTCGATACTGGTAATCGGCAGGGCACCAAGGTGCGGATAGATCCAGCTGGTCAGCCGGCGCTGTGTCACTGAAATGGTGCTGTCCGCCAGCTGGCCTTTCTGCAGCTTCAGCCAGTTCTCGGCAACGGCCTTGAAGGTGTTCTCTGAAGCTTCGACGGTTTTGATGATCTCGGTGCGGCGATACAGTACCGGATCTTTATTTTCTTCCAGCAGGGCCCTTGCGGCGTCCCGGCCTTCTCTGGCCTTCTTCAGTGAGATTTCAGGATAGGAGCCCAGGCTGTAAGTTTTTTCCTTGCCGGCGAAGCGATAGCGGAACCACCAGACCTTGGAGTTCGGTTTGACTACCAGGGTCAGGCCGCCACCGTCCGCCAGCTTCCGGCGCTGTTGCCCCTCAGCAGATGCAGACTGAACTGCTTTGTCGGTGAGCTTGTTCTGTTGTCGTGCCATTTGTGGGTACCGGTCTGGGTTGAATCAGTGGGTACCCACAAAAGTACCCGCAAGTTGTGGGTACTTCAATACTGTTCAGGGTTGTTCAGAGTGAGCAAGAATGGGGTGTGGCTTAGGTATATTGCTGTTCTGGAAGGGGTTTTTGAACGATTTTGAGCGTCATTGTATTTTTAAATGGTACCCCCGGCAGGACTCGAACCTGCTACCTATCCCTTAGGAGGGGATCGCTCTATCCAGATGAGCTACGGGGGCATTTCAGAAGAGGCGGTATGATAGCGGGCAAGGGCTTGTGGCTCAAGGGGCCACAGGCCTCCGCTTACGCAGTTGTTCCAGTATCTGCTTCTGGTTCTCGCCGTCTTTGCCGGTAACAACCATCAGCGCGCGCTCCCGATCAAGCAGGGTCTTGCGGTAGGTTTTCTGCAGGTCTTCGAGTGATACCTTCCTAATGGCGTCTGCCAGTTGCTCCCGGCTGTCGAACTCTTTGTTATTACGGTCAATCTCGCGCCAGTAGCGGCCAGAGACTTCACCCAGCTGGCGATCCTGCTGCAGCAACTGGCTGATTACCGCCTGCTTTTCCCGGTTCAGGCGGTTGTCGTCCAGTTCAGTCAGT
>Ga0208813_1001662_pt1 | contig 11170 bp, 17 predicted proteins | sample MalvireepMed_904_FD_184250 | JGI IMG/M metagenome (GOLD analysis project Ga0208813, IMG submission 184250) | Marine viral communities from the Global Malaspina Expedition - Malaspina viral metaG DeepMed_904 (SPAdes) (version 2) | ecosystem: Environmental > Aquatic > Marine > Oceanic | place... | reverse complement strand
TGGCGGATCAACCGGCCCGCCGGTCCGGATTACTGGAAGCTGGCAAGTTGCGCCGAGGTCAACTGCCGGAATTATATCAACGGCTGGCGGACGATCCTCCCGTCAACCGACCTGGGGAATATCGAGTGGGTACGGCGGTCGGGGATGGAGTTCACCGAGGAGCAACAGGACGGGCTGATCGTTTTCCATTTCGCGCCGGGGCAGATGTGCTTTGATGGAGAACTGGGCCGGCATAGGATACCGCACGACCGCGACCCGGTAATGAGTCTAAACAAAAGGATAATGGAACCACTAGAATACATGGACATCTGGAACGACACAGAATACAGGAGGGGCATCAATGGCTAAAGAATCAGGACTCGGAATGACCGTCGCGATCGACGACTCCGGCGGAAGCGCCCGGACAATATCGAATGACATCACAAATCTGGACTTCGCCACACCGCGGGAAGAATCCGATATCACAGGTTTGGACAAGAGCGCCCGTGAGCGTCTGCTACTGCTGGCCGATTTCACAGTATCCGTCTCAGGGGTGTTCGACGATGCGAGCAATATGGCGCATGATGTATTCAAGACCGTCCCGTCGTCGTCGGTCGCCCGGACAACGACCTTGACCATCTCCGGCCAGGTTCTAGCCGGGGAGCTATTTTACACCGATTATGCTCTGAGTCGAGGGAGTGACGGTTCGTTGACATTCTCGGCGCCCGGTTCGCTCGCCGGTGGTGCAGTCCCGACGTGGGCCTAAATGGTGGCGATTAACGGGACGAAGCCGACGAAGAAGGGCTTCCGCATCCCGGACCAGACCGCCCACATTACATTCTCCGGGACCGATTACGACGGCGCCGAGGTATGGGTGAAGTTGAACGTTAGCTTCGCCCACTACATCGCACTCCGGGAAGCCGCCGAGGGTGACGACCAGGTCAAGATGGCCGAGCTATTCGGCGGCGAGGTTTTGATGGAGTGGAACCTGGAAGGCGCCGGCGGGGAGTCTATCCCGGCAACCGGGGCCGGTATGCTCCAGATTCCTTTGGCGCTGGCGATGCTGATAGTCCAGCATTGGATCGAGGCGGTCGCGGCGGTCCCGGCCCCTTTAGCCGAGACATCCGCCGATATAAACACGTTGGCGGCGGCGTCGACCGGGACGGTCGGAGGGTAACGAAGCCATGGGATTTAGAACAGGCCGAGTTGATCGACGGCCTTTGTCAGCGATATAGCTGTCTGCCCTCGGCGCTGATGGCCGAGGACGTGACACTGCTCAGAATGGTCGCGATAGTACAGGAAGGACAACCGGACGAGGACAATGGCTAACGCTGTCGAGATAGAAATAACCGCGAATCCCAAAAACGCCGAGGAAGGTTTTAAGAAAACCCAGTCGGCTTTTGGCAAGATGGCGGACGGCATTAGGAAGCACCGCAAGGCCATCGGCGTCGGGCTGACCGCCTTGGGCGCCGGGATAACGGCGCTTGGCGCGTCCGCGGTCAAGTCTGCCCAGGCCGAGGCCATCGGGATCGCTCAGTTGGATGTGGCCCTTAAAAACGTCGGGACATCCTACGACTCACAGGCCGCCGCCATCGAGCGGGTCATCGCCGCCCAGCAGAACAAAACGAACTTCGGGGATGAGGCACAACGGGACGCGTTGATGGGCCTGATCTCGGTCTCCGGGGATTACGAGTCTGCGATGGCAGCATTGCCGGCGGTCCTCGACCTCGCAGCCGGGAAAGGGATGGACCTGGGCGCCGCCTCGACTCTGGTGGCGCGGGCTATCAGCGGCGAAACCTCCGCGCTCAAGCGGTACGGCATCGAGGTGGAGAAGGGCGCAACCTCGACCGAGGTCATCGCGGCCATAATGGGGAAATTCGGCGGTCAAGCAGAAGCAGCGGCGGACCCGATGGTTCAGCTCAAAAACCGGGTGGGCGACCTACAGCAAGAATTCGGCAAGGCATTACTCCCGGCCCTGACCGTCCTGGCGACCGTTTTGGAACAAGTCACAACCAAGTTGATCGCGTTTTCTTCCGAGCATCCACAACTCAGTAAAGTATTATTCATCGTTGTCGGCGTGCTGGGAGGTCTGGCGCTCGTCCTGGGGCCGATCCTCTTGATGCTGCCAACTCTCGCGGCGTCCATCGGGATATTGTCCGGGGCTTTCGGGGCGCTCAGTCTGTCGATGCTCCCGATCACGGCCATCGTATTGGGGATCACCGCGGCCATTGTCGCGGCCATCATCATTTATAAGAATTGGGACAAGATCATCCTATTTTTGAAGGAAACATTCGTCACATCCTTTAATAAAATCAAGGATGTTTTTGGCGTAGTATCCCGGACGATCCAGTCGCTATATACCTCCAAATTTGCCTGGCTGCTCCCGGCTGGACCGCTAATCAAAGCCATTCTATTCCTCAAGAATAACTGGGACGAGATTTGGGACGGGATCAAGTCCACATTTCGGACGGTTTCGGACGCGCTCATCGGGATATTTGAAAACCTCAAGGGCCGCATCGTTGGCATTTGGGACGGCATGGTGTCCGGCATCAAGGGCGGGATTAACGTCGTAGTCGGAGCCATCAATAAGTTTATTCGAGGCATTAACTCAATAAAAATCAGCGTGCCGAGCGTAAATATTCCATTGGTCGGACGGGTTGGCGGCTTCACGCTGGGGATGCCGCAGATTCCAGAAATTCCAACGCTGGCCCGCGGCGGCATCGTCACCCGGCCCACTTTGGCAATGATCGGGGAGTCTGGCCCGGAGGCGGTCGTCCCGCTGGGGCGTGGCGGCGGCGCCGGAATGACAATCAACCTAGTCATAAATGGCGACGTGAACGGCATGGACGACTTCGAGCAGAAAGTAACATCAGTAATCCGGGACGCCGTCCTTGGCGGCGGCTTCTCCGGCGTACTGGCGAGAGCATAGGAGGATAATGGCTAACGAATTTCAGCATAAAGACCCCGGCGCCACGATGACCCAGGCGGAATACATCACGACCGACGGGACTGGGCATATCTTCGACTCCCAAGCTCAGGGCGATATACTTTACGCTTCCAGCTCAACGATCCTGAGCCGTTTGGCTAAGAGTGGGACAACGACCCACGTTTTGACAAACACGGGAACGAGCAACAACCCGGCGTGGGCGCAAATACCGCTGGCCTCGGCGGTGACCGGAACATTGCCCGTCGCTAACGGTGGCACAGGAATAACAAGCCTTGGCTCCGGCGTGGCGACTTTCATGGGAACTCCATCCAGCGCTAACCTCCGCTCGGCCCTGACCGATGAGACCGGCTCCGGCGCCGCGGTATTTGCTACCAGCCCGACGCTGGTGACGCCGGCGCTTGGGACTCCGGCATCGGGAGTTATGACCAACGTATCCGGGACTGCGTCAAGTCTAACCGCTGGAAACGTCACGACCAACGCCAACCTAACCGGCGTGGTAACGTCCACCGGCAACGCGACTGCCATTGCTGATAAAGCGCTCGCCATTGCCAAACTCGCCGACGGGACGGACGGCGAGCTCATAACATGGAACGCGTCGGGCGTGATTGCAACCGTAGCTGTAGGGAGCGCAAATCAAGTCCTGACGAGTAACGGAGCCGGAGCCGCTCCGCAGTTTAAGACAAGCGCCGTTGATGTTCTGGCCCTGGCCAAATTTTGGGTAAAATATGACGGCGGCGGAACAACGGTCAATGCGAGCTTTAACGTAGATTCAGTATCTAATCCAGGGACTGGCGACCACACGGTGACTATCACGACGGATTTCAGCAGCGCGAATTGGTGCGCTACTATGGCAGCGCGGACTGCCGGTACAGGTTCAGACATTCGGGTTGAAACGATGGCGGCGGGTAGTTTGCGAGTTCTTAGCGGCGACGGAAGCGGGGCGGCAGCTTCAACATATGAGTGTATCGCAGGTTTTGGGGCGCAGTAATGGCTAAGCGATATTTGACAATCTCCGCAGAAGATACGCTATGCATCACTGAGATTATAGGCGACGATGCCGATGGGAATAAACTGACGAAAACCTTGTTCGAACTCAGCCGCACCTCAGATTTGACGACGCCTTTCGACCCGGCCGTCCATACCCGTGACGCCATCGCCGCCGGGATTGCTGGGCATCGTGCGATGGCGTTAATCGGCGAATGTGAGGACACCGACCTGCCCACAGATACCTATTTTCGGAACGCCTGGGAATGGAGCGATTAATGCCGATTAACGTGAACATGACCAAAGCCAGAGCAATCCACCTGGCAGAGATTCGCCGGGTTAGAAACGAGGAACTTGTCAAAGAGGACGTCACGTTCATGCGTGCAGTCGAGGCAGGGGATGCAGATGCACAGGCTGCAATCAAGGCCAAGAAGCAGACTCTCCGGGACATCCCGGCGACGTTTAATATCACCACCGGAGTCACGACGCCGGCACAACTAAAAGCCAAATGGCCGGCGGAACTCCCGGCGCGGGAATAAATGGTCGTAGCAACCTACAAACTTCAGGTGAACTGGTGGGGGACTGACGGATGGGATTCCGCGGCGTTCCCGATAACCTTTCCTGTGACCTGGGCGGACGGCGCGGCCTTTGTCGTTGCTAGTGAGCGCATCCGGTCGATCAGTTGCTCCTTCGGTCGAGACCGGGCCAGCCAGCTAACCGGCAATAGCAAAGCCGGGACGATGCGCGTCGTGCTGGATAATCGGGAAGGTGAATATAATCAGTTTAATTCCAGCAGCCCCATCTACGGGTTCATCCTCCCAGGTCGGCCCGTCCGACTCCTGGGAACGTCGGCGACTCAGACCAACCAGCCTATATGGGAGGGATACTTAACTCGGATCACGCCGCAAGTTTTCCTCGGCGGTGATGCGACCGCCATTCTTGAAGCTACCGGGCCGCTCGGCCAGATAAACCTTGACCAAATCGAGGTTCCGATGGTGACAGCTCAGCGGACGGACCAGGTCGTGGACGACATCCTCGACGCCGCCGGCTGGGGGAGTGGCAGCACATACCGAACTTTGGACACGGGCTTGACGACTATTACCCGGTACTGGAAAAGCAAAACCTACGCGGTCCAGGCGCTTCAGGAGGTCGAGGCGACCGAGGGCGGTTTTATCCGGGAAGGCAAAGATGGCAAGATCATTTTTGATAACCGCCACCACCGACTGTCGGGCGATGAGCTGACCAGCCAAGCGACCTACAGCGACGCCTCCGGCGCCGCGAGGGTATATTCCGGTCTGACCCAGGATGATAGCCTCCCACATATATTTAACATATTCTCCACAGAAGTCCAGACATACACCACTGCCGGAAGTGCGGCGGTACTCTGGACGCTTTCCGAGTCCGGGGCTAATTCTCCGTCGATCCCGGTGGGCGAGTCCCGGACATATACCGCCCGCTATCCGACCAGAGGCTCGGCCAACAACGCCGTCGGAGTCAATGCGTGGACGACCACGGCATCGACGACCGATATGACTGCCAACGCCGCCGCCGATGGCTCCGGGACTAATGTGACCTCAGACGTTGGAATTGCGGTCTCCAAATCTTCGGAGACCATGGAGATTACACTGACAAATAACGGGACAGTCTCGGCGTTTATCACGAAGCTCCAGGCGCGTGGGACCGGCATCACGGCGGACGACCCGATCACGATCAGCGTCGAGGATGCGACCAGCCAGTCCGACTTCGGCAAGCGGACATGGCCCAGCGCGACTCCTTTCATCCCTGATAGCGGGGAGGCCCTGGACTGGGCGAATTTCAACGTCGGACTCTACAAGGACCCGACCGCGGTTTTGAAATTATCATACTGGGCGAACCGGGACACTAACGCTCTAAATGAGATGCTTGACCGGGACATATCCGAGCGCGTCACCGTGGTCGCCGCTAATACCGCCGACCTTTCCATCAATCAGGAATTTTTTATTGAGGGGATCAGCCACCAGATCGCCGCGAACCGGATGCACCGGGTGACGTATCTATTGTCGGACGCCGGGCAGTTCTCCGATTGCTGGGTGTTGAATACCTCGGCATTAGATACGGCAACCCGGCTGGCTTACTAAAAAACAGGAGGCGCACCATTGGCATTCACCAGTCCTTTGACCTGGGCCAGCGGCAGAATTGTCACCGCCGCAGATTTGAATACCTATATCCGGGACAACCAACTCCAAACGGCGCCGGCCATATTTAGCGCTCAAGGTGATATTCTATATGCCACCGGAGCCAATGCTCCGGCCCGGCTTGCTAAGAGCACGACATCGACACAGTATCTGGCAAATACGGGGACGAATAACAATCCGGCCTGGAACGAAGTCGACCTTACGACGGGCGTGTCCGCGGTATTGCCTGTCGCTAATGGCGGAACTAATGCCAGCTCGCTGGCGGACAAGGCTGTCCTGATAACCCAGGACTCCGGGACGGACACCGTCGCCGCCGCCGCTATGACATCCTCTGGTCAACTCGTTATAGGAGGCTCGTCTGGGCCTGCCATCGGCACCTTGACCGCGGGCAGTAATATTACCATCACGAACGGCGATGGAACGATCACCCTGGCAGTAACCGGGATCGTTTCCAAGGCGGCGGCGGACTTTGCGTTGATTCGGCTATTCGGACACTAGGAGGCAATTATGGCAATCGGCGACGCAGTCGCTCAGCTTATGGGAACTGGAGTAACTAACCGCCAGCCGTCGTCGGGCGTGGAGGAACAGATCAGTGCGATTGTAAAGGATTTGATAACCGACAGCCTGTTCATGTATGACGGGAGCAATTCAATCACGGTCATCGGGGTATTCAACACGCACACGACCGATGATGGGAACGCGGTTTATCAGCCGATCTATAACACCTCAATAATGATTACTAACTCGGTTTATCTTCGGAAGGCCGGCACGACTGACCGAGTTTATGTGGGAGGAGTTCAGACCAATGCCTAGACGGATTTTAGGGCCATTCCCGGCGCTGAGCGGACTTGCGCCTCTGGACGTAAACACAGCCGATGATTTAGACATTCTTGAGCGTATGGATTTGGTCAATGAAGTCCTTGCCACTGCCGGCTGTAATTGCAACGGCCACGCCGCCGGGAGTCATCGCGACGAATACTTCGGCGGCGACCTGTCCGAGTTGGTCTCCCGGTGTACCGCCCACGACATCAACTCCAGGGACGCCGACGGCGTCGCCTCGACCGAATCGGTCGCGATCAAACTGGAAACGCTCCGGGTTGAGGTTGACGAAAACAACGAGGTCATGGCGTGGATATACGAGGAAGCCTAGCCAATGGCCGAGGACGAGGCAGGCCAGACGGCGAGTGTATATGAGGAATTAAGCCAGGCGCGGGTCGAGATCGAGCGGTTGCGCTCCAAGACATCGACCACGTTAAGCGGAACGGAATTCCTCACACTGATATTCGTTCTGCCGATCGTTCTTTCATTCGTCTGCCTGGGCATAATCATCGTTTGGAAGGCCACCAGCAATCCGGCCCAGGTCGCGCCGCATCTCGACATCGTCCTTGTGGCTTTTGGGCTGTTCTCAGGGCCAGTGACTGCTTTTGTGGCGACTCTGGCTCAACGTCTAGTCAACGACGGCAAATCAGCGGGGGATTAGATAATGCAAATATTGGCGGTGGGTGGGGCGATCCGGGACTTGCAGAACTGGATGATTGAGCTGGGAGCTTCCGAGCTGCTGGCGTTCATTTTAACGGCGGCGTTATGTGTCGCCGGCGCCACCGTCATCACCGTCGCCTTGATGGTCCTTCTCTGGCGTAACCGGAAAGCACTCCTCCGGGACCGCGACATCAAGCTGGTTAGATTCGGAGCGCCGCGACTTCCTGGGATCAGCGTATTAAATGCGCTCCGAATCCCGACCCCGACATTCAAGGTTGACCTCAGCGGCTTTCGGGGAATCGGGATGGCCCTCGGCGTCGTGGGCGTCGGATTCATCCTCGCCTTTACTTTTGTACTTGCCGGCACGGATGACACTCCGGTATGGCCCGAAGTCGGCGCGGCTTATCCTCTCCCGGTAGTGCAAGGAGTCAAGCTGGAGCCTGACCCGGAGAATCCGGCAGACCAGAATCAAACGCTACAGATTAACCTCGCGGCTGGCGTCCGGCTGAACACTCTCACGCTCAATAACCTTGACCTGGGCAAGGCCGGGCTGACCGACTGTATAACTATCCAGCGAACGACTAACACGACAGGCTGGCTATATGTAGACACCTGGAGCATGACGGGCGTGTCGGCCCCAAGCCTATCCATGGAAAATGTAGAAACGGCAAGTTTGATACTTTCGGCCCAGACTGACGGCCACGCGCTGGACGCCACCATCGACAGCACAATCACTGAGATGAATATAGAAAGTTCGCGTGGGAGCGGGGATTTTCTTGCAGAAAATTCCGTCGTTGACCGTGTGATTATTGAGATGCACGGCGATGCCACGATAGGCGTTATGGCCTGGACGGATTTGGACTGCTCGGTCGGCGGCTGGAACGTGGACTATGTGAAGGCTGGCGTTATCACGATGGATAATACATCTAAGTTCGGCGACGGTGACGGAATCAACCTCGCCGACTTCGTCGTTGCCAGTACCGTCAAGGCCCGGACTATAACCGACAACTTGGTCGATGTCCCGATCACAGTCAAATAGGCTATAATTGATTTGCTATCTCGGGATATGGTGACCATCCCGAGATAGCTGGCGGCTCCTACCCTCCTAAAAGCGGCCCGGTGGACGATCACCCACCGGGTCGTTGTTATTCCGCTAGCTATCTGGTAAAATAACGGAGAAGGTCCTCCGGCTTACTGGCCGGGACTCTGTGGGCTGCAACCCACTGGGTTACTTGGATTTTCTACTGCTGGGGGCGTCTTTAGGCGTTCCCTAAATTTTTATTGTCACATTTAAAAACCCGGCCCCAAAGGGCCGGGCTACTGGTCAGACTTCCGGGCGGTATGCCGGGTCAGAGTTCCCGGAGCATATCGTCCAGCGCGTCGATGTCTAGGACATCGTCCCATAAATCGGCGCCGTCCTTTGTTTTCAAGAAGTTAAATGTCTTGGCCAGGTCTGCCCGGAGGCTTAGATAAGGAGTCCTATATCTGGTATACCCTTGGGCGATGCAATACAAGGGGTAGTTAGTCGTTAACGATTCAGCGACGTTGCATGTCTCCCAATTTTGCCATCCATTAAAATCTGTGTCGGGTGTGGTCATAATTCCTCCCGTTTATCTGGCTCGGCGTTGTAGAGTTCCGCGTCCAGGGCGATCTGGATCGTCGGGTATAATGTCGCCATAGTCCGCACCCCGCCCGCCCAATGGGAAACGCTGATACAAGGACCGGCGACCGTTCCGGCAATCTCCCAAACCGCCCCGGTTAAGTGTTCGCGTCCGAACCGAGGACGGCCCGGCGATTTGCCAGACCGCCCCGATGGGACATCCGTATATATGCCGCCGGCTTCAAGGCGCTGCCGAATCCTGGTCCCTTTGCGCCGAAGCGACCGCCAGAGCGCCGCCCCGTCCCGTGGTCGTCCTTTCCCTCGCTGGGTCATTCTTTTGGCTCCTCATTTGCCGCCGCTGCTACCAATAGAAAATGAGGAAACAGCCGGTACTCCTCAACGTTTGAATCCAGAATCTTGCAGTCTGCGTCCAGGTGTGCGTTTAATGTTTGCATGATATTATCCAAACCCGTGGCGCCCTTCGCTGCTGGCCCGGTGGTATAAACCTCGGTCGCGATCAGAAGCGTGACCTTCTCCAGTTTGATCGTATCGCCTAATGCCATGCTCGTTCCTCCTATTATTCAGCAATTAAATCGCTGTCGTTGGCAGGCCGATTGCTCAACCCGCTGACGACAATGATGCTTACAGGTCATCCAGGTGGTACATCGCCTGGAGGGTCGCCCGTTCTCCTGGTGCTGGCGGCTCGACCGTGTAGGTCCATCGGTCTGAGCCGACTATCCGGACGTGTCCACTCCAGGCGTGAGGTTCCGGATGATACCAGCGATAGATTTTGCGATACAGCGTGATCGCCTTCCGCTCGGTCAGTCCCTCGGTCCGGACGGCATCGCTCCAGGGGATAGCATCCCCTGCGCCGTATGGGCGGTTGATAGCCTCGACCGTGTAGGTCACTTTGGTTTCCATGATTTCCTTTTCTTTTAAGTCTGCCATGTCGTTCCTCCTCCTATTCAGCAATTAAATCGCTGTCCAAGCGGGCCGATACCTCGGCCCGCTGACGACAATGGTTTAACTCTCTACTCGTAACATTCGCCCCAAAACTGAGCCCAGTTTTTCCAGCCGTTCCGATGGAGTAATTTCAGCGTTGGCGCGTTTTTCGTTCCGCATTTTCCTCATCAGCCGTTTGAAGTGGTCGAAGTTCGTGGGGGTGAATTGCCCTAATCCTAATATTTGCTTGACCGCTCCGGAGTCTCGCCATTGACGGAACAGGCCTTCGCCCTGGTCGTTTGTGCAGTAGTACCATTCTGGTTCCTCCGGGAGTAATGCCCGCCACCGACCGAATCCCATAAATCCCCGTTCGCTGTAATTGATCCGTTGCTGTAAGTCTGCCATGTCGTTCCTCCTATCTTGTAGCTTCCACCGACTCTTGGAGTTTCGGCCCGGAGCTACCGGGCCTCGTCAGGGTGGTTAATTCCGGCCTATCCGGTAGAAGCACCAGATGCACAGACAAGGGGCTGGCATGTGAGCCGGAAGCGGGCCGGTGCAGCGTGGGCATTTCCAGGTGGCCTGTTTGGTAGTGTTCTTCATCTCGTTTGTTCCTCCTCCGTTTCTGTTCTTTTCCATGCGTTAATTATATATATGTCCGCTACAAAATGCAAGGGGGTCAATACTGGAATTAGAACATAAAAGACAGCTTTGACCCGAAAAGCCGATTTTTAAGGGTTTCGCTGAAAAAACGAGGCCGTCAAATCGCCGTACAGGCGTTTTCTACGGTCGAAAGGTAGTTTACTACCTAAATCAAAAGTTATGGCGTCTATGGGGCAATTTTTCACATCAATAAAAACGGCGTTGTTCTTGCGGTCAATTGGTTTGTCGGTTTGGTATAATGAAAGAGCAGATTAAAGGAGGAGGGCAAATGAAAACACTGACACCGAGCCAACGCATCTTGCAGATGCAATACCAGCTCCCCATCGAGGCCGTGATCCGGCAGAGCCTGGAAAAACACCGCGCCCGCCCGGATTTGGTCAGCCTATGCTGCGCCGACCTGGGGAT
>Ga0208813_1001635_pt1 | contig 11347 bp, 8 predicted proteins | sample MalvireepMed_904_FD_184250 | JGI IMG/M metagenome (GOLD analysis project Ga0208813, IMG submission 184250) | Marine viral communities from the Global Malaspina Expedition - Malaspina viral metaG DeepMed_904 (SPAdes) (version 2) | ecosystem: Environmental > Aquatic > Marine > Oceanic | place... | reverse complement strand
GGCTACACCGAGCCGCTGCTGCACGCCTATCGTCAGAAGGCAAAAGCCAAGTACGGTCAGTAAGACCGGACACAAAAAACCCCGCCTCGGCGGGGTTTTTTATGGGCCTTGCAGGCTACAAGGGGGTACGCCCCCACCCTTCTGTAAGCGCCGGTCTCCGAAGAATCTAGACCTCCGAATGCAGCACATCCGCCGCATACAAGGTGTTCTCCAGTAGCGTGGCAATGGTCATGGGCCCCACACCACCGGGAACCGGGGTGATATAAGCGGCCCGCGCAGCTGCCGCCTCAAAGTCCACGTCGCCACACAGTTTTCCGTCGGCCATCCGGTTAATGCCTACATCAATCACCGTGGCGCCGGGTTTTACCCATTCGCCCTTGATGATGCCGGGTTTGCCCACTGCGGCGACCAGGATGTCTGCTTCGCTGACAAACTTTTCCAGGTTGTCGGTAAAGCGGTGGCATACGGTGGTGGTGGCGCCTTTGAGCAGCAGCTCCATGCACATGGGGCGGCCGACGATGTTTGAAGCACCCACAATCACGGCGTGCTGGCCTTTATAGGGTGTGCCAACGGAGTCCAGCAGGGTAATCACGCCAGCCGGTGTGCAGGGGCGCAGGGCGGGCTTGCGCTGCATCAGGCGGCCGATGTTGTAGGGGTGGAAGCCGTCCACATCTTTGTCCGGACGGATTTTTACCAGGATCGGGTCTGCGTCCAGGTGTGAGGGCAGGGGAAGCTGTACCAGGATGCCGTCTACCGTCGGGTTTTCGTTCAGCTCGTCTACCAGGGCTTCCAGAGCCTGCTGGGAGGTGTCTGCGGGCAGGTCGTAAGACAGTGAAAGGATACCGGCCTGTTCGCAAGCCTTGCGCTTGTTGCCTACATAAACCTGCGAGGCGGGATCGTTGCCGACCAGGACCACGGCCAGGCCTGGTACACGAAGCCCCTTCTGTTTGCGGGCTTCCACGCCGGCAGCAACCCGCTGCCGGACCTGTGCGGCAATGTCTTTTCCGTTAATCAGTTTGGCGCTCATGTTTCCGTCTTGTCGGTTGGGCATGAATAGTGGTGAAGTGAGGCCGCGCATTGTCTCATGCTTCGGCGTGAACGCCAATGTGGCTTCCCGGAGGGAACTTTTGCCGGGGTAGGCAGTCTTCTGAATCAACGTTATACGTAGGTTTTTTAAAAACCGTGTTGACGGATGCCTCAGGCGCCGGTAATATGCGCGCCAACTTTGCTGAGGCACTTGTTGTTCAGTTAACGGGGTATAGCGCAGTCTGGTAGCGCGCCTGCTTTGGGAGCAGGATGTCGGGAGTTCGAATCTCTCTACCCCGACCATTTTTCTGGATGTTCAGGTGGGCGAACGGTCAAGCGCCCGTAGCTCAGCTGGATAGAGCATCCGCCTTCTAAGCGGATGGTCGCAGGTTCGAGTCCTGCCGGGCGCGCCATACTGCTCGACGCAGGTTGGCACCGGACTCGCCGAACCAGCAAAGTTGAAGTAAGCAGATGCGTACCGTAAGGTACCTCCCTGATGTGGTGGACGTAGCTCAGTTGGTAGAGCTCAGGATTGTGACTCCTGCGGTCGAGGGTTCGAACCCCTTCGTCCACCCCACTTTTCCCCTTGTTTGTTTCCGCGGTTCTGACCTTCCTGTTACGGGATCAGTCCTGCGCCGGATACGCGAGAGTGGCGGAATTGGTAGACGCACTGGATTTAGGTTCCAGCGGGGCAACCCGTGAGAGTTCAAGTCTCTCCTCTCGCACCACCCTTTCTTTTTTCTGATTTGTCCTCATCTATTGTCCAGTCCGATTGTGGTGCTGGTCTCAAACCGTTATTCCGGCGTGTCGGGTGATTCTCTCGGCAGGGTAAACCGTGATAAACTACCGGCTTTTAATTTTGCGTCCCTTTGGGGTGAATCGCTTCATTCGGGATTTTGTTTTAATTTTCATTCACATACAGAATCTGTAATTTGAGGATCTTCCATGCAAGTGTCTGTTGAAACGACCTCCAGCATCGAGCGTCGCATGACGATTGGTGTGCCCGCCCAGGAAATCGACCAGGCGGTCCAGAAACGCCTGCAGGAAACTGCCCGTACTGTTCGCCTGAACGGTTTCCGTCCCGGCAAGGTGCCCATGAGCGTGGTCAAGCGTCGTTTCGGTGACAGCATCCGCCAGGAAATCGTTGGCGAGGTCATGCGCGACAACTACATCAAGGCACTGCAGGAGCAGGACGTGAACCCGGCTGGCTGGCCACGGTTTGAGCCGAAGACAATGGAAGAGGGCAAAGACCTCGAGTTCGTGGCTATCTTTGAAGTGCTGCCGGAAATCGAACTGGGCGACCTGAGCAAGGTAGAAGTCGAGAAGCCGGTGTCTGAAGTGACCGACAAAGACATCGACACCATGATCGACAACCTGCGCCGCCAGCAGGCCACCATGAAGGAAGTGAAGCGCAAGTCCAAGAACAAGGACGTTGTGACCATCGACTTCAAAGGCACCATCGACGGTGAAGAATTCGAAGGCGGCTCAGCTGAAGGCCATCGCCTGACCCTGGGTTCCGGCCAGATGATTCCTGGCTTCGAGAAGGGCATTGTTGGCGGTAAGGCCGGCGAAGAGCTGGAAATCGACGTGACCTTCCCCGAGGACTATCACAACGAAGAGCTGGCCGGTAAGCCTGCCAGGTTCGCCATCACCATTCACAAGGTTGAAGAGCCCCAGCTGCCGGAACTGGACCAGGAGTTCTTCAAGCGTTTCGGTATCGAAGCCGAAGACGAAGCTGCCTTCCGTGAAGAAGTGAAGAAAAACATGGAGCGCGAGCTCAAGCAGGCGGTATCCAACAAGGTCAAGAACGACGTTGTTGAAGGCCTGCTGGCAACAACCGAGCTGGAGATTCCGTCTGCCCTGGTAGACCAGGAAATCGACCGTCTGCGCCAGGACGCTGTTCAGCGTTTCGGTGGCCAGGTTGACTTCCAGCAGCTGCCGAAGGAAATCTTCGAAGAGCAGGCCAAGCGCCGCGTGAAGACCGGCCTGCTGTTCCAGGAAGTGGTCAAGAAGAACGACCTGAAGGCCGACGAAGCCAAGGTTGAAGAGAAGATCCAGGAAATTGCGTCTACCTACGAGCAGCCGGACGAGGTGATTGCCCACTTCAACAGCAACCCGGACCAGAAGGCCCAGGTTGAATCTTCCGTGCTGGAAGATGCCGTGGTTGAACACGTGCTGGCCCAGGCCAAGGTAAGCGAGAAGAAAATGAAGTACGAAGAAGCGGTAGCCGCTGGTCAGCAGCAGCGCTGATCAGGCCCGGGCGATACTGCCCGGTGCCGCTTTCTGGAAACAGCCGGCGTGTCCGGCTGTTTTCTTCTGGGCTCTCTGCTGGCAGAGTATAAGCATTCAGGGGTGTCCTGATCGCCGATTCAGGATATCCTCCGCAGGAGTCCATGCCCATTGTCCATAAGGAGTTCAGGCGCACATGACGCAGAAACCGATTGATGGCCCTACAATGATAACCAGTGCCGGCCTGGTGCCGATGGTAATTGAACAGACGGCACGCGGAGAGCGTTCCTTCGACATCTATTCTCGTCTGCTCAAAGAGCGGGTGATTTTCCTGGTTGGCCCGGTTGAAGACCACATGGCAAACCTTGTGGTTGCCCAGTTGCTGTTCCTGGAATCCGAAAACCCGGACAAAGACATCCACCTGTACATCAACAGCCCGGGTGGTTCTGTGACCGCCGGGATGTCTATCTACGATACCATGCAGTTTATCAAACCGGACGTGTCCACCCTGTGTATCGGCCAGGCGGCCAGTATGGGGGCCTTCCTGCTCGCTGGTGGTGCCAAGGGCAAGCGTGCATGCCTGCCTAACTCCCGTGTGATGATCCACCAACCGCTGGGTGGCTACCAGGGCCAGGCCACGGATATCGAGATCCACACCCGCGAGATCCTGAAGATCCGCCATACCCTGAACTCCCTGCTGGCCCACCACACCGGCCAGGACCTGGAGACCATCGCCCGCGATACCGACCGTGATAATTTCATGGATCCGCACCAGGCGAAGGAGTACGGGTTGATCGATACGGTACTTGATAAGCGCGTATCGAATAACTAATACTGAAAGTCATCGCATCATCCCCGGCCGGCGTACTGTCTGATGGCGCCGGCTAACGAAGAACAGAGGTATTTCAATGGCAGATGATAGAAACGGCAGAGGCGACGATAACGGCAAGTTGCTGTACTGCTCGTTTTGTGGAAAGAGCCAGCATGAAGTCCGTAAGCTCATTGCAGGGCCCTCGGTGTTCATCTGCGACGAGTGTGTTGACCTGTGCAATGACATTATTCGGGAAGAAATCCAGGAAAATGCCCAGGAAGAGGCCAGCGACCGGTTGCCCACCCCTGCGGAAATCCGCGAAACCCTGAATGAATATGTGATTGGCCAGGATCGCGCCAAGGTGGTTTTGTCTGTAGCGGTGTACAACCATTACAAGCGTCTGCGTTATGGCGAAGGCAAAAGCGACGTTGAGCTGGGCAAGAGTAACATCCTGCTGATCGGGCCGACCGGTAGTGGTAAGACCCTGCTGGCGGAAACCCTGGCCCGCATGCTGAACGTGCCGTTCACCATTGCCGACGCCACCACGCTGACCGAAGCCGGTTACGTGGGTGAGGATGTCGAGAACATCATCCAGAAGCTGCTGCAGAAGTGCGACTACGATGTTGAAAAGGCCCAGCGTGGCATTGTCTACATCGATGAAATCGACAAGATTTCCCGCAAGTCTGACAACCCCTCCATCACCCGGGATGTTTCCGGTGAGGGTGTTCAACAGGCACTGCTGAAGCTGATCGAAGGCACGGTTGCCTCGGTCCCGCCCCAGGGTGGCCGCAAGCATCCGCAGCAAGAGTTCCTGCAGGTAGACACCACGAACATGCTGTTTATCTGTGGCGGTGCCTTTGCCGGCCTGGAAAAAGTGATCCAGGAACGGTCCGAGCGCAGCTCCATCGGATTCTCCGCTACGGTCAAGAGCCCGGATGACAGCAAGAACGCTGGCGATATCATCCGTGATGTGGAAACCGAAGACCTGGTGAAGTTCGGCCTGATTCCGGAGTTCGTCGGCCGTCTGCCGGTGGTGGCAACGCTGACCGAGCTCGACGAAGAAGCGCTGGTACAGATCCTGACCGAGCCGAAGAACGCGCTGACCAAGCAGTACCAGAAGCTGTTCGACATGGAAGGTGTGGAACTGGATTTCAGGGAAGACGCCCTGCGTGCGGTGGCCAGAAAGGCCATGGAGCGCAAGACCGGTGCCCGGGGCCTGCGGTCGATCATGGAAGCCACGTTGCTGGATACCATGTACCAGATCCCGTCCGAGCCTGATGTGTCCAAGGTGGTGATCGACGAAAGCGTGATCAAGGGCGATTCCGAGCCTTTCAAGATCTACGCCAGCAGTGATCACGCCAAGGCGGTTCCGGAAGACTGAGTTTCCTGCCGTCATGGTGCATCAGATAAAAGGGGCGGCAACGCCCCTTTTTCATTACCTGCTTTTACTAATCCGCATCATCCCGCCGGTGCTTTCCTTTCGTAAAAAGATTGCAATTTTTGTCTGTGCCCCAATGATGGGTGATATGCAAAAAAATCGCTGTCAGAGGATTCCCTATGACCCGTATACCTGAAGAAACCGTGCAAGAATATCCGCTGCTCCCGCTGCGGGACGTGGTGGTATTTCCGCACATGGTGGTGCCGCTGTTTGTCGGCCGAGAAAAGTCCATCCAGGCCCTGGAAGCCGCGATGGAGGGCAGCAAGGAAATCCTTCTGGTCGCCCAGAAAGACGCCTCTACCGATGAGCCAGGCCCGAAAGATGTGTTCGCCATGGGCACGCTGGCCACTGTGCTGCAGATGCTTCGCTTGCCGGACGGCACCGTTAAAGTGCTGGTTGAGGGTAATGCCCGGGCGAGTATTACCGGCATTGAAGAAACCGACTTCCTGACCGGTCAGGCGGTTCTGATGGATGAGGAGTCTTTGCCCGAGCGCGAAGAAGATGTTCTTACCAAGACCTTGATGAGCGAGTTCGAGAAGTACGTCAAGCTGTCCAAGAAAGTGCCTTCGGAAGTCTCCAATGCGTTGACTGGCATTAACGAACTGGAGCGCCTGGTGGACACCATGGCCGCCCACCTCGATATGCGTATTCCGGAGAAGCAGGAACTACTGGAAGCCCTGGATGTGCGCAAGCGGGTAGACCTGTTGCTGGGCAAACTGGACGGTGAGATCGACCTGATCGAGGTGGAAAAGCGTATCCGTGGCCGCGTGAAAAAACAGATGGAGCGCAGCCAGCGGGAGTATTACCTGAACGAGCAGATGAAGGCCATCCAGAAAGAGATGGGCAATCTGGGTGAGGGTACCAACGATTTTGAAGAGCTGGAGCAAAAGCTCGAGCAGGCCGGCCTGCCGGAAGAAGCCCGCAAGAAGACTGAAGCGGAGCTGAACAAGCTGAAAATGATGTCGCCCATGTCTGCCGAAGCTACGGTGGTGCGGGGCTACATTGACTGGATGCTGGCCGTGCCCTGGAAAAAGCGCAGCCGGGTTCGCCATGACCTGGAAAAGGCCCGGGAAATTCTCGACCAGGACCACTACGGCCTGGACGAAGTGAAAAAGCGCATTCTTGAGTATCTGGCGGTACAGAGCCGGGTGAAGAAGGTCAAAGGGCCGGTTCTTTGCCTGGTAGGGCCTCCCGGTGTGGGCAAGACCTCATTGGGGCAGTCCATCGCCAAGGCCACCAACCGGAAATACACCCGCATGGCCTTGGGTGGCGTTCGTGATGAGGCGGAAATCCGCGGTCACCGCAAGACCTATATCGGTGCCTTGCCGGGCAAGCTGTTACAGAAACTGGCCAAGGTAGAGGTGAAGAACCCGCTGTTCCTGTTTGACGAAATCGACAAGATGGGTATGGACCATCGGGGTGATCCGGCCTCGGCCTTGCTGGAGGTGCTCGACCCGGAACAGAACCACACCTTCAACGACCATTACCTGGAAGTGGACTACGACCTTTCCGATGTGATGTTCGTGTGTACCTCCAACTCCATGGATATTCCGCCGGCGTTGCTGGACCGTATGGAGATCATCCGGATCCCGGGTTACACCGAGGATGAAAAGGTGAATATTGCGCTACGTTACCTGCTGCCCAAGCAGATCAAGGCCAATGGCCTGCGTAAGGATGAGCTGAAACTGCCGGAAGAGACCCTGCGTGACCTGATCCGCTACTACACCCGGGAAGCGGGCGTACGTGGCCTCGAGCGGGAAATCGCCAAGATTTGCCGTAAGGTTGTGCGTGAACACGTGGAGAGCAGTGACAGCGCCTCTATTACCCTTACGCCGGAGATGCTGGAAGAATATTCCGGTGTGAAGAAGTTCAAGTATGGCCTGGCCGAGGAGAGCAATCAGGTCGGGCAGGTGACTGGCCTGGCCTGGACCCAGGTGGGCGGCGAGTTGCTGACCATCGAATGCGCCCTGACACCGGGCAAGGGCCGGGTGGTGAAAACCGGTTCCCTGGGCGACGTGATGCAGGAGTCTATCCAGACCGCGCTGACCGTGGTTCGCAGCCGTGCGGCAGGGCTCGGAATTGCCGACGATTTCCATGAAAAGCACGACCTGCATATCCACGTTCCGGAAGGTGCGACCCCGAAAGATGGCCCGAGTGCCGGTATTGGTATGTGTACCGCGCTGGTTTCGGCTCTGACCCGAATTCCCGTTCGGGCCGATGTGGCCATGACCGGTGAGATCACCTTGCGGGGCCGGGTTCTGCCCATCGGTGGCCTGAAGGAAAAGTTGCTGGCAGCCCATCGTGGTGGCATCAAGACGGTTCTTATCCCTGATGAAAATGTCCGTGATCTCAAAGAGATACCGGATAATATCAAGGAGTCGTTGGAGATTCGCCCGGTGAAGTGGATTGATGACGTTCTGGATATCGCGCTGGAATATGCGCCGGAGCCATCAGCCGAAAATGCCGCGGGCAAAGCGGCCTCTTCGAAAGCAAAAGAAGATGCCAGTGATGTTACCGAGCGCATAAATACTCACTGATGGCGGGATGAGTTGTTGACACGTCGGAGAGCCCGTTGGTATAACTGTTTCGCCGTGAAGCAGCCAATACCAAGGGCTACCGCGCAGTATGTGCCTATTCCGACCACCGGTGAAACGCCGCAAGGAATAAAAAAACAGAAGAATGGAATTCTCCGACTGCTTATGGGATAGTCGGAAAAATCCGCTAAAAAATCCGACCTATAACATCTTCAACCTGATATCGAAGGGGTTTAGTGTGAACAAGTCCGAACTGATCGACGCAATTGCAGAATCCGCAGATATTTCCAAAGCAGCAGCTGGCCGTGCGCTGGATGCAATGACCAGCTCCATCACTGGTGCCCTGAAGAAAGGCGACCAGGTTACCCTGATCGGTTTCGGTACCTTCTCTGTGAAAGAGCGTGCAGCCCGTACCGGCCGCAACCCGCAGACCGGCGCTGAAATCAAGATTGCGGCCTCCAAAGTACCTGGCTTCAAAGCAGGTAAGGCCCTGAAAGACGCCGTTAAGTAACGGTTCTTTCCCTGGCGGCTTTCGCTCGCGGGAGCTGCCGCAGGAACTCGAGGCGCATTCCGTAAAGGGTGCGCCTTTTTGCGTTAAGAAGGGGCTGCCAGAATAGCTTCTCGCCAACAAAACATCCGCACGACCTTGAACAGGGATTCAGGAATAACATGCTTCAAGATATACGGGATAATGCCCAGGGCACCATCGCAAAGGTTATTATCGGCCTTTTGATCATTTCCTTATCGATCTGGGGGATGGACGCGATCATTGGCGGCTTCACCGGTGAGCCGGCAGTGGCCACGGTTAACGGCAACGAAATAACCGAACGGGAGTTCCTGCGAACCGTTCAGCTGGAAACCCAGCAGCGTCTCATGCAAATGGACAACCCGGACCCTTCCCTTGTGGATGAAGACCAGGTTCGCCGGGACGTTCTGGAGGCTTTGATCCAGGAAGCCGTGCTTACCCAGGATGCCGAGAACCAGGGTCTGCAACTTTCCGATGCAGATATCGATTCCCTGATCACCCAGATGCCGCAGTTCCAGGTGGATGGCCAGTTTAACCGTGACCGCTTCGTGGCTACGGTACGCAACCTGGGTATGGGGGTGGCTGAATTCCGTGAAAGCCTGCGCAAGAACTACGTGGTTAACCAGATCCGTGCAGTGATTGCCCAGACTGGCCTCGCGGTACCCGCCCAGGCGAAACAACTGCTGGCCATCCAGAACCAGACCCGTGACTTCCGGGTGCTGACAATTAATGCCGATGCGGTTGCTGACCAGGTGTCGGTATCCGATGCAGATATCGCGGCTTACTACGAAGACAACAAAGACCAGTTCCGTGAACCGGAGCAGGTGTCTGCCGCCTACATCACCCTGTCGCTGGAAGCCCTGGCCAGTGCCCTCGAGATTTCCGACGACGAGGTCCGTGACTACTACCAGGAGCGGGCTGAAGACTTTGCCCGTGAAGAGCGCCGTGCCGCCCACATCCTGGTAGAAGCGGGTGCCGATGCAGAGGAAACCATTGCGGCCATCCAGCAGCGCCTGGGTGAGGGCGAGTCCTTTGCCGCGCTGGCAGAAGAGTTTTCGGTAGATACCGTCTCCGCCCGCGAGGGTGGTGACCTGGGCTTTGCCGGCCGTGGTGTTTATGACGAAGCGTTCGAGGAAGCCTTGTTTGCACTGGAAGAAGGCGAAATCTCCGGCCCGGTGGAAACCAGCTTTGGCGTGCACCTGATTCGCCTTGAAGAGGTGCGCCGTGCCGATGTACCGGCATTCGAAGAGCTGGAAGCCGAGCTGCGTGAGGAACTGGCCCGCGCCCGTGCCACCGAGCGTTTCGCCGAAGTGCGCACCCAGCTGGCGGATGCCGCCTATGCCGCCGACGACCTGGCAGGCCCGGCCGCCGAGCTGGGGCTGGAAGTGCAGGAAGTTTCCGGTGTAACCCGTGACGGTGGCCCCGCTCCGTTTGACCACGCCGGGCTTGTGCGCCAGCTGTTCTCCGACGACGTGCTTACCGGTGGCTATAACACCGAACTGATCGATGTTGAAAATAATCGTGCGGTGGTGGCCCGTGTTCGCGAGTACCAGGAGCCGCGCCAGCTGGAACTGGCGGACGTGGAAACCCAGATCCGCGACCTGCTCACCAGCCGCGCTACCCGCCAGGCCCTGGACGACCGTGCTGCCGAGCTGGTGGCTGCGGTGGAAGCCGGTGACCAGCCGATGGCGGAACAATGGCAGAGCTACGAAGGCGAAGGCCGCAACGTGGCCGGACTGGATCCGTTCATCGCCCAGGCCGTGTTCTCCCTGCCGCACCCTGAAGGCGGGCAGCCGGTTGTTGGCAAGGCGCTGAGTGGTAACGAGGCGGCGGTGATCGTTCTGAGTGCGGTCAACCCGGGTGAGGTTCAGGAGGATAGCCCTGAGTACCGCCAGCTGCAGCAGTTTCTGGCACAGCTTGAAGGGCAGCGTGAGTACCAGGCCTATCAGCAGTTCCTGAGAAACACTGCGGAAGTCGAGCGGAATTAAGGCTAGTCTTTCAGACTGAAAAGGGTGCCCGCGGGCACCCTTTTTTCGTATGGGGAGATCAGTTCTGGGGGAAGCGGGTGGCTTTCAGGCTTTCCTTGATCTTTTTCAGGTGATCCAGGAAATCCGGGCCGCGCTTGAGGGTGACGCCGGTGGCCAGGATATCGATGACCGTCAGGTGAATAATCCGGGACGACATGGGCATGTACACTTCGGTATCTTCGGGCGCTGTTACACCCACAACCGCCGTGCAAGCTTCTGCCAGTGGGGATTCCGGATTGGTAATGCCGATAACAGTGGCCCCGTTGGCCCGGGCCAGGTGGGCTATCTCAACGGTTTCCCGGGTGCGGCCGGTAAAGGAGATAAGCACGATGGCATCGCCCACGCCGGAACCGGCGGCGACCATGCGTTGCATGAGCGCGTCATCGTAGGAGGTTACCGGGATATTGAAGCGGAAAAACTTGTGCTGGGCATCCAGGGCCACCGAGGCCGAGCCGCCCATGCCGAAGAAGGCGATCTGCTTGGCCTGGATCAGGTAGTCCACCACTGTGGCAATGGCCTGTGGGTCCAGCGCCTGCCGTGCCTTGTCCAGGTTGGCGATGGTGCTGAGCATGATTTTTTCGCCATACTCCGCCGGGCTGTCGTCCGGCTCTATATCCTGGCCCACGTAGGGGGTGCCGGTGGCAATGCTCTGGGCCAGCCGGATTTTGAAGTCCGGAAAGCCGGTTGCGGAGAATCCGCGGCAGAACCGGTTGACCGTCGGCTCGCTCACATCCGCTGCGCGGGCGAGGGCAGCGA
>Ga0208813_1001634_pt1 | contig 11357 bp, 8 predicted proteins | sample MalvireepMed_904_FD_184250 | JGI IMG/M metagenome (GOLD analysis project Ga0208813, IMG submission 184250) | Marine viral communities from the Global Malaspina Expedition - Malaspina viral metaG DeepMed_904 (SPAdes) (version 2) | ecosystem: Environmental > Aquatic > Marine > Oceanic | place... | reverse complement strand
AACGTCATCCAACTGGGTAAAACGTCGCGTCGTCACTGCTCTATTCTCCTGATGTGCGTCTGCGCGGCCTTTAGCCATTTCGGCGCAAGAAATAGATCCCCACCGCGGCACAGGCAAGAGTCGGCACCAGCACCGCCCAGACAGGGGAAAAGCCAAAGATGGTCGACGCCGGGGCGAGCAAATCCTGCACGTACTTGAACACCAGACCGGTCACTACGCCATAAAAAACCCGCGTACCCGCTGCCACCGAGCGCAGTGGCCCAAACACGAACGAGGCGGCAATCAGCACGAGCGACCCCATGGTGAGCGGCATCAATACCTTTTGCCAGAAATAGAGCAGCGGCTGGTCTGCCTGAAGGTTCTGGCTTTGGAGGAAATTGGCGTAGGCCCATAGCTCGCTGGGTGCCTGGCTTTCGATATCGCGCAGTAGCCGCTCCAACTGAGTGGGCGTGAGCGCCGTTTCCCAGGCGGCGGCTGGCTGGTAGTCCGATTCGGTGCGGTCATCGAAAATGCGTGTCGTGGTCACGCCTTCCAACAGCCATGCCCCCTCCTCCCAGTAGGCACGATTGGCATGGGTCGCTTCGATGAGACGGCGCTCGTCGAAGCGGTAGCGGGTTAAATCCAATACCACGTTATCCGCCCGAATGGCCCCAAAGCGGTAAACGCTGTCGCCTTCGAACTGCCAGCCGCTGCGGGTGGTGAGCATGGCTCCCTCGCCTTGGCGCTGCTCTAAGCGCCAGGCTTCGGCGTACTGCTCGGTTCGTGGGCTGACGAACTCTGCCACCAGCAGCACGACCACAACAACCAGCAGCACGGGCTTCATCACGCCCCACACAATCCGCGCCAGCGAACGCCCGGCAGCACGCATCACCGTTAGCTCATTGCTGGAAGCCATACTGCCCAGGCCAATGAGTGCCCCAATCAGCACCGCCACTGGGGCGTATTGATAAAAGCGCCAGGGCAGCCGCATCCCCAAATAGAGCAGCACGTCTAACGCGCTATAATCGCCTTGGGTGTCGCCTAAATCACCAATGTAGGCAATGGTGATATCCAACCCCAGCAGTACAAACTGCACCACCACAATGGCTGCCAGCACGTTGCGGGCGATATAGCGATCCATTTGATCCATAGCGATCAGCATTAGCGCATTCCTTTACGTTGCGAGTGCCACAGCAGCAGCAATCCAAGCCCTAAGAACAGGCCATGCACGGGCCACACACCCACGGCAACCGCTAGAGAGCCGCCGCCAATAGCATCCACCGCTGCCAGCAACAGGCTTAAATAGGCGACGTAAAGAAATACCGCAGGAAGTAGCTTGCCAAAGCGCCCTTGACGCGGATTCACCCGAGAGAGCGGCTGGGCCAATAGCGCCAAAATAAATACCATTACCGGCAAGCCTGCCCGCCACTGAAACTGCGCCTGCGCTCGTGGGTCTGGGTCGTTCCACAGCTCAGTGGTGGTCGCATACTCAAGCGAGTTTAACTCTTGCCGGTCACGGCTTAGCCCCAGCCGCAGCGTATAGCGCTCGAAGGTCAAACGCTCGGCATCCTGGCGTCCGGGCGTTACGCCGTAGCGCTCGCCGTCTTCCAAAATGAGAAAACGGCTGCCGGTATCGACGTTCGTTTCCTGATAGCCCGACCCCGCGCGCGTGATGTAACTATGCGTTTTTTCTGCCCCCGCCATGGGCTGCTCGTGCACCAGCACTTCCTGCATTTCCGTGCCGTCGCTATTGAAGTCAGTGATATAGGCTGTGCGCCCGCCGCCAAAATCTTGGAAACGCCCTGGCGCCAGCACTGAGACATCTAAACGGCTGCGCTGCTCTTCTAATGTGGCCTCAGTTTGCAACGCCCCGGCAGGGGTTAGCCACAGGCTACACAGCCCTACCAATACCGCGACCACTGTTGCGGGCAGCAGGGTTACCCGTAAAAGCCGAGTGGGGCTCATACCGCAGGCCACCATGACGGTGATTTCGCTGTTCATATAAAGCTGCCCATAGGCCAACAAAATGCCTAAAAAAAACGACAGCGGCAGGATCAGCTCCATAAACCCAGGCAAATGAAAAACCATCAGGCTGCCTAGAATCGTGACGGGAAAATCGCCCTCGGCGGCATCTGAAAAGTAGCGGATAAAACGGCTGCCCATGATCACAAGCAGCAAAATGCCCGCCACGGCGGACATCGTCAGTAACACTTCGCGAGTTAAGTACCGAAATAAAATCAATGCACTCTCCGACTAGTGGTGCAGGTTGCCATGCAATGCGCCCATGGCTTGGGTACACTAATCAAACTGGTAGCAAACACTAAATAACGGGGCATTATCCCGAATCACTCGTTGCTTGTCTTGTTGGAGACGTCATGGAATTTTCCGTTCAGACCACGAACCCAGCCAAAGCCGAAACGGCTTGCCTCGTTCTCCCTGTCTATAAAGGTAGCGACTTACTGCCCTCTGTCGCCAAATTAGACGACGCCAGCGAGCGGTTAATCGGCCAACTGCTGGAGCGCGGCGACTTCGATGCCGCGCTGGGCAACACGCAATTGGTGCCTTTCGCACCGGGCCTAGGGGCTGATCGCATCCTATTGGTAGGCTTGGGCGAACGCGCCAAATGTCAGGAAGCGGCCTTTATTAAAGCGCTGGACGCAGCCATGGTTGCGCTCACCAAACTGCCTATCGATGAAGCCAACGCCACCTTTACCGATGTGCCGCTTGAAGGCCGCGACGCCGTCTGGAAAGCACGTAAAACGCTGGAAGCCGCCGAACGCGCGATTTACCGCTTTGATCAATTTAAGTCATCGCCTGCCAAAGCGCCCAGCTTGGCCAAGCTCACCCTGATCGTTAGCGATGCCAGCGACGCCCCCCTCGCCAAGCAGGGGGCTGCTTTAGGCACCGCCATTGGCCAGGGCATTAATTTCACCCGCACGCTCGGCAACCTACCGGGCAATGTGTGCACGCCGCGCTACTTAGCCGAGCAGGCAGAAGCATTAGGTCGCGATTCTCAAGGCGCGCTCGACGTTGAGATTCTAGACGAAGCGGCGCTAGAGGCCCTGGGCGCTTATTCACTGCTGTCAGTAGGCCGTGGCAGCGTCGAGCCAACACGGCTCATCGTGATGAAGTATCAGGGTGCAGAAAACCCAGAGGAAGCGCCCCATGTACTGGTAGGTAAAGGCATCACCTTCGATACCGGCGGTATTTCACTGAAGCCCGGCGAAGGCATGGATGAAATGAAGTTTGATATGGGCGGCGCGGCCAGCGTCTTTGGCACCGTAAAAGCCGTGCTGGCGATCAAACCCAAGCTCAACGCCGTGTTTATCGTTGCCGCTGCCGAGAACATGCCTGATGGCGCCGCCACCAAGCCGGGCGACATTATCAAAACGCTCAAAGGCCTGACGGTTGAAGTCCTCAACACCGATGCCGAAGGCCGTTTGGTGCTGTGCGATGCGCTCACCTATGCCGAGCGCTTTACCCCGGCCAGCGTGGTCGATATCGCCACGTTGACAGGCGCGGCCATTATTGCCCTTGGCCACCACGCCACCGGCCTGCTCTCCAACGACGATGACCTAGCGCTTGATCTGCTGGATGCTGGTGAAACCGCCTGGGACCGCGCGTGGCACCTGCCGCTATGGGATGAGTATCAGGAGCAGCTGGACTCCAACTTCGCCGACTTAGCCAACATTGGCGGTCGCCCGGCGGGTACGATTACCGCCGCCTGCTTCCTATCACGCTTTGCCGACCACTTCCCCTGGGCGCACCTGGATATTGCCGGCACCGCTTGGCATTCGGGCAAACAAAAAGGCGCCACCGGCCGCCCGGTGGGTCTACTGACCCAATACCTGCTCGACCGTGAAGCCGACGCTCAAGTCGAAAATGGCGACGCCTAACCACACAAACAGGCCAACAATGGTTGCCTTTCGTTAACGCAACCGTTAAACCTGAAAGTATGAGCGTGTGCCGCTGCCAAGCAGGCACATGCTATTCAAACGATACGCTTAATAGATGCCCTTCGGGGCTTGGCTCTAGCGGAGAGAACACGCCGTGCCCACAGCTTCAGATGCTCAACTTGAATCGCGTTTTGAAATTTTGCCGTCCAACCAGCCGGCGGCCGATGACATTCGTGACAACATCCTGCAAAACCCAGGATTTGGTAAATACTTCACCGACCACATGGCCCACGTGCGCTGGACCGTCGATGCCGACTGGCACGGCCACCAAGTACGCCCCTACGGCCCGCTCACCCTGGACCCCGCCGCTTCCGTGCTGCACTACGGCCAGGAAATTTTCGAGGGCATCAAGGCGTACCGCCATGCCGATGGCTCTATCTGGACCTTCCGCCCAGAGAAAAACGCCGAGCGTTTCCGCCGTAGCGCCCGCCGCCTAGCGCTGCCCGAGCTTTCCGATGAAGACTTCATCGGCTCGCTGAAAGCGCTGCTGGCCCAAGACCACGCCTGGGTACCCACCCCGGCTAGTGAAGCCGACGAGTGCAGCCTCTACCTTCGCCCGTTTATGATCGCCTCAGAAGCCTTCCTTGGCGTGCGCCCGGCTCACGAAGTCGACTACTACGTGATTGCATCCCCGGCGGCAGCCTACTTCAAAGGCGGTATCGAGCCGGTCTCTATCTGGCTCTCCTCACACTACAAGCGCGCGGCCCCTGGCGGCACCGGTTTTGCCAAGTGCGGTGGCAACTACGCCGCCTCGCTGGCCGCCCAAAAAGAAGCCGCTGCCAACGGTTGCAGCCAGGTCGCCTTCCTGGACGCTGCTGAAAACAAGTGGATCGAAGAGCTGGGTGGCATGAACCTGTTCTTCGTTTACAAAGATGGCCGCATCGTCACACCGCGCCTGACCGACACCATCTTGGAAGGCGTGACCCGCAACTCTGTCCTCACCCTGGCCAAAGACGCGGGCCTCACCCCCGAAGAGCGCGCAATCAGCATCGACGAGTGGCGCGAAGGGGCCGCCTCCGGCGAGATTACCGAGGTGTTCGCCTGCGGTACGGCCGCCGTGATTACCCCGGTTGGCGAACTAGTCACGGAAAACGAGCGTATTCGCCTGCAGGGCGATGGCAATAACGAAGTGGCTAAGCGCATTCGCAAGACACTGCTCGACCTTCAGTATGGCCGCAGCGACGATAAATACGGCTGGCTGACCCGCTTGGTATGACCCTCTAGCGTTACCCAACACCTGGCCGCCACTCACCGTGGCGGCCAGGCTGCCAAGCGCGTTGACCCCGCTGGAGCCACCGATGGCACGCATCGATTTTTATATTCTGCCCGATACCACCCTAGAAGCGCGCTTACAGTTCGCCTGCAAGCTCGCCGAAACGATCTACCGCAAAGGGTATCGACTGCACCTGCACTGCGCAGACAAAGCGCTGGCCGAACAGGCCGACGAAGCGCTGTGGCAGTTCCGCGATGATGCTTACCTGCCCCATGCACTGGAAGATAGCGAGCTAGCCGACAGTGTGCCCATCACACTAGGCTGGCAGCAGCTACCGGTGCCCACTGAAGAGACGGCGCTGCTGAACCTACACCCCGATATTCCCGAAGGTATTGAGCACTTCGCCCGGATTGCCGAGATCATCAACCAACACCAACATGTGCTGGTCGCTAAACGCGCCTGCTGGCAGCGCTACAAGGCGCTTGGGCATGAGGTCGTGCCGCATAAATTAGGGTAGTAAAACAACCACTCAATGGATGAGACACCCCATGCTTTCTCATGCCCTGTTAGCCCGCACACCGCTGGCGGTCATCGTTATCGCCCAACTGTTTGGCACGTCACTCTGGTTTAGCGTTAATGGCGTTGGCTTGGCACTACAAGAAGCCGTGGGGCTAAGTGAAAGCGACCTGGGGCTGCTTACCATCGCCGTGCAGGCGGGGTTTATTACCGGCACCCTGCTGATTGCGACCACTGGCTTGGCCGACCGCGTGCGTGCCAGCCACCTGTTTGCGATGTCCGCTGTACTCGGCGCGCTGATTAATGCGGCCTTTATTGGCGTGGCAGAAAGCGTCACGCTGGCGGCAGTGGCACGCTTTTTAGTCGGACTTTGTCTGGCGGGCATTTACCCGCTGGGCATGAAGCTGGTGGTGAGCTGGACACCCACTCATGCAGGCTCGGCGCTTGGCTGGCTGGTGGGTATGCTCACCCTTGGCATTGCTTCGCCGCACCTGCTGCGCGGGCTCACCCTGCACCTGCCTTGGCAGTGGCCACTGCTGTTGGCCTCTGCCCTTGCTCTTCTGGCAGCGCTGATGATTTTCAAGCTAGGCGTTGGGCCACACCTGCCTGCCAGGGCCAACGGCGGGCGACCCTGGGCGGGGCTTGCCGCATTTAAAGAGAAGAACTTCCGCGCCGCCGCGCTGGGCTACTTCGGCCACTGCTGGGAGCTTTACGCCCTCTGGGCGCTGGTGCCTTTTTTGGTCGCCAGAGAGCTGGAACGCTTAGGCGCGGCCCCGGGCCTGCAACCGTGGCTAAGCTTTGCGGTCATCGCCTTGGGGCTTCCCGGCTGCGTATGGGCAGGCTGGTGGAGCCGACGTATCGGTAGCGCGCGGGTCGCGTTTATCGCACTGGCGGTCTCTGGCACCCTGTGCCTTATCTATCCGCTGCTAGGCGACCTGTCACCCTGGCTGCTGTTGGCGCTGCTTGCCCTATGGGGCGTGAGCGTGATTGCCGACTCTGCCCAGTTCTCTGCCCTGGCCTCCGCCAGCGCGCCGCCCGAGCGGCTGGGCGCGGCGCTGGCCATGATGAATGCGATTGGTTTTGGCCTCACGATTCCCTCCATCGCGTTAGTGACAGCCCTATGGGCAAGCCAAGGGCCTTGGGTGATTTGGTGGTTGCTGCCTGGGCCAGTGCTTGGACTGATAGCCATGCGTGGATTGCATCTGCGAACACACCTACGCACAACACAACCCTGACGAGCGCAGGGCGTTCGCGCTATACTTGCTCCCATTTTTTGCAAGCCGTGAGCCGACTCCCCATGGAAAAGACCTACCAACCCGAACAGATCGAAACCCGCTGGTACGAACGCTGGGAAGCCGATAACCGCTTCGCCCCGTCTGGCCGCGGCAAGCCCTTCTCGATCATGATTCCGCCGCCCAACGTGACCGGCAGCCTGCACATGGGCCACGCGTTCCAGGACACCATCATGGATACCCTGACGCGCTGGAAGCGGATGCAGGGCAACAACACCCTGTGGCAGGTAGGCACCGACCACGCCGGTATCGCCACGCAAATGCTGGTGGAGCGCAAGATTGCCGCCGAAGAGGGCAAGACCCGTCATGACCTCGGCCGCGAGGCGTTTATCGAAAAAGTGTGGGAGTGGAAGGAAGAGTCCGGCGGCCACATTACCCGACAGCTGCGCCGCATGGGCGCCAGCGTCGACTGGAGCCGTGAGCGCTTCACCATGGACGATGGCTTCTATAAAGCGGTTCAAGAAGTTTTCGTGCGCCTGCACGAAGAGGGCCTGATCTATCGCGGCAAGCGGCTGGTCAACTGGGACCCCACCCTGCACACCGCTATTTCCGACCTGGAAGTCGAAAACAAGGAGCAGCAGGGCAGCTTCTGGCACTTCCGCTACCCGCTGGCCGACGGCGTCAAGACCGACGACGGTAAGGATTACGTAGTGGTCGCCACCACCCGCCCGGAAACCCTGTTGGGTGACACCGGCGTGGCGGTCAACCCAGAAGACCCGCGCTACGCCTCCTTGGTGGGCAAGTTCATCGAGCTGCCGCTGGTAGGCCGCCGTATCCCCATCGTGGCGGACGAGCACGCCGATATGGAGAAAGGCTCGGGCTGTGTGAAGATTACCCCGGCCCACGACTTCAACGACTACGAAGTCGGCAAGCGCCAGAACCACCTGCTGATCAACGTCTTCACCAAAGATGCGACGATTCTTGAGCAGGCGGAAATTTTTGACCTGAAAGGTCAGCCGCAGCCCGATGAAGACGCTACCCTGCCGGCCAAATACGCGGGCTTGGATCGTTTCGAAGCACGCAAGCAGATCGTCGCCGATATGGAGGCCCTCGGCCTGCTGGTACAGGTAGAGAGCGTCAACAACACCCTGCCCTACGGCGACCGCTCCGGCGATGTCATCGAGCCGCTGCTCACTGATCAGTGGTTCGTTGCCGTGGAGAGCCTCGCCAAGCCCGCCATCGAGGCGGTGGAGAACGGCGACATTCAGTTCGTGCCGAAAAACTACGAGAACATGTACTTCGCCTGGATGCGCGACCTGCAGGACTGGTGTATTTCTCGCCAGCTGTGGTGGGGCCACCGCATTCCGGCTTGGTACGACGCCGACGGCAATGTTTACGTGGCTCGCAGTGAAGAGGAAGCCCGCGAGAAGCATGGTCTTGATGCGGACGTCGCCCTGACCCAGGACGAAGACGTGCTGGACACCTGGTTCAGCTCGGGCCTGTGGACATTTGGCACCCTCGGCTGGCCGGAGAAAACGCCGGAGTTGGAAACCTTCCACCCCTCCAGCGTGCTGGTGACGGGTTTCGACATCATCTTCTTCTGGGTCGCCCGGATGATCATGATGACGCTGAAATTTACCGGTGAAGTCCCCTTCAAGACCGTTTACGTCCACGGCCTGGTGCGCGATGGCCAGGGCCAGAAGATGTCCAAGTCCAAGGGCAACGTGCTGGACCCCATCGACTTGATCGACGGCATCAGCCTGGACGCGCTGCTGGAAAAGCGCACCGGCAACATGATGCAGCCCCAGAAGGCCAAAGCGATTGCCAAGGCGACCAAAGAGGAATTTAAAGACGGCATCGAGCCCCACGGCACCGATGCGCTGCGCTTTACCTTCCTTTCCCAAGCCACCACCGGGCGCGATATCAAGTTCGATATGAACCGCCTGGATGGCTACCGCAACTTCTGTAACAAGCTGTGGAACGCCTCGCGCTATGTGCTGATGAATGCCGAAGGCGAAGATTGCGGCACCAGCGGCGAAGAAGTGGAGCTGTCGCTAGCCGATCGCTGGATTATCTCCCAGCTACAGAAAACCGAGGCGCAGGTCACCAAGGCGATGGACGAGTACCGCTTCGACCACGCCTCCCAAGCGCTATACGAGTTCGTTTGGAACGAGTACTGTGACTGGTACCTGGAGCTTTCCAAGCCGGTGCTGTGGGAAGATGACGTACAGGGAAGTACTAATGCCGCGGGAGACAGGACGTCGGGAGCGGCAGCGCTAGTGAAACGCAAACGCGGCACCCGCCGCACCCTGGTGCGGGTACTCGAAACCATTCTGCGCCTGGCCCACCCGATGATGCCCTACATCTCGGAAGAGATCTGGCAGCGGGTCGCCCCTCTGGCGGGCACCTATGTGGGCGACGATGCCTCCATCATGCATCAAGCGTGGCCGGAAGCTGACGAGAGCAAGATCGACGAGCAGGCCACCCGCGACATCGAGTGGCTGAAAGGCGTGATCATCGCGGTGCGCAACATCCGCGCCGAGATGAACATCGCCCCCGGTAAGCCGCTGGACGTGCTGCTGACCAAAGGCCAGCCCGAAGACGCTGAACGCCTGGAGCAGAACCGCCGCTTCCTGGCCAAGCTAGCGAAACTGGAAAGCGTGACGTGGCTGGCCAACCCAGAAGACGCCCCGCTTTCAGCCACGCAGCTGGTCGGCGATATGGAAGTGTTGGTACCGATGGCAGACCTGATCGATAAAGACGCGGAGCTTGCCCGCCTCGCCAAAGAGATCGAGAAGCAGGATAAGCTTATCGGTGGCATTGAGAAGAAACTGGGCAACGATGGCTTCATTGCCAAGGCCCCCGTGGCGGTGGTGGAAAAGGAGCGGGCAAAACTCGCCGAATTCCAGGCCACTCGGCAGCTGCTGGAAGAGCAGCAGGCCAAGATTGCGGCCATGTAACGCCGCACCGCTGATGCACGACACGACGGCACCCCCAGGGGTGCCGTTTTGGTCAGCGCCCTGAATACGGGCGGCCCACGAGATTCGCACCGCCCATCGGTTTTTCAGGCCGCTGGGTATGGGAATGGAAAAAGCGGATCGATGCGCGCTTCATTGCCCGCTTCAATCCGCCTTTCACACATTAAAATCGCCCATCGCATTCTGGCGTGAATCAATTGGCTTTCCACAGGTGGGCCCGGGGTATTCAGTGTACCAGCGGCGGCTGGGACATGACCTGGTGGGAGGGGGCTTTAGCCCGCGATGATGGCGGCACCTGTGCTTACCCAGGCAGTCGCCCAATGAATTGGCCTCCCACAGGTGAGCTGGGCAATGACCTCGTGAGTGGGGGCTTGCGCTCGCGATGATGGCGGCACCGGGCCTGCCTGGGCAGTCGCCCAATGAGTCCATTACGCGCCGATGTTCATTATTGGTCATGGCTATCTCACATGACTATCCGCCACAAACAAGGTTCATCTCACTTTGCCGGGAATTGCTTCGCTTTCACGCTAGAACGCGATGAACCATTAAAATCGCCCCTACCGCTGCTAGCCGTTGGCTTTGCGCCAGCCGCCCAGCACCCGGCTATCCGGGCCGAAGAACACCAGCCGATCATGGTCGATCAGGTAGCGGTAGGCGGTATCCAGCATGTCCGTGACCCGCTTGGCATCTTCCATGTTCGGGCAGGCCATTCGGGTGGAGGCCAGCTCGCTGAACTCGATGCGCTGGCTTTCCCCTAGACTCGCCTTGCCGGTGAACTGGTTGCAGCCATCCGAGCCGCTCACCTTACCATCGCGACCAATGCGGAAGAACGGCGCCTCAGGCATGGAGAGCCGCTCATCGGTCCCTACTAACAGTAAGTTCCAGCGCTGCTCAACCACCGGCCCAGAGAGCGTGCCGCTCTGGGGCGCATCGACACGCTCCTGCTGAGGCGTACTGCTGCAAGCACTGACCAGTAGGGCCAAGCCCGCTCCCAGCAGCACATTACGGGTTTGTCCTGTCACCTTTTCTACTCCCGCTGATTCGGTTTACCAACTACCGCTGTTTTCCATGGATGCCCACGGCTCCTGCGGCTCCAGCGCATCGCCTTTTTGCAGTAGCTCAACGGAGATACCGTCCGGCGACTTCACAAACGCCATGTTGCCGTCGCGGGGCGGACGGTTGATGGTGACGCCGTTATCCTGAAGTTTCTGGCAAAGGGCGTAAATGTCGTCGACTCGGTAGGCCAAATGGCCGAAATTACGGCCCCCCGTGTACTCTTCCGGGTCCCAGTTGTAGGTCAACTCGAGCTCGGGGGCCGTGAGGCGCTCGGAGCGCGCTTCATCTTCAGGAGCCGCCAGGAACACCAGCGTAAAACGGCCCTTTTCGTTCTCTTTGCGGCGCACTTCTTTGAGGCCTAGCAGGTCACAATAAAAGTGAAGCGAGGCGTCTAAGTCGCTGACACGTACCATGGTGTGTAAAAACT
>Ga0208813_1001632_pt1 | contig 11374 bp, 10 predicted proteins | sample MalvireepMed_904_FD_184250 | JGI IMG/M metagenome (GOLD analysis project Ga0208813, IMG submission 184250) | Marine viral communities from the Global Malaspina Expedition - Malaspina viral metaG DeepMed_904 (SPAdes) (version 2) | ecosystem: Environmental > Aquatic > Marine > Oceanic | place... | reverse complement strand
GGTACTCTCTGTTTTTTGGGGATTTTCTTGCGGTTTTCGCCATCAAAATTCCACTGCCCGCCAACCGGCTTGTCGCCGTCCATTAACAGGCCCAGGCGCCGCCGCATATGACGATAAAAGGCTTCCATAAGTAGCGACTGGTCATCGTCAAAGATTTTCGCCAGCGAATCGCGCCGGGTAATAAAGTGCTCGCTATCAAACCACTCGATAGTAATATCGTTAGCGCCGGCCCATGAACGTAGTTGGTGATCTAAACGGTATTCGTCAGGCAACTGAATTTGTAGTTGAGCATTGGGATACTGGTTAAGGATCGTCTGTAAGTTTTGGGTCAGCGAGCCACTATTATTTTTATCATCCAGCCGCAGATAGCGAATATTAAATGACTTTTGTTGCAGCGCCTGCGCAAAATTTCGCATTGCGGCAAAAAATGCCAGTACTTTTTGGCGGTGGTGTTTTACGTAGTCGGTTTCCTGCGCTAGTTCCATCATCACGTAAAGTGAATCTTCAGCGTCCTGCTGATACCAACTATGGGATGCATTAAGCTGATCACCGAGGATCAGCCGAATATAGCGAAAGTCGTGCTTAGTCATCGTTTTGATCGTGGCTGTCTCCGTTTAGATCCAGCTCTGTCACCGGTTTATCGGGCTTAGCATAACTTAGACGACACAAGGATTGCGTTGCGTGGTAGCGGTCGAGTCCCGATACCGCAACGGTTTCCAGTGCCTCGATGTCAATAAAGCCATCGCTGTGAATTGCTTTTTCATCGGTGCGCACCCATTGGATCTCGCCAATAACAAATTCGGTACCGTTGTGCGTGATACTGGCAACCTCGACGAGTTTTACGCCCATCGATAAGCGGCTTTCTTCAACATAAGGCGCGTGAAAACCATCGTAATGCGCGGGGGTCAATCCGGTTTCCGCAAATTCAGACTGGTCACGGTCGTAACGTGCCGAGGTTTGGTGTGCCTGCTTAACGATACCGCGATGAACGTGATTTACCGTGTAAACACCCGTTTCTTCAATGTTTTCGAGTGTGTGCCGGTCGACCGAGTGCGGGCGCATGATAAAGCCTATCAACGGCGGGTTTGCGCCCAGGTGTACCACAGAACTTATAATCGCTAGATTGTCCTCGTTGCGGCGGTTACTGGTTCCGATGAGGTTAGCGCTCTTAAAACCTGACAACGAGTTAATGAATTTAACCCGTTCGCGGTTTTCCATAGCGGCGAGTTGTTGTTGGTCAAAATGCTGCATGAAGTTACCCGTTTTGGTTTTTAATAAATAACTAATACGATCTATTTAAGCAAGCAGATCTGATAGTTAAAAATGGCAATTTATGGCATCATTCGTTCCAGCTGAGTAGAGAGGAATGTTATGAACAACACCACTGAACAAGTTAACGTCCTGTGTATTAAATGGGGCAATAAATACGGCGCTGACTATGTCAACACGCTGTATTCAATGGTTAGCCGGAATTTGAGTCGACCGTTTCGTTTTGTCTGTCTGACCGATGATAACGAAGATATCCGGGAAGAAGTCGAGGTTAAACCTATTCCCAAAATTGGCTTTGAAGACTTTGACAATCAGGTTGCCTGGACAAAAGCCCATGGCTGGTTAAAACTGACTTGCTTCGCAAACCCGCTGCATGACCTGCAGGGACAGACGCTGTTCCTGGATCTGGATATTGTGATCGTGGGTAGTCTTGATGAATTTTTTGAGCCAGCGGGTGACTTTCTGGTTATCAAAGAATGGGATAAGTCTGACGCGACCGGGAATACCTCAGTCTTTCGCTTCGAAGCCGGCGCTCATGAGGATGCATTGGATTATCTTAAGGCAGATCCTGAAAAAGCAACCGAGCCTGTACGTAATGAACAGGAGTATATTACTCAGTTCGTGGACCGTCAGGGCAAATTGAAATACTGGCCTGCTGAATGGTGCAGAAGCTTTAAGCGGCATTGTTTACGACCTTTCCCGCTCAGTTTCTTTCAGCAGCCACGGATACCTGAAGGCGCGAAAGTCATTATTTTCCATGGTAAACCTCATCCGGATGATGCGGTGCGCGGTAAGAGCGGCAAATGGTATCGTAAGGTATTACCTACGCGCTGGATCGCTGAATACTGGCGTTAACTATGTGGCTGCGACTCTATTCGGTGTTAATGACTGTTTTAACACCGTTATTGCTACTCTATTTTATTGCTCGAAGCCGCAAAGACAGTGGTTATCGCGAGCATTTAAGCGAGCGCCTGGGTCTTATCAGCCGCGAAAAAGAAAGTCAGGGCGGACTGTTACTACACAGTGTATCGGTGGGCGAAACCTTGGCAGCACGGCCGCTTATTACCCGGCTTCTGCAACAGCAGCCTAACCTTGCTATCACCATCAGTTGTATGACACCGACAGCACGGCGGTTAATCGAACAGCATTTTGGCGACGCGGTGCGTTGTGTGTACTTTCCTCTCGACAATCCGTATGCAGTAAAACAGTTTATTCAGCGGCTGGCACCCACCGCGGTGTGGCTAATGGAGACTGAACTGTGGCCTCGTTTTATGGCGGAATTGAGGCACCGGGGTATTGCCGTTGCAATGCTTAATGCGCGCCTGTCCAAACGATCAGCGGCCGGCTACCGAAAAGTGCACTCGTTATTGTCTGTTTGCTGGAGGCAACTAGCGGCAGTAAGCGCACAAACCAGAGCAACCCAACTACGCATGCGGGCGTTAGGCGCAAATAAAGTTTTTGTCGACGGTAATCTTAAGTTTGATATTGCGCTCACAAAAGCACAGCAGCTCAAAACTGAGCAGTTTTTTGCACAGGTTACAGGGCGGCCGATAATACTCTGTGCAAGTACACATCCGGGTGAGCACGAAGTCGCAATTGATGCGTACCAACAGTTAGTCAAACAATTTAGCGATATTGTCTTTATCATTGCGCCGCGTCACCCCGAGCAATTTAACTCTGTGAGTCAACTGCTTGTTGAGCGACAAATTTCTTTTGTGCGTCGCAGTCAAATCGAAAGCTTCCCTGCTGAGCAGACATTTTTATTGGCAGACTCAATGGGCGATATGTTAATGCTGAGTGCGGGCGCTGACATGGCGTTTGTCGGAGGCAGCTTAATTGAGCGCGGCGGACACAATCCGTTAGAGCAAATTGCAGCTGATTGCGCGGTACTTAGCGGCCGCTCGGTTTATAACTTTAACGAAGTTTATGCAGCGTTAAATCGGGTAAAGGGTATACGTTGGGTGGATGATTGCGATACGCTACGCGATCAATTTTTAGCTCTGCTTACAGACAAGCAGGCGTTGCAACAACAAAAACACAACGCCAGCGCAGTGCTACAACAACACAAAGGGGCGACGTTACGCATGTTGGAACGTGCAACGGACGCCACTTTAACAGGAAATTTCATGGTAAAAACTCAGACAGACGGTAAAGAATTCATAAAATTTGATTCAGCAGTTTTACCCGAGTGTGAAGCAAAGCATTTTTCACCACGCTACTGGCAACAGCAAAAAGCTATCGCTGGCAATTCTACAGGCCGTGCAACGGTTTGGTTTATTCAGCAGGGCGATCACGGCATGTTGTTGCGTCACTATTATCGTGGTGGACTGGTAGGAAAAGTTAATAAAGACCGTTTTTGGCGCGAACCAGAACAGCAAAGTCGGGCAATAAAAGAGTTTGATTTGCTTACACAGTTAGTGGAAAAGGGGCTGCCTGTACCAAAGCCGATTGCTGCACGAATGATTAAAACCGGCTTGTTTAGTTATCGTGCCGATATTTTAGTCGAGGTTATACCCGGTGCAGTGGATGTCTTTCGGTTGTTGCGCGAACGACAACTGCCGGCAAAGCAGTGGCATGCATTAGGCGCTGTCGTCCGTCGCATGCACGACGAAAACGTCTATCACTCGGATCTAAATTGCCACAATCTGATGCTTGATGACCATGACAGTCCATGGATTGTTGATTTTGATAAGTGTGGCTTTAAAGAAAACGGACAATGGAAGCAAGAGAACCTGGCACGATTAAAGCGCTCTCTGCTTAAAGAAAAAGCCAGGAACGAAACCTTCTATTGGAAGCAAGAACGTGATTGGCCTGAGTTTTTAACGGGTTACGAAACGAGCTGATGGCGCTTAGCTAATAAAAAAGCCTGTTCAGCGCGCTGAACAGGCTTTTTTTGTTTTACTTGCTTTTGCTGGTATGAACTAGTCGCGGATTTGGCCGTTACCAGTTACCACAAACTTTTCTGTTGTCAGCGCTTGTAAACCCATGGGTCCATAAGCATGCAACTTACTGGTTGAGATACCAATTTCAGCACCAAGCCCTAACTGACCACCATCAGAGAAACGAGATGAGGCATTCGCCATGGTTACCGCTGAATCGATTTCACGAATAAAGCGTTTAGCCGTATCCTGGTTTTCGGTCACGATAACTTCAGTGTGTCCGCTACCAAACTGCTGGATGTGATCAGCAGCGGCATCAAAATCGTCCACTGTGCGAATCGCAATTTCTAAGGCTAAATATTCTTCGCCAAAGGCATCATCAGCAATTTCATCAGCGCCATCAAAATAACCGACTGAACGTTTGTCTGTATGAATGGTTACGCCTTTTTCAGCCAGTGCTTTTGCCGCCATTGGCAAGAACGTTTCGGCAACGTCCTGATGTACCAATAAGCCTTCCAGAGCGTTACAAACACCGGTACGCTGGGTTTTACCATTTAACAGTATCGCCAGTGCTTTATCTAAGTCTGCGTCTTTATCCACATACAGATGGCAGACGCCTTTGTAATGCTGGATAACCGGAATTTTGCTGGTATCACTGACATAATGGATAAGACCTTCGCCGCCGCGAGGAATAACCAGATCGATGTAGTCTTTTTGCTGCAACAGCTCGGTCATTAATTCACGGTCAGGCGTAGGAACGACGGTAATTACGTCTTTCGGCAAGCCGCTTTGTTCCAGCGCTTCGTGCAATGCATCGGCAATCGCCTTGCTGCTCTCGATCGCTTCCCGACCACAGCGTAAGATCACCGCGTTACCTGATTTAAAACACAATGCGCCGGCATCTGCAGTGACGTTTGGACGCGCTTCATAAATCATAGCGATAACGCCCAGAGGAATACGCATTTTTTCAATTTTGAGGCCGTTAGGGCGCTCTTCAAGCACGTAGCTGTCACCGACCGGATCGCTAAGTTCGATAATTTCTTCTATCGCAGATGCCATGCCTTCGACACGGTCATCGTCTAGCTGCAAACGATCCATCATGGCGTCACTTAGGCCTTTTTCTTTGCCGGCTACCATGTCTTTTTCGTTAACGGCTAAAATCTTATCTTTGTGGCTACGGATTGCGTCAGCCATTTTTTGTAAAACCTTGTTTTTGTCATGCTCTGACAAGGTTGCTACCGCACGCGCGGCTTTAGCGGCGCGTTGGGCAATTTCTGTTGCTAACTGCTGGCTCATGAATCCTCCAAAATCATTAAATCATCGCGATGAATTACTTCAGTAATCGGGCTGTAACCGAATTGCTCGGCAATGTCTTCGGTTTGCTGGCCCTTAATGTGCAGCAGCTCGTGCGAACTGTATTGGCAAATGCCTTTAGCCAGCGCATCGGTGTTGTTTGCGCTGCGCACGAGTACCGCATCACCGCGGTCAAAGTCGCCTTGAACATCAACAATGCCGGAGCTCAATAGCGACGCTCCGTTTTCCATTAACGCTTTTTCTGCACCTTCGTCGATTAGAATCTCGCCTTGGGCGACAAGCGTATGTCTTAACCAATGTTTTTTATTGCTGATTGGATCAGATTGGCGACGGAAAAGTGTTCCTGGTATTTCGCCCTGTAACAGCGATTCAAACGTCTCGCCTTTGCGGCCATTGACAATATAGGTATCAATGCCGTGAGAAGTTGCTTTTTCGGCCGCTTCGACTTTGGTACGCATACCGCCTGTCCCTACGGCACTCACTGACCCGCCAGCGAGCGAGAAAATGCTTTCGTCAATTTGCTCAACCACGGGAATCTTCTTAGCGTCCGGGTTAAGGTTAGGGTCTGCGTCATACAAGCCATCAATGTCTGAGCAGATAAACAGTGCATCTGCGTCAACCAGGGTAGCAATCATTGCTGACAGGTTATCGTTGTCACCCACTTTCATTTCGTCAGTAGCGAGCGCGTCGTTCTCGTTTACGACGGGCAAAACATTGTGCTCTAACAATCTGTTTAACGTATTTTTGATGCTCACGTAACGTGCGCGGTCACGCAAGTCGCTGTGGGTCATCAAAAGCTGCGCGCAGGGGAAATCAAAAAAGCGCGACCAATACCCCATCATTTCATTCTGTCCAACGGCTGACATCGCTTTGCGAACAGCAACCGGAACTTTCTTATGTTCGAAGTGAATGTGCTTTCGTCCGGCGGCAACACTGCCCGAGGAAACTAGCACGACCTCTTGGCCTCGTTCACGACACTCGTTAATAAACCGAGCGATGGGAAGTAAGTATTTGGTACTTACTCCGGTTTCATCTGGCGCGATGAGCGCACTGCCTACTTTAAGTACGGCTCTTCGCCAGGATGGCGCTTTCATAAAGACTCCCTTTTGTTGAATTCGTTAGTAGTCTAACAGAATCGACAGCGAAGCTCCAGTAACGCTCATAACCTGAAACTATTGTCAATATTTTAGTCAATAATTTAGCTTTTGGACGTTTATTGCAATATATTTTACGCTTATTGACTTTCAGGCGGTGTATAACCGTCGATAGTTATTTCTTTACGTTCAAATAAAAACGCAACCATCTGTTGTTCCAGGTACTGGCGATCGGCTTCTGCCATCATATTCAGGTGCTTCTCGTTAATTAACATGGTCTGTTTTTTTTGCCATTCAGCCCAGGCTTGTTTCGAGATATGGTTATAAATTCGCTCACCCAACTCGCCCGGATACAGCTGAAAATCAAGGCCTTCAGCTTGTTGCTGTAAGTACTCACAAAATACGGTTCTGCTCATAACCTGTTCCTTTTTTTGGCAGGGTGCTTAGGTAATAGTTTTATCATAACTCGGTTACTAGTTGAGTTAGAATTTTTTGCGTCGCTGCGGCAATACCTACGTCCAGTGACTGACCTGGTTCAACCCAGCGCTGTTGTTCGCTGCTGTCTGCAAGCTGCGCGTTTGCATTGTTAGCGTTGCATAGTAGCAGGGGGTAGCAATCTAAATGGAAATGAGAAAACGTGTGCCGAAACGGTGATAGCGGCGTCACTTCACTATTAGTTAGGTTAAAGTGTGTCAACAGCTCAGCTTCGCTGCTGAACTCAGGAAAGCTCCACAGCCCTCCCCAAATGCCTGTTGGCGGTCGTTTTTGTAACAACACCTGATCGGCTTTTTTATGCACGGCTAAATAGGCGGTTTTTACCGGCAGTGCTTTCTTAGGTTTTTTACCGGGATAAGCAAGTTGTTGCCCCTGTTTATTTGCTATACAGGCGCTTTGTAATGGGCAGGCATGACATTGTGGTGAGGAACGGGTGCAAATGAGTGCACCTAAATCCATCATCGCTTGATTATACTCGTCGTGCCGGGCTGTTGGCGTGAGCTGTTCCGATATCTGCCATAGCTGGCGTAACACGTCGGCCTTACCGGGCCAGCCGGCCACTGCAAAGCAGCGCGCAAGAACGCGTTTAACATTACCGTCCAGAATGGCAGCGGGCACACCGCAGCCGAGCGATGCGATGGCGCCGGCAGTTGAGCGTCCGATGCCGGGTAACTGCATGAGTTGTCCCGGCTGAGTCGGGAATTGCCCGGCAAATTCGCTGCAAATTTGCTGTGCTGCTTTGTGTAGGTTTCGTGCCCTGGCGTAATAGCCAAGTCCGCTCCAGTGGCTCAGTACGCTATCAAGAGATGCTTCGGCCAGCGCCTCCACGGTGGGGAATGAATTCATAAATCGTAAAAAATAAGGGATCACCGTAGCAACCTGAGTTTGCTGCAGCATGATTTCTGAGACCCAAACCTTATAGGGCGATTTTTGCTGTTGCCAGGGGAGATCTTTTCTGCCATGTTGCTCGAACCATCGTAAAACGTCCCTGCTGAACCATTGCCCTGTAGAAAGTGACGTCATCGATGTATTACCTCTTTAATGATAACTGCAGAGGCGTATTACAACCTACCTAAGAATATCTGTAAATAATTGCAAACCTATCTGACATTTTTGTATTTAAGGTTATACTTACCTTAAACGTATTTCATATTGTGATCGTTATAGGCTTGATTGCGTATAAGGTGTCAGAGTAATTCTTCAGTTGCAATTAAAAAGGAGCTTGCAATGAAAAAATTAAATGCAGTATTGCTTGCGTTAGTCAGCGTTGGTATGACATCGACTGCACTAGCGCAACAAACGGAGAAAGAGCCAGGCGAATTTTACATCGGCGCTCGTTTGGGGGTGCTTAACTTAGATTCAGAACGCACGGGTTATAAACAAGGTACTCTGTACCAAGCTGACAATGGTTTTAATACACTCGACACAGGTGTGGAAGTCGGCTTCATGTTAACCGAGTATTGGGAATCACGGATCTACTACGATTACGTGCAGGCTGGTATTGATGGCGCTTCAGGTGATCTGTATGGGCAGTCCTTTGGTTCTGATTTCCTGTACCATTTTAACGATATGGTATACGCAGGTGTTGGTATTAATGGCACTGAAGTAGGTGACTTGGCTGACGCAATGGTTCGATTAACCGTAGGTCATCGGCAATTTATCAATGGCGACCTGTCATGGCGTGTTGAAGCTGGTGTGCAACAGGGGTGGGAGCTAGATTATACGGAGACGTTCGCTAATATCGGCTTGCAACTATGGTTTGGTGAGCCGACCGCGGCAGCGCCTGCACCACGCCCTGACGTTCAACCGCAGCAAGCGCAACCTGAGCCTGCTCCACAACAGCCTGTCGACAGTGATGGTGATGGGGTTGTCGACAGTAAAGACAAGTGTGTTAACACGCCTGAAAATTACTCAGTCGACGAAAACGGCTGTGTAATGTATAAGGATGAAACCGTTCGCGAAGACATTCTTGTTGAGTTTGATTTTGACTCTTCGGTAGTACGTAAGTCGGCGATGGGTGAAATCGAAGACATGGCGAACTTCATGAAAGAGCATCCGCAACTGAACATCACTATCCACGGCCATACCGATAGTGTTGGCCCGGAAGATTATAACCAGTGGTTATCTGAGCGTCGCGCAAAAGCTGTTGGTGATGTCATGGTTAAGCGCTTCGGTATTGACGCGAACCGTGTAAGCTATAAGGGTCACGGTGAGTCACAACCACGTACCATGGGTGACAGCGCTGCGGCACGTCAGGACAACCGCCGTATCGAAGCAGAACTTAAAATCGTTAATCGTGTACCGGTAGAACGTTAAGCGTTGCGGTTGTAACGCACTTACCGTTAAAATATCCAACGGGCCTTTAATACAGGCCCGTTTTTTATTTTAGTTTCGGATTTAACGAGATAGTAGGTAACCATACAACGATGACGCAATTTAAAAGTGCAGAAGAAGCTGCAGCGGCCGGTAAGTACGTGCGCACAGTAAGAAGTTTTGTTAAGCGCGAAGGTCGTTTAACAAAAGGTCAGGCAGCAGCGATTGAGCGTCATTGGCCCGCAATGGGGTTGAGTATTAGTAACGGGCAACTCGACCTTACTGAGGTGTTCGGTAATAACAATCCGGTAACCTTTGAGATTGGCTTCGGCATGGGGCATTCACTGGTTGAAATGGCCAGCCAGGCACCGGATCGAAACTTCATCGGTGTTGAGGTTCATGAACCTGGTGTTGGCGCTTGTCTCATGGCAGCAGGGCAGGAGCAAGTAACGAACCTGCGGATATATAACGAAGATGCGGTAGAAGTGCTAAAGCAATGCATTCCGGATCAGTCACTGGATTGTGTGCAGGTTTTCTTTCCTGATCCCTGGCATAAAAAACGTCATCACAAGCGCCGTATTATTCAGCCTGAGTTTGTCGAACTGCTGGTTGCAAAGTTAACACCGGCTGGAACGCTGCATTTGGCTACCGATTGGGAAAACTACGCTGAGCATATGCTTGAGGTGCTCACTGATAATTCGGATCTGCGTAATTTATCGGCAACTAACGACTATGTTCCGCGCCCGCAGCACCGCCCTAAAACCAAATTCGAGCAACGTGGCGAACGCAAAGGCCATGGTGTTTGGGAGCTCATTTTTGGTAAACAATAACTAGTAAGCAATAACCGAAAAAAAGCGCTATAGCAGGGTTTCCAGCACACTGTTAAGAAAACGGTGGCCGCTGGACGTAAGCTGCCACTCTGAATCTGTCTCCGTTAGCCACTGCTTATCCACAGCGGTGGCTAATTTTTTACTGGCGTCAGTCGATTTAAGGCCGGTAGTCAGTTCGAAGTGTCGCTTTGCGATCGGTTCTAACAGGCGTAATTGATTCATGAAAAACTCAAAATAGCGCTCATCGGGGGCAACGTCATTTAACTGGTAACGTAGCGGCCGGGTCAGATCCAAATAACCTTGCGGATGTTTGACTTTTTCACAGCGTAATATGCGATTTTGCTCTGCCAAGGTCACTTTACTATGAGCGCCGCAGCCGATGCCCAGATAATCGCCAAATTGCCAGTAGTTGCGGTTGTGGCGGCTCTGATGCCTCGGTTTTGCGTAAGCGCTTACTTCGTATTGACGGTAGCCCGCGGTTTCCAGCAAGTGATGGCCTTGTTGATAAATCTCCCATAAGGTGTCGTCGTCAGGCAATTCCGGCGGCTTGCTGGCAAATAGTGTATTGGGTTCGATAGTAAGCTGATACCAGGATATATGCGGCGGATCCAGCGCAATAACTTGTCGCAAGTCATCCAGTGCCTGCGCCAGGGTCTGGTCGGGCAGGCCATGCATCAGATCCAGATTAAAGCTTGTTAGCGGCAACTGCGCTGCATGAGCGGCAGCGGCGCGAGCTTGTGCTGGATCATGTATTCGACCTAAGGCTTGTAATTGATGCTGTTGCAAACTTTGCACACCAATCGATAACCGGGTAATGCCGGCTTTAACAAAGTCACTGAATTTTTCAGTTTCAAAAGTACCGGGATTGGCTTCCAGCGTCACCTCACAATCTGTTGTCAGCGTCAACTGCGAGCGTATGCCATCCATCAATCGTTGAATAGCTGCAGCAGACATTACGCTGGGCGTGCCTCCGCCAATAAAGATTGACTCTATGCTACGGCCCTGAACCCAGTCCAGATCGGCACGTAAATCATCCAGTAAACGGCCAATGTAGGCATCTTCAGGTATACTGCCGTTGAGTTTATGTGAGTTAAAGTCACAGTACGGACATTTTTGAATACACCAGGGGATGTGAACGTACAAGGATAATGGCGGCAGCGATAGCATAGGGCCTACTTGG
>Ga0208813_1001629_pt1 | contig 11389 bp, 11 predicted proteins | sample MalvireepMed_904_FD_184250 | JGI IMG/M metagenome (GOLD analysis project Ga0208813, IMG submission 184250) | Marine viral communities from the Global Malaspina Expedition - Malaspina viral metaG DeepMed_904 (SPAdes) (version 2) | ecosystem: Environmental > Aquatic > Marine > Oceanic | place... | reverse complement strand
GGCCTATTCCGCTCAGGCCGGCGCCGACAACGCCGATGCACGCATCGACGAAGCCCTGGATGCCGCGACTCAGGCAGCGGCCGGGCGGCGTTTCCTGGTCGATTATCGCCGCCTGAAACAGCAGCTCGAAACCCCCGACGGCATGCCCGCCGCACTGTCGCTCGCCGGCCGCCCCTTCCCGCTGCCCGAGCCGCCGCTGGCGTCACTCTACAGCCAAGTGGCAACCAGTTCGGCCCAGACCCCGCCGGAGTAGACCTCGCCGAAATAGACGCGCGCCATGCCTGGCGCACCACGAATCAAGCCACACGCAAGCGTGTGGCTTGATTCGTTCAGAAGCGCTCCTGGTTCGGAAGCGCCATCGCTTGTCAGCGATGCGCGTCTCAGCGTAACGAAGTCCATAGCACCGGCGTGCCGGGTAGCTGGAAATCGATGGCCATCATCACGCTCAAGGCGGTAATGGTGAAGATCGAGAAGATGAAGACCTTCTTCGCCCATGCCTCGTCGTTGGTCGTGCGAAAACCGGCCAGCGCCATGTACAGCCAGTAGCCGCCCATCGCCGCGGCGACGATGAGGTAGCCATAGCCGGCATAGCCGGCGACGCTGAGCAGCAGCGTCGCCGCGAGGAACGCGGCGATATAGCCGGTGATATAGTGCTTGGCGGTTTGCACACCTCGAATGACCGGCAGCACCGGAATCGATGCAGCGCGATAGTCCTTGAAACGGAAGATGGCGATCGCGTAGGAGTGCGGCATCTGCCACAGGCAGAAGATCAGCAGCAGCGTCAGCGCACCTAGGTCGAATTCGTTGCTGACCGCACAGTAACCGACCACCGGCGGTGTCGCTCCCGACAGGCTGCCGATCAACGTACCGTACTCGGAGTGACGCTTCAGGTAGAGGCTGTAGGCCCCCACGTAGATCGCGAAGCCGATCGCCGCGAACAACAGGGCCGTCGGCGTGGTGCCGATGTACAGCACACCGAAACCGGCCAGCCCCAGCAGCGTGGCGAAGACCAGTGTCGCTCGGGGCGACACCAGCCCCTGAACCAGCACCCTGTCCTGGGTGCGCTCCATCAGCCGGTCGATATCGCGATCGATATAGTTGTTGAACGCGCAGCCGGAAGCGATCACCAGCGCAATGCCCATCATCGTGGCCAACAGGAGCAAGAAGTCCACGTTGCCCTGCGAGGCCAGGAAGAAGCCCCCGGCCACGGAAATCAGATTGCCGAAGATGATCCCGGGCTTGGTGAGGGAAACAAAAGCCCTGGCTTTCACTTGAAACGGCTTACCCACCGAGCATCACGTTCGCATGCAATTGGCGCATGATCCATATCGAACCGCCGACAATCAGGATCAGAATCGCCACGGTGAAGACCAATGTCGCGAGTTTCCAACCCTCGTCCGCCTTGGCGTTCAGGTGCATGAACAACACCAGCTGCACCGCGATCTGGAACACGGCGGTCACCAGGATGGTGAGCACCGTCGTCAAGGTACTGAAAGCGCCTGTCATGACGAGCGCGAACGGTATCGCGGTCAGCACGAGAGAAACGATCAGACCGATCACATAAGAACGTACACTGCCATGACTGTGCTGATCGTGAGAGGCTTGTCCGCTCATATCAGGACTCCTATCAAATAGACCAGGGAGAAAACGCAGATCCAGACGATATCCAGGAAGTGCCAGAACAGACTCAGGCACATGATCCTCGATCGTGTCATCTCGTTCAGGCCCTTGGTCTGCAACTGGACCAGCATCACCAGGATCCAGATCAGACCAAAGGTCACGTGCAGACCATGGGTCCCCACCAGCGTGAAGAAGGCCGACAGGAAAGCGCTGCGATCAGGCCCAAAGCCCTCGAGTATCAACTCCGTGAACTCGTAGAGTTCCAGGCCGATAAAGCCGGCGCCCAGCAGGAAAGTGGCCACCAGCCAGACCTTGACCTGCGATACACGGTCGGCGTTCATCGCCAGCACCGCCATGCCGAAGGTGAAGCTGCTCACCAGCAGCAGAAGGGTGTTGACCAGGATCAACGGCAGATTGAAGATCTCGTCCGGTGTCGGGCCGCCCGCCGTGCCCGAAAAGAGCACACCATAGGTAGCGAACAGCACCCCGAAGATCACCAGATCGCTCATCAGATAAATCCAGAAACCAAACTGTTTTATCTCTGAGGCATCGTGGTGCTCATGCCCGGACTGGGCATGAGCGTCGTGCTTGTTAAGAGTATCGGTTGCCATGATTACGCCTGCACCCCCAGGTTATCATCCGACTCGTTACGGGCATCGCTGCCGGCATTGACAAGTCGTGCATGGTGCTCTTTCTCGATCCGCTCGACTTCCGCCGCCGGGACGTAGTAGTCAATGTCGTCGTTGAAGACCCGCATCATGAAGGCGATGAACATGCCCGCGGCACCCACGCCGACAAGCCACCATATATGCCAGACCAACGCAAAGCCGAAGGCGATACTGAACGCGCCGATGATCGGGCCCGCCGCCGTATTTTTGGGCATGTGAATATCTTCATAGGGCGGCGCTGACTGCTCGAACTTGCCGTGCTTCTTCAGTTCCCAGAAAACATCGCGAGATTCGACATGCGGCAGATGCGCGAAGTTATAGTGCGGCGCCGGTGACGATGTCGCCCACTCGAGTGTCCGGCCATCCCACGGGTCGCCGGTGATATCCACATTCTTCTTGCGATCGCGAACACTCACGACGAACTGGATGGCGGTGCAGGCGATGCCCAGCAGGATCAGTATCGCCCCCACCCAGGCCACGATAAAGTACGGCTGCCAGTCGGGATTGGCGTAAGACTGCATGCGACGCATGGCACCGAAGAAGCTCAGCACGTAAAGCGGCATGAAGGCCACATAGAAACCGGTGATCCAGAACCAGAAGGAACGCTTGCCCCATTTTTCGTTGAGCGTGAATCCGAAGGCCTTCGGGAACCAGTAAGTCATCCCCGCCATCATGCCGAACACCACGCCACCGATGATGACGTTATGGAAGTGGGCGATGACGAACAGGCTGTTGTGCAGCACATAGTTGGCCGCAGGAATCGACAGCATCACACCGGTCATCCCACCGATGGTGAAGGTAATGATGAAGCCGATCGTCCACAGCACCGGTGACGTGAACGACAGCCGGCCACGGTACATGGTGAACAGCCAGTTGAAGATCTTCACCCCGGTCGGAATGGCGATGATCATCGTCGCGATCCCGAAGAAGGAGTTGACATCGGCGCCCGCGCCCATGGTGAAGAAGTGGTGCAACCAGACAGTGAACGACAGAAAGGCAATGACCGCTGTGGCCCAGACCATGGTGGTGTAGCCGAACAGGCGTTTCTTGGTAAACGTCGCGACGACCTCGGAGAACACCCCGAACGCCGGCAGAATCAGGATGTACACCTCAGGGTGGCCCCAGGCCCAGATGAGGTTGACGTACATCATTATATTGCCGCCCATGTCGTTGGTGAAGAAATTCATCCCCAGGTAACGATCAAGGGTCAGCAACGCGATGGTCGCGGTCAGAATCGGGAAGGACAGAATGATCAGCACGTTGGTGGACAGCGCTGTCCAGGTGAAGATCGGCATGCGGAACAGCGTCATGCCTTTGGTGCGCATCTTGAGAATGGTGACGAAGAAATTGATACCGGTCAGCGTGGTACCGATTCCCGATATCTGCAGCCCCCATATCCAGTAATCGACCCCCACGCCGGGACTGTACTTGATCCCCGACAAGGGCGCGTAGGCCAGCCAGCCAGTCTTGGCGAACTCACCGACGAACAGCGAGATCATGGTCAACGCCACACCGGCGATGAACAACCAGAAGCTCAGGTTGTTCATGAACGGGAAGGCGACATCGCGCGCACCGATCTGCAGCGGCACCACCAGGTTCATCAGGCCGATGACCATGGGCATGGCGACGAAGAAGATCATGATCACGCCGTGGGCGGTGAATATCTGATCATAGTGCTCGGGAGGTAGATACCCCTCGGCGCCGCCGGCGGCCATGGCCTGCTGGGTACGCATCATGATGGCGTCGGCAAACCCCCGCAGCAGCATGACCAGGGCCACCAGGAAGTACATGATACCGAGCTTCTTGTGATCGACGGTGGTCAGCCACTCCGACCACAGCCATTTCCAGCGCTTGGTGTACGTCAGCCCGCCAAGGATAGCCAGGCCACCAAGCGCGATAACGATGGCGGTGACCACGAGGATTGGCTGATCATAGGGAATATCGTCAAGACTCAGTTTTCCGAACATAATGTTACTCCGCTGCCTCCGCGCTCATGGATGCCTCGCCATCACCGCCGTTGTTTCCACCCGCCTCACGTCCAGCGTTTTTGAAGCTCTCGACGATATTGCGATAGAGCTCGGGCGATACGTCGGAAAAATAGAGCACCGGAACATTGGTTGACGGTTCCGCCAACGTCGGGTACGTGTCGTTGAATGTAAGCGACTTGGGCGCCTGCTTGACCTTGTCGACCCAGGCTTCGAACTCTCCCTGGGGCATTGCCCTTGCGTCGAAGAGCATCTTCGAGAAGCCGGCGCCGCTGTAGTTGGACGACCTGCCATCATAGACACCCGCCTCACTGGCGATCAGGTTGACGTCGTTGTCCATGCCCGCCATGGCGTAGATCTGACTACCCAGGGCGGGTATGAAGAACGAATTCATCACTGACCCCGAAGACACATGGAAGTGAACGGGCACGTCGACGGGAATGGCCACCTCGTTGACCGTGGCAATATCCTGCTCGGGGTAGATGAACAGCCACTTCCAATCCAGCGAGACGGCCTGGATCTCGAGCGTCTCGGCCTTTGTCCCGAGTGGCTTCTGTGGCGCCAGCGAGTGCGAGGTTTTCCAGGTAATGATGGCCAGGATCAGGATGATCACGCTGGGTATGAGCCAGACGACGATCTCTATCTTGTTCGAGTGGGCCCAATCCGGCGTGTACTTGGCGGCCAGATTGCTGGCGCGGTAACGCCAGCCGAAGACGACGGTCATCACGATGACCGGAATCACCACGATCATCATCAGCAAGAAGGCCGTGATGATCAGTGTCTTCTGCGCTTCCCCGACGGGGCCCTGCGGATCCATCAGCGCCGAGCTACAGCCACTCAACAGCACTGGCAGCAGCAATAGCGGCAATCTAGTTAAAATGGGGGAGTATTTCTTTTTCCTCATCTCTCGACCTCGTCAGAGCATGGAGACGACCATCGGCAACAGGTGCGCCAGGAACACGACCCTTGCGTGCCGTCGGCACGACGTTGTTGCCAAGGTGCCTGTCCGGTGCATACCGCAGACCGCCTGGGCACTGCTGGGCAGTGGCTGATTAGAAATGACGCGCTGGCTCGATAATCCGGCGTGGACTGGACTCGGCAAGCATGAGCGACATGCTAGCCCACACACCGCGAAACGCGGACATTGTGCTCGAATCGAGCACTCATGAGAAGGGACGATTTGCCGCAGGGTTGCGCGCCTTGACAGTCACGCAATCCTTTGATCTGGATCAGGGCCACTGCTGATTGGCAACGGAGTCAGCGACGACGCTTGTCTGGCGATTGCCGTATTTCCGTCCAGATAAACAGGATGGCACCCACAACAATCCACACGTCCGCCAGGTTGAACGACGGCCAGTGCCAATGAGCGTAGTGAAAGTCGAGAAAGTCCTCCACGTAGCCCAAGCGTAAGCGATCCATGACATTGCCCAACGCCCCGCCGAGGATGACGCTGAGCGCGAGCCGATAACTCAGTATGCGCGGTGAGCGCCAAAGCCAGTACACCAGCAGCACCGAGATGACAAGAGCCAGCCCGATTAAAAACGTCTGCTGCCAGCCACCGGCATTCGCGAGAAAGCTGAACGCCGCGCCGGGATTATGACGATGAGTCCAGTTGAAAAAGGAGGTGACAGGGACATTTTCTCCATACGCGAGCATGACCCTGGCAAGATACTTGCTTGCCTGGTCCACCAGCAGTAGCAGCAGCGAGAGCCACAGCCAGTGCATGGCCCTTCCCGGCTCGCGGCCTTGCTCCGCAGCCTGCTGGCTATAAGTGGCCATATCCCCTTTTCCTCCTGATTCAGATCTAGACCCTGCTCGCCGCGGAGCGGCAAACCTCATATATCCGAGCGATGATGCCCGCGGATTCGGCTGACCAGGAGCACGCCTAGTCCGAGTGCGATCAGGCCGAGCACTGGCCAGTCACGCCAACGCACGTAAGGGGTCGCGCCAGTGCGCGGCGTAACCTCGGCGTTGAGGGTGGCCACTTCGAATTGCGGCGCACGCTTGACCACCTTGCCTTCATGACTGATGGCTGCAGTGACACCCGTATTGGTAGCCCTGAGCAGATCACGTCCGGTTTCGATGGCCCGCATGCGCACCATCTGGAAGTGCTGGAGGGGGCCAAGCGAGCGACCGAACCAGGCATCGTTGCTGATATTCACCAACAGCTGCGCTTCGGGCAGCAGCTCGGTGACCTCGGCACCAAAGATTGCCTCGTAGCAGATGAAGGCCCCGACGGGTACTCCTGCCGCTTGCAGCACAGGCGCCTCCCGGCCCGGCGTGAAATCGGACATGGGCGCCCCGAGCACGTCGAGGGCCGACCCCAACAAGTTCCGAAATGGTACATACTCGCCAAAAGGCACCAGGTGGCGCTTGTAGTAGAACCCCGGCGGATCGGAGAGGCTGACCACGGCGTTGTAGTTGCGGCCATCCGCCTCGCGTACCGGAACACCTACCATCAGCGATGTGCCGGCCTGGTCGGCGAGTGCCTCGAGTCCCGCCAGATACTCTGTGGCCTGGTCATACCATACCGGAATCGCCGCTTCCGGCCAGATCACGATATCGGCCCCGAGTTGCTGCTCGGTAAGCGCCTTATAGCGTTCAAGCGTGACATTCCGGTAATCCGGGTCCCATTTCTTATCTTGCGCCATGTTCCCTTGCAAGAGGGCCGCATCGATCGGCTCGCCGGCTGGCTGCGTCCACTCGCGGTCCAGCAGTTGCAAACCGGCGAGAACGGCGGCCAACACGCCACCGACCAGCGTAACACGGCGCAGGCTGGGGCCCAGCACGATCCAGGCAAGCCCGCCGGCGAGCAATGCCACCAGAAGACTTACCCCAAGCACCCCGAACACCGGCGCGATGAGCGCCAGTGAAGTATCGGACTGGCTGTAGCCGACAAACAACCAGGGAAAGCCGGTCAAGAACCAGGTGCGCATCCATTCACTCAGTACCCATGCCGCCGGCAGCCCTAGCCACAGCGCCATTCCATCCATTTCAGGACACAGGCGGCGCACGAGATACACGGCAAACCAGGGGAAGAGGGCGAGTAGCGAGACGAAAGCCGCCGTGGCCAGCATGGCCACCACGGGGCCATTGCCGTATTGGCTGATGCTGACAAAGACCCAGGAAACACCGACGCCGAAGTAACCAAGGCCGAAGAGATAGGCCGACCACAACGCCTGGCGCCTCGAAGGCTGCGCGGCCAGGGCAAAAAACGCAGCCAGCGCGATCACCGCCAACCACGCCCAGCCCACAGGGGCAAAGGCAAGCGGCAGGCTGCCCCCTGCCAGCAGTGCCAGCAGCCCTTTCAGCAGCGGCCTGTCGCGCACGCCCGTGTAGAGGCCAGAGAATAACGCGCGGTTATCGTCAGCCATTCTCGCCTCCGCAGACAAGACCTATCCTGTCACTCATGCTTCTGCTCCGCTTGATCAAATCCCGTCAACTCATTCGCTCGGCTGTCCGGAGTGGCTGCGTAATGTCGCAGCGAGGGCTGTTGCGCCAGTGCATCACCTTCGCGTCAGTCGACCCTGGTCGTGCTGCAGCGCCATCGCGGCACATCAGCCTTGTGGCAAGACCCCTTCCAGGCCCGCTGAGACCAGAACGAACAGCACGAAGCCACCCACGAAAGCCAGCGGCGAGGCGTGGGTGTCGTCGACGCTTTCATGAGCCTCGGATATCATGTCCTCGATGGCGGCAACCGTAAGAAGGCCTGCGGTGAATGTCAGTGCCGCGAACTTGAACGCCTCCGGTTGGTTTCTGAGCACGAAATAGGCAAAGACGGCTGCCGAGAGAGCGGGAATCGCAAAGGAGGCAGAAAGCAGCAGGCGCTTGCTGCGCGGAAACCCCTTGTCCTTCATGTTGGCAATTGCCGTGAAGCCCTCGGGAATATCCGCGAGGACCTGGCCCACCGCCAGGATCAAGGCAACCGACAGCGAGACCGCCGACCCCGCTCCGACCAGCAGGCCGTCGCCGAACAGGTCGATGGACACGGCGATATAGATCATCCAGACGCTCGTCTGGTCGCTATCTCCCTGCTGGTCTTGCCGCCCTTGAATGGCCTCGACGAGTTTCTCGATGCCTATATAAGCAATGCCGCCCAGAGCGAAGGAGAGCGCAATCAGCCAGGCTGAGAGGCTCTCCAGTACACGCGGCATGATCTCCACCGCCACCACCGCAATGACCAGGCCGGCGGCGCCATGAAGGGCGTAATTGAGACGCCCCCCGGTCGTCCGCGAGAGCTCTGCAACCAGCCCGCCACCGAAGTTTCCCAGCGCTGGAAGCAACGCCAGGCCAAGCACCATCCAAATGCTATCCATGATCACCTTCCCTGGTCGATGCTAGGAGCGCGTCGGACTTGACACTGACCTACTGCGAATCCCGGCCTTTCGGCCAATTTCATCGATCCATTTCGTTAAATAGCGCGCTATTCGCCTCAATCGATCGATAAATTTGACTCGAAACCCGTGCTTCTCGTGACGATCGGCCAAGCTCGACAGGCGGCTAGAGATATATTTCAAGGAACCCGTGCAATGGCAGCCAAGCGGCGAGCGCTGAATCTCATGGCCCTGGGAATGACGCTATGGCTGGCGGGCTGCGCCGGATCACCGCCGCCACCACAGCAACCCTTGCTGCGGCTGGAAGCGCATGGCGATTCGCTTTCCGAGGCTCGCCGGGCGGCGATGCAGCGTGCCGAGGAGCGATGCCAGGCTGGCGAGCCCGTGGTCATCGACAGCCAACAATACGACACACCGCCACGTTTTCGTAGCGAATCCGCGTTGCCTCTGGCGCAAAGCGAACTCGGCCAATATGCCGCCGCCACCCATGAAGGCGAGGCACCCTCGATCGTCTGGCGCTATCTCTGCCGCTGAGGCGGTTTCAGCGCTGCAAGTGCGCAGCGACACTGGCCACCTTGTCGTCCATGCTCTGTTCGCGATCGGTGCGAGTACCGACCTTGAGAGTCGTGGTGATGCGTGGTGCGCCCATCTCGTGGACCCGTTCATGACAGCGTCTGACCGTCTCGAAGACCGCATCCCACGGTCCTTCGATATTGGTGCCGTAAGCATGCATGCGATAGATCAGACCGGCGTCTTCGATCACCTCCTGGCATGCCGCCACGTAACGCGAAACCGAGACCCCGACACCCAGCGGCACGATGCAAAGATCGACGATAACCTGCATGGCATACCCTCCTGCACTGGATTTTCCTCACTACTACGACGATAGACTATGCTTTAGTGACAGTCGTGGTCAGTGCTCTTGCTAACACTATCAATGCCATAGCCGGCAACAGTTGCACCCCACGGCTATTGTTAGCAAACTAAACAGAGTTTGGTTGTGGCAAGGGATTGCCTTGCCCGGACCGTATCGCATTCGCAAACCTGCATACCGGAGTTCGGCATGACCAGTGATACTCGCATCGGCCCCGTCGCCCTGCCCGACACCCGTTCCCGACGCATCGTCGAGGACTTGCTCGAAGGTTCTGGAGTCAACCTCAACGGCTCCGCCCCGTGGGACATCCAGGTGCTGCATCCCGACTTCTTCTCGCGCATCCTGCGTCAGGGCACCTTGGGTCTTGGCGAATCCTACATGGATGGCTGGTGGGACTGCGAACGGATCGACGAGATGGCCCATCGCCTGCTCCGTCATGGCCTCGGCGAACGCGCTCATACGGCCTCCGAGCGGCTGATGTACCGGCTCCAGGCGGGTTTCTTCAACCTGCAGAGCAAGACCCGCGCGTATATCGTCGGCGAGGCGCACTACGATCTCGGCAACGATCTCTTCGAGCGCATGCTCGACCCGACCATGTGCTATTCCTGCGGTTACTGGAAGGAAGCCGAAACGCTCCACGAGGCCCAGGTCGCCAAGCTCGACCTGGCAGCACGCAAGCTGGACATCCAGCCCGGCATGAAGGTACTCGACATCGGCTGCGGCTGGGGCAGTTTCGCCGAACACGCCGCCCGCCGCTACGGCGCCGAAGTGACCGGCATCACCATCTCCAAGGAACAGGCGGCGCTGGCCCGCCAGCGTTGCGAGGGGCTGCCGGTGGAGATTCTGCTCGAGGATTATCGCGATCTGGAAGGCCGCTTCGACCGCATCGTCTCGATCGGCATGTTCGAACATGTCGGCCATCGCAACTACCGTACCTATTTCGATACCGTCGATAGCCTGCTCGCCGACGACGGCCTGTTCGTGCTGCATACCATCGGCTCCAACAACTCCGAGATCAGCGCCGACCCCTGGATCAACAAGTATATCTTCCCCAACGGCATACTGCCTTCCATCAAGCATATCGCTCAGGCCAGCGAAGGCAGGTTGCTCATGGAAGACTGGCAGAACTTCGGCGCCGACTACGACCGCACCCTGATGGCCTGGAACGAGAACTTCGATGCCCACTGGCACGAGGTCGCCGACAACTACAACGAGCGAACGCGGCGCATGTTCCGTTACTACCTTGGCGTGTGCGCCGGCGCCTTTCGCGCCCGCGACATCCAGCTCTGGCAGGTGGTCTATTCCAAGGGGCGTGCCGGACGCTACGACAGTCCGCGCTGAAGCAATGGCAGCGCGTCACCGCCAGCCTCGGAGTCGCCGAGTACCGTGACAACGATAGCATCGACGCCTTCCTGCATCTTGAGCACCTACATCGGCAGTATGTAACCGAAAACCGTCCGGCAACAGCGGCTGGTCATGCATTATTCATGGTGGCTCCAGCGCCTTAAAACTTTCACCATTTTCTCGTCTTCAAGCACTTGCTAAACCAGCCGATGCTGAATATTGATGCGGCGTGAGTATGCTCCCGCAAGATCGCCAATGAGTTTCTCAAACGGTGGCGGCTGGCGTGTCGTCCTCGAGGCCCCTGCATGGTGAACGAATGTTGTCCCAGTCTCGCCACCTTACCGTTCAGGAGTGCGCATGATCGAGCAGACCCTAAACAACGTCTTCGGCTACTCCGAGTTCCGCGCCGGCCAGCGCGCGGTGATCGAGGCACTGGTCGAGGGCCGCTCGGCGGCGGCGATCTTTCCCACCGGCTCCGGCAAGTCGCTGTGCTATCAATTGCCGGCACTGCACCTGCCGCACCTGACACTGGTGGTCTCGCCGCTGCTGGCGCTGATGCAGGAC
>Ga0208813_1001621_pt1 | contig 11431 bp, 10 predicted proteins | sample MalvireepMed_904_FD_184250 | JGI IMG/M metagenome (GOLD analysis project Ga0208813, IMG submission 184250) | Marine viral communities from the Global Malaspina Expedition - Malaspina viral metaG DeepMed_904 (SPAdes) (version 2) | ecosystem: Environmental > Aquatic > Marine > Oceanic | place... | reverse complement strand
AAAGCCGTCAGGCAAATCACCACCGAGCTGGATACCGGCATTATCGCCCCGCACTGGCTTACCCTGGACGAAATCCGCAACCTGGGCACCCGGCTGCGCAGCCCGCTGGTGCTGCAGTGCATCGAGGATTACCGAAACGGCCGGCGATTCCCCCTTGAAGTGGTGGTCGACGGACAGACGTAACCGCCACAAGATGGTAAAATCGCCCCTTTTCAGCGGTAACCCGGAAAACCAATGACCCAGACTGCAGAACCCAAGACTCCCCAGAACACCCGCGTGATCGTCGGCATGTCCGGCGGCGTGGACTCCTCCGTAGCTGCCTGGTTGCTGAAAGACCAGGGCTACCAGGTGGAAGGCCTGTTCATGAAGAACTGGGATGAAGACGACGGCACCGAGTACTGCACTGCCATGACAGACCTGGCCGATGCCCAGGCGGTGGCCGATGCCATCGGTATCAAGCTGCACACCGCCAGCTTTGCCGCCGAATACTGGGACCGGGTGTTCGAGCATTTCCTGTCCGAATACAGCGCCGGGCGCACCCCGAACCCGGACATCCTGTGCAACAAGGAAGTAAAATTCCGCGCTTTCCTGGATTACGCCGTCACCCTGGGCGCCGACTACATTGCCACCGGCCACTACACCCGCCAGCGCCCCCTCAACGATGGCAGTGGCAAAGCGCAACTGCTGAAGGGACTAGATCCGAACAAAGACCAGAGCTACTTCCTGCACGCCGTCTCCGGCGACCGCATCGCCCGCACCCTGTTCCCGGTGGGCGAGCTGGAAAAGCCGGAAGTTCGCCGCATTGCCGAAGCCCAGGGTTTTGTAACCCACGACAAGAAAGATTCCACCGGTATCTGCTTCATCGGCGAGCGCAAGTTCACCGACTTCCTGAAGCAATACCTGCCGGCCCAGCCCGGCAACATTGAAACGCCGGACGGCAAGGTGATCGGCAAGCACCAGGGACTGATGTACCACACCATTGGTCAGCGCCAGGGTCTTGGCATTGGCGGCCTGGCGGAGTTTGGCGATGAACCCTGGTACGTGGCAGAAAAAGACCTGTCCCGCAACGTGCTGATCGCCGTTCAGGGCAAGAACCACCCGCTGCTGTTTTCCCGGGGCCTGGTCTCCGGCCCCATCGACTGGGTCGCAGGCGAACCGCCGGCGCAGCAGTTCCGGTGCAAGGCCAAAACCCGTTACCGCCAGCCGGACCAGGACTGCGAAGTCACGGTCATCGATGGAGGCGTGAAGGTGGTCTTTGACGAGGCCCAGCGTGCGGTGACTCCCGGGCAATCTGTAGTGTTCTACCAGGGCGAAGCCTGTCTCGGTGGCGGTGTGATTGAAGAAACCTGGCGCGATGGCGAGCCCCTGCCCGCCCGCCTGGCTGCGGAAGCCGACGCATGAGCCGTTCCCTGCACGACCAGACCCTGGCCCTGGCGGGTATCTTCCAGGCAGCCTCGCTGGTGCGGGAAATTGCCCACACCGGCTACTGCAACGAAGCGGCCATGGAAACCTGCATCCGCTCGCTGTTTGCCACAGATCCCGAGACCACGCTGGATGTTTACGGTGGCGAGTTGTCCGACATACGCGATGGCCTGCAGGTGCTGTCGACCGTATTCGCCCAGCAAGCCCGCCCGCAGGACGCAGAGGTCCTGCGCTATGTGCTGAACCTGATTCACCTGGAATCCAAGCTCAAGCGCAAGGGCGATGTAATGGATGTGCTCGGCAACCGCATTGAGCAGGCCCGCCACACCGCCAGCCATTTCGGTTACACCCACAGCAACCTGCTGAGCAACCTGGCATCCGTATACAGCGACACCATCAGTACCCTGGGCCCGCGCATCCAGGTCAGCGGTAACCCCAACATGCTGCAGCGGGAAGACAACCAGCACAAAGTCCGTGCCCTGCTGCTGGCCGGCATCCGTTCGGCTGTACTCTGGCACCAGAGTGGCGGCCACCGCTGGCAACTGATCTTCAAGCGCAAGAAAGTGATCCTGCACGCCAGGGAGCTGCTGCGCTGATTCGCAGCGCCCTCTGGTGTATCATTAACGCCTTCGCATTTTTCCGATCCGATTTTTCTTTGATGAACTGAGAGGTTTTCGATGGAACTCACCGCCCTGACCGCTATTTCCCCGGTCGATGGCCGCTACGGCAGTAAAGTCAGCGTATTTCGCAGCATCTTCAGTGAATACGGCCTGATCCGTAACCGGGTAACCGTCGAAATCCGCTGGCTGCAACAATTGGCCGCACACCCGGCCATTACCGAAGTGCCGGCGTTCTCTGCCGAAGCCAATGCCTTCCTGGACAAGCTGGTCAGCGAATTCAGCCTGGCCGATGCCGAGCGCATCAAGGAAATCGAACGCACCACCAACCACGATGTGAAAGCGGTCGAATACCTGATCAAAGAAAAGATCGCCGATGTGCCCGAGCTGCACGCAGTGACCGAATTCGTGCACTTCGCCTGCACCTCCGAAGACATCAACAACCTGTCCCACGCCCTGATGCTGCGCGAAGGACTGGACCATGGACTGCTGCCAGGCATGGAAAAGGTGGTCGACAAGCTGGCCGAGCTGGCCAAGGAACACGCCGAACAGCCGATGCTGTCCCGCACCCATGGCCAGACCGCCTCTCCCACGACCGTGGGCAAGGAACTGGCCAACGTGGTTTACCGCCTGCGCCGCCAGTTGCTGCAGATTCGTGAAGTGGAAATCATGGGCAAGATCAACGGCGCCGTGGGCAACTACAACGCCCACCTGTCTGCCTATCCGGATGTAGACTGGGCCGCCAACGCCGAAGAGTTCGTCGAGAGCCTGGGCCTGGACTGGAACCCGTACACCACCCAGATCGAGCCCCACGACTACATTGCCGAGCTGTATGATGCCATTGCCCGCTTCAACACCATCCTGATCGACCTCGACCGGGACATCTGGGGCTACATCTCACTGGGTTACTTCAAGCAGAAGACGGTGGCCGGCGAAATTGGCTCCTCTACCATGCCCCACAAGGTGAACCCCATCGACTTCGAAAACTCCGAAGGCAACCTGGGCATCGCCAACGCCATCTTCGGCCACCTGTCTGCCAAGCTGCCGATTTCCCGCTGGCAGCGTGACCTGACCGACTCCACCGTACTGCGCAACCTGGGTGTTGGTTTCGCCCACAGCCTGATTGCCTACGAAGCCTCCCTGAAAGGCCTGGGCAAGCTGGAAATCAACCCGGCGCGCCTGAACGAAGACCTGAACAACGCCTGGGAAGTACTGGCCGAGCCGATCCAGACCGTGATGCGCCGCTACAACATCGAAAAGCCCTACGAAAAACTCAAGGACTTGACCCGCGGCAAAACCATGAGCGCGGAAGTCATCAAGAATTTCGTGGAGACCCTGGAAATTCCGGAAGAAGCCAAGGCCGAACTGCGCAACCTGACTCCGGACACCTACATCGGTAATGCCGTCGAACAGGCCGGCAACATTTAAACGGGAGCAACACCATGGACATGCTTGGCGGATTGACAGCTTCTGAATTTCTGCGGGATTACTGGCAGAAAAAGCCCCTGGTGATCCGTCAGGCATTTCCCGGTTTCCAGTGCCCGGTCAGCCCGGACGAACTGGCCGGCCTGGCTTGTGAAGAAGCGGTGGAATCCCGCATCGTCATCGAGAACGATGCAGGCAAACCCTGGCAACTGCACAACGGCCCGTTCAACCCGGATCGCTTCAGCGACCTGCCGGAACAGGACTGGACCCTGCTGGTTCAGGGCCTGGACCACTGGGTACCGGAAATTGCCGACCTGCTCGACAACTTCCGTTTCGTCCCCAACTGGCGCCTGGATGACATCATGGCCAGCTACGCCCCGAAAGGTGGCAGCGTCGGCCCTCACTACGACATGTACGACGTCTTCCTGCTGCAGGCCCAGGGCCATCGCCGCTGGACCTTTGGTGGCCACTGCGACCACACATCGCCAAGGGTGGAAGGCACGCCCCTGCGCATCCTGAGCAGCTGGGACGGCGAAGAAACCGTCACCCTGGCACCGGGCGATATGCTGTACCTGCCCCCGGGTATCGGCCACCACGGTGTGGCGGAAGACGACTGCATCACCCTGTCTGTCGGCTTTCGTGCGCCCACCATCGACGACATCCTGACCAGCTTTACCGATTTCCTGAGTCAGAAAGAAAAGGCCGCCGAACACCTGGACGACCCGGACCTACAGGTTCAGGACAACCCGGGCACCATCGGTGCGGAGGTTATCGACCGGCTGGATACGGTAATCCGCGAACAGCTGGGCGACCGCCGCAACCTGGCCCTGTGGTTCGGCCAGTTCACCACCGCTCCCAAGAGCATGGACATCGTGGTGCCGGCAGAGGAACCCGCTGAAGCAGAAGACCTGGCGGAAGCCATCCGCGCCGGCGAGCAGCTGCGCTGGAACGAAGGCTCCCGCTTTGCCTACCATGAACTGGCCGGTGAAACCGCCCTGTTTGTGGATGGTGAGCAATACCTGCTGAAAGGCGATGCCCAGCTACTGGCACCCTTGCTGTGTGCCGGAGCCCGCATTGATATGTCGGCCCTGGCCGAATTTGCCGGTGACGAGGCCCTGCTGGGCCTGTTGACCAACCTGTATAACCAGGGTTCGTTGTACTTCGAGTAAGCTATGACTCCGAGATTTCGCAAATACAGCTGGCAACTGGCCCCTGCCTCCATCCGCGACATCCGTCAGCGGGTGTTTATCGATGAGCAGAAGGTGCCGCCGGAGCTTGAGTGGGACGACACTGACGAGATTGCCGATCATTACCTGGCAGTCGATCATGGCAATACCCCCATGGCCACCGCCCGGCTGTTTTCCACCATGGAAGAAACCGGTTTTATCGGGCGAATGGCTGTGCTTCCGGAATACCGTGGCCAAGGTGTGGGCGAGGCGCTGCTGCGGCACCTGGTTGCGGAATCAGCCGGGCGCTTCCAGGAACTTCGGCTATCAGCCCAGAACCACGCCACCGGCTTCTACGGGCGCTTCGGCTTCCATATTTGCTCCGAGCCCTACGATGACGCCGGCATCCCCCACCTGGATATGCGTTGCCTGGCGCCCTCGCTGGCCCACCAGGCACTTGCTGACTGCACCCAACCGCTGATTCTCGGGGCCGACACCGAGAGCTGGCTGTTCCACGACGAAGCCACCATGCTCGGCCTGATGGATTCGCTGGTGGGCCAGGCCGGCCAGCGCCTGTGGCTGTATGACAACCTGCTGGACCACGACCTGTATGACCGTTACCGGCTGCGGGAACTGATTTCTGCGGTAGCCCGCCGACACCGCCTGAGCGAAGTCCGCCTGCTGATCCACGACGACAAACCCCTGGTGAAACGCCGGCACCAGCTGGTTGAGCTGATGCGTCGCCTGAGCAGCCGCATGGAGCTAAGGCTGGTAAACACCGATTACCCGATGGAAGACCAGCCGTTCATGCTGGTTGACCGTGAAGGGGTTCTGTACCGCCATCACTTCAACAAACCCGACGGCTTTGCAGGCTTCGCCGCATCAGGCCGGGTAAAACTGATGGAAGAATCCTTCCAGCGCATGTGGGACGCCGCCCGCCCCTCCATGGAACTGCGGGAACTACCGCTCTGAGTGTTGCCCGTAGATTGCCTGGGGCGATTCGAAACGGGCACCGAACGGCGCAAACTCCTCATCCACCTCCTCGGCCACTTCAATGATCAGCCGGCGCAACCACTGATGGTCACTGTTGTGCTGCAGCAAGGGACTCCAGGCCATTTTCAGTTCGAACGGCGGGATTTCGAACGGCGGCACCTTCACCACCAGGTTCGGATTATCTTTCTGCAGCCAGGCCGCCCGTGACGGCAGCGTTGCAATCAGGTCGTGCTGCTCGGCCAGCAACATGGCCACCTGGTAATGGCGGGTAAACACGGAAATCTGGCGTTTGCGCCCCATCCGCCCCAGGGCTTCGTCTACCCACCCCAAACGCTGGACATCTTTCGGGTTTACCCCGACACCCACACCAAAACCGGTTTTGCTGACCCAGATATGGCTGGCTTCCAGGTAGGTGTCCAGGGTGAACGGCTGCCTGAGGATCGGATTGTGGGAATTCATCAGGCAGGCAAAGTATTCGGTCCAGAGGGTTTTCTGGTGAAACGACTGGGGAATCTTGTCGAAGCGGTTGATGGCCATGTCGAGCCGGCCCTGCTCCACGTCCAGGAAGCTGACATCACTGGGGGTCAGGACATCCAGGGTCACATGGGGCGCTTCCTGGCGAATCCGCCGCAATACCCTCGGCATCAGGCAGGATTCTGCGTAGTCACTGGCCATGATCCGGAACACGCGCTGGCTGTCGTGGGCCGCAAACGGTGTCTTTTCCTGCACCGCCTGTTCGATGTTCGACAGGATCCCCCGCACCAGGGGCTGAAGCTCCCGGGCCCGCTCAGTCGCGGTCATGCCTTCGCTGGTACGAACCAGCAAGGGATCACCGAACAAGTCCCGCAAGCGGCGCAGGCCGTTGCTCATGGCCGGCTGGGTAATGCCCAGATGGTTGGCGGCCTTGGTCACATTGCGCTCCCGCAGCAACACATCCAGGTACACCAGCAGGTTGAGGTCTACGCGGGAAATATCCATGGGCAACTCCATCAGGGGTTCTCGGCCCGACAACCGGCCGACTATTCACCGCTTCAATATACAGGAATCATATGATTCATTAAATGAATGGGATGATGCGGTTACGCAGGTTAACGGACTGATCCGGAGAATTCTGCTACGCTCTGGCGCAAAACACCGCGCTTATCCAGGGATCCACCACCACCGTGTTCAAAAGTTTCAGGCAACGGCTCTCCTACCGCCTTACCCGGGACACCGTTCTGGTTGCCATGGCCGTAGGCCTGGTACTGAACCTGATCCAGATTACCCTGGATTATTTTGACGCCCGCGATTCCATGGAGCGGGAAGTCCAAGCCCTGATTGAAACCAGCCACAGCCCCGCGTCGCAGATTGCCTACAACATAGACATGCGGCTGGCCGATGAACTCCTCGACGGCCTGCTGCAGCACCCGGCCGCCATCGATGCCCGGCTGATCGATAACGAAGGCCAGACCATGTCGGCCTCCAGCGAAAGCAGCCCGGAATCCCGCTACCGCTGGGCCAGCGACCTGTTGTTCGGCGCAGACCGGGTGTTCCGGGAAAACCTTCGGGTACCCCAGCTGGCAGACCTGCCCCTGGGCCAGCTGGTGGTGACCATCGATACCTACCACTACGGCATACGGTTCCTTGAGCGTGCCACCTACACCCTGGTTATCGGGCTACTGAAAAGCCTGGCGTTATCCGGGGTGTTGCTGGCCATTTTCTACTTTGTGCTCACCCGCCCCATGCTCAACGTAATCAACGCCCTGAGCCAGGTAAACGCCAGCTCCCCGGAAAAAGTTCGCCTGCCGGTTCCGGAAAACCACCGGGAAGACGAGATCGGCACCATGGTGGGCATTATCAATGAACACCTGGAAAACATGGACAACAGCGTTTCGCAACTGCGAACGGCTGAAGCTACCATGAAGAACTATTCCAGCCAGCTGGAACAGGAAGTTGCGGACCGGACCCGGGAAATTTCCGAGAAAAACGACGCCCTTCAGCGGGGTAACCGGGCCCTGGTCAAGGCAAAGGAGGATGCGGTACGGCGCGCCCGCACGAGGGCCAACTTCCTGGCCAGCATGAGCCATGAAATCCGAACGCCCCTGAACGGCGTGCTGGGGATGCTGGGGCTGGCGCTGGAAAGCGAAAAAGACCAGGGCCAGCGCAATCGCCTGGAAATTGCCCTGAATGCCGGGGAAAACCTGCTTGGCCTGCTCAACGACATCCTGGACATTTCCAAGGTGGAGGCCGGAAAGCTAAGCCTGGAGACCATACCGTTCAGCATGCGCAAGCTGATCGACGAATGCACCACGCTGCACCGCCAACAGGCCGAAGGCAAACAGATCCAGCTGATCAGCGAAACCGATCCGGACTTACCCGCCTGCTTTCTGGGTGATCCCACCCGCACCCGGCAGATCATCAATAACCTGCTGGGCAACGCCATCAAATTCACCGACACCGGCAGTGTAAAAGTACGCACCAGCTGGACCGGTGGCAGCCTGCGTATCGAAGTGATCGACACCGGCATTGGCATGTCCGAGCAGGGGCTGAAAAGCATTTTCTCGCCCTTCTCCCAGGCCGATACCGGCACAACACGGCTTTATGGCGGCACCGGTCTGGGGCTGACCCTTTGCCGGCAGCTGGTTGAGCATATGCACGGGCGTATCCTGGTGGATTCCAGCAAAGGGGCCGGCACTCACTTCACGGTCATCTTGCCGCTGGCCGTGGCAGAAGCGGACACCAGACCTCAGGCCCCGGAAGCCATCACGGAACAGGCAAGCGACCGGCCTTTATCGATCCTTCTGGTGGAAGACAACCGGGTAAACCAGCTGGTTGCCAGTGGCCTGCTGAAGAAACTCGGGCACCGGGTAGACCTGGCAGAGAACGGTGAACGGGCACTGGCGGCACTGGAAAGCCGCCGTTACGACATCATTCTGATGGATTGCCAGATGCCGGTGATGGACGGTTTCGAGGCTACCCGTGCCATCCGGCAGAACCCGGAATGGGCGGATCTTCCGGTTATAGCGGTAACCGCCAATGCCTTACAGGGAGACCGGGAACACTGCCTGGCGTCCGGCATGAACGACTATGTGACCAAGCCTTACCAGCGGGATGAGTTGCGGGCCATTATCAGCCGCTGGGCACCGCCGGCCGGGTAGTTGCCGGCAGAGCCCGGAGTGGCGCCGGAATCAGAGCAGCTTTTCGATATCCGCCCGGATTTCTTCCGGCTTGGCGGTAGGCGCATAGCGGCGAACAACGCGGCCGTTACTGTCCACCAGGAACTTGGTGAAGTTCCACTTAACCTTTTCCGAGCCCATCAGCCCCTTGGCTTCTTTTTTCAGGAACCGGAACAGCGGATGGGTGCCTTCACCGTTCACCTCGATCTTGGCGAACATGGGAAAGCTGACACCGTAATTCAGGGAGCAGAACTGGCTGATGGCATTTTCATCACCCGGGTCCTGGCTCAGGAACTGGTTACAGGGGAAGCCCAGCACTTCAAAGCCCTTGTCGCCAAGCTCCTTGTGCAGGTTCTGAAGACCCTCGAACTGCGGCGTAAAACCACACTTGGAGGCGGTATTGACGATCAATAATACCTTGCCCTGATAGTCCGCCAGCGATACTTCATTACCCTTGATATCCTTGGCGCTGAAATCGTAGATGATTGCGTCCGACATGGTTTGACTGCCTTGTATTGAATGGGCGGGTTCGCATTGTGCGCAATTTGGTTGTGTCCAACCATCCCTTTTTACGGCATTTCGGGACAGAGTTGGCACTTCCGGCGGGCAACCTTCCCGTGATCAATCGGTAATTCGCCACAATTGGTCACAATTGCCCCTGTTACCCCGGTACATCCCTCCGCTAGAATAGTAAGCTTCCGTTATCCGGAAACTTTTCCCGTTTTTCGTTAAGGACGCATCACGCCATGCAGAACTATTTCAAATCCGCCAAACTCGACAACGTATGTTATGAAATTCGTGGCGTGGTTCTGCGTGAGGCGCGTCGGCTCGAGGAAGAAGGCCACCGGGTACTCAAGCTCAATATCGGCAACCCGGCTGCCTTCGAACTGGATGTGCCCGAAGAGATCCAGCAGGATGTGATCTACAACATGCACCAGGCCCAGGGCTATGTGGAGTCCAAGGGCCTGTTCTCTGCCCGCAAGGCGGTCATGCATTACAGCCAACAGCGCGGCATTCCCCGGGTAGACATCGATGACATCTACCTGGGTAACGGCGTCAGTGAACTGATCGTGATGTCCATGCAGGCCATGCTCAATACCGGCGACGAAGTGCTGATACCGGCCCCCGACTATCCGCTGTGGACCGCAGCCGTCACCCTGTCCAGCGGCAAGCCGGTACACTACCGTTGCGACGAGCAGCAGAACTGGTTCCCGGATATCGACGATATCAAGAAGAAGATCACCCGTCGCACCAAAGCCATTGTTCTGATCAACCCGAACAACCCCACAGGCGCGGTGTATTCGGATGAGCTGCTGCACCAGGTGATCGAACTGGCCCGCAAGCACAACCTGATCATCCTGGCTGACGAAATCTACGACAAGATTCTGTACGACGGCACCGTGCATACGTCCATCGCCTCCCTGGCCGAAGACGTGCTGTTCTTTACCTACAACGGCCTGTCGAAAAACTACCGGGCTGCCGGCTACCGTTCCGGCTGGATGATCATCAGCGGCGCCAAGCACCGGGCACGGGACCTGATCGAAGGCATCGAGATGCTGTCGAACATGCGCTTGTGCGCCAACGTGCCGGCCCAGCTGGCCATCCAGACCGCCCTGGGCGGCTACCAGTCCATCAACGACCTGGTGGCACCCGGCGGACGGCTCTATGAGCAGCGCGAAACCACCTGGCGCATGCTCAACGACATTCCGGGCGTCAGCTGTGTGAAGCCTCAGGGCGCCCTGTACATGTTCCCGAAGCTGGACCCGAAGCACTTCCCCATCGCCAACGATGAAAAACTGGTGCTGGACTTGCTGCTGCAAGAAAAAATCCTGCTGGTACAGGGTTCCGCCTTCAACATCGACGACAAGCAACACCTCCGGGTGGTGTTCCTGCCCCGCCAGGACACCATGGCAGATGCCATGGGACGGCTGGCCAACTTCCTGGAACACTACCGCCAATAATCGGGATCTATCATGGCCGACATTCATGTCGAGGAATTTTACAAGGACGTAGCCATCGCCCTGGCGCAGTTGTACGCGGCCTTCCCCAGGCGCACCAACCTGTTTGTGGAAGACATTGCCGGCCCGGATGAGCCGGACGAATTCGGGCTGCACAGCAAACGCCACATGGCTTGCTTCGGCGCCCTGCTGTGGCTGCAGGAAGAAGGTTTGCTGCGATATGTCGACACCATCCGCCAGGAAGCCCTGGACCAGGCGGTGCTGACCCGGGAAGCCTTCGTTCGCCTCAGCGCACCAGCACCACAATCACTGGCCCGGAGGCTGAATGCCCTGCCCGAGGAAGCGAACCTTCCGGCCTCAGTCCAGCAGGACCTGTCTACCTATATCCACCTGCTTCGGGCCGCCCTGAAAAACGGCAGTTCCACCCGTATCAGCCTGGCCGTCCAGGCCGCTTTCTTTACGAATTTCAGTGCCGAAGGGCTGCATTAAATCGCGGTAAGGATCTTGAAGCAGTGAACCCGGGCCACATATAACGGTCAGACAGCCAACACGATTCAGCGTACGTCACTACAGGAAAACTCTATGCGCATTCTGTTGTTTCTGGCCACTAACCTGGCCGTTATTCTGGTGGCAAGCTTTACCCTGCGCCTGCTCGGGGTCGACAGCTACCTGGCCGGGCAAGGCATTGATTACGG
>Ga0208813_1001613_pt1 | contig 11468 bp, 10 predicted proteins | sample MalvireepMed_904_FD_184250 | JGI IMG/M metagenome (GOLD analysis project Ga0208813, IMG submission 184250) | Marine viral communities from the Global Malaspina Expedition - Malaspina viral metaG DeepMed_904 (SPAdes) (version 2) | ecosystem: Environmental > Aquatic > Marine > Oceanic | place... | reverse complement strand
CCGAGCGGACCGACATAGGCGCTGTGCCTTCCCTGAACACTTTACGTTGATAAAATGAAAGCATGTTAACGATAACCGATCTCAGTTTACAACGGGGCGGCGTCTGGTTGCTAGAATCCGTCAGCCTGACGGTGCAACCCGGCCAGCGTGTCGCGATCGTCGGTGCCAATGGTGCCGGCAAGTCCAGTCTTTTCCAGCTCTTGCTGGGCCAGTTGGCGCCAGAGCAGGGCGCGGTCTCTCTGCCGGGTGGTTGCCGGATTGCCCACATGGCGCAGGAGGTCGAAGCCACCGAGCGCAGCGCGAGGGATTTTGTTCTAGATGGCGACCTGGATTTGCGCCGCCTGGAAGGTGAACTTGCCAGGGCCGAGGCCGCAGGTGACGATCATGCCATTGCCCGCATACACGGTGAGCTGGATGTGCACGAGGCCTGGTCCGCCGGCCGCCGGGCCGAGGCCTTGCTGCGCGGGCTGGGATTCTCGGACGAGGACGCGAACCGGCCGGTATCGGCGTTTTCCGGTGGTTGGCGAATCCGCCTGAACCTGGCCCAGGCCCTGATGCGACCGTCCGATCTGCTGCTTCTGGACGAGCCCACTAACCACCTGGATCTGGATGCCTGTCTGTGGCTCGAGAATTGGCTGCGGCGCTATCCCGGTACCCTGCTGTTTATCTCCCACGACCGCGATTTCATGGATCGGGTCGCTACCCATGTCGTGCATTTCGATCGCCGTAACCTGGAACTGTATACGGGTAATTACTCAGCCTTTGAGGGCCAGCGCAGTGAGCGTCTGGCCCAGCAGCAGGCCGGTTTTGAACGCCAGCAGGCCAGGATCGCCGAAATCCAGCGGTTCATCGATCGGTTCAAGGCCAAGGCCACGAAGGCCCGTCAGGCCCAGAGCCGCGTCAAGGCTCTGGAGCGGATGGAGCGCATTGCCCCGGCCCATATCGATTCGCCGTTCAGCTTCGAGTTTCCGGTGGCCGAGAAGGTTTCCAATCCGCTGTTGTCGATACGCAATGGCAAGGCCGGGCACGGCAGTACTGCAATCCTCAACAGCATTAACCTGACCCTGTTGCCGGGCAGCAGGGTCGGGCTGCTGGGTCCCAATGGTGCGGGCAAGTCTACCTTGATGGATGCACTCCGGGGTGAGGGCACGTTGATGTCTGGTGATCGTACCTGTGGCGAGCATCTGGCCATCGGCTACTTTGCCCAGCATCAGCTGGAGTCCCTGGATCTGGATGCCAGCCCTTTCCTGCATCTTCAGCGGCTTTCCCCGAAGGCGTCAGAGCAGAGTATACGGAATTTCCTTGGTGGCTTTGATTTTCATGGCGATGAAGCCCTGAGTGCCATCCGGTCGTTTTCCGGTGGCGAAAAGGCCCGCGTGGCGCTGGCCGTGATCGCATGGCAGAGACCCAACCTGCTCCTGCTGGACGAGCCCACGAACCACCTGGATCTGGAAATGCGCCAGGCTCTGACCATGGCGCTGCAGAACTTTGAAGGCGCTATTGTGGTGGTTTCTCACGACCGGCACTTGCTAAGGAACACCGTGGACGAGTTCTGGCTGGTCAATGATGGTCGGGTAACGGAGTACCAGGGCGATCTGGAAGACTATGAGCGTTGGCTGGCGGACCGCCGGAAAGACGAAACCGAGGCACCTAGGAGAGTGCCGGTCGGCCAGGAGGGGGTGCCCGAGGCCGCTGAGGCGGTGGGCGAGAGTGCCGAAGATCGGAAGGCGCGCAAGCGGGCAGAGGCGGCTCTTCGCCAGAAACTCAGCCCCTACCGTAAAAAACAGAGTGCGCTGGAAAAGGAAATGGACCAGCTTCAGCAGAAGCTGTCAGCTCTGGAAGAGCAGCTATCCGAACCCGACCTTTACGACGACAGCGGCAAGACCCGTCTGAAAGAGTTGTTGGGGGAGCAGGCCACCGCAACCGCCCGCCTGGAAGAGGTGGAGGCGCAGTGGCTTGAAGTCAGCGAAGAGGTGGAGTCCCTGGAGGCCGAGTTGGCTGGCTGAGCGCGCTCAGCCGCCGTTCAGTTCCAGAACAAAGTCCTGTTTGGCGAGATAGTCCCGTTCGTTTTCCAGGTCGGCCAGGGTCAGTGGCCTGTCATCCAGCCAACCTGACGGAAACTCCAGCACCAACTTGTCCTTGTGTGCCGTCAGGGTGAAGGCCGGAGGCGGCTCCATGTTGCGTGGGTGTTGAATCAGAACCGCCAGGCGCACCAGCACGCAGAGGTAACGCAGCCTGGCAATGTCTTCCGGGTCCAGGCCCTCGAAGATTGCCGAGGCGAATTTTCTCCGGTGGCCGCGCACGAGAGTTGCCAGGTCGCGCTGGAACTGCTGGGTGAAGCCGGGCAGATCCGAGTAGCGCAACAGATAGGCGCCGTGTTTATGGTACTGGCTATGGGAAATGGTCAGGCCGATCTCATGCAGTCGGCAGGCCCAGCGCAGTACTTCTTCATCTGCCGGGGTGTTCAGGGCCCAGGCGTCGGCAACCTGCCGCCATGCTGCCACGGCCGTTTCCTCAACGGCAGCGCCATGTGCCTGGTCAACGTGGTAACGCTCCTGAAGCGCGGAAATGGTTCGCTCACGGACATCCTCGTGCTGGATTCGCCCGACAATGTCGTAAAGCAGACCTTCCCTCAGAGCACCATCGGCGAACGCCATGTCCTTGATACCAAGGGACTGGAATGCCCCCATCAGGATGGCAAATCCGGCCGGGAATATGCTCTGGCGGTCCGAGCGTACGCCCAGATCTCCCAGTTTTTCTGTTTTACCCATGTCCACCAGCCGCTTGCGAAGTTCCTGCATGGCGGCGAGGGTAATGGTGCCGTCGGTGATCTTCAGGGTCGCCAATACGCTGGCAATGGCTTTGATCGAGCCGGATGAGCCCACCGCACTTTGCCATCCCACGGAGCGGTAATGCTGGCGGATGTTGAGCAGTTCCTGTTCTGCGTGGGTCACTGCCTTGTCCATCTGCCGCCTGGTTATCTTGCCGTCCGGGAAATACCGGTTACGGAACGACACGCAACCCATGTGCAGGCTTTCAAGCTCCTGGGGTTCAAACCGCTGGCCGATGATGAATTCGGTGCTGCCACCGCCAATATCGATAACCAGTCGACGCCCGATGTCGTCGGAGAGGGTATGTGAAACCCCCAGATAGATCAGGCGTGCTTCCTCGCGGCCGGCAATGATCTCTACCGGATAGCCCAGCGCTTCTTCGGCCCGGGCCATGAACTGATGGGCATTGCGCGCCACGCGAAGCGCGTTGGTGCCGACAATCTGCACCGCCTCTGGCGGCATGCCCTTGAGCCGTTGAGCGAAGCGTCCCAGGCAGGCGAGGGCCCGCTCCTGGGCGTCTTCAGTGAGCCGGTTGTATTGGTCCAGCCCAGCTCCGAGCTGAACCTTTTCTCCCATCTTCTCGAGGGTCCGGATTTCCCCATGCACTAGTCTGGCAACCACCATGTGGAAGCTGTTCGAGCCCATGTCGATGGCTGCGAGTACCTCGGATGAGGCGGCAGCGTTTTCGGCGGTGGATGCGGCCGTCACGTGGTCGGAATCCTTTTGAGATGAACGTGCGGGGTACTATAAGCGAAATCCCTCAGGCCTGTCAGTAACCGGAAAACCGCGCATTTGACGAGGGTCAGGCCTGGATCGGTTCTTACCGCTTCACATCCGGCTGATCAATCGCGTAAAGTATGTCTTACCGTGATTTGGGTGAAAGGTTGTTCGTATAACCCGGACAGCCTTCAGCGACAGTCAACAGCACCTGTGCCCGGCAGGTTATTCCCTGAAAGGGACATGCCGATGTGCAGCAGTAGTGCATGAATCAGGAAAAGGTAATGAGCGGAAATATCGTAAATGTAACCGACGCTTCTTTTGAGCAGGATGTACTGCAGTCCGACGTCCCCGTTCTGGTGGACTACTGGGCAGAGTGGTGCGGCCCCTGCAAGATGATTGCCCCGGTGCTTGAAGAGATTGCCGACGAATACGACGGCAAACTGAAAGTCTGCAAGCTCAACATTGACGAGAACGAGCAGACCCCGCCGAAGTTCAACATCCGCGGTATCCCCACCCTGATGCTGTTCAAGAACGGCAACGTGGACGCCACGAAAGTCGGCGCACTCTCCAAATCCCAGCTGGCGGCTTTCCTGGACAGCAATCTCTGATTGCAGGCAGGTCACCAGAAACCGCCCCTGAGCCCAGGCTCACGGGCGGTTTTTTTATGGCCAGTTACTTCCAGTCCTCGGAGCGCGCCCGATCGGATTCTTTCTGTTCCACCCAGTGCTCTCCATCTGAGGTGATTTCCTTTTTCCAGAACGGAGCGGATGTCTTCAGGGCGTCCATGATGAACTCGCAGGCCGCGAACGCGTCTCCACGGTGGGCGCTGCACACACCGACGAAGACAATCTGGTCGCACAGCGCCAGCCTGCCTACCCGGTGAATCACCCGGGCCCTGCGCACATCCCAGCGCTTCGAGGCGTCATCAATGAGCCCCTGGATCACCTGTTCGGTCATTCCGGGGTAGTGTTCCAGGTAAAGCCCGTTAACGCCCTGCAAGTCACCGCTGTCCCGCACCAGGCCGGTAAACGTTGCAATGGCGCCGGTGCCGGCGCCACTGTCACGCAGCGCCGCGTATTCAGCGGCCACATCAAAATCGTCAGACTGGACCGAAATCATCTCAACCTCCGGTGACCGGCGGGAAAAAGGCAAGCTCGTCGCCGGCTTTCACCTCAGCGCCCGGTTTCGCCATGGCTTGGTTGATCGCAATCATAACCGGCTGGTCGCCCTGCAACTGATCCCAGGGGCCGCCCTGGCTGGCCAGCTCTGCAAGTACATCGCCCGCTGTGAGGCCGGGCCTGGCGTCGATAGCCAGCTGGTCGGTTTTCAGGTCTTCGCGCAGACGGGCGAAGAAGCGCACTGTAATCGTGTTATCACTCATGGTCAGCTCAACAGTTCCGCAAACGAGTAGTAGGTTAGCAGGTCGCCGGGGCTGACGGTGCTGTTTTCAGGCACCACGGCCAGGCCGTCAGCCCAACAAGTAGAGCTCAGGATGCCGGAGCTCTGGTTGGGATAGGCGGCCACCACCGGCCCGGATCCCCGGGATTCCTTGCGGGCCCGGACGAACTCCCGGCGTATCGACGGCGAGTCAATGGTAAAGTCTGCGGGTATCCGCTCGCCCGAGAGAGGTTTCGGGTTGCGCCCCTGGCGTTTCCGGATATAGGGCATGCCCACCATCAGGAAAGTGACAAGCACAGACCCCGGGTTGCCTGGCAGTCCCAGCACCGGGGTCCCCCCGATGGCACCAAAAGCCACCGGTTTCCCGGGCTTGATGGCCATCTTCCAGAGCGACAGACTGCCTGACTCCTCCAGCACTGCACGCACGTGGTCCTCTTCGCCCACGGATACGCCACCGCTGGTGATAACCAGGTCAGCGGCCTCGGCCGCACGCCGCAGTGTTTCGCGGGTCGCCTCGCGCTTGTCCTTGAGTGTTTCGCACAGAACGACCTCGCAACCGGCTTCGGTGAGCAACCCCATCAGGGTGAAGCGGTTGCTGTTGTAGATCTGGCCCGGGCCGAGCGGCAAGCCAGGGTCCACCAGCTCATCTCCCGTTGACAGGATCGCGACTTTCAACCGCGCCAGGACGGCGACCCTGGCAACGCCCATGGAGGCCAGCAGTCCCATTTCATTGGGACGTACCTGTGTACCTTTTGCCAGAGCAAGATCGCCCCGGGTGAGATCCTGCCCCCGGCGGCGAATGTTCTGCCCTTCGTCTACTTCAGCCTGTACAAGAATGCCGGATTCCGTCACCTCAATCCGCTCCTGCATGACCACCGAGTCGGCGCCCTCTGGAATCTCTGAGCCGGTAAAAATGCGCGCGGCAGTGCCGGGTTCCAGGGGCTTCGGCGCTTCACCGGCCGGAATCCGGGCCGAGACCGGTATTGGCCGGTCTCCATGCAGATCCTGTTTGCGCAGGGCGTATCCGTCCACCGCACTGTTGTCAGCCGGCGGCACGTCGGCCGGCACATAGTGGTTTTCGGCAAGTACCCGGCCCAGGGAGTCGGCCAGTGCGACGGTTTCAATCTGCGCAACCACCGGTGCTTCCGACAACAAGTGGTCCAGGGCATCTTCCAGGGGCGTGAGGTTTGGCTTGGCCATCAAGTCTTAACTCCGATCGGGATGTCTTCTGCCTCAGCGCTTGGCGCGCTGTCCAATGACTTCGTTGAGCCGCGACATTGGCTTCTCGGGTTTGCGCAAGACCAGCCCCGAGAAATTGCATGGTGTGTGACGGCTGTCCAGCTGACTGAGGAGAATGCCTTCCCAGCCGGTGCGGCAGGCGCCGGTCGATCCGGGCAGGCAGAAGATCACCGTGTGGTTTGCCATTCCCGCCATCGCCCGTGACTGCACGGTTGATGATCCGATTTCGGCGGCTGACAGGCGGCGGAATTCCTCACCAAAGCCTTCGATGGTTTTGTCGAGCAAAGGCCTTACCGCCTCCGGTGTGCTATCTCGTTCAAGCAGGCCGGTGCCACCGGTAATGATCACTGCGTGCACCTGTGAATCGGCAATCCAGCCGGACAACAAGGCCCGCACCAGATAGACGTCGTCCGGCAGGATCCGGCGGGCGACCAGGTTGTGGCCGGCTTCGACCACGCTGTCCTCCAGAAATTGCCCGGACGTGTCCTGTTCAGGCCCACGGGTATCGGAGACGGTCAGCAGGGCAACGTTCAGGGGTTTCATTTCGGTACTGGGTACACTGCTCATGGATGGGCTCCATAATCGTTGAAAAGTTGTTATACGCCAGTATCGCCATCACGGGCTTTTAATGGAAGGGAGTAACCCATCAGGGGGAGGCGCCAGCGGCCGGTTGTGGCCGGTTTGGCGTGAAATTGCTGTTAATTTGTGCAGTGCACTTGACATTCGCCAGTCAGGTGGCCGATGATCGCTCTTGCCCGGCGAACGGTTGTTCCCACTCTCTGGCTTCAGTACCTTAATTCCGGACTCCATCTACACCGGTTGCTCCAACTGGCCAGCACCAAGTTCAGCGTTTTTTACGATCAATACGTTCAGGGGCACCCCTGTCATTCCAATACTCGTTTACTTCCATTCCTGAAAATCCAACAAACTATGAATCTTACTGAACTCAAGCAGAAATCCGTGCCCGAATTGCTCGATATTGCGCAAGAGATGGGCCTCGATAACCTGGCTCGTTCGCGCAAACAGGATGTGATCTTCACAATCCTGAAGAAGCACGCAAAAAGCGGCGAAGACATCTACGGCGACGGCGTACTGGAAATTCTGCAGGACGGCTTCGGCTTCCTCCGTTCCGCTGACGCCTCCTACCTGGCAGGGCCTGACGACATCTATGTCTCTCCGAGTCAGATCCGCCGGTTTAACCTGCGCACGGGCGACACGGTCGCAGGCAAGATTCGCCCGCCCAAAGATGGTGAGCGCTATTTCGCCTTGTTGAAGGTCAGCGAGATCAATTTCGACAAGCCGGATAACGCCCGAAACAAGATTCTCTTTGAGAACCTCACGCCGCTGTTCCCGGACGAGCGCCTGATGCTTGAGGCCGGTAACGGCAGCACCGAGGATCTCTCCTCCCGGGTCCTGGACCTGGTGGCGCCCATCGGCAAAGGCCAGCGCGGGCTTATCGTTTCCCCGCCCAAGGCCGGTAAGACACTGCTGATGCAGAGCATCGCCCAGTCCATCACCCGCAACAATCCAGAGTGCCATGTCATGGTACTGCTGATTGACGAGCGGCCAGAGGAAGTGACCGAGATGCAGCGCACCGTGCGCGGCGAGGTCATCGCCTCCACGTTTGACGAGCCGCCGGCCCGCCACGTGCAGGTTGCTGAAATGGTGATCGAAAAGGCCAAGCGTCTGGTCGAGCACAAGAAGGACGTGGTTATCCTGCTGGATTCCATCACCCGTCTGGCTCGTGCCTACAACACGGTGATTCCGTCCTCCGGCAAGGTCCTGACCGGTGGTGTTGACGCCCATGCCCTGGAAAAACCCAAGCGCTTCTTCGGTGCCGCCCGTAACGTGGAAGAGGGCGGAAGCCTGACCATCCTTGCCACGGCGTTGGTCAACACCGGTTCCAAGATGGACGAGGTTATCTACGAGGAGTTCAAGGGCACCGGCAACATGGAAATCCACCTGGATCGCAAGATTGCCGAGAAGCGAACCTATCCGGCGATCAATATCCGCAGCTCCGGCACCCGTCGTGAGGATCTGCTGATGAGTGAAGCCGACATCCAGCGGGTCTGGATCCTGCGCAAGCTCCTGCATTCTATGGACGACGATACCGCCGCCATCGAGTTCCTGCTGGACAAGCTCAAGGACACCAAGACCAACGACGAGTTTTTCCAGTCCATGAAGCGTCGTTGATCTCTCCCTAAGCTAGGACTAGCGCCTCTGGTTTTGGGGGCGGGCAGAGCCGGGGAGAACCTCCCCGGACACGCCGTGAACCCATCCCTGGGGGCTCGGCATTGCCATCCCTGGCAATGCACGGTCCGGGGAGGTTCTCCCCGGCTCCGCCGTTCATGCCACGTGCGCGCAGTTTGTTCCAACTGCTTTAAAGCAGTCCAGCGACCACCGATCTCCGTAGTACTGGCATATCTGAACGGAGTAACCGATGAAATACAACGACCTGCGAGACTTCATTGACCAGCTGGAGAAGCTGGGTGAGCTGAAACGCATCAGCGTTGAAGTCGACCCCCATCTGGAAATGACCGAAATCTGCGACCGTACATTGCGGGCAGGTGGTCCTGCGTTGTTGTTTGAAAACCCCAAGGGCTATGACATGCCGGTGCTGGCCAACCTGTTCGGGACACCGAAGCGGGTAGCGTTGGGCATGGGGCAGGATAACGTCACGGCGCTTCGGGACATCGGTAAGCTCCTCGCGTTTCTCAAGGAACCGGATCCCCCCAAGGGTTTCCGCGATGCCATCGAAAAACTGCCGCTGTTCCGGCAGGTGATGCGCATGAGTCCCAAGGTACTTCGTTCTGCGCCCTGCCAGGATGTGGTGATCGAAAAGGATCAGGTGGACCTGTACCAGATTCCGGTGCAGCATTGCTGGCCCGGCGATGCCGGGCCGTTGGTGACCTGGCCGCTGGTGATTACCCGCGGGCCCCACAAAGAGCGACAGAATCTGGGCATCTACCGGCAGCAGGTCATCGGCCGCAACCGGCTGATCATGCGTTGGCTGAGTCACCGCGGTGGCGCCCTGGACTTTCAGGAGTTCCAGAAGGCCAATCCGGGCCAGCCCTATCCGGTTGCCGTGGCTCTCGGTGCCGATCCGGCGACCATTCTGGGGGCGGTAACGCCGGTGCCCGATACCCTGTCGGAATACGCGTTTGCCGGGCTGCTGCGGGGCAGTCGGACCGAGCTGGTGAAGGCAGGCCTGAGTGATCTGCAGGTGCCAGCCAGCGCCGAGATTGTGCTGGAAGGCTTTATATATCCGGACGACATGGCGCCGGAGGGGCCGTTTGGTGATCACACCGGCTATTACAACGAAGTGGACCACTTCCCGGTGTTCACCGTAGAACGGATCACCCATCGCAGGGACCCGATCTATCACAGTACCTACACCGGTCGGCCGCCCGATGAGCCGGCGATTCTCGGGGTGGCCCTGAATGAGGTCTTTATCCCGATTCTGCAAAAGCAGTTTCCGGAGATCGTGGATTTCTACCTGCCGCCGGAGGGCTGTTCCTATCGGCTTGCAGTGGTGACCATGAAGAAGCAGTACCCCGGCCATGCCAAACGGGTGATGATGGGGGTATGGTCGTTCCTGCGGCAGTTCATGTACACCAAGTTTGTGATTGTCACAGATGACGACGTAAATGCCCGCAACTGGGAAGATGTGATCTGGGCGATTACCACCCGGATGGATCCTGTCAGGGATACCACGCTGGTGGAGAATACGCCCATCGATTATCTGGACTTTGCCTCCCCGGTATCCGGTCTCGGCTCCAAGATGGGGATGGATGCCACCAACAAGTGGCCGGGCGAGACCACTCGCGAATGGGGTGAGCCCATTGCCATGACAGACGACGTTAAAAAGCGCGTCGATGAGTTGTGGGATACCCTGGGCATTGAAAGTCCAGCATCGCGCCCCGACTGATATGGGCAGTGAACACAGGGCGGTGCGGCTTTTGCCCTCTGGTATCGCCTTCACTGCGGCGCCCGGGGCAGATTTGCTTGGCGCAGCCGCGCAGGCAGGCATTGATGTGCCCGCAGCCTGTCGTAATGGGGTATGTGAAATCTGCGAGGCCCGACTGCTGGCCGGCAGCGCGCTTAATACCCGAAACCAACAGACTATAGAGGTCGGCGAGCGTTTGATGATGTGTCGAAGCATCGCGCTCACGGACCTGGAACTGGAGATATCCGCCGTTATGGCAGCTGGAAACAATCAGCCTGGCAAGTTTCAGGCAAAGGTCGTGGACGTACGTTCCATCAGTCACGATGTCTATCGCGTTGAGCTGCAGCTTCCGCGGCGTCGGGAACTGTCGTTTCACGCCGGGCAGTACCTGTCGGTTAATCTGCCTGACGCAGACCCCTGTTACTTCTCCATCGCCAGCAGTCCATCGGCCCAGAACATCGAACTGCATATCCAGGCGACCCCGGAATGGGTGTCCGCGCAGAAGGTTATTGATGCCCTGACGTCGGGCGGTGAAGTGACCGTGGAATTACCTCATGGCAAAGCGTGCCTTGCATCAGCGCCAACGAAACCCTTGTTGCTGGTGGCTGCAGGCACCGGTTTTGCCCAGATGAAGAGCCTGGTGGATTACCTCTGCGAAACCTCCTACGACCAGCCGGTCAAGCTTTACTGGGGAGTGCGTCGGCATGAGGACATGTACCTTCGCGCCCTGGCACAGCAGTGGCAGGACGAGTGGCCCCGCTTCACCTTCCTGCCGGTAGTGGGAGATGATGAGGATAACGACTGGGCCGGCCATCACGACCAGCTAGTTCGTGCGGTTCTTGCTTCCGGCATGGACTGGAACAATGTGGAAGTCCATGCCAGCGGTTCGCCCACCATGGTCTACACCCTGATGGATGCCCTGGTGGATGCGGGCCTGCCCGAAGAGGCGTTCTTTTCTGACGTGCTGGAATACGCACCGAGGACCTGAATCAGGCCCTCGGCATCGGCAGTTCCGGCAGCCCATTATCCTTGGCCAGCCCCTGCATCAGCAGTTTGACACTGGCTTCTTCCTCGCCCATATGGGCATTCAGGCGGCTTAGTTCCGCCAGTGCCTCCCGGCTACGCTTCAGCCGGAGACTGGTTTCGAAATATTCCCGGGCCTTGCCCCAGAGCTCGTTGCGCAGGCTTAGCCGGCCCAGCGCCAACAGGAGCTCGGGGTTATTCGGCCGGTCCTTCAGCCATTGCTCGGCCAGCAACAGCTGCTCGTCGGGCTTCTGACCTTTCACGCGCCCGTAGAGGTTGATCAGCTCGTCGCTCCAGTGGTTGCGCAGTAC
>Ga0208813_1001611_pt1 | contig 11493 bp, 8 predicted proteins | sample MalvireepMed_904_FD_184250 | JGI IMG/M metagenome (GOLD analysis project Ga0208813, IMG submission 184250) | Marine viral communities from the Global Malaspina Expedition - Malaspina viral metaG DeepMed_904 (SPAdes) (version 2) | ecosystem: Environmental > Aquatic > Marine > Oceanic | place... | reverse complement strand
TTAATGTCGTTCAGCAGGTAACTGTCGTAGTCTGTGTTCAGAAACACGGAGCCGGCACCAACAAAGGGCTCAATGAGCTTTTTACCTTGCGGCAAGCGTGCTGATATTGGCTCGATAAGTGAGTACTTACCGCCTGCCCATTTTAAAAATGCCCGATTCTTCTTCATGCGCCGGCCGTTGGTTGATCCTCAACGGATTGTAACCCAAAGGCCGGGGGATGAAAATTGCTGTGAGTATTAACGTCCCTGAATGTCGGCATGAACGCTGGCAAATGACTTAGCCCAGGGCTCCATTTGCTGAACCGCCTGAGGCAGTTCGCTAGCGGCATTGCGTGCCTGTTCAATACTATTGTAGCTACCAAAAATAATGACATAGCGGTTATCGTCGCGCTGATACACCTGCGTATTGTCAGTTAAGCCGTAGTCCTGGCGGAAATCTGACAGCAGCTGCGTGTCGCTGATAATACTAATTTGTAAGGTGTAACTGTCAGTCGGCTGACTCAGTGCCCATTCGGTGTTAAACGGTAATTCCTGAGTCTGTGCCGTTTGAGTTGTCGCCGGCTCCGCTTGAGCAGGCTGGCTTGCTTCGGTTGTCGTTGCGGCGGCTTCTGTATTTTCATTTGACTCAGCAACCACGGTGCCTACCGGTTCAGCCTCTTTCGGTTGCTGCTCTTTAATGAAACCAACGCTGATATCACCTTCTGTAATTTCAGCGGCGGCTTTGTTATTTAGCGTACCCAACGAAGCTCGATACGACGATGCCAGCTCTTCAGGAACAAGCTCTAATGAACGTTCGTTAATAGGCTCAAAGGTGGGTAACTCGGTTGTTTGTGGCTCTTCTGCCTGAGCCGTAGCAGGCTCACTCTCACCCTCGCTGGCTTGTGCGGATGCTGCATCAGTTGCTTCTGGCGACGGCTCTTCTTGAGCTGGGCTGGCGGCTGAGCCATTGAACTGCTCCCATAACGGCAGTAACTGGTCTTTGTTCAGGTAGCCGGCGACAGCGGTGCTGATAAGTGCCGCAATTAAAATAAGAGGCCACAACTTCATTTTTGAAGGCGTCTTCTCCGTGTCTGACTCGGACGTATTTGCCTGTTCACCTTGCTCTTGTTCCGTCGGCGATGAGTCACGGTAGCGCGCCGCCTGAGTGGTTAAAGTCAGTTGCAGGCGTTGCTGAATTTCGCCGGGGTAGCCGTTAATCGAGTTTAAAAACTGCTGAATGCGCTCTAAGTTCCAGAAGCTACGTTGCTTTTCTGGTAATAGCGCTTGTACAAAACGTATTTGCTCTTCATGGCTAAACGGCTGCACTTCAACCATAGCAGGGCCTTGCACGCGAAGGTGTGGTGCCGGACGTTGTTGCTGTGCCCAACGCGAACTACCGGCAACGATAATGCTGGTGCGTTGACCAATCGCACTGAGTTGTGAAACAGTTGATATGCACTCGGCCAGAAAACTTTCAGACAGGTATTCGCCGTTGTCTATCACAATAATGGCGTGGTTCAGGGGGCGTTGGCGCTGAATTTGGCGGCTGAGTGACTCGTCACTAATGCTGATAGTACCAAACAACTGATTCAGGATTTGTGCCCGCAGACGGTCGTTAGTTGAACGCTCATTGGCTGAAATGAAAGCGACTTCCGCATAGTCCGACGCTTGCTCCAGAAAAAGCTCTGCAACGGTGGTTTTACCGCTACCTTCAGCGCCGTGCAGCATAATTAAAGACACACTTTGCTGGCATTGTTGATGGAGTTGATCAATTGCCTGCTGCTGGCTCGGTTTATTTTTTACCGGTGCGGCAACAATGTGTTGTGTGGTCGCAAGTGCTTGCATCGTTTCGTTCCTGTCTGTTTAGCCGAATAGAGATAACGCAATTGCGTTAGCAACATTCAGTGATCACAGCAGCAACGGTGGTGTGCTCTATATCTTTGACAACGTCTGCCTGGCCAATGGCGGTAGGCAATACAAAATGCAGCTGGCCGTCTTTGACCTTTTTGTCTCGCTGCATGTAATCCAACCAAGACTCCCAAGTCATTTCTGGCGCTTTAGTCGGCAGTTCAAACGCTGTCAGCAGCTCTTTAATTCGTCGAAAATCTGACGCCGATAGCCGCTGAGTCACTTCTGATAGTTTCGATGCAATTATGATGCCAGCAGAAACGGCTTCGCCATGCGTCCATTCGCCGTAGGTTGTGGCGGCTTCAATGGCGTGTCCAAAGGTGTGACCGAGGTTCAAAAGCGCCCGTAAGCCTTTTTCGCGCTCATCTTTAGCCACGACGTCGGCTTTTATTTCGCAGCTGCGCTTTATGGCATAGGTTAAAGCGTCAGGATCTTGCTGTTTTAATTCCGCCGCATGGTGCTCCAGCCAATGAAAAAACTCAGCGTCATAAATAATGCCGTACTTAACGATTTCTGCCAGGCCACTGCGAAAGTCTCGTTCGGTTAAGGTTTGCAGGCAGTCGATATCGATAGTGACCGACTTAGGTTGGTAAAACGCACCAATAAGGTTTTTACCGTGAGGATGGTTTACGGCGGTTTTCCCGCCCACCGAAGAGTCCACTTGCGACAACAAGGTTGTCGGTATTTGATAAAAATCGACGCCACGTTGGAACGTCGCGGCCACAAAGCCTGCTAAGTCGCCAACCACACCTCCGCCTAAGGCAATAATGCCGCAGTCGCGGTTGTAGCCTTTACTGATTAACCGATCCATTATTTCAGCGTAACTGTCGAGGTTCTTAAACTGCTCGCCGTCGCGCATTTCAAAAAAGTCGACATGGTGGTCGGTTAGCACGTTCAGTAAGGGTTTAAGATAGTACTGGCTCACCGTCGGATTGGTGATAATAAACAGCTGTTTATTGAGTTTATGGGCGTTGGTTGTGCGGAAGTTGGCAAGTTGTTCATTGCCAATATGGATAGTGTAGCTGCGTTCGCCTAATGAGACTTGAACCTCGGCCATGAACGCAGCTCCTTTGTTTTATCCCAGCCCGTTAATGGTATCGAGCTGATCAATAATGTCATTGACGACAAATTTTGCACTTTGGTCGTCAGTTTGAACCGTAATGTCCGCAATTTCTTCGTACAGCGGATTACGTACGTCAGCAAGCTCTTCTAATACTTCACGTGGGTCGTCGGCTTCTGCAATAAGAGGACGACGTTTATCACGCTGGGTACGTGCTAACTGCTTCTCAATAGGGGTTTTTAAATAAACCACAATACCCCGGGCTGATAAACGGTTACGGCTTTCTTTGCTCATTACCGAGCCGCCACCAGTCGCAAGCACTATGCCCATTTTCTCAGTGAGTTCTTCTATGACTTTCTCTTCACGTGCGCGGAAGCCTTCTTCACCTTCCAGCTCAAACACCCAGCTGATATCCGCACCGGTACGGCGCTCTATCTCTGAATCAGAGTCATAAAAGTCTAAATGTAATTGTCTGGCGATTTGACGGCCAATCGTACTTTTGCCAGCCCCCATGGGCCCAACAAGAAAAATATTACGTTTCTCAGCCATATTCCTGCTTACATCATTGGTTAAAATTAGCTGTAACTCACGAATCCGGAGTGTCTGGAGAATCTCCCAACCCAACGAAAAGAAGCGGGATTATCTCAACTCGGAGTCACTTTAGCAATAGCCATTGGTAGCCGTGTTAGTTTTGCTGCAGAATCGTTGGTGTGACGAATATCATCAACTCACGTTTCTCTTTGCGTTGCTGCTCATGTGAGAACAGACTGCCTAACACTGGAACAGACCCTAAGATGGGGACGCGACTGTCATCATTCAAGCTGTGTTCCTGAAATATTCCGCCAAGTACGATGGTTTCTCCATTACGAGCCAGCACCCTAGTGGACATTTCCTGGGTATCTATGGCGACAGCGGGGCCGGTGGGCGTTGCGACGGTGTCGCCTCGCGTATTTTGGGTAATGGTTAAGTCCATCAGTACATGATTGTTGGGTGTGATCAATGGCGTCACGCTAAGGCCCATAACTGCTTTTTTAAACTGCACCGCGGTGGCACCGTGCGCTGCGGTTTCAACATAGGGAATCTCCGTGCCTTGTTCAATGTAGGCTGCTTGCTGGTTCGAGGTAAATATTTTCGGGCTGGTAATAATTTCCGCTTTATTTTCCTGCTCTAGTGCGGTGAGCTCTAAGTCGAGCAGAATGTCGTCGCTAAGCCGGGCTAAGTTGGCTGAAAAGGTGCCTGCCGGGTTGGTGACAGGTAAGTCGACGTGCATACCTTTAATAAAACCGGCTCCTTCTTCCGGCACCGACAACCCATAGTTAGAAGCACCCCAGCGTACGCCCAGTGCTATACTCACATTGGCTTTAACGGTAACCATGCGGGCTTCAATGAGTACCTGTTGCACCGGAATATCTAGCTTTTCAATCACTCGACGAACCGACTCGACTTGCTCGGGCGTGTCGCGAATAATCAACGTATTGGTCCGTTCGTCGACGCTAACGGCACCGCCTTCCGACAAGAAGCTTTGCTGGTCGTTCTTCAGTAACGCGGCTAAGTCTGCGGCCTTGGCAAAGTTGATGCGCAAAAGAGTAGAGGTGCGTTCGTCGCTCTCCTCTTGCTGCTGAGGCTCGGTGGTGACCCACAACAAATCGCCCTGCCGCTTTAAATGCAGGCCGTGTGTACTGACGACGCTTTCAAAGGCGTTTTTCCAGGCGACACCGTTCAGTTTTAAGGTCGACTCTCCGCTTATGTCGTTACCAATAAGAATATTCAGTTCATGCTGGTCGGCCAGCAGTTGCAGTAACTGTCGAAGCGGCAGGCCGTCGGTAGACAGCGAAACAGGCTCATTTAGCTGCTGTTCAGACAAAAGTAGCGTCCAGTCTAAGCGACTCGCGCTGACCGAAGATGTGTGGAATAGAAATAAAGAGGCCAGTAGGCAGGTTGTTATAAAATGCTTCATGAAGCGTCACTTTCCTTGTTGATGCGCAGTTGTTCAGAGTGTTTATGCCAGCAGTCTCCGGACTGTTGCCAGTGAGAAAGGATTAAGCTGTCTGAATGAATTGTGTCGAGTTGGGTGTGTTGTCCTAACCAGTCGCCCTCTAAAGCCGTTACCCACTTCTGGTTTTGGCTTTTAAAAATGGCTTTTCGGTTGGGAGCGGTTTGTATGGCGGTTAACCTTGCATCAGACATTTGGGGCACAACAAACTTAGGCTGTGCGCCGCTAAATGGTTTGTCATAACAGGACAAGGTCGGCACATTAATGGGCTTAAAATGGTTAGCGTATATGGGCTTCTCTAATTGGCTGATGCTGTGCTCGGTTTGCCACCGAAATTGCCACTGGAGTACGCCGTAAACACCACTGTTGTTAGCGCCCAGAGCTTCCCAACGCAGGCTTTCTGTCTCCGGAAAATGTGAATATTGTTTGTATTGAGAACGAACAACTTCAGCGAGGAACCGCGTTGCTTGTTGGGGTTCGGCTTCAATGGTGACCAGCCAGGTGCTGTCTGCAGAGCCAGAGCGTTGGTAGTGAAGGTTAATGGGGTAGCGTTGGACAATATCAGATAACAGCTCATCCACTGGCGCTGACGGACTCAGCTTAGCAGGCTCTCCGGCAAGCGTCGGAATGGGGCTGGCTAACTGCTCTGCGTTATCTGAAATAAGCTCACGTAACCGGTGCGACTGATGTGCGGTAAAAAAATAGGCCGACACAGCGCAAAGAATGCAAATAGCAGCAAATAAGATTGACCAAAAACCGATAGCTTTTGTGACCGAGCTTTTCATGACGATGACCTTTCTAGTACAAGCAGCACGCGCTTTTCAGGCAGGAGCTGCTGATGCAGGGAGCTGGCAACTTCCGGGTTTTTCCAGTGAGCGTTCAGCCAGTTTTTTAACGCCTCGGTTTGGGCGATACGGTCGTATAATGAGGTCACTTCCAGTCGGCTGTTGCTCAGCTTAACGCTGGCTTCGCCGAACTCGATAGTCATTTTCTCTAGAAGCCCGGCAAATGCATTCAGTTCATCACTGACACTTTGTTGCCTGCGCAAAAAGTCGTCTCTTTTAACCTGTGCTTGTCGCTGCTTTTCATAAATGTGTTGTTTGTGCTTGCGGTTTTCCAACTGTTGAGACTGCTGCAGAGCTATTTTATTGGCGTTATCCATAATGGGCTGATAACTGACAATAAACTGCACCGTTAAGGCAATAGCACCCAGACACAAACTGACACCAATAAAGCTCAGTGCCGGATGCTTAAAAACATGAGAGCGGTTGTCTCTGGTAACCAGGTTTAACGATGCCATTGACTGAACCCCCGGAGAGCTAAGCCAACAAGGGCTATTTCGTTGTCTAAGGCGGACACAGTGGGCGCGGGTTCGTCAGCAAATAGCGGTGCGGTTGATAAAGCAATGTGCTTGCTGAAGGACTGGCTGTCACACGTTGTGTGTAATGCGGATTGCGCGACTTTATCGCCAAAGCTGAATAGCCAGTAGTCATCCATATCAGAGACCTGTTGCAATAACTCCGCAGTAGCCAGTTTCTCGAACCGTTGAAAGCGGCCACTTTCGCAATAAATGAGTGTAGACACCTTTTGGCGCAACTCGGCAATAATCCATTTCATGTTCGAGGAAAAGCGAGCACCTTCCGGCCATAAATACGGAATGAGAGTATTGGTGGCGCGAATTATCGAATGGTAAATAGGCTCAATGACTTTGACCGGAATGTTAAGAGGCGCCAAGTCCGATATTAACTTTTGCAGTGCACGCTCCGAACTTATCGCTGCCTCGATTTTACCGCTGTCATGCTGAATAAAGTCGTAAGAAAAACCGGCTTCGTTGTCCATAGTTGAGGGCAGCTGCTGTAAAATACTTTCCTCAACACTGACGGTAGAAGATTCGTTAGACAGCTGCTGGTAATGCACGGCTTGATAGTCTAACGCTGATATTAAGCCACAGCGTTTGAACCGCTGGGTGGTTAATTGGGCGGTCAGTTCGTGGGCAAAGTTCTGAACGGTAAAGCGTCCGTGGCTTCTGTTCAGCTGCAAAATTTTACAATTTTCTTGCTGAATACAGACCGCGATGGGTGTTTGCTCAAGCAGCGACATGAAACAATATCCTTATTGTGTAAAAGCCAGATGCAATCGTAGTGTTCTGAACAAAAATCCGCCATAATATGCGGGTAGGAATTGAACGGTAGGTAGTGTCGGAAAATGCTTATTTTGCCGACAGTTACATTTTAAGTGGTTATGGAGCAGGTCATTGAAGTGGTTTAAAAGGCTACTCTACACAATGTTAATTTGTGTGGTTCTTGGTGGTGCAACAGTTGGTGGACTTTATTTATACGTCAAACCCGAACTGCCTAGTGTCGAAACGCTGCGCGACGTTCGTTGGCAGACCCCAATGCAGGTGTTTACCGCCGACGGGCAACTGATCTCCCAATTTGGTGAGAAGCGCCGTATTCCCATTAAGCTGGAAGATGTACCTCAGCCACTTATTGATGCCTTCCTGGCGACCGAAGACAGTCGTTTTTACGAACACTTTGGTGTTGACCCTATTGGCGTTATGCGGGCGTTTAGCGTGCTCATAACAACCGGTGAAGTGCAGCAAGGGGCCAGTACCATTACCATGCAGCTGGCGCGCAACTTCTTTTTGACGTTTGAACGCGCGCTCATGCGTAAAATTAAAGAGTCCTTTATTGCTGTGCATATTGAACAGCAACTGAGTAAAGACGAAATTCTGGAGCTTTACTTAAATAAAATCACCTTCGGTCATCGAGCTCACGGTATTGGTGCAGCAGCCCAGGTTTATTACGGTAAAGAGCTGCATGAGTTAACGCTGGCACAAATGGCGACGCTGGCAGGTCTGCCGAAAGCGCCTTCTAACCTAAACCCAATTTCTAATCCACAGGCATCAAAAGAACGCCGCAGAGTTGTGCTGCTGCGTATGCTGGATGAAAACAAAATTACTCGCACGCAATTTGATGAAGCGGCCAATGCACCTGTGACAGCGCGTCGACATGGTGCCGAAGTTACCGTGAGTGCTCCTTACCTAGCAGAAATGGTGCGTCAGGAAATGGTCGACCGTTTTGGTGAAGAAGAGGCTTATACTGGCGGTTACAACGTTTACACAACGGTAAAAAGTGATGTTCAGTTAGCCGCTCGTCAAGCCGTGTGGGATAACCTGCATAGCTACGACGAACGTCACGGTTATCGCGGACCTATCAGTATTCTCTGGTCTGAAGAAGAAGGCCAGGAAGCGTTATCTCAAGAAGAAATAGAGCAGTATTTAGAGCAGCTGAAACGCATTGGCGATGTAACACCTGCTGTTGTTACTGGCGTTGAGGAGCAGACGGCAACTGTGATGGTCAAAGGCGCTGGTGCTGTTACTTTGCCCTGGGAGTCGATGCACTGGGCGCGCGAATACCTTAATGAAGAGCGTCAGGGCGAGCCACCGGAAACTGCATCCGATATTATGCAGCCGGGACATGTTATTTGGTTGCGTACCGTTAATGAACAGTGGCGTTTAGCGCAAATACCCGAGCCGAGTTCAGCAATTGCGTCGCTAAGACCAGACGATGGTGCCGTAGCTGCCGTTGTTGGCGGGTACAGCTTTACTCTGAGCCAATACAACCGGGCTCTGCAGGCCGAGCGGCAGGTGGGTTCGAACATTAAACCTCTGATTTACTCTGCGGCCTTTGATAAAGGTTTGACGTTAGCGACTTTGGTTAACGATGCGCCCATCAACCAATGGAATCCGGGCTCAGGCATTGCATGGCGTCCGAAGAACTCTCCAGAGGTTTATGAAGGGCCTATTCGTCTGAGAAAGGGTCTGGCGAAGTCTAAAAACGTGGTATCTGTGCGCTTAATTCGTGAGGTCGGTGTTGAGAAAGTTGCCGATCATATTGCTAAGTTTGGTTTAAACAGAGACAACATCCCTGAGAATGAGTCGCTGTCACTGGGCTCGTTATCGATGACCCCAATGGAAGTAGCGCGTGCCTATGCGGTGTTTGCAAATGGCGGTTTTTTGGTTGAGCCGTACTTCATTTCAAAAATTGAAGATATGGACGCAAATACCGTGTATGAAGCAGACCCGGTGCGGGCGTGTTACGACTGTGAAAAACCGGCACCACAAATTATCAGCGAGCAAAATGCCTTCTTGGTTGAGCAGGCAATGAACTCTGCCGTTTGGGGCGGCGGCAGCTGGCCAAATGGCACCGGTTGGAATGGTACGTCCTGGCGTATTCAGCGCTCGAAGCCTATTACTCAGGAAGTGGGTCGTAACATTGCTGGTAAAACCGGTACCACCAATGACGTGCGGGACACTTGGTTCTCGGGTTTCACTTCAGGCTTAGTGACGACCACCTGGGTTGGTTTTGATGACGTTTCAAGAAAGCTGGGGCGCACCAGTAAGCACCCTGAAGTTGACTCTAGCCAACAAGCGATAACAGGCGGTGAAGCGGGCGCAAAAACAGCTTTACCGGGCTGGATACTCTTTATGGAAAAAGCGATTCCTGAATACCCGGCGCGAGAATTCAGCATTCCGCCAGGCGTCGTGAATGTTCGTATCGATTTAGAAACGGGCAAACTGTCGCGTAAAAATGACTACACCTCACGGTTTGAGTACTTTATTAAAGGTACAGAGCCTACGGAGTACGTTCGCGGTGACAGTAACAACGACGATATATTCGAGGATGAAGGCGGGTTGTTTTAACGCCCGCCTATTGAACCGAAAATTAATGACCGACAGACAGCTTCCCAAGTAGCTGGTTAAGGTCTGACTGCACACCGCCGGCTGTGACGTGCTTGCCGGCTCCCGGGCCGCTAATTACTAATGGCATTTCCGAATACCAGTCTGTATAAATCACGAAGATATTCTCGCCTGGAATAAGGTTCGCCAGCATATCGCCCTCTGGTATGTATTCAATACCAATGCTTGCCGTGACTTTATTGTCCTGGCTTACCGAAAAGCTGGCCAGTAAGCGAGGGACTTTTCCGTCTTTCGCCGCTTCTTCCAGCATTTGGTTCATAGGTTCATCCATGTCCGTTACTTTATCCATAAACTCAGCAGCAGATATATCCCGCAAATGCTCTGGCACCAGCGACTGAACCTGTATGTCCTGCCAGTCGAGTTTTAAGCCAATTTCGCGCGCAAGAATAAGCAGTTTTCGGACTAAGTCCTGACAGGAGAGATCCTCGCGTGGATCCGGCTCGGTGTAACCTCGGGTCTTGGCTTCTTTGACTAAGTCACTAAAGTTGACGCCTTTGGTGAAGTTTTCGAACAACCAGGACATTGTGCCTGAGAATATTCCAGAAATACTGCGAATTTCATCGCCTGAGTTACGCAGGTCGTTAATGGCATAGTTAAGCGGAAGCCCGGCGCCAACCGTGGTGTTGTATAGCCACTCGCGTTTGTACTCGTGTTGAATGGTGCGTATTTCGCGGTACAAAGCCTCGTCGGCCGAGCCTGCGCGCTTGTTGGCGCTAATAATGTGCATGCCGTTGGCAAACAAGCTTGGGTACAGTTGCGCTATCTGTTTGGCATCGGTTAAATCAATAACGACAAGTTCGTCATAAGGCGCGTTAGGTAGCTCTCTTAGCAGTTCGGTTAACACATAAGGGCGTGCCAAACGGTCAAAGTCGCTGGCCCACTCACCTAAGTCGACCCCGTTGTAATCCAGCCAAAGCTGGCGTGAGTTAGCAATGCCAATAACCCGTACGTCCATGACTTGGTTAATGCGGTCACGCTGTTGACGGAACAACTCGAGCCAGGCACTGCCAATATTGCCGCGACCAATCACTAAAACACCCAAACTGCGGCGATAGTTAAAGAGCTGGCTGTGCAGGCGGTTAAGCAGTCGGCTGTCGAGTGATTGCTCTAAAATAGCAACGGCAGAATCACCTTTTTCACTGAGTACGAAGCGACGTACTTTTTGCTCAGACAGTTGCAGTTTGAAGGTCGAAAACTGATCGGTTTCCTGAATGCGATTGCCCACAATGGCCAACATTGAGTAGCCGCGAATTTGTGTAATGGCATCGTTGGCATCGACCTTGTCGAGCCACTCGTTAAGGTAGTCGGCATGGTTTTGGTGAAAGACTAAATATTGAGTGTGATTTTCCGGCTCTACCCAGCTGACTAGTGGCGTTAAGTCCAGCTCGTCGAGCTTTTTAACAAGCGCTTTGTCGTGCAGCTGTACTTTAAACAGCAACACTTCAGAAAGCGACGTGAATACTTTGCCGCGAGGCTCGGTGTCGTGGAACTGCCCAATGCGGGTTTTCTGGTTTTCCACTTTCAAACTGGAACGAACGGAAATGACCATGCGGTTACGGTCGACCGGCTGAAAGGTTCTTGGGTGCAGAACCGGACTGCCCAGGCGTGCTAATTCTTCCGCTTCTGTCCAGTCGAGCGTAGGCAAGCTGACAACACGTTCAACTTTACGCGGGTCTGCGGAATAAACGCCGGCGACGTCTTTCCAAATAGTCACTTGTTTTACGTCAAGCAGGCTGCCAACCAAAGTCGCTGAATAGTCGCTGCCGTTACGGCCCAATGTCAGGCTTTCACC
>Ga0208813_1001601_pt1 | contig 11563 bp, 15 predicted proteins | sample MalvireepMed_904_FD_184250 | JGI IMG/M metagenome (GOLD analysis project Ga0208813, IMG submission 184250) | Marine viral communities from the Global Malaspina Expedition - Malaspina viral metaG DeepMed_904 (SPAdes) (version 2) | ecosystem: Environmental > Aquatic > Marine > Oceanic | place... | reverse complement strand
CCCTGGCGCATCAACGCCTGCCGCGTGGCTTCGGCCCGCCCTGCCGAAAGCGACCAATTGTTGACCCGCGTCGTATCGCGATACTTCAACGCATCGGTATGGCCGCGAACGATCACTTCGCCCATTTCGGGTGCCACGGCCTCTCCGATCAGATTGAGCAATTCGCGCGCATCCGAAGTCAAGACGGTCGTGCCGAGCGCAAACATCGAGAAATCGGCATCGTCGACCAGATCGATCCGGATCCCCTCGGTCGTGTCGACCATGCGGACCTGGCGCATCAGTTTCTTGAGGTGCTCTTTCTTCTCAAGACGCTCGCGAGCGCGGTCTTCGATACGCTTGATCTTGCCGGCGCCTTCCTTCGGGCCACCAGTCGCATCGCGGGGAACGGTCAGCGTCTTGGTCCCGGTCTGTCCGGCGGCGTGCGGATAGTTCTCGACGTCGGTCAGCGACGAACCGCCGAGAATCCCGTCCGAGCCGGCGCTCTGTTCCTTGGTCTTGACCAGAGTGGGCGTGAAATAGTCGGCGAGGCCCTTGCGCTGGTCTTCGGTGGTCGCGCCGAGCAGCCACATCAGCAGGAAGAATGCCATCATCGCCGTCACGAAGTCGGCATAGGCCACCTTCCACGCGCCGCCGTGGTGCCCGCCTTCGACGACGGTGATCTTCTTGACGATGATCGGAGCGGGATCGTTGCGCCCCTCGGACGCGCTGGCCATCTCAGCGGCCCCGCAGCGCGTCGAGCAGTTCGTTCAGCCCGGGGCGGATATGATGGCCGAGGCCCGAGCGGGCGGATTCCACCACTAGCGGCTGGGGATGGCCATAGAGCGAGGCGATGATCACCTGCTTCACCGCGTGGAAGATCATCTCGTCCTGTTCGAGCACCTGCTTGAGACGGCCCGCCAGCGGCGCGACGATCCCGTAAGCGAGCAGCACGCCGAGGAACGTGCCCACCAGCGCGGCGCCGATCATCTTGCCGAGTACGGCGGGCGGCTGATCGATCGAACCCATCGTCTTCACCACGCCGAGAACGGCCGCGACGATGCCCAACGCGGGCAGCGCATCCGCCAGCGTCTGGAGCGCATGCTGCGGCTCGTGCAGTTCATGGAAATGCGTCTTCATCGCATTGTCCATCACCTCTTCCACCGCATGCACTTCGAGCGTGCCGGACGAGACGACCAGCAAGGTCAACGTGTCACTGATCAGATGGACCAGCGGCTTGTTGGCGAGGATATTGGGGTATGCGCTGAAGATGGCGGAATTTTCCGGCTCGGTGACATGGCTTTCCAGCGCGACGGGGCCATCGTTCTTGAGCAGCTTCATCAGCTGGCTGGTCAGCGCGATCGCATCGATATGGTCCTGCTTGGTATGCTGCGGACCCTTGAAAATCTTCTTGAAAGCGGCACCGATCGCCTTCAAATGATCGAGCGAATTGCCCGCGATCATCGCGCCGATCGCGGCGCCGCCGATGATCAGCATTTCGAACGGCATGGCCGCCATCACTGGGCCGAGCGAGCCGCCGCTGATGGTGAACCCGCCGAACACCATGACGAGCAGAACGACTATTCCGATGATCGCGTACACTGGACTAACTCCATCAATCTATTGGTCGGTCCGCGCGATCAGCGCAGCATCGAGAAAAGCGAAAGGTTCGAAAGCTTTACGAAGCTGGCCTGAGTCGCTTCGAGCACCGTGAGGGTTTCCTGAAGTCGCGTCATGGTAAGCGCGATATCCGCCCCGCCCACATCTCCCTGTTCGGCGGCGACGCGTTCGGAATTCTTCTCGCGCCGCTCGTCCATCAGCTCGACCCAGTTGAGCCGCGAACCGATCATGGTCTGCGCCGTGGTGACCTTTTCCAGACCGACATCGAGCGACCCGAGTGCCGCCGAACTCGCATCCGAGGCCGCCGTACCGCCCGCATTCAACGCGGCGGCGAGATTGCCGAATACCTGGAACAGGTCGGTCGCGCCATTGGCGTCGGTAAATTCGAAAACCTGCGGCCCGGTCAGCCCGGGCGTCACGGTCTGGCCCTCGCCGATTTCGAGCGGATCGACGGTATTCGTGCCCACGAAGGTCGCCACGCCGGCGATATTTTCGTAGGCCGCACCGCTCGCCTGCCCGCCCAGCAGCGCGTGCCCGGCGGCATTGCGACCGTTGGCGAGCAGCAGGAGATTTTCAGAAAGGGTGCCGATTTCAGCACCGATCGCGGCGCGCTGTTCGTCACTCAGCGTCTGGTTGCTGCCCTGCACGGCCAGTTCGCGCACGCGGATCACGATATCGGCGACCGAATTCAGCGCCTGATCGGTGAGCTGAAGGTCGGCCTGGGCGAGCTGGGAATTGCGATTGTCGACTTCGGCCAGGCGTTCGCCGCGCGCCAGTGTGCGAAGGCGCGCCGCGGCCACGGGATCGTCGGACGAGCGTTCCAGCTTTTCGCCGCTGCCGATCATCTTCTGCAGGGACTCGGCGCGATTGCGCAGCGTGCCGATCTGGCTCGAACTGCGCTCGTAGAAGGCTCCGGTGCTAAGATTGATCATCGGCCGATTCCAAGCAGAGTGTCGAAGATGTCGCTGGCGGTCTGCATCGCCCGGCCCGAAGCCTGAAAGGCCTGCTGGAACCGGATCAGATTGGCCGCCTCGGTGTCGAGATCGACGCCGGCTTGCTGTTCGAGCGAGATGCGCGCGGTGGACGCGATCGTTTCCAGCGCGCTCTGCGTGACGGTGCGGCCCGAAACCTTGCTCGACACGTCGAACAGCAGGCTGCTGAAGCCTTGGATCGGGTCGTTGGTTTTCAGCTCCTGGCGCAGCGCGTCGAGATTGCTGGCATCGCGGCTGCCTGCGGGCGACCCGGCAGGCGCGGTGGCGAGGCCCGCGCCGCTCTGCAGCGCGACCTTGAGCGTACCGGCGGTGGTTCCGGAAAAGAGCGGCTGGCCAGGCGATCCGTCGAGCGCAGCGCCGTTCGCCTGCGCGGCGTTGAGCGTGGTGGCGAAGCCGTTGGCCAGATCGTCCAGCCGGATGCGGACGGCGGCCAGATCGGTCAATGCCAGGGAAGCGCCGCCGAGGCTGCCGCTGGTCGGTTTCGTTTCCTGCCCACCGATTTCGAAGACCGGAACGCCATCGACATATTCGCGGATTTTCAAGGTCTCGGCGGCGCCGCCATTGACGAAGCTGCGCGCCGGATTGGTGCCGAGCGATACCGCCACGGTCCCATCGGCGCTGAAACTGGTGGTGATCGAGGTGAGGCCCGAAAGCCGTTCAAGCATCAGGTCTCGCTGGTCGAGCAGCGAGGCGCGATCGCTCGATCCCGGCCCTGCGCGGTTCATCCGCAGATTGATCCGCGCGATTTCCTGGCCGATGATGTTCGCTTCGCTCACTTCGGCTTCGGCGTCGAATTGCAGGCCGTTGCGCACCGCATCGAACCCGTCGGCGGTGATGTTGAACTTGGCGGCCAGCGTTTCGGCCTCGCCCAGCACCGCCGCGCGTCGCGCGGGATCGACGGGATCGCCCGCCAATTGCTGGAGCGATGCTTCGAATTCGACCATCGCATCGTAGACGCCCGACTGTTCGAGCGCGCTTTCCATGTTGCGCAGGCCCTTCAGCTCGATATCCGCGCGCGCCAGATCGCCGCCAGTCCGGCGGACCTCGCCCTGGAGAAACGGATCGGCATTGCGCCGGATTTCGGCGATGCGCGCGCCCGATAGCGAGATGTCACCGACCCGGCCTACCCCGCCCGCGGCGGAAACCTCCTCCAGCCGCAGGCTGCGGCGCGAATAGCCGTCGCTCGACGCGTTGGCGATGTTCTGCGCCGTCACGTCGAGCGCGCCGCGCGCAGCGCGAGCTCCGCTGACTGCAATGGAGAGAAGGTCTGATGCCATCAGCTATCATCCTGCGGCAGGAAACGAGAGAGCTGGCGCTCGATCGCTTCGGCGAAACCAAGTTGTCCCGATTTCGAGACGATGTCGGCGAATTGCGAATCACGCATTTCGGCAAACGTCTTTTCGCCTTCACCCCCGAATAAATCGTTACCGCCGAAATCCGTGGCGCGCGCGCTGGACAGCATCTGGCGCAGCAGGATCGCCTCGAAGGCCTGCGCGGCTTCCTTCAGCCCCTCTTCGGGAGGCTTGATCGGATCCGCCGTCGAAAGCGGTCCTGCTGCCGGAGAAAGGCCGATCGGACTCATATGATCACCAGTTCCGCAGTCAGCGATCCGGCCTGCTTCAAGCCTTCCAGGATCGCGACCAGATCGGCGGGGCTGGCGCCCAGCGCGTTCAGTGCGTCCACCACTTCGGCGAGCGAGGCGCCCGGACCGATCCCGGTGACGTAGCTGCCTTCCTGGCGCGCGGTGATCGTGGTGTCGTCCTCGATCGCAGTCTGGCCGTTTGCGAAGGGCGCGGGCTGGACGATCTGCGGGTTCTCGTCGATCCGCACCACCAGGCTGCCATGGCTGATCGCGGCAGGGGCAAGGCGCACGGCGCTCGAAATCACGATCGTGCCGGTGCGGCTGTTGATGACGACCTTGGCGGCGCGTTCGGCGGGCGAGACGTCGAGCATCTCGATATTCGCCATCAGCCCGGCGCGGGTATCCGCTCCGGTCGGCATGGCGAGCGCCAGCGTAACGCCGTCCTCGATCCGCGCCATGCCGGGATAGGCGGCGTTGATCGCGTCGCGCACCCGCGTCATGGTCATGAAATCGGCCTGAAACAGATTCCAGCGCAGCACTTCGCTGAAGTCGAAATTGCTGGCGACGGCGGCTTCGACGGTCGCCCCGTCGGCGATGCGGCCCACGGTGGGCACGTTCACGGTCAGCTTGGAGCCGTCCTGTCCGGACACGCCCAGACCGCCGACTGCGAGATTGCCCTGCGCCATGGCATAGACCTGTCCGTCCGCGCCGTAGAGCGGCGTCATGATCAGCGCCCCGCCGCGCAGGGACTTGGCCTTGCCCATGGTGGACACGGTGACGTCGATGCGCTGGCCGGGCTTGGCGAAGGCGGGAAGTTCCGCCGTGATAATGACGGCGGCCGCGTTCTTGAGCGCGGGATTGACGCCGGGCGGCAGTTGCAGCCCCAGCCGCCCGGAAACGCCCCGCATGGCCTGTGTCAGATAGGCGAAATTGTCATCGCCCGACCCGTCGAGGCCGACCACGATGCCGTAACCGGTCAGCTGGTTCGAACGGACCGAGTGGAACTGGCCGAGGTCGCGAACGCGTTCCGCCATGGCGGGAACTGGCATCACCGCCGCGATCGCGGCGAGGACGAGGAGGAGTTTGCGGATCATGGGAAAAGTCATCTCCGGGCTCCTCAGAACGGGGTCACGACGGAGAAGAAGCGCGACAGCCAGCCCGGACGGCCCGAGCGCTGGATCGCGCCTGCGCCCGAATACGAGATGCGGGCATCGGCCACGCGGATCGAGGGGATGCGATTATCCTGGTCGATATCGGCCAAGCGGACGATGCCGGACAATTGCACCCATTCGTCTCCCTGGCTCAGTTTCATCAGCTTTTCCCCGCGGACCAGGGCCGTGCCGTTGGGCCGGACCTCGGCAATGGTGACGGTCAGGTCCGCCCGGATGGAGCTGGCCTGCGACGCATCGCCCGATCCATTGAACGACGCATTGGCACCCGCATTAAGATCGGCGGGGTCGATGGGCACGAAGGCGGGCAGGTCCAGGCTGGCGCTGCCGCCGCGCTGCGTGCTGCCGCTGGTGGATTTGCTGGTCTGAGTGCGTTCGACGAGAACCACGGTGATCAGATCGCCGACGCGCGATGCGCGATTGCCGTAATAGAGCGGCGCATATCCCGCGCTCGCATTGTAGATCGCCCCGTCGCCCGATGCGACATAGGAAGGCGGCGCGGGCGGCGGCGGCAGGGCCGCCTCGAAACCGACCGGGCGCGTACCGGCACCGCCACAGGCGGCGCACATCAGCGCCAGCGGCAGGGCGAGGACACAGGCTTTGACGGGAGCGTTCATGCGTTCGGTCCTCACAGGGTCTGGTTGGCGTTGCGCAGCATCTCGTCGACGGCGGAGACCATCTTGGAGCTGATTTCGTAGGCGCGCTGGCATTCGATCATCTCGACGAGTTCCTCGACGATGTTGACGTTCGAACCTTCGAGCATGCCCTGGCGGATATTGCCGCGCCCGGCTTCGCCGCCCGGGCCGAGTTCGGCAGCGCCGCTGGCACCGGTCTCGACCAGGAAGTTGTCGCCGATCGCCTGGAGCCCCGCCGGATTGGTGAAGCGCGCGACCTGGATCTGGCCCAGTTCCACCGGCTCGCCCTCGCCCGCCAGCGTGGCGGAGACGATCCCGTCCGGCGAAACCGAGATTGCGGTCGATCCTTCGGGCACGGTGATCGCGGGCTGCACGGCATAGCCCTGCTGGGTGACCAGCTGGCCTTCCGCCGACAGGGTGAAATCGCCCGCGCGGGTATAGGCGGTGCGCCCACCCGGCATCTCAATCTGGAAATACCCGTCACCGTCCAGCGCCAGGTCGAAGGCGTTGCTGGTGGTGTTGAGCGTGCCCTGCGTCATGATCTGGCTGGTCGACTGGACCGCCACGCCGGTGCCCAGATTGAGGCCGGTGGCATAGGCCGTCTCACCCGAGCTGCGCTGGCCCGCGACGCGTGCGTCCTGATAGGCGAGCGTGGCGAAATTCGCGCGGTCGCGCTTGAAACCGGTAGTGCCGACGTTCGCCAGATTGTTGGCGATGACGCGCATGCGCGAATCCTGCGCTTCGAGGCCGGTGCGGGCGACTTGCAGTGCTGATGTGGGCATTGTCTAATCCCTTTTCGAAATGTCCGGGGTCGATTAACCGAGGCGCATCAGTTGCGCGCCGCTCTGGTCGAGATCCTTGGCGGTGGAGAGGAGCTTGCTGCGCATTGCGAACAGGCGCTGCGCATCGATCATGTCGACCAGGACCTCGGTCGATTTGACATTGGATTGTTCGAGGGCGCCGACTTGGACCGTGGCTTCCTGGTCGGTCGGCAGGATGCCGCCGCCTTCCACTCGGAACAGGCCGTCCAGTCCCTTCGCGATCGGCGAGCCCTGCCAGGTGGCGAGCTTGATCCGGCCCACTTCGGCGGGCGGCGCATCGGGCGCGGCCAGATTGGCGACCGTGATCGTACCATCGGGCGAAATCTCAGGATTGGCACCCGGCGGGATCGTGATCGGCCCGGTCTCGCCCATGACCGTGCGCCCATCGCCATTGACCAGCAGGCCGGTGGCCGAAACAGAGAGATCGCCGCGGCGGGTATAGGCTTCGGTGCCGTCTTCGGCCTGCACCGCCATTAAGGCTTCGTTGGCGATCGCGATATCGAGCGACTTCCCCGTTTCTATGAATTCGCCCTGTGCCATGTCCGCCCCGCGCACGGCTGCGGTCTGCATGGCGCGCGCTTCGTTGGGCATGCCCTGCAAGGTGACGGGGCGCTGATCGAGCAATTCGGCGCGGAAGCCCAGCGTGTTGGCGTTCGCCATATTGCTGGCGACCACACGCTGGCGATCCATCGACGCTTTCATGCCGGACAAGGCGGTGTAGATCAGGCGATCCATTGATAATCTCCGATTGCGGGAGCCCGGTCAGCCGGGCTCCCGCGAAGGATCAGGTCCGCAGGTTGATGACGGTCTGCGAGATCTGGGTGGCGGTATCGATCGCCTTGGCATTGGCCTGGAAGTTGCGCTGGGCGGTGATCAGCCCGACGAGTTCTTCCGCGATATCGACGTTCGAACGCTCCAGCGCGCCCGATGCGATCTTGCCGAACGCACCCGATCCGCCCGTGCCGTAAACCGCCCCGCCCGAAAGGCCGGTGGCTTCCCAATTGGCATCGCCCACCTTCTTGAGGCCGGTCGGTGCGATGAAGCTGCCGAGAGCGATCGCGCCCACGGGTTCGGACGTGCCGTCCGCATAAGACGCCGAGACGATCCCGACCTCATTCACCGTGACCCCAACGAAATCGGAACCGTCCGCGTTCTGAGCCGGCAGGACCGCGTCCTGCAGCGTGTTGATATCGGGATCGCCATTTCCGTCCAGCGCAAACAATTGCAGCCTGTTGTTGGAGGAATCCACAATTTCGCCTTCGCCGTTGAGCGAGAACGATCCCGCTCGGGTATATTGCGTCGTATCGTCGATGGGAGAGCGGGTGGTGAAGAAACCGTCGCCGGTGATCGCCAGGTCGAGCGCGGAACCGGTCTGTTCCACCGGGCCGAGCGCGAAGTTCTGCGTGATCGACTTCACCGAAGCCCCGATCCCCTGGATCATCTTGGGATTGCTGAGCGAGGTGCCCGCGACGATTTCGGAAAACTCGGTCCGGCTGCGCTTGAAGCCGTAGGTTTCCGAGTTGGCGATGTTGTGCGCCAGCGTGCCGAGCGAGGTCTGCGCGTTCTTGAGGCCGTTCAGCGAGGTATAAAAGGACATCGAATTACTCCTGTCGGAAAAGGGGGCTCAGAGGCCGGAAGCGGATTGAGCGGATTCGGTGGTGACGATCAGCTGGTCGAGCTTGTCCGCGATCCGCTCGAGCATTTCGTTGGTTTCGGCCGACCCGGCGAGCGCGGAAAACTGCGCCATCTGCGCCAGCATGTCCTTGTTATCGACCGGTTCGAACGGATCCTGCTGCTGCATCTGCACGGTCAGCAGCTTGAGGAAATCGCCCTGGCCGAGCGCGTCCATGCCGCGGCCCTGCGTCTGACCCAGCGCGCTGGATGCCGCATTGGAGATTGCGGGGTTGTTGGAGATGGCAACCATCACTTCATCCTCATCGTTTCAAGCATCAGCTGCTTGGCGGTCGAGAGAGCCTCGACCATGTTGGAGTATTGGCGCGAGGCTTCGAGCATCTCGACCATTTCGGCGTTCTCATCGACCGGGGCTTCCCAGACGTCGCCGTTCTCGTCGGCCAGGGGATGGCCGGGATCGTGGCGGCGGATCGGCGCGACATCTTCGCGCACCACGCCGCCCACGCGAACCGACGACATGCCGGTGGCGTTGTTCAATTCTTCGGCGAAGACGGTGCGCATCGGGCGATAGGCTTCCGCCTCGCTGCCCGCGACCGAGCCGGCGTTGGCGAGGTTGGAGGCCGCCGTGTTCATACGGACGAGCTGCGCGGACATGGCGCGGTGGCCCATGTCGAAGAAGGAGGTTGGACCGGCCATCTCTTATTCTCCCCTGATCGCGCGCGTGACGGTTTCGACCCGTCCACGCAGGAAGTTGAGCGTGGCGGTGTAGGCGACGGCGTTTTCCGCAAAGGCGGTCTGCTCGGTCGCCATTTCGACGGTATTGCCATCGAGGCTCGCCATGGTGGGGATGCGGTACTTGACCGCGCCTTCACTGGCGCGCTCCGCTTCCACGCCGCCGAGACGCGCCTGAAGCGCGCTGCCGAAATCGACGTCGCGCGCCTTGTAGCCCGGCGTCGCCGCGTTCGCGATGTTGGAGCCCAGCACGCTCATGCGCTGCGACCGGATTTCCAGGGCAGCGCCGTGGATACCGAACAGTCCTTCGCTCATATGTGCCTCCCGAATGATGCCCGAACGAGCCAGGCGCGATTGATTACGCGAAAGGGGTAAGCAACAGGCGTGCCAAAACCTGCCACGGCCAGTGAAAGCGGCATCCGGCAAGGAGAAACGGCAAGGGTTTGCCGGTAGGCGGCAAATGTCGGCCACGGGGTAAATCGCCCGTTTTCCGGGCCGTTCTTCCTCCCGAGATTTTGTCGCGTACGTCCAATCGCGTACGTTCAGGGGCAGGGAGATCGCCCGTCATGCAACACTGGTTCGATCCCATCGCGATCGCTATCGTTTTTCTGGGTACGCTGGCCGCGGCCGTGCTGCGCTGTGGGCTCGTCGATGCGCGTTTCGCGCTCGCCACCCTGCGCAGCCTGACGCAGCCCGCCTTCGATCCCGTCAAGGCCAAGGCCGAAGTCGCCAAGCAGCTCAACGATATCGCCACTGACGGATTCCTTCGGGCCGAGGCCCATCAGTTCGGTGACACGGAATTCGACCGGCTTGCCGAAATCATGATCAGCCAGCGTTCGGCGGAATCGCTCCACGGGGAACATACCAAATATCGCCTCCGCCGTGCCGACGTGGCCAACCGCGCGACCCGCTTCCTCGACTGCGCTGCGGAACTCGCGCCGGTCATGGGTCTTGCAGGTACCCTGATCGCGCTCGGATCGGCGCGCGGCGGCGCGGTCGTGACCGAAGCGGTCGCCGGAGCACCGGCGAGCGGCCTGGTCGATTCCATCGCCATGGCGGTCGTGACGACGCTTTATGGCCTTCTTGCTGCCAATTTCCTGTTCGCCCCCCTTTCAAACGCCGTCCAGCGGCGCGCCCGGGCTGAAGAGCGAGACCGCGATGCCGTGCTCGACTGGCTCGAAAAGGGCGTGCGCCGCATCGACAAGGGCGCCGCCTCTCTGGACAGGAAAAGCGATACCGAACCGGGCAAGGGCAGCGAGGCGAAGGCCGCATGATCGCGCGTCTGGGATCGGGCTGGCAGACGATCACCGCCGATCTGGCGCTGATCCTCTTTCTGGTGACCGCGCAGGCAAGCATCGCCGATGCGGAACGCCCAAGCGCGCCCCCTGCCCCCTCGGTTGCGAAGAGCGAGACCCGACCGATCGCGCCGCACGCCGTCGAAGGATCGGGCACTGCGGTATTCCGTCCCGGCACCGGGCTCGACCTTGCCGCATGGCTGGCCGAAACCCATACCGACGACCGCCAGAGCGTGACTGCGATCGTGCGCTTTCCTGCAGACGGACGCGCCGCCGCGCTCGACCGGGCGGAAACGCTGATGACGACGCTGGACGCTGCGGGGGCACGTGCCCGTCTGGTCGTCGAACCTGCGCAACAGGCCGAAAGCCTAGTCGTCATAGGCTATGAAGGCGCGCCCTGACCGAATTCGATCGAAGCTGGCACGTCTCTTGCTGTAATCCGCGCATATCCCTTTCACGCAAAGGATCAGACATGCGCCTTCTCCATTCCCGCTTCCGGCATGCCGCCATCGGCGCTGCCATTCTCGCCGCGCCTGCGTTTGCTGCCACCCCGATGGATCTTTCGATCATCGACCGCGCGGTGGCGGATTTCACCGGCGCGGCCCAGGGCCAGCCGGGCGGCGCCAAACTGCCGGTCGATCGCCGCCTGCGTCTCGATCCCTGCGACGGTCCGCTCGATCTCAGCTGGTTCGGGCGCGATCAACGCTCTGTCCAGGTGGTCTGCCCCCAGCGCGGCTGGAAGATCTACGTCGCCGTCGACGGCGCATCCTCGGCGCCCGTCTACGGCAACCGGCAGGCACGGTCCGCTTCGGGGCAGACGCTGGTCAATCGCGGCGAAGGCGTGACGATCCTCGCAAGGGGCAGCGGCTTTACTCTGACCCGCCAGGGCGAAGCTTTGGAGTCCGGCGCACAGGGCGACTGGATCAAGATCCGCCCCGTCGGCGACAAGAAGGCGACCCTGCGCGCGCAGGTTCTGCGCCCAGGTCAGGTCGGCATGGAATTGCCGTAGCGGCAAAAAAGATTGCCGGGCCGTTAAAATCGGTTCGGCGGTGCCGTTCTACTGATCGAACAGACAGCGGAGCGTTACCATGCGTATCGGATCAGTGGAC
>Ga0208813_1001594_pt1 | contig 11606 bp, 15 predicted proteins | sample MalvireepMed_904_FD_184250 | JGI IMG/M metagenome (GOLD analysis project Ga0208813, IMG submission 184250) | Marine viral communities from the Global Malaspina Expedition - Malaspina viral metaG DeepMed_904 (SPAdes) (version 2) | ecosystem: Environmental > Aquatic > Marine > Oceanic | place... | reverse complement strand
ACGGGTAAACTCGGTGGCGCCGCTTTTTGAGTCGGGAATGATTTGGGCACCTGATTATCAATTCGCGCAGGAAGTCATCGAGGAATGCGCAGCCTTTCCTTACGGCGACCATGACGATTTGGTCGATACGACAACGCAGGCGGTCATGCGCTTCAGGCAGGGTGGTTTTGTCGCCCATCCAGAAGATTACGTTGAGCCCAAGCGTGAAATAATACAACGGACTTATTACTAATGTTATATGCACAATTTCTTAGATGGGCTGGTAAGTGGGCACTTGGCAAACAAAAATATTTAAACAAAGTATGGCAGGAAGCGACCAAGGGAGGAAAAATAATCCTTGAAACCCAGTTTCCCAAGTTGCTGAATAAAGCTAAAGATTATTATAAAAATTTTAAAACATTTGATCCTAAGATTGTTCCGAAAACGAAAACTACTCCTGATAAAGTTACTAAAATTCCTACTAAATTTAAAACACCACCCGTTCAACCAAAACGATATCCTATTTTTGCAAACCCGACATCACAAGAAGCAATGATATTTTTTAGGGAGTATGGAAAGAAACAACAAGGAATTTATGGACCTTTTGGTAAAGGAACGGATGGATTTAGAAACATGATGCAATGGGTAGGTGTAAATAGTCCTAAAGAAGTTATGAAGGTGATGAAACAATACGGTTACAAACCTAAAGTGGTACCACCAGGAAAAGCTGAAGGCGGAATCGCCAGCCTGGAAAATGGTGGACTTTCCATCCCTGATGATATGGACTATCCAGAATGGTTTAATCTTTTACAAGGACCCAAGACTGAAGAATGGCCAGTTGATCCTGCTCTTTTAGCCTCGGCTCCTGAAGGTGAACTTTTTATGATGGAAGAATTTTTACAAGCTGTAAAAGACGGATTTAAAGGAACCTACGACGAGTATATTGATCAAATTGATAGAAGCCCTAGAGATTATTTGCAAGAAGGAGGTTCTCCTCATTTTTCCAAAAGAGGTCCTCGATATGAGATAGATACAAGTTTTGGAGGAGTAGATAGTAAATATTATAGTGCATCTATACCTGAGGGCATAGAAATGTTGAAAGGAGATATAAAAGATCTCGCTAGAAAATATTGGAGGAGTGCGAAAATGAAGGAAGGCGAATGGGGTAAATTTCCACCGCTTCCAATTAGCTTAGCAGGGCTGGTATCGCTAATTCCAGCTATGCGATTATTAAAACCAATCAAGGGCTTATATGAGTTAGAAAAAAAGACGGGAGGCCTAGGAGTAAGTATGTTCAAAACTATAGCAGGTGATAAATCTAGAAGAGCATTTTTACAGAATATGATAGGGAATACTAAAAGATTTAAGGATGCACAATTAAAAGAGATGTTTAAAAAGGCTGCAGAGGCAGGAAAAAGGAAAGCCTCTAAATTTAAATGGGAACCTACGGGACCTGGTTCTAAGTTTTACAACAAACTACAAGAGATCTTAGCTAAACATAGTACCAAACATGCTAAAGGCGGACGGATCGGTTTCGACGAAGGTGGTTCAACCCAGAAGGAAATTGATAAAGCACTCGTTGCTATTGAAAAATTAAAATCGAGTCTGATGCCAGAATCCTATGAAGCCTTAATCGAGATTTATAAAGATAAACAAAAAGATTTAAACATTGACATTATGGAATCCGCTGGCGGTCTTGGAGAGATGCTAGGGGAAGGTGGTCGAGCAGGTTTAAAAAAAGGCGGAAGAATCGGTTTTCAAAGAGCAGGATCCGTTCCTTATCTATCGCGTGGCTGGTCACAACCAGGCGTATATAAAGCTCCACGGGGATTTACCGGTATGCAAGATATTTTAGGGATTGGAGGAACGGGAGGCATCCTAGCCCTTCGTCAAAAAGACAAAGATAAAAAGACCCCTCAAAAAAAGGAAGGACCTAACTACCCTGAACCAAAACCTCCTTTTAAAAAAGGGGATTTAATTATTGATTTTATTTTGGCTAATCGTCGTCAGCCTAAACGAAGCGAAGAACTTCGACTTAAAGAAATACTAAGAGTAGCCAAAGAAAAAGCAGAAGGAATTACATCCCTTTTTAATGAAAATTTACACGGAATTAATACCCAACGATTTGTTGAAGGTGCTCAAGACGCTCCTCAAAAACTTTTAGAAGATCTTGTTGAGATTAAAGAAAAGGTCTTGGATCCAAAAACGAATAAAGTTATCACACAATACAACACCTACAAAAGATCAGATAAAACTAGACCACCAACAGAAGAAGAACTAGAGGATGATTATGCAGAATTATGGAGTGATGAACAGGATCCGTGGGATTTTGGAAGTACTATAGAAGAGTTGGATGCTGCATTAGAAGAACAGAGATCTTATGAACGATACATGTATGATCAATACAAAACGGGAAAATTAGATAAGTATATGTCTATGGACGCTAAACTGGAGAGAGTCTTAGATGCAGACAGTGCTGGAAGACCAAGTGGTTATGATGTTGATGAAGAATATGAAATTAGAGCGTATGGTGAGGAAAAGGAAAGAATAGCAATTGCAAAAATGAATGAAGCTGAGGAAATTGCTAGAGGGAAAGCAAGTGGGAGTCCTTGGTATACAGATCCTAAAATTCCTTCTCCAGAAGAAGAATTAAGAAAAGAATTTCCAGGAATCGATGATAAAACGATAAGAAACATTTTAGCTGATAAGGATCCTGAAAGAGTCGCAAATGTGAAAGAATCCCTGAGAAAAGCTTTGGACATGACAATGCAAGGGAAGAACCCGGAAGGGATTATAAAAATTTTGAAAGAACAATATCCTAAGGCGTATGCGGAAGATGTCTGGGAAATAGAAGATCCAAAATTTGCTGACTTTTTCGATTATCCTAGACACCCATCCGGTAAACGAATGAGTACGAGGGAAGTGATAAAGTGGAAGGAGACTAATCCTAAGGCGTATGCGGAATGGAGAGCGGCGATGAAGAAACGAGCGGACAAAGCTGCGAAGAAACTTGAAGATAAAACTAAAAAAGCAGCGGGTGGACCTGTGGGTCTGCCTCCGGAAGTTTTTGGACCGCCAGCACCGAAGAAAATACCTTCACCTATTCCTTTGCCTCCTACAGATGAGCCATCACCAAGGCCTAATACACAAAAATTTCGTGATCCTTATTGGCAATATGGTATAAGACTTCCAGCTAAAGAAAAACCTGGAAAAACAGTTGATCCTCGTGAGGGTATTGGCTTAGATGCTTTTGGAGATATCGATGTTGACATAAGTGATCCTCGTTTTAAATTTGGAAGATATGATCCTAAAAAAGACTATTATCCATGGGAATTTGAAGTAGGAAAAGATAGTGCTGGTGTTAAGTGGAAGAAAAGATTTAATGATGGCGGAATCGCAAGAAGACCGAACGCCGTTCCCCCTTTATCAGGACCCACGCCTCAGGGCTTGACTTTCCTGTTAGGGGATGATATAGTAAAAAATAGGATTACATAATGGCAGATATTGACAAGACGTTACCCAACGTTATTAAACAACCCACAGAAATTCCATCACCAGATCTTGAAGATACTGAAGTGAACCTGGTCGAAGATCAAGTGACCACGGACGTTGAACAAACGGAACTTCCTGACGGAAGCGTAGACGTTAATTTTGATCCGAACACCAAAATGAACGGACAGGGAGTACAAGGTCCTTTGGAAAATTTAGCAGATACGTTATCTGAAAGTGCTCTATCGACGATAGGTTCGGAAATGCATCAAAATTATACCGATTACAAGAATTCAAGAAAAGAATGGGAACAGACTTATGTTAAAGGTTTGGATCTATTAGGTTTTCAATACAATGTTAGAACCGAACCCTTTCAAGGAGCTTCGGGCGCCACGCACCCTGTACTAGCGGAAGCCGTAACCCAGTTTCAGGCATTAGCGTACAAGGAACTTTTACCGGCCGACGGACCAGTCAGAACGCAGGTCATTGGACGAACCGATCCTCAAAAAGAACAACAATCCCAGCGTGTCAAGGATTTCATGAACTATCAAATTCTGTTCGAACTTAAAGAGTACGAAGCTGAATTTGATCAAATGCTTTTTCATCTGCCTCTGGCAGGATCAACCTTTAAAAAAGTTTATTACGATTCGCTTTTACAACGAGCCGTATCCAAATTTGTCCAGGCCGACGATTTAGTTGTGCCTTATTCGGCAACATCCTTGGACGATGCCGAAGCGATTATTCATATCGTTAAGATGGCGGAAAATGAATTAAGAAAACAACAGGTTTCTGGGTTCTATCGAGACATTGAACTTACGAAACCCGCTGTCACTTACGATAAAGTGGAAGAAAAACAAAAAGACCTCGCTGGAACGAAAAAAACGGGACGGCAAGAAGATGTTTATACATTATTGGAATGCCATGTTAATTTAGATCTTGAAGGATTTGAAGATATCAATCTAGAAACAGGCCTTCCTACAGGAATAAAACTTCCTTATGTGGTAACCCTCGACGAAGGAAGTCGAACGGTTCTATCCATCAGGAGGAATTATGCGCCCAACGATCCAACAAAAAAGAAAATCCAATACTTTGTCCATTTCAAATTTCTGCCAGGACTAGGATTTTATGGTTTTGGATTGATTCACATGATTGGCGGATTGAGCAGAACCGCAACGGTCGCTCTCCGCCAATTACTGGACGCAGGGACTTTATCCAATTTACCCGCAGGCTTTAAAATTAGAGGCGTGCGTGTCCGAGATGACGCTCAGGCCATTCAGCCTGGAGAATTCAGGGATGTCGATGCTCCTGGAGGATCATTAAAGGACGCTTTTCAATTTTTACCTTACAAGGAACCTTCACAAACGCTTCTTCAACTCATGGGAATTGTCGTGGCAGCAGGACAACGTTTTGCCTCCATCGCTGATATGCAGGTTGGCGATGCTAATCAGCAAGCAGCAGTTGGAACAACGGTAGCGTTGCTTGAAAGAGGTTCCAGAGTCATGAGTGCGATTCACAAAAGACTCTACGTTGGATTAAAAAGAGAATTTGAACTGTTAGCTAAAGTTTTTGCACAATATTTACCTCCTACTTATCCTTATGATGTGGTTGGAGGACAAAGAGAAATTAAAGTTCAAGATTTTGATCAAAGAATTGATGTTTTACCGGTTGCTGATCCAAATATTTTTTCACAAACACAAAGAATTACGATGGCACAGACCGAATTGCAGTTAGCCATGTCGAATCCACAAATGCACAACCTTTATATGTCGTATCGAAAGATGTACGAAGCGTTGGGAGTTAAAGATATTGATAAAATTTTACCTCCGCCTCCGCCACAACAACCTAAAGATCCAGCGTTGGAAAATATTGACGCTTTAACAGGTAAACCTTTTCAAGCGTATCGAGGTCAAGATCACAGAGCACATATTACAGCCCATCTTTATTTCATGGCAACGAATTTAGTGCGAAATAATCCGCCAGTGATGGCTGCTTTGGAAAAAGATATTTTACAACACATCGGTTTGATGGCTCAAGAGCAAGTTGAAGTAGAATTTGCTCAGGAAATGCCAATGATTCAACAATTACAACAACAATCAATGCAGAATCCTCAAGCTCATCAACAATTACAACAAATGTCGATGAAAATTGAAGCAAGAAAAGCAGTTTTGATTTCTGAAATGATGGAAGAGTTTATGAAGGAAGAAAAACGCATTACTTCCCAATTTGATGCTGATCCATTGCTTAAACTTAAGTCTAGAGAGATCGATTTGAAGGCAAGAGAAAATCAGCGTAAAAAAGAAGAAACGGACGCTCGAATTAACATCGATAAAGCTAAATTAGTTCAAAATCGGGAAATTACCGAAGATAAACTTGAACAAAACGAAGAATTAGCCGAATTAAGAGCGGATACGTCTTTAACAAAACAAAGAATGGCTAATCGAGCGAAAAAAGAATCCGATTATATGAAACGTAAGGATGTAAAGACCTTGAAAGGCCCAAGAAGTTAATTTATAACAAGTAAGGAGGAAATATGGCAAAAGACAAAGATTGGCAAAAAGGATCTGGCTTTGTAAAAGAACCAAAGGTTACTAAGATCGTGGGTACGAACAAAGATGGTTATGGCGACGCTAAAACTATTGAAGCAACTAATCCACACAAATCTCAAACTGTAACGGTTAAAGGCACAGGTAAAGCTAGAAAACAGACAGCAACTTGGTTCTAACATGGCTTGGTTTGGATTAGCAAAGATTGCTCTACAAGCAGGAGCTAAAGTTTATTCTAATAAACAAAGAACTAAGATGGCTATGTCGGATGCCGCTTTGCTCCATGCCGAGCGCATGGCGCGAGGAGAAGAATCTTACCAGGGCAAATTGTTAGAAGCCCGAACAAATGATTTTAAGGACGAATTCGTCCTTTTGGTTATTTCGGCGCCCATAATTGTGCTCGCCTGGGGAGTTTTCAGTGACGATCCGGTAATGATGCAGAAGGTAGAACTTTTCTTTCATCATTTTGGCTCACTGCCGATATGGTTCCAAACTTTGTGGATTACCGTCGTAGCGAGCATTTTTGGAATAAAAGGAACACAAATATTTAGAAATGGAGGTAAGAAAAAATGACTGATCTAAAACATCAAAAAGCTCTCACTAAGGGTAAGGGCTGGGGTCAAGTTTTTGTTGAATCTGTTAAAGGAACTACAAAAAAGATTACAACTAAAGCTCAGAACGTATGGGGTGGTGTTAAAGCAACTCCTGCCATTCTTAAGAAAACTTTTAAAAAAGACTAGACTTGAATTTAACAATAAGCTATAATCATTAATCAAGGAGCAATATATGGCACATAAAAAACTAGGAGTTCAAACTAAAGGCACAGGACGAGCAGCACTGCAATTTGGTGGTGTGGCCCCCGTTGGTGGTGTTGGTACTGCACGAAGAGATATGCGTTCAGGATATTATCCTGATGACATGGGCATGCGTGGCGGACCAATGTACAACAAAGGTGGTCGAATAGGTCTACGTGATAGAGCTTTTAAAAAAGGTGGACGAGCTGGCTTTAGACTAGGTGGTAAGACAGACAAGATAGAAGAACTTGGTAGAGTGGATGCTGAAAAAGCATACACGAAAAAAGGTAAGAAAAACCTTAAAGCTGAAAAGAAACGAATCGTTAAAGAACTTAAAGCGTAATAATGAGTAATTATTGGAATACGTTAAGTCCTATTCATAAGACGTTAACGAAAGGTGGACCATATAAACCTGGTTATAAACCTCAGTTATCAATTCATGAAAAAGGTGGACGAGTAGCTCTTAAAGAAGGTGGAAATGGCAAATGGATTCAAAAAGCCATTGATCCAAAACATAAAGGATATTGTACCCCAATGACCAAACCGACTTGTACGCCAAGACGTAAAGCTTTAGCAAAAAGATTTAAACCAGGTGGAGATTTGCATAAAGGATAATATGAGTTGGTGGAATAAAAGACAGAATATAGAGCCCATTAAAATTAAGCCTACTTTAGGCACAAAATTAACAGAGGCTTATAAAAAGAAATTAAAGAAAAAAAGAGTAAACGGAAAAAGAAAATAAATATGGCCGTAGAGGATCCATTACAAATTTTATATAAACTTAAGAAAGGCTGCGAAATTAGAATTCAAGCCCTTGCGATTAATATTACTTCGGGAGGGGTTGACAATATGGAAACTTACAAGTATATTACGGGTCAAATACATGCACTGGAATCAGTGCGACAGGAAATATCTAACCTGCTAGAAAACAAGGAGCAACGTGACACTAAAGGAACAATCGTCGACATCAAACCAAGAGTCCCCAAAGCATAAATTAGCTTTGGAAGAAAAATACAAAAACGAACATAAAAGATTACCGAAGCCAGCGGGCTGGCGAATTTTGGTATTGCCTTTCAAATCAGCTGAAAAGAGTAAGGGAGGAATCATTTATTCTGATCAAGCGATGGAAAGAGCGTATATTGCATCAACTTGCGGAAATGTTCTTGCTATAGGTCCTCATGCCTATGACAAAGAGCGATTTCCGGAAGGCCCGTGGTGCAAGGTAGGAGATTGGGTAATATTTGCCCGATATGCTGGTTCTCGAATTCAAATCGAGGACGGCGAAGTCCGGTTGCTAAATGACGATGAGATTTTAGCAACGGTTGAGGACCCAACTGATCTCATCCATGTAACATAGGAGGAAACTATGCCAGAGAAAACTGAAGAAAAAATCGAACAAAAGAAAGAACCGATGGTGGAACTTGACACTTCAGGCCCAGGGGCCGATGTCGAATTACCCGCGGATAAGGTCACTGAAGCAGAAGTGGAGGTAAAAGATGACCAAGAAACAAAGACTACTGAAGACGTTGCTAAGCCCGATGACGCACCTGCGGAATCTGATAAGCAGCCTGATGTTCAAACTAGCAAACCACAAGAAGATAAAAAGCTAGAAGAATACAGTAAAGGAGTACAAGGCCGAATCTCGAAACTGACGCGCAGAATGCGTGAATCAGAACGTAGAGAAAAGGCAGCGTTGGATTATGCCCAAGCGGTGGAATCTAACCGACAAGCAATGGAATCCCGATTCCAAAAAGTGGATAAGGATTATGTTGCTAAACTTGAGAGTAGCGTTAATAGCGGATTGGAAGCTGCCCAAAAAGAACTGGGAGCAGCCATTGAAGCTGGAGACGCCAAAGCTCAAGTCGAGGCAAACAAAAGAATAGCAACGCTTTCTTTTGATCATGCCAAACTTTTAGCCACTAAGGCAGGAAAAGAGGAAGAATCGGTGGGAGAACCTAAGTTATCTCACGGAGGTTATCTTCCTGAGCGAACTCCTCGGAGTTTGCCAGATCCTGATCCTAAGGCTGAGACCTGGGCTGGACAAAACCGATGGTTCGGGCACGACCGAGCGATGACGTTTACAGCCTTTGAAATCCATAAGGATCTTGTCGACAAAGAAGGATTTGATCCTAAGACGGATGACTACTATGCGGAAATAGACAAAAGAATAAGAGTTGACTTTCCCCATAAATTTGATAAGAGTGAAACTAGAAAAACGTCCGAACCCGTTCAGACGGTTGCTTCTGCGACAAGAAGCGTGAAACCAGGACGCCAAACTGTAAGACTCACACCTTCACAGGTAGCAATTGCTAAAAAATTAGGTGTGCCACTCGAAGAATATGCGAAACAATTAAAACTCACGAAGGAGGCATAAGCATATGGTAAAAGAAACAAAAATAACTTCTCGTGCGAGTCAAACTAGGTCTAAAACTGAAAGACCTAAAAAGTGGACTCCTCCAACATCTCTAGATGCTCCCAAAGCGCCTGCAGGATTCAGGCATAGATGGATTAGGTCTGAGATTGTCGGTTTCGACGATACCAAGAACGTCATGGGTCAATTAAGATCCGGGTGGGAATTGGTTAGAGCCGATGAATATCAAGATCAAGACTATCCCGTTGTAAAAGACGGAAAATACTCTGGGATTATTGGGGTTGGTGGCCTATTGCTGGCTAGGATACCCGAAGAGATCGCGAAGCAACGTGACGAATACTTCAAAAAACAAACTGAAGCACGTGACGAAGCTGTAGACTCCGATCTAATGAAGGAACAGCATCCAAGTATGCCGATCAATATTGATCGACAGACGAGCGTAACCTTCGGTGGTACAAAGAAAAGTTAATTTTTTAACAATTCTCTCATCACTGAATTTTTAATAACCGTTTACAGGTAAAACTGTAAACACACGGAGTAACAACTATGGCAAACAGTAATACACAAGGGTTTGGCTTGATTTCTCAGGGATGCATTGGCTCAACGCCAGCTCCTCAAGGACAAGGCAAATACTACATAGATGCTGCGTATGACACTGATTTATTTCAAGGCTCTGCAGTGCAGAGTAAAGTGGGATATATCAAGACTGCGCAAGCTGCTATTACAAACCTAAGTATTGGTGTGCTGAATGGTATCTTTTATAACGCGACGACTACTTTAAAGCCGACGTGGGCTAACTGGTACAATCAACCGATTACTCCAGCCAACAGTGAAGACTTAACGGCGTTCGTGATTGACAATCCAACACAACTTTTTCTCTGCAGTACAGATGGTGCAGTAGCGCAAGCAGGATATGGTAAAACATATGGCCTGACTGTGACTGCAGCAGGCAGCGAAATAAATGGACAATCAAGTTCAACGTTAACAACCGGCACTGTGAGTGCTACCGCAAATCAGTGGAGATTGATAAGAACTGCTGAGGACCCTGAGAACAAAGATTTAACTGCCGCTTATACGTCAGTTATCGTTGCTCACAACCTCAATCAGTACTTACAAAACACTGGTACTGCTGGTATCACTTGGCAATAATAGGAGCATATAGAACATGGCGATTTCACGATCACAACTAGTCAAAGAACTAGAACCTGGCCTAAATGCACTATTTGGGCTGGAATACAGACGTTATGATCAGGAACATAAAGAAATTTATGCAACTGAATCATCTGACAGAGCTTTCGAAGAGGAAGTTATGTTATCGGGATTTGCAAACGCAGATGTTAAACCTGAAGGTCAGGGCGTAAATTACGACGAAGCGCAAGAAACCTTCACAGCTCGTTATACTATGGAAACTGTCGCTTTAGCTTTCGCTATTACAGAAGAAGCCATGGAGGACAACCTCTATGACAGACTTTCTTCTCGTTATACAAAAGCTTTGGCAAGATCTATGGCAAATGCTAAACAAGTAAAAGCAGCGGTCCCATTAAACAATGGACTACCTGCTGTAGCTACATTCAAAACAGGTGACGCTGTTTCTTTAATAAACGCGTCTCACCCAACGATTGCAGGTACGTTTAGTAATACCCTCGCTACTGCAGCGGACCTTAACGAAACATCATTGGAGCAAGCATTAATTGATATTGCTGCATTCACTGATGAACGTGGTCTTAAAATTGCAGCTAGAGGAATGAAAATGATCATTCCTTCTGCGCTACAATTTACTGCTGAGAGGATCTTAAAGTCTCCTGGTAGAACAGGAACAGCAGATAACGATATCAATGCTCTAAAAAACATGGGAATGATCCCACAAGGTTTTAGAGTTAATCACTATCTTTCAGATACTGATGCTTGGTATATTATCACCGATGTTCCAAACGGGATGAAACATTTCGACAGAGCCCCATTGAAAACTTCAATGGAAGGCGATTTCGATACTGGCAATGTTAGATATAAAGCTAGAGAAAGATACGTTTTTGGCGCATCTGACCCTAGAGGTATCTATGCATCACCAGGTGCGTAGTAACATACACACAAATCTTAACTAAAAAAAGATGGGGCGGCCGCAATGTCGCCCCATTTCTATGTTATAATTAAGAAATTAATATGAAAACTTTTCTAATAAAAATTCGATATTGTGGCTATTCTGCTGATTTTCGAGTCACAGCGGAAGATTCTCCTCAAGGTATCGAAAACTCTATCCTTGACAAACTAGGAAAAAATGAGGTATTATTTGAAAAAAATGGATTTACTACTAAAAGTGGTAAATGGATAACCTATGAGGAGGTTACAAATGACCCAAGACCTGTACATACAAAAGAAGTCCTTGGAGTTAGAATGGCAACAGGAACACCTGAAGGAGGGCAAGTATAATAT
>Ga0208813_1001588_pt1 | contig 11630 bp, 9 predicted proteins | sample MalvireepMed_904_FD_184250 | JGI IMG/M metagenome (GOLD analysis project Ga0208813, IMG submission 184250) | Marine viral communities from the Global Malaspina Expedition - Malaspina viral metaG DeepMed_904 (SPAdes) (version 2) | ecosystem: Environmental > Aquatic > Marine > Oceanic | place... | reverse complement strand
CTCTTGATCACGTCACTGGTGCGCATGCCCAGCGTGGTGGGGAAGCGGCTGTCGATGCTGTCGACGCCAGCGATCTCGAAGCATTGCCCGATGATGGACAGCCCGGCGTGGCTGGTGAGGGTGCGGCGACTGGCGCGGAACTTTATGTTGGGCATGGCACTGTCTGGGTGAATGGCGATAATGGCTATATTGCCATGCAGGTCAGTGGGTTAGAAGTGCTTCCGGGGGCCAGTCTCACGGATTCAGGATATAATTTCCTTAAAATCCTGATGTATTTCTGATGAAAACATATTATCAACAACATCATACTTACTTATTTTATACTTTACCACAAGGCAATCCTTTCCCTCAGTCAAGAGTGATTTTGACGAGAAATCTTGTAAACCAGGTAAAATTTCAGTTGTCGTAAATGCACTCAAGTCAATGCCAAATGCCCTTGCATCTTCAATTACAAATTTTTCCTCTACTTTGGCTGCTCTAGCAATAGCACTTGAGGATAGTAAATAGGTTTCAATATAACGATACCTCCAAGTTCTCGCTGCCAGGCCATCTTTATCGCAACCTTTATTACTCTTATCTACAAGCCTTTGGGTTACAGTATTAAAATCTTGATTATCTCTATCCCTAAGACTTAATCCTTTCAAACCACTAATTTCTCTTTTTAATTGGTTAAACAAATGCTGTCTTTCCGTGTGCTTACCAGGCCATAGCCAAAAAACTATATCCTCTGAAATAGGAGTCCCTAATATATTTGCGATCCTTTTCAACGAATCTGAGTCAGAACTATTTTCTACAAAAACAACCTTTTTTGTACGCTGAAGCCGATGCAGCTGTGGAGAAAACTCAGAACCAAGCCCCGTTATTAGAGCGATCTTTTGGAAATTTTGCTTAAGCAAATTAACTTTGCCATTCTCAAAGTGGAGAATTCTCTCTGGGGGCTGCGAAGCAATTAGTTCCGTGGAGTGAGTGGCAAACAAAATTTGCTTATCATATTTGCTTGCAAGAATATTTAGCTCTTTTAAAAGATCAAACTGTAATGAAGGGTGCAAATGCGCGTCAGGTTCATCTAGGGAAATAACATGGTACAAAGGATCAAGGGCAAGTGATAAAACATTCAGCAGCTGCAAAAACCCACTACCTTCAACCATTATGTCTCGACGATTAAACCCAGTGTGCTTTGTGAATTTAGTTTTATTTTTGTTGTAGCTACCCTTCCAATATTCAGCTTTTATAGAGCTGTGATAATCTTCATTAAAATCATGAACTACAAGTTCAACCTGAAACAACTCTCTCATTACTTCAAGAAGATGCTCCCATCTATCATTCTTTCTCAAATCTTCCAGATCTTGCTTAGGAATTCGATCTAAGTCTCCTTTTAGGCGCTCTCTTTCTTTTTGATTTTCTTTGTATAGTTCGAGCAACGTATTTCTCATCACCGAGCCACTTAGCCCTTGGCCAATCAACCTAGCTCTCATAGCTTTAGTGTGATATGGCTCACGGTTAAGAATGCCAGCAAAGGGTGGGATGTAAGCGACTTTCGGCAGTAGCTCTGATTGTGTAATGTTAGACCTTGTAGTCTTAATAAATAGCCTTTCATTAGCCAATGACAAAGAAAATCTTAAGTAGCGGTCGCTATTCAGCGTTTCATTTTTCCACTTAACTTCTAACCAAAGTGTATACCCATCAGGTTCTTTATTTCCGCTACTATCAGCTTCGGGAGCAATTCGCAAATTTGTCCACAGGTGTTTCAAGGACGGTATATTAAGAGGGAGAAAATCCTCACCATTAACTCCGACACCTTGTTTCTTTCCAATATGTTCATTTAGCAAGCCGTCTAAACCTTGCTCTAGCTGAATTATTGATTTACAAAACTCCCATAAAGCGAAGGCTTGCATAAATGTTGACTTACCCGAATTATTCGAGCCTGCCAAAAGGCAGAAACCGTCAGGAGCTTCTATTGTTTTTTCTCTATAGCGTTTGAATCTATGTAATTCAATTTCTTTAATAGATATTTTTTCCAAAACTCACCTTACTCCTAGATGTTAATGCCTGACAGAGGAATGTAACAGTGATTATTCCCCCTTTCATTTACGACTTATCCCATCAAAATCAAAAGAAAAAAATATAAATAAGCAGCATAACATCGATTATCGTGCTGACTGCTTAATACGATTGCATCAGCATGCCGCTTTCGCCGAGAGAGCCGCTCAGGGTCGAAATCTGCCTTAAGCAGCCCTCTGTAGCCAGTCCAAAAGCGAAGCAAAACCACTTATCAAGATTTATGATCACCAAAATAGTCATCCGTCGCCACTAGCCCCAGGCGGTCATCTGTATTGAAGGCCTGATCTCTGTCGCTATCTTCGCTGAACAAATTTTGCACGCGGCGTTCTTGTTTGAAGTAAGCCAACGTGCTGAAAAAACAGCTTTCGCACAGGTGAACTTCATAGCGCTCACCGTCGTGCTGAGAGCCATAGCCCCAATGTGCTTTGAGGGTGGCGTACTCAAGATTTTCATCTGCTACCCGTGTTGTGGTTAGGCAGACATCGCACACCACATCGGTGACGGCTTCGACTTCTACTTTTTCAGTCACTTTCATTGCTATACTCCTCGCCTACCGACCATGTGCTCACTAACATGGCATGTGCAATACGTGCCTATCTCGGCGGATGCTCATCACCTGTGCGGGTGGCTGGAATAGGCTCTTCCATCTGCATAGCCTCCCAGTCCTCAATGCCTACAGGCTCAAATGGCTTCTCATATTTGCCAACCGAGCCCTTAAGCCGCTGCAGAGGGCCGCCGTTTGCTTCTACATCACTGAGCTCATTAGATTTTTCCATCTAAGTGCCTCCTGTAATGCGTGCGAGGGCATGAATACATCATCGCAATAGACTCATTAACCTTAATCCACCCCAAGCGCTTTGACCACTGCATCAATCGGTTCGGCATAGAAGCTGGTTTGGAACTTGGTGAACAGCTCTCCGGGGATGGTGGGAATATCCATGGCGCTGCTCATGGGTAGGGTGACGCGCTTGCCACCGGCATCAAAAGCAACCTGCAGGCATTCCGCTAGGCTTTCGACAGGCTTTAGGCTGCCCCCTAGGCTCATATCGCCCAGCACCACCATTTGGCTTTGGGTAGGTTTACCTACCAGGCCAGAGGAGAACGCGACCAAGCTGGCGAGAGAGAGGTCACGCAAAACACCGCTATTTTGCAGATCGACCACATGCAGGTGGAAATCATGCTCCAACACCTTACGGGCACCGCTGATGCGGCTGGCGTTGGCCTTGAAGTAATCAAAGGCCATTTTGACCTGCTCTTTGGCGGCGGTGGAGTTCCAGAGCCCTGACATGGCCAGCTTGCCGCTGCCTGCGGTTACCTGCATTTCGATGCGATAAACCCCCGGCATGCCTTTATCGCTGAGACCAATGGTATGCACCACGCCAGGCTTGCCCTGGCCTTCTGGAATCAGGCCGCCACCGCCCTGCTCTTTCACCGACACAAAGTGCTCTTCCAGCGTTTCTTTGTCGATATAGCTGAAATGAACATCGTAAAACTCCATGCCACCAATCTTTTTCAGCTGTTCTTTCACGCGGCGGCGTACCTGCATGGCGTATTCCAGGCAATCTCGTACATCGTCCTTCATATACTCCCCATGGGGGAACATCAGCTTCAGCAGGCCCGACACGGTTTTACGCACCGCAATCACGTCACGCTGGTTGAGGTTGTCACCCAACGAGAAGTAGCGATCAATGGCATCGGCGAAGCTGCGTTTTCGCATCTCACGGAAGAATTCAGCGAGGTAATCAACAATAAACCCATAGCGCTGAGTAAAGAACGAGGGCCGCATCTTGGGGATTTCCCAGCCGGGAATATAAGCATGGAAGCGATCAAAGAAGGCAGCATCAATCATGGCATCGGGAAATGGCGTCAACAGGTGGCTGGTTTTTACCAGCGACTCCACGCTTTGGTTGATGTTGCCCACAAACACCATCGAGGCTGAGGCCTCCATCTGCTCACGCCCACGGGCAAAGGAGCCAGAGGCCATGTAATCCTTCATGATCTGCACCCCATCCTTATCCTTGAACGAGATACCGGCCACTTCATCGAAGGCCACCAAATCCCACATGCCCACCAGGCCAATACGCCGCGAGCTCATATTGTAGAACAGGTTAGCCACCGTGGTTTGCCCACCAGAGACCAAAATGCTGTTGGGTGAGCACTCTTTGTAGATATGGCTTTTGCCGGTGCCCCGTGGCCCTAGCTCGCAGACGTTGTAGTTGTTCTCGACAAACGGAATCATCCTGGCCAGTAAGTGCCATTGAACGCTTTCGTCTAGCTCGGCAGGTTCCATACCAATCGAGCGAATCAGCACTTCACGCCATTGAGCATTGGTAAAGCCACGCCGCCCTTCAAACAGCTCGTCCATATTCATGTGGGGCATCTGAATTGGCTTGAGCAGGCTGACGCCAAACGGTGACGATGACTGACCCTCTTCATGAAAATAGCTGAGCGTGGCAATCACCCAAATACCGCCTACCAGCAGTTTCTCGTGCTCTTTGACAATGCCTGCGGAGATCTCGGCATCTTTGATGCCTAGGTTACTGAACGCCGCTTCATAGCGGTCTTTTTTCTCGTTCAGGCGCACCGTGACCCGATCAATCACCTTGAAACTGCCGCGCTCGCGCACGATGGATTTCACTTTCTCCGCTTCATCCGGGCGAACGTAGTTATCCGTCAGAATCGCTTTAACGTTTTCCAGCCCCTTAGCAATCACCTCCGCATCGTCTGAGGCGCAGTACATACCCAACAGGTACTCCAGCACGTACACGGGCACGTTTGCGCCCTCTTTCACGCGCTGTGTGAGATCCTTACGCACCACGCGGCCCGCAAATTGCGTGTTGAGCAGCGTATCCAGATCGGCATCCTGGAGGGCGTCAGTCACTTGCGTGGCGGAAGTTGAGTCAAAATCCATGTGGGCGGTCACTCCTGAACGACAATAAAAGCACAATGCACAAACATAAAAGCGTTCCCGCTGATGACTGGCCTAGAAAAAATCATCCGTAAACGCGAGATCAATCACCACCCGGTAGCGCTCCCGTTCGGTGCCCAAGTCTTTATCCCGCAGCACCAGGAAGTAGTCATTTTTGCGGTCGAATGACGTGCCCGATAGCGAGAGGCGCACCGACTTCATGCGCTCGTTCATATTGTCGCTTGCGCTATCGAAGGTCACGACCTCTTCACTGGAAACCACCTCGCTGCCCGCGTAAATCGCCACCGACAGCGTGACCGGGCGGAGGCGCTCGCTGACTGCTTCGGTTTGCAGCAGCTCAAAACGCTGAATGTTATTGACCATCTTCAGCGATGCCTTGGGTGAAATGACTTCCACCTTGCGACTGGTGCGCTTTTCCACCTTCTCACCCCGCAGCTGCTGCACGGTGAGCACCGGCACCACAATTTCCTGGGGCATAATGCCCCCATGTACAAAACGCGCCCCGCCCACAAAATGAAAACGGTGCGCGCCTTTGGGTATCCAGAACTGGGTGTCACAGGTGGTGCCTGCGGTATCGCGGGTATGGCCGTGCCACACACTGAGGTTATCGGGCAGCGATTCACCCAGCACATAGCGCTTTTTGCTTTTGAAGGCCGACGCTGGCTTTTCTGACAGCGCCGTGCGGTCGGTAGCATTCAAGGCGCTTCGCTGAAACAGGAAACCGTGGTCAGCGGTGACCAACACCGTGCTGGTATTCAGGTGCATGAGGATTTTACGGGTCAGCTGATCCAGCTCATCAATGGCATCCTCCACCGCCGCGAACGTCTCGCTTTCGGTGTTGGCGGCATCTCCACGGGCATCTACCACGTTGTGGTACACGTACATCAGCTGCACGCCTTTGATCTTTTCGCGCCCCTCTTCACGGCTCCAGCCTTTTACGTCCTCGGCGGTGACGGCTAACGCCTCCCCGCCGAGGGCGGCTTTGAGTAACTTGCTGCGGTTCGCCGTACCCTGAGTGGATTGGCCGTTCACCAACACCGTATCGCTGCCCGGCTGATAGCTGAGCTCTCGGTGCGGCAACAGCGAGGCCATCCCCAGGGTGGTGTAGCTGGGCACCACACCCAACTGGCTTTTTAACGTCGCTTCGCTGTAGCGCTTGGCATTAATGCGCTCGCGCAGCTCTTCCGCCGCTTCATAGCGGAAGGCATCGCTAATCACCACTACCACACGCTTTTGACGGCTAGCGCCTAGCTGGGGCTGCACCCAGTCCCGGTAGAAGTGTTGCTGGCTGGAAATGTTAGGTAGCTTCCAGTGGGTGAGCCGCTGTTCGGCTTCTACGCGCTCGCTCCAGTTACGGGTGAGCTGGCCCAGGAACCACTCGTCGTAACAGCGCTCAACGGCGGTATCCAGGTTTTTAAGCAGCTCAACGCCGGTGGTATCAGAGGCCACCGCGTAATGGCGATAGGCGGTATCAAAACGGTAGAGGTCTGTTTGGTAAGCGTGGTAGAGCGCCTCAACACTCTCGTAATGGAAGCCTTTGGCATGCTGATGACGCAGACTAAACAGCGCAATCGCCGCGGTAAGCGCGGCGTACAGCTGCCGGTAGCGCTCGCGGCGGACGTCGTTTTTATGCCGCGATGCCCAATAACCGTCCAGGCGCGCCACAATGATGCTGTCGAACAGCTTCAGGTCGCGGGCATCCGCCGTGGGAATCGCCTGGCAGAGATCGACAATGATCTGCTTCTCCACCACCTCAAACGTCGCCACATGGCTTAGCTGCTCTAGCGGCACATCCTGCAGCTTGTCATCAATGCGCTGGGCATCTGCCACCCACCCGGAGATCACATCGAACGCGGGGTAAAAGCGCGAGCTATCTCGCCAGCGGGTGAGCAGCGCCCGCGAAGATGCACGCGCATTAACAGAGGGAATGGCCACCTGACGCGCCCAGTCAGGAATATCAGAAATGCTCTCGCAGTAGCCAGTAATCAATAACCGCAGCATTAGCTGGCCGAAGTTTAGCGGCGCTTCACCGCTAAGCTCTGCTTGGCCAGCGGGGTAACCCACTTCGGCCTGTAAGGCACGCACTAACGCAGGCACCAAAGCGTACTTTTCGGCCTCGGTCAACGCCGCTGGGTTCGTCTCTAACCCCAGTTCATTGGCCACCGCTTCTTCAGCCAGATGAAACAGCAGCGTGGCGACGTCAATTGACGTTGCCCCCACCACCACGGCCAGCATCGCTAGATCCAGCTCATCTTCACTAAGGGAGGGCGTGACCAAGCGCTTCAACGCTTCGATTCGCTTACGGCTGGCCAAGAACGCCTGCCGCTGCGCCAAGTGCTCGCGCAGCACATGGCGCGTCAAGCCCAGCTCATTAAAAATCATCGAGACACGGTCGGCGTAGAAGCGGCCAGAGTACAGCTTGATATCCAACAGCCAGTCCTCTTCTGGGGCTGGCTCGGCGTAGGGAAAATAGAGCAGCGTGGGCGTTTCCGGCTCTTCCAGCTCCAGGCGTAGCTTCACGCCCAGGGTGGACTCCCCCGCCATATTGATCACCTGAACGCCTTCCAGCGCGAGCTCATCCAACGACTCAGCAAAGTGGCCAGGGGCGTCGTACCAGAAGACAATCCGGTGGCGGTCGGTGAAGAAGGCGTGTTGTAAGCCCTGCTGGAGTTGGTCGAGCTGCATCTAGCCTCCTTGCCACATAAACGTTAACACTTGCTGCCAGTCACGCTGCCATCTCATAGATAGCGACGTGTACTTAGACGCGAAAAGACTTGTGATTCAAAATATTATCACGTTCAGATCAGTAAAAGCGGCAGCGCTGCCTAGCCATGCACTGCTCTGGCACGGGAAAATATAAATCAGTCATTTTTTAACAGGTTCAGCATATTGGCAGGCGCGATAAAAACGTCCTTTTTACCGACTTTATATTTTTTCAGCAGATGATACTTATCTGATAGCGCTAACAAGTCGGTTCGTGCGGTCTGATAAGCAATCCCATGGGAATTCTGATGGGATTTAATGGTGTACTCCATCCCAGGGTTATCCAACGCATTTTTTAACAGCCCCAGTTGCCGATGGTTGAGCAAACCATTGAGCTTTGATTTCTTGAGGATTTTTTCAGCCTCTCTGTACTCTCCTGCTTTGTCAGTGAGGTAGCGATGCAGATCAGCAATCGATTTTTTGATCACTTCAAGCTGATGAATAATGAAATAAGTAACATCATTACCATCCGTTTCTGTATGCAGATAGGCCGCCATGTATTGTGCGGGTGCCTGCTTCAGCACCCGAGAGATAGAGATATACTCCATCAGCCAATACCCCTCCTTGGCCATCACCCAATAGAAAAGAGCCCGTGCCGTTCTGCCATTGCCATCCACAAAGGGGTGGTCATACCCAATCATGAAGTGGACAACGATGGCCTTGATAACAGGCGGTATAAAGCTAGCCTCGTTCTCATTTTCCGCATTGACGAAGTCGCATAGCTGCTGAATACGGTCATCAAGCTCTTGATAGGATGGCGGCGTATGTAGCAGCTTGTCATCGAGTGAGTACACCCTTATGTCTTCATCTGGACCTCGAAAAACACCGGCTTTATCAGCATCTTCTGTAGGTAACGTATCTTCTGTCACGATCTTATGTAATTCGCATATCATTGACTTCGTGAGTGTTTCTTCCTTGTACTCACGAATGAAACGCATGGCGTTATAGTTGTTAAGAATCATTTTTTCAGAATGATCTTTGGGTTTTCTTCCCGAACGTAGCATATCCTTGGCCACCTGGCGGGTGGTTGAAGCCCCTTCCAGTTGGCTCGAATTGATGGCTTCTTCAATCAGCGAGTTGATCAGGTAAGTTTGCTTTGTGTGAGGGTCTGAGATTTTACTGTCTGCCTTGATTGCCCCCGTCGCGTTCTCACTGATCCAGAGAATGTCACGCATCACGGTATCCGGTATGCAAAACCGAAAGGGAGCCCCCTGCTTATCCTTAAAAGATAGGTCTCTGGAAATTTTCTCTCGCGCGTTGCGCATGGCCAGCCAGTAAAGCTCGGCATCGTAACCTTTAGGCATGGCCAGATGCCTAAGCTTGTCCCAGTGTAGGTAACGGCCTTTACTGTCCGTCGGCCCAACCGCCTGACCAAAGAGCAACGCCATTTTAGCGACATCGCCACTTTTGAGCAGCTCAAGTAGCTTTTCCTGGGACGGTGGAGAGACAGGCACCTTCATCACATTGCTCCAACTACTAATTTATTAAATATTAGTATATGAGCCACAATAGGAGCTTGCTACTTATTATTTTTCTCTTCACGGCTGCCGTTCAATTTCTAGCGCTGATTCATCCCCGCAGTGAATGAAAAAATACCCTTTGGTGATACGCGATGATGAAAACGTAAACCAACCACGGCCAGATTTCTCATCGCCCTCATCATTACCCGACCAGGTGAAATCGATACGCTTGCCCTCTTCTGAAAGACGGTAGTCGAGCTGACCTTCAACAGCACCGAAGATAAAGTAGCCAAGGCCATTGTCATCGAACCGAAAGTGCCCAGGCTCAATCAAATCGACAAAGTCCTGATCCCAGGTTTCCATCCAGGTGATGCGCCAACGGCCGATGGGAGTCGTCATCAAAGCTCCTTACATTGCACTTTATGGATTGATTTCATCTGCGAAGATATCATGCTCAATAGCATCCTCAATCGCGGAATCCAGGCGTATAAGCAACGCCTCAAACGACTCGCCAGGCCGCCTAGCTAACATCGCAAGGCAATTAGCTTCATCGCTTGCAGAAGCACCGCAGCGCACCGGCCCAATTCTACCGATGGTGATTTCACCCTCGTTATCAATCAGCTCTTCGATATTTTTAAGCTCCATAAATCACTTCCCCACCACTTGCTTCACCTCAGCCAACAAATCCCCAAACTTCCCGTAGTTCAACTTCACCCCATCATCCAGATCCAGCGAGATACGTTGGTCGGCATAGTGACGCAGCTTCTCGTCGAAGGTGTTGAGTTCGGCTTGCTGCTTGTAGAGTTTGCTTAGCTCTTTCTCGATGGCTTTCGCTTCGGCGGCGGAGGTGCTGGCTTCTTTGTCTTGCTCTAGCTTTTCCACGTAGCTGGCGAGCTTGGTGGTGAGCGGGATCACGTAGTCGGTGCGCATCTCGGCCAGGGTGCTTTCGTTGTATCGGTGCAGGTAGACCAAACACTCGAAAGCTTTCTGTTTGCCGGAAGAAAACAGCCAGTAGATGGGGCGTTTTTTGTAGGTGCGCAGGTGGTCTTTGAAGAACTGGGTGCTGAGGTAGCGGCGGATGGTTTCCAGCGCCGCTTCGCCTTTCTTGGGCTTGATGGCATGCAGGCAGAGGCTTTCAGCGACGAAATCGAGATTTTCTTGCAAATGTACCTCGCCCCAGACGGTGCGCAAGAAATCGCGGAAACGGTTGGTGGCGTCGTCGGGGAACCATTCCTGATCGGTGAGCGGGATAATGGCGTTATTATCCGGGGCGAAGCTAGGCTCGGGGATCTGGGCAAGGTAGTCGCGGACGGTTTCGCCCTGGCTGGCGAGAATCAGGCCGGGCTTGTCGAGCGAGTAGCGGCCCATCATGCAACCGATAGAATAGCTGACCAGTTCCTTGAGGGTGTCGCACTGGAGGAGGGTTTCCAGCTCTTCTTCGGAGCGGTTGCCACCGTAGCGGTAATGGGGATTGCAGGTTAAGCCAACTTCCTCAAGAGGGACATCCGGAACTAGCTCACCACTTAAGTTGTAGGCATCGATCAACAACTGGTTGCTCCTTTCCTCGACAGACTTAAGTTCGCTAGCCTTTTCTTGCCATCTTCTTTTCTGAGCGTTCAAGCAATCCTTTATTTTTTTATTGTTTCGGCTAACTTCTAGCAACAAACACTTAAAGTCCCAAGCAATTTCACTTTCGTTCCAATCATCAAATGCAAGGTCAACCGCTCGATTTCTCAGTTTGACGATTTCTTCAGGCATTGATTCCAAAACAGGAAGGTTCAAAACATGACCAAGTTTAAAATCGAGTGTGGGTGCAAGCATTTTTAACAGTTGATTAGCTACCTCACTATTTAAGAATGCTTCATGCTTAGCTTGAATAGTACCGCTCAAAGAAAACCCCATTGGTCCTTTGGTGTCAAACATTAAGCCTCTTGGAACGTAACGAACAGCAAATCGTCCGCTTGATATCCCGGACCAGCTGAAACCACTATGAAACGCATATTTTCCATTGTAATTATGTGACCTGACCCTGCCTGTGCTTGAATCTTTAAAATTCTTTAACTCTTCTCCATCGTTAAACCAATTCACAACATACTCTAAATTCCCATACCATCGCCTAAAGTCTCCCCCTTTGACACATGGGAAGTAGCGTTTCTGGCTTTCCTGTGCTTCATTCTCGCTATCAATAGAGAATCCAATGCTAGTCAGATTCCTGAATCCGTGAAGCCGGCGCCGACACTTTCCCTATCACCGCCAGCGAGCACTTTTTGATCATTCGCCCCGTGCAAGTTGGCTTTCGCAAGCCCGTTATTGCCAAAACCCACCGTGCTGATCGGTGCTGACGGCCCGTTTTGTCATGCCTTTCCACCCGCCAGGCACGACATATCTGGCGATCGCGTGTCGCTTGGAACTGCTTG
>Ga0208813_1001587_pt1 | contig 11647 bp, 7 predicted proteins | sample MalvireepMed_904_FD_184250 | JGI IMG/M metagenome (GOLD analysis project Ga0208813, IMG submission 184250) | Marine viral communities from the Global Malaspina Expedition - Malaspina viral metaG DeepMed_904 (SPAdes) (version 2) | ecosystem: Environmental > Aquatic > Marine > Oceanic | place... | reverse complement strand
TGCATCGCCTGTTATCGAAGTATCTATCAATAAATGCCTGAGCACACTAACAGATGGTTTCGGCGACAGCTTTGCACACGCAACAGATAAACCATTTGCGGTTAAAAACAGTTTATTTCATGTAAACCTAGATATCTTAGCCGGCATTACTCGAGCTATAAAACGTAAGTACCCAATAACCATTAACTATCTATCCAAATCATCTCCCCAGGGCTCTGAAAGACAAATTGTACCCCACTCAATAGCTGATAGTGGACTGCGTTGGCACGTAAGGGGGTTCGACCGCAAGCGCAATGAGTTTCGTGACTTCGTAATTAACCGAATTAGTGCATTGGAGCCTTGCAAGACTGATGGAATTTTACCTCATGAAGAGCAAGCAGCTGACAAAGCATGGAGCACTATAATCGAGCTTGAGCTTCAGCCTCACCCCAGGTTAGCTAATATAGCTCCAATGATTGAGTTCGAGTACCAAATGATGTCTGGGGTTCTGAAGAAACAAGTAAAAGAGGCTTTAGCCGGATATTTACTGGATAGCTGGAATATTGATGCTTCACCAGATGCATCACTCTCTGGAGAGCATATAATGCTGCACCTAAAGAACAGCCAGCAACTACAGTTTTCAAGCAAGCGTTTGGCACCCGGCATATACGACGATAGTGTTTAGCTGACATTCCCTCAATGGTTCAGTTAAAGCATACCTTCTAAAGTGAATAACAAACTATTACAACTGTAGATTCAGCATCTAGCCAACTGACGTATCTCAGGGTTCAGCAAAATAATTTGCTGAACTGTGGCTGGACGGTCACTCTCTTGTTCAAACAAGTTGAATTGGTCAAGCAAATATAGCAACAAGGCCTGCTTGATATGAACCTTTGCCTCACCATCGACCATTGCATAGTCCGCTTCAATGACGGTGCGCTGAGCGTTCGTAAGTTCAGGATGAGGGCCTATACGGACAATAATCAATGTATTCCATGCGTCATCTTGTTCTTTACCAGGGCCCGCGTCATCAAAAGCGTATGTCTCAATTATTCTTCCCAAAACAAAGTCACGGAACTCTTCGCTATGGTGGCAAAAGGCTCGAACATGGTATCGAGTACCTGTAAAGGCGATACTATGAGGGGAAATTCTACGAACCATACCCTCTGGAGTTGTTAGTGATCGGTAGCTTATTTTGATTGACCGCCTTTGATGTATGGCCATGGTAAGCGGTTGCAGTACCGCCATACTCACGCTTCGAGACGGAAAAGGAACTTTGGTGATAGAGTGCCCTATTTCTCCAGCCCAGTTGATGTACTCCTCTACACTGGGTTGAATAAACTCAGGCTGAAACTTCTCCGTAGGTACGTAGCGTTTGATGGAGCCGTTAAAGCGTACCGCTTGTCCTACTTTCTCTAAATAGAGCTTTAGGTCGGCAGATGCCTGCTGCGGAGATATCCCAAATCGAACGATAAGATCTGTCCGACCCACACTCCCCGCCCAGTAAAGCTGCCTATCAATCTCCTCCAGGCGGCGCTGGACTTCCCATTTTTTTAATGCTGTTGTAGTCATATTTACTCGATAAAACCTAATTAGTATGCGCTGTTGCGACTGCCTATAGACTCTATTGTGAACAAATCTATTGCATCAATCAACTAGATAATGCAGAATCTAGTTACTAGACACTAATCAAGAACTGGTCAAGACCTATGGAATGGCCCTTATTACTGGCGTCAACCGCAAGACTAATCGACCTACACGATTCCGATCGTACAGTGGGGGGGAGTATTTATTCGCCAGACGAGCGCAGGCGAGGAGCAGGAACCGGACTTTGGTTGGATGTTGGCACTAGGCTATTGCAATATTTGTATGAACGCGACTTGGAAAGCAATGAGGCATGGGTACCACTAGAGGGAATTATCAGCGAACTGACTCAATTACATGACGTTACTCGCGAAGACATTATTTTTGTAGCTAATTACCTAGCAACTCCCACTCGACTTATTACGCTCAAGGATGGTGAAAATGATGCACTACAACGTCAAACATATAAGCGGGAAACGGCTCTTATTGAGTGGCCTAGGAACACAAATAGGCGAGACAGGTGCCGGCTCAGCTCGTCAGGTACAAAGGCGGTTCTTCTATCTCAAGCCGCACAAAACTGGCTTTACGCCGCAGATGATGCGAGCAAGGTAGAAAGAGCTATAGACTATGGTGCGTATGCTGACGTCCCACAGTTAGCCGAGGGACTTATCTCCCAGATCCGTCGTTTTTCGAAAGAGATCACCCTCCTATTGGAACGTCAACATATGGAGGATTTGTTGAGAGACTTCGCTAAACACCGAGACGACTACATGAGGGTAATTACAGAAGTTCAGAGCTCCGTCGAAGCAGCTAGCGAACAATTCAATACTAAACAAGCGAAGGAGCAATACTCACGTTGGCTGGAAACGGAAGCTGGAAATTCTTTCACTCCTTATACTGTCACTCAGTCGTTTACAGAGATCCTGCAGGCAATTGAACGGCTCAGCCGAAAGTTTCAGAAACTGGTGTCGATGCTAGCGTCATCCAAACGCGAAGTTATTGGGCTTGTGCGTTTTGACTTAGCCGCCGTTGGCCTTGCTTTTTACCCCTGCTCAGAATCTATTACAGAGCTATGTATTACTGGGTTAGGTCCTTGGAGCACAGATATCGCCGCTCCATCTCATTTAGACTTTTCGGGGATACTCAGCCTTCAGGAGGAAGAAAACTCCAGCACCACTCTCGTTTTTGATGACGAAGCTGTTGATGAGCTTCCCTCCCTTATTGAGCGTTTCCTTTCTGCCTACCGTGAAGAGATTCTTTCCCAGCTAAGCGTTGGTCCAGTCTCACTAAGCTCTGCGGTAGAAAAGGGGTGGCTCACTGTTGAGGATTTCGATGCATTACCACAACTTATTGGTGTTTATGCTTCCCCTGAATGGCTAGATGATACAAACAGCGAATTAGCTGTCTCAGTCTCACCAAACGCTTTAAACATTCAGCTCCCAGATGGTAACCGGCTTGAAGGGGATGATCTTATTTTACATTGGCTAAAAAGCCATTCTTAATGGTAATAGAGGGTTAACGACGTGAAAATGGAAGAAATTGGGCGTGTCTATCACTATTTACTGAAGCACCGTTCCATAGAATCCAAACCGCAACTTCGTAAAAGTAGGCCAGATGAAACTCTGGTTGCCTCTATTCTTAGAAGTGCGTCAATCGATCAGTTAGAACGATTCAATGAGTTTCTTGCTCCACAAGGATTCAAGTTGGTGGAGTTCGATGATCTTACTCGAGGTGTTGCCGTGGCAGGTCGAATATGGATTTTGGCGCGAACTGGTGAGGTTTCTGCGCCGAGTTTTCTCTCAACTGCACGAGTCTACTCAGAGATGAACATCCGCGGCAAGGACAGTCGAGAGACATCAGCAGTCTGGTTTTTACATATTTGGCTGATTTACCTGTCCCTTATCTATACCAGAGTTGGCCGTGGTGTTTCTGAGGTATCGAGCTATGTTGATGCGACATTTTCAAGAGAAGTGCTTGAGGAATCAGTGTTGGAGCATATTGCTCACATTCGACAGATGGGATTAAGTGATGGCGCATCATCAATAGTTGTCGCAATTCTTGATTCAGAAAAAGGAAAGGATGTATCCCGTCGAGTAAGCGCCTTTTTAAAGCTGATGACAGCAGCGGGCCTCATTCAAGAATCCGAAAAGAATGAATACCAACAAACCTTGCTGGGAGCATATGAAATTGCTGAGCACTACGATAAGTCGTTACGCATACCCATCGATAACACACTCGATAACATCGTAAATATTGTAGCCCCTAACAATGAAGACAAAGACACAGAGGAGTTGACTGATGGGATTGATTAACCGAGTAGCCATTAGCAACATGTTGAATTTTTACGGCGATGGCAAGCGCAAAAAGTGGTCCCCGCGTTTTCGCTACGAATGTTTGGACTTTCGGGGGCAGTCTACAGCGGTAAACCTCACCAATGGCGGCGGTAAAACTACTCTGGCGGAGGCAATACTGGCCGTACTGTCTCGTGATCATACTCTGGTAAGTCATACAAAAAAGAAATTTAGCCCGAAATCTGTGGGAACTTGGTCGCACATACAGGTCGAGCTGATAAGGCCATTGGCCAATACAGGACAATCCGACTTCATTACCGCGGAAGGCAATGAAGTGAATGGTGAGCATTGGGTCTTCGGTATGTACGGCTATCTAGGCGATCAAGGAGTGAATTATTACTATTACAAGGGCAGGCTAGAAGAACTCCCTATTGGCACAGATGATGGAAAACAAAGAACATTACTTAGGAACGATGAGTTTGTGCAAAACCGAAAGGCTCTTCCCGGGCTGGTAATGAGCCCACATGAAGATGAATGGGAAGAGGCCCTGACACTGAAGGTCAACCTTCCCCAATCTACTATCCGCCAAATGACGGACTTCCAGAAGCGCGGAGGGCAGGACAAAAGTGCTTTGCTGTATGACATAAAGACTCGACCTGGTCAGAGCTACGCTGAGGTCTTCTTTTACAAAGTGTTAGCCCCCGCGATAATGGAAGGAATAATGGACCGGGAGGGCGAGGAAGGAGAGGTAAGCCTTGAAGACTCAGTAGAGCGTTCAGTCTTCAGTACCGTAAAGGCCAAACAGGATACTGCTGCCAAACGCGCGGAAACCGATGAGCTAGAGTCTGGAGTAGAACAGCTCACGAAAGTAATGAGTGTCGCCAATGAGGTTGAAGAAAAACAGCGCGAGTACGACCGCCACTTGGCAAAAATACAACGTGATGTTCACGTATTAAGAGAGTTGGTCGGTAAAGAGCGATTGCCTGGAGTGCCGAAGTCATCTATACCTAGTGGCCTAGTAGGTGATGTAGCCAAACAACTCGTCGTTGAGCCTGGAAGCTCAGAAGTTCGGATACTGGATCGGGGGATTGCTGCTTTAACCGGCGAAGCTCCAAAAGTAGTCAATCAAAGAGCTGATAGAAACAGCATTCCAAGTCGTGAAGTCTCGCAAGTCATTGATATTCCTTGTGACCTCAAGTTACACGATAGTCTGCACGGAGGCAGACGGACGGGGAAATCATATTCATTCGAAGCGGCAAAAGCCTTGTTAAACTCCACATCCTCAGTCGGACATGATCTAACCAATGAAACAGCGATTAATCATCTGGAGGATGCAATTTTTTGGTTTGACAATAGTGCCGACACCAATCCCTACCGGCAGCTATACGTGGAGCAAGAAGCTGATCTCAAGCAATTAACGCAAGATGAGCGAGATCTCGATAATGAACTTGAACGCATAAGGCTAGAACAGCTCCGTCTTCAGCAACAGCAAACCCGAATGGAAACAAACGAAGGCCTTTATGCGGCCTTAGTCGATTCGGGCCTGTTTAGCGCGGAAGAGCTTAAATCACCAAGTAAAACGGCGGCTATTGTAAGGGACAAGCTAAGTAACGCACGCAAAGCGATGAGTGATTTCTCTGTCCTTGAAGCTCAACTAAACGAACACTATGATGCATGGAAGGAATATGTAGCTGAATACGGTAAGGATTGCGTACCCGTAGAAACACTCGAGCAGAAAAAGGCAGAAAAGGACCGTCTTTCTAAGTCAATGCGCGATATTTCTTCCAGAATCAAAGAATGCACTACGGCTCTTTCAAAGACGTTGGATATGCTGCAAGAGGCACAAGGGGAGCATGACAAAGTAAGCCAGGCACTGGAACGTCTCTCTGAACATCGAACCGCCTATGGGCATTTCGTTGAACGATTCGGTAATGTCTCTCCTAAAGGAATGGAAGAAAAGCTTAGAACAGATCTCAATACTAACCAGGCTCGACTATCGACGTTGAAACAACAGCAGGAATCTTATCAGGAAGGGGTGAGTTCCCTCCATCGATTTAGAGAAATCCTCTCTGAAATAGTTTCTCCAGAACAATGGCTGAAAAACATAAACACTCGTCGAGCTGAGATTGCTGTCGAACTGAATGATTCAAACACATTACTAAATGATCTTTCTAAGCAACGTAAAACCCTCGAAAATGAGCGAATTGCAGCCAATGCCTCGACGTGCAGCGCGTTAGACTGCTTAAGCGAGAAAAACATTTCATACCAAGTTCTGCATCATGTTATTGATAAACTGGGCCTAGCGTACGAGCGTAAACGTGAAGTGCTAGGCGTTTTCTCTGCAGTGCTATTTGCACCAGTACTCTCTACTGAAGCCGAGGCGCAACAAGCAGCGGAGGCGTTAGCAAAGTTCGGTGCTCAGGTGCCAGTTTTCCTTTATCGCAGTCTTATTGAATATTGTCAGAGTGCACCAATTGAACATATCGACAATGACGAGCTGTTAGTCGGTACCACTGCTGGTGTAATCACGCGTTCAGTCTCCTGTTTGCTGGATCCCCAGTTGGTTGAACGCGAGAAGGAGTATCTCGACACACGGATAGATAAAGTGAAAAACACTATCAACACGCTTCAGAACGAGTCAACATCGATAGGTGATGATAGTGAGCCGGTGGTCTTAGCTAGACGGGCTTTGAAAACCATACAAGACAATGAAATCGAAAAACTCGAGTCGGTAAATAAAGAACTCGAAAAGTGCCAATCCAAGATAGAAGAACTTCGCCACCATACTAGTTCGCAAGTTATCGACATAATTCGATCAGCTGATAGCTATGTAAAACTTGGCGGTGAAAACAAAGATACAACTCTACAAAAGCGTGGGGTTGATCTGAGCACTGACATTCAGTCTTACGAGCTACAAGTTTCCGAACGACGAAACCAACAGTCCGAACTGGAAGAGCAGAAGTCTATCTTGAGCGAAAAGGTAGAAAGGATTTTGCCGAACGATTTGGCAATCATGCTTAATAGGGCTGGGTCATTTTATGAGAAGAATGGCCCTGAGTTCATGGATAACTGCGATACACGCCGCCGCGGCCTTCTCCATGAGGTCACCACAGCCGAGAATCGCAATGCCTACAACAAACATTTTGATGGAGCACAAGATTATTTAGACAGCATTAGTGCAGACCAATTGGATAATCTTTCACAGCAGCTTGGTGATGTTTCCCGCCAAATCGAAGAAACGAGAAGAAAACGTGACGCAGCGCGTGATGAAAGGGACGAGTTATCTAAGGCTGTTCCCCAGCTACGTAACGCGATGGAGAGTATTGATAGGTTAGCGCTATTAGCGCTCAAGAGATACCGAAAGGTGGCCAAACTAAGCGCGGATGCCACGAAAAGCAACGATCTTGATTTAGACGATGATCCATTAATTGAACAATGTGAAGCACTTCTCAATGCAGACGTTAAAGACAAGCCCGAAGCGGTAAAAATAATTGCAGACGCCCTGTTGGAGGAATTGGATGAAATTGATATCGATCGCAAAGCAACCAATTTAGGAAGAGTGAAAGATGATTTGCTAAGAAAAGGCAATGAGTTTGTAGACTTAGCCAAAGGAGCTATCAATTCACCCTCAGGCTTAAAGCCAGTCGAAATTCAAACCCTGAATGAAGTTAATAGTGTCGCGGATATACCCAAAGTAAGAACCCTCTACGAGGGCATCTTGGAGCAGCTCTCAAGATCCAAGGAATTGTTACACCAATACGAATCTTCCGAAAGAGAGTCACGGCAGTTAGTAAGTAGCCGTCTCGCGCACCTTATTGAATATGCAGCATTGGATCTTGGAATCTTACGCTCTGTTGTCGGATCTAACCGTGGTAAACACATCTCATATTTCAACGTGGAAGCCGAGGTGCTGGACAGAACCGGAATACAGCGGCTGATGGATGGTATTGTCGAGGAAATAGATATCCTTGAAAGACAGCGACGTGAACTTGAAAAACAAAGAACGCGCTCAGAAGACACTGAAGACTACCACGAGTCACTGCGTTCTCTAATTCGAAAGAAGCTTTACCAAACTATCTTTTCTAAACCAACCATCACCTACGTAAACACCTCGATAAGGGGCGCTGGCGACGAACATGAGTTTAATGAAAATCTCAGTGAAGGTCAGAAAGCAGCGTTATCGCTTATGTGGGCAATTCGCTTAGCTGAGTTCGCTATTGAACGCGAAGCAAAGCGCCTTTCGTCACGCCGTTCACAACAAAAAGCTAGAGACATGTCCGTGAACATAATGCTCATTGACGGCCTATTTTCAAACCTGTCCAATCGCGAACTGATTGATAGTTCTATGGCTGGCATCGAAAGTACACGAGGAAGCTTTCAACTTATAGGTCTAATCCATAACCCTCACTATCAGAATGATTTTAATAAATTCCCAGTTTTCATAATCGGGAAGAACGAAGGTAATGGCAAGACAGGGGACAGTGGCAAAGGCTGGGTCAGTTTTCGTGAATGCACGTCCGATGAGACAGCTCTGCGCACTGCTCAAATCCGTCGTATTCCACCACCACAGGTTGTCAGCTAATGAAAGCTGTTAATATATTGAGAAACACTCTCTCGATTAATCAGAAGACATCAGTTCAAGGTGCTCGCCTGGTTGAACGCCTGTGTAGAAAAACAGGGCTTCACCGGAATGAGGTTATTAAAGGTCTCCAGAAATTACGTGATTCCGGCGAAGTAAGTTGCAAAGATTGGCATCGTGGTGAGCCCATAGGCCGTGTTCTGCTTTCAATTCAACAAGTGCGATCGCCATGTGAAGAGAGCTGGCTTGTCGTCATGTGTGACTTGGATGTCGATCCTGCAGATCAAGAAATATTGATTGCGCTTAGTGACAAAATGCAAGGATGGGCAGTAGAAGATATGAAGCGCCTTTTGAGTGGCCTTATGGCCTTGCGAAAGGATCTTTCTCTACTAAAAGGGCAATCTCGATATTTGGTAAGCGCAAAATATCTTCTTGGCAGCTCAAAGCTGCTCGATGCGCTCCCATCCCCCATACTTCGCAAGTTCGGTATTAACCTTGATCTGCTTATTGGCCCACCCTCTTATATCATCACTGCAGGTCCCAGCTCACCAGCCTGCGTTGTGTTGGTGGAAAATCCGCAGTCTATGGAGGCAGCACTACAGACCTGCATGGGAAACAAAGTCGCTTGGGTCACAACATTTGGCTATGGGCTCTCTCGTTCCGGCAATGAGTACGGTAGACAGCTGGCAAGCCTTGTGGAGGAAAAGAGTCGGCTAACAGCTCTTGTGCGCCAGGGAACGCCACCGCCGATTGAGTGTTTACTTCAACATCCCCAGATCTATTTTTGGGGCGATTTTGACCGCGAGGGGTTTCAGATCTATTGGCGGCTAAGAGCTACTATTTCTCAGCTCCGGCTTAGCGGGCTCTACCATCCCATGCATGCCATGCTAGAGAATACAAGCAACCACCACGCCTACAGCCATTTGGTTGCCAAACCAAACCAAAATACTTGGAAATGCTCAGACATAGAACTGCAAAAAATGCTAGATTTATGCGAAAACCGAGCCATTGATCAAGAGTCAGTTAGTCTTTCAGATATCGAGAAGTACGCTTCTCTACCGTACACTCATTGTTAAAGGCAACCGTTTTAAATGTGTCCGTAAAATCTGGGTAGAACCCTTGGTAGTTCTTTAAAGCTAAATTAATACTGGATATTGCTTGACCGAATAGTATCAAGCTTTGAAAGTAGATCTAGTCGAATTTGTTCTACCGTTTTCATTTTTGTGACAATCTCTTTCTGTTTCTCTAAGTCAATTTCGCCACTAACATCTGTCGGGAGCGGTAACGTGACTTTGTCATCCATTATAGTCAGGGTGAGTCGCTTGTTTTGCTCGCCCACTGCGAACCCCTTCATGAATGATTTTAGGTAGAAATACACATATTCGATTGAGACTTTCCTGTTGAACTCAGCTTTTAATTTTAACGCTCCGCAGTGAGTGCTCATACTGAACTTCCCGTTTCGCATAAATGGTGTTCCTGCATTAATCCCATCTGTAGTCCATGTAATATATTCGCCCTCATAATCATAGCTATCAATACTGCCGATAAGTCCTTCATTAACAGTTTGTGACGAGTAAACAGGGTACTGGCCAGGATGCTCTCTGATATATTTCTTTGTGTACGTTGGACTGCCTTTGAAGCAGTCAAATACTGAAAATATAGGAATATTCTCACAGTTTTGTAGTTCGTCGAGCATATCAACCTTCAAGTTTTGAATCTGATTAATATAACCTTTTATTTCATCTTTCAGGTAGCCACTAACTTGTAGATCGTCAAATAACTCGAGCTGTCGCTCAAACAGGATGTGATCTTTCGCATCAACCGGCAGGGGAATTTCAATGTTCCGAATGGTGGAAAGGTAAACCTTGGTGAACTCATCTCTTCCGTCTAGTGTCTTTCGTCCTTGAGCGATATCCCTCAATAATGGTTCCAGTACTAGCCCGATATAAGGTAGGTAAAGGTCACCAACTGCTGGTATCAGTAACCCTCGGTCGTAGTTAACAGAAAACTTTCCTGAATGCATTGTCAGAAAACCAGCAAACCCATTTCTTGCCCAAGAAATAGCGTCGCAGTCATGATCGTATGTATCAACATAGCCTAAAGGAGCATTATTAGAGGCCGAATAGACAGGATAACTTCCCTTATGGGCATCTATATACTTTCGAGTAAACTTAGGATCTCCTAATGAAGTATCAAATAGATCCGCCACTAAGAATTGCTTAAACTTGGTCTTGACGTTTTTTTTTTGGGCAAGCAACGCTAATTGCTCCTGATACTCCGTCAATGATGTAGATACTTCACCTATCATTGACGAAAAGTCCTCCAACGAGGTACCTTTAGCCTGGGCTTGGAGAAATGGCGCTTCCTCATGGTCTGAGTCAAAAAGAGACAGGTTCGCCAACGACCCTATTAACCTTTTCGCGGTAAGCGCGAGTTTAAACCGCAGTAAGGGAGCCCAGGGACCCGATAGCTGGTTGCCCCCTAATGAAAAATTCCACTGCCAGTACGTGACAAGATTTTATCGTGTACTATTGAAGTACGAATTTCCTGAAGCTGTCCGTAGTCGCGCTAAGGTGATTGTGAATTCAAAATGCTAGCTTGGTACCACAATTGGTCTTAGCTCAGGGCTACTTAATATCCATGAAAGCCAGCATTCGATTGATGGTCTATATTGGATTTGAACACTGTTATTAAGGAAGCTGCTATGAAAAAAACGGCAAATCAATCGGTAGAGGCTATTACTGATATTCTTTGTGATGCCTGCGGTACTAGCGTTGTTCCCACTTTTCAAAAAGAACACCGCGATAACCTTAACGACTTTAACGAGTATGGAATACTGCGTGCGCCGTATGGTTATGGCTCAAATCAGGACGGTGATTCATTCCATTTTGACTTGTGTGAAAGGTGCTTCAAAGAATTAGTAAATAAGGTAAAGGGCATGCAGGCATCTAACGCTCGAGGCGCTTAAGACACTTTTAATAAATCCACCCACCAGTGCAAGGAAGACCCTCGGGAGGGTCTGCGGCTCTCGGTACACTTCCAACAGGTTACAGAGCCGATGTTCCAGAATAGTTTTCGTTACTGAGGTATTGAGCGACAATTACGGTGGCCGGTCTAGCGGCAATTATCTTGGCCGGTTGATCTGATAAGGTTCGGCACAGCAGAACGGAGGGAGTTCACTGTGCCGGGAACACGAATCACGGATCAACAGGTC
>Ga0208813_1001581_pt1 | contig 11682 bp, 13 predicted proteins | sample MalvireepMed_904_FD_184250 | JGI IMG/M metagenome (GOLD analysis project Ga0208813, IMG submission 184250) | Marine viral communities from the Global Malaspina Expedition - Malaspina viral metaG DeepMed_904 (SPAdes) (version 2) | ecosystem: Environmental > Aquatic > Marine > Oceanic | place... | reverse complement strand
TTTAATGAGAAATAATACAATACTACAAAGAGCATTCTACATGGGTAAAATAATGTTCTGGAAAGGCTTTAGACTGGGCATTCCAGTTGGGTTTATACTGGGACTGATTACAGGATATTTTATAGGGGGATGAATGATACTTCACGGCGACTGTTTAGAGCAAATGCGAGCAATGGAAGATAATTCTGTTGATAGCGTAGTCAGCGATCCGCCTTACGGAATTTCATTTATGGGTAAGAAATGGGATTATGATGTGCCAAAAGTTGAGGTCTGGGAAGAAGCATTAAGAGTATTAAAAGCAGGTGGTCATATCTTGGTAGCTTGCGGAACACGAACTCAACACAGAATGTGCGTAAACATTGAAGATGCAGGATTTGAGATAAGAGATATTGTGGCGTGGGTGTATGGGTCGGGATTTCCAAAATCTCATAACATAGGAAAGGGAATTGATAAGAAAATAAGGGGAGATTTGGTTAGAGAAAAGATAATTTATTTTAGAGGAAAAAGAAGATTAACAATAAAACAATTAGCAGAAAAAATAGACATACCAGATGCTAATAAAAGTTTATGGGATTGGGAAAAAGATGGACATAATCCTTCTGAAAAAAGTTGGAGAAAAATAAAAGAAGTATTAGAAGTTTCAAATAAAGAAGAAAAAGAATTTGAAAGAGAAATTATTGGAAAAGGAAGTGCAGGATTTTTAGAAAAGAACAATGTTTTTGAATTAGATAATAAAGAATATGGAAACTTTAATTTAACCAAAGGCACTTCCAAATACGAAGGTTGGGGAACAGCATTAAAACCTGCGATGGAATTATGGACACTTGCACGGAAACCTTTAAGCGAAAAGACTATTGCCGAGAATGTATTGAAATGGGGAACAGGTGGAATAAATATAGATGAGTGTAGGGTTGGAACAGAAGATAAGTTGTCGCAAGGTGCTTCCAATCTTGGCTATCATGGCGTCGATAAGCCTGTGAAGTCAGAACAAAACCCTCAGGGCAGATTCCCAGCCAACCTAATCCACGATGGAAGCGATGAAGTGGTGGGGTTGTTTCCTGAAACTGTTTCTGGTGGAGGTAATAAACATCCTAATAATTCAAATATATACGATGGAAATTCTTTAAATAAAAGTAAAACAAAAGGAAATGATGAAATTTATATAAAAAATTCAGGTTCAGCATCCCGATTTTTCTATTGTGCCAAAGCAAGTAAGAGTGAACGAAATGCAGGATTGGAAGGGTTACCAACAAAGACAGCAATGGAATTAACAGGAAGAAAAGAAGGCAGCAAGGGACTTTCTGGTAGCAAAGAACACGGTAATTCAACAAACCCTTATGCCAATAGTGGAAGTGTAAAACCAAGAGCCAATCACCATCCAACCGTTAAACCAATCAAACTTATGCAATACCTCACAAGACTAATAACACCCAAAGGCGGAACGGTATTAGACCCTTATATGGGTTCAGGCACGACAGGAATAGCCTGCAAAAAAGAAGGATTTGAATTTATCGGCATTGAATTAGATGCAGATTATTTTGAAATAGCAAAAGCAAGAATAGTAAAACAGAATCAGAGTTGGCTTTAATTAAAATCCAGGATCGTGTTTGAATACTGCTCTATCATTAAAAGAAAATGTCCAATGTGTGCTAAATATAAGGATGAATTATACTGCGGACAGCAAACAGGGGAAAACAGAATAAGATTTATGAAGAAATGCCCGGTTAAAAGGATACGCTTGGGGTTGGCTAAAGCGTCTGGCAGGCCGGGCTGAAAATTATGCCAAATAAAAAAGCAAAAGACCGTAAAAGAAAACGCAGGAAATTAAATGAATGGTTAAGCCGCAATGGCAGGACCGCTAAACAGGTGAAGAAGAAAAGGGAGAAATAAAATGAAAGAAGCATTAAAATATGAGTAAAGGAGACAAACCACGACCTTACGATAAGAATTGGGAGATGATGATCAACCACAAACCAGAGGCTAATAATGAATCAACCTTGTCCGATGTGCGGGGAGATGAAAACAAAAGAAGAAGAAGAAAGAGAAAATAGAGAATATGCAGGAAACATAAGCGAGGCATTCATAAAAGGCAGGAGGAGTTTAAAAAAACTGTCCGTTCGAGAGAACGAAATTATAGACTGTATTATTGATCTTGGAATGGATTTCGATCAAGCTGCGGAAAACTTCGGAATCAACATAAAGACGATTTATTGTCATTGGGAAAATGCAATAGAAAAAGTGTCTAAACTCTGATATTGTTTAACTTATAAGAAAATCACCCTAAAAAACCAAGACTATTTCCCTTTATAGGGGGCTGTCTTGTTTTCCTCACACCGCCAAAACTGTAAAAAAGCGACCTTAAGAGCAAGGGCGGCAAAAGAAAAAACAGGCTCAATTTCATTCCGGGATGAATATTTGAACATTAAAGAATACAAACCTGATGAGTTAATAGCTGCGGAATACAACCCCCGGCAACTCACAAAAGACCAGCATAAGGATTTAACAGATTCAATTAAGCGATTTGGATTGGTTGATCCTTTAATTGTTAATACACATAAGGACAGGATGAATATTTTGGTTGGGGGACACCAGCGGCTAAAAATCGCACAGGAATTAAATATAAAAACGATCCCATGCGTTCAAGTAAAGCTAACCCCGGACAAAGAACGTGAATTGAACATCCGACTCAATCGAAATACAGGTGAATGGGACTATGACTCTTTAGCTAATTACTTCGATGTAGGCGAATTAACGGAGTGGGGATTTACGGATGATGAGCTTCAATTTTACGAAGAAGAAACTCAAGGCTTAATTGATGATGACGAAATTCCCGAAGTAGAAGAAGCGATAACCAAGTCAGGGGATTTGTGGCTATTAGGCGAACACAGAGTTTTATGCGGTGATGCAACAAAGAAGGAAGATGTTGAACGATTGATGGATGGACAGAGGGCTGAATTACTACACGCTGATCCGCCCTATGGAATGGGAAAGGAAAAAGACGGAATTATCAACGACAACCTTTATCGTGAAAAATTAGATGCTTTTCAAATGGATTGGTGGGAATCATTTAGACCATATTTAGAAGATAATGGGAGTGCTTACATCTGGGGAAATGCTGAAGATTTGTGGCGATTGTGGTATGTGGGTGGATTAAAAGATAGCGAACGATTGACTTTTAGGAATGAAATATATTGGGTTCAAGAAGGAACATCGTGGGGGCGTTCAGGAATGAAAGGATTAAGACAGTTCGCAGTTAATGGTGAACGCTGTCTTTTCTTTGTATTAGGTGAACAAGGATTTAATAATAACGCTGATAATTATTGGGAAGGTTGGGAATCAATACGGCATTATTTAGATGAAGAACGAAAAAAAATGGGATGGAAAGTGAGTGATATAATAGAAATCACAGGCAAATCATCTGCATCACACTACTTCACAACTTCACAATGGATGTTTCCAACTGAAGAACATTACAAAGCAATTCAATCAGCATCAAAAAATGATGCTTTCAAAAAAGATTATGATGCTTTCAAAAAAGATTATGATACTTTGAAAAAAGATTATGATGCTTTGAAAAAAGAATTTTATTCAACACGGGCATACTTTGACAACACTCACGACAATATGACAGATGTCTGGCGATTCGACAGGGTGAAAGGCGGAGAACGACATGGACACGCAACGCCTAAACCAGTTGAAATGATTGAGAGAATTATTAAGTCAAGCAGTCAGGAAAAAGTTATCGAGCCATTTCTCGGCTCTGGCTCAACACTAATAGCTTGTGAAAAGACAAACCGCAAGTGCTATGGAATGGAGATTGATCCGCATTACTGTGATGTAATAGTAAAAAGATGGGAAGATTTTACAGGAAACAAAGCTGAAAGGATTGAACGTGCCGAGTGCTGATAAACAGCAAGGCAACAGCAAGAAGATAGTTGGTAGACCGTTTAAAAAAGGTCAATCAGGTAATCCTAATGGCAGACCAAAAAAAGAGGTCTGTATCCCCGACATTTTACGTTCAATTCTGCACGAAGAAATTGGTGAAGATGAAAAAATTACACGATTGGAAGCGATATTAAAGAAGGTTGTTAAAATGGCTTATGAAGGTGATCATTGGGCTATTGGTTATCTTTCAGACAGAACGGAAGGCAGGGCATTGGACCGTATAGAGGCGACGATAAATCAAGAACCGATTACGGTGCTGAAAATTGCAACTGGCAACCATGCAACTGGCAGCGATGCAACTGACGATAAATAATGCAAGGGAGGAGATATTAAACGATCAATCACGATTCAAGGTAATTGTTGCTGGTAGACGATGGGGCAAGACGGTATTAGCGTTAATGTGGCTATGTTTGGGCGACATCTTGCCAAACGAGAGAAGGTGGTTCATCGCACCGACGTACAGACAGGGGAAGATGATTGCTTTTCCTTTGTTGAGACAACTATTTCGGGGCAGAGCAAAGATCAACGAATCAGAATTAAAGGTTACTTTACCGAATGAGGCTGAAATATGTATCAAGGGAGCGGATAATGAGGATAGTTTACGAGGTGCGGGTTTAAATCGTGTTATACTGGATGAATACGCTTACTTCAAGCCTCACGTCTGGGAGGAGATCGTTCTTCCTATGTTAGCTACAAGTCAGGGCGATGCTATGTTTATCGGTACGCCGAACGGATTTGATACGATGTACGAACTATTTCTTAAGGGGCAATCCGATCCTGAATGGGCTTCCTGGCAGTATAAGACGATCGAAGGCGGCTTTGTTTCCGATGATGAAATCGATCGGTTAAGGTCTAATATGGATGGGCGGCTATATCGTCAGGAAATGGAGGGATCATTTGAAAGTACTGGCAATCGAGCCGCCTATAACTTTGATAGGGATATACACATCAAGAAAGCTGACTCATTAACAGGTAATAGATTCATAGGTATGGACTTCAACGTGGACTATATGAGTGCTGTCTTTGCCTGTGAATATACTGATGGGACTGTTCATTACTTCGATGAGATAAGGCAAATGAACTCCAATACAGAATCAATGGCTAAAGAGATGTTAAAGAAATGGGGGCTGCATCCGACGTTCCCCGATCCAGCAGGGAGGGCCAGGTCAACAACAAGCAACCGTTCAGATCATGCAATATTAAGAGAATTTGGCTATCCTGTATATGCAAGACGTGCTCATCCTGCTGTTAAAGATAGGTTAGCGTGTTTGAATAAGAAGCTGCTTGATGCCAAAGATAAAGTAGGGATGACAGTTGATCCGAAATGTAAGTACCTGATTAAAGATTTAGAACAATGCCAAAGAGATAAGAGGGGCGGGATAGATAAGAGCAACCAAGAACTCTCTCACATGATTGATGCCTGTTCGTATTTACTCGAAATGAAGTTCCCAGTAGTAAAGAAGATTGGTACATCTGTTCTATGGAATTGATATTAGGCTTTTCTTTGGCGATCAATTTATTATTTACAGGGATGTTCTTATTAGGCCATTATATAAATAAAAGAAAAGAGCGGGAGGTCCAGAAGAAGATAGAGAGGGAAGTGGAAAGATTCAGTAAAAAATATTATGATTTATACAAGGATTGGATGACTCATGCGTAGCGTTAATACAGTAGTAATTCCCGAACTATCGGAATCAATAGTCATGGCTTCAATTCGTAAGGCTCAAGAGGGCGTTGCGAATAAGGAAGATGCGGAAAAGGCGGTGGCTTTAGATTTTTATTATCATCGTAACGTCGACAAGCATATAGATAAGTGGTTCTCTTCTTCTACGTTAGACCAAGTGCCGTCATTTCCTCAAAAGATCGTCCCCAGATTTGCAAAAGCAAGGATGATGATCTATAAAAAGCCGCCTTTAAGGATGATTAATGGTGATGTATCAGAAGATTACAGAGATTATTCTAAACGATTAGATTCAAGGGCAAGGGAATTTTCAGAGTTAACATGGCTTACGTCAAGCATGGGCTTTAGAAGTAAATGGTCCGAAAAGAAACAACGGTTGGAATATGATCTGATTCCGTTCTTTAAGAGATATGAAGTCGAGGGTGAATTAGCCGGTGTTTCTTATGAGGTTGAGAGGGATGCTAAAAACAACAGGATTTTTGTCTTCTGGTCGGATGAGCTGCATTTCAAGTTTAATCAGGGCGGGAAAATGATTCAGGTCAATGAGAACAATGAGAATCCTTACGGCATGATCCCGGTTAGTTTTGTTGATTACCCTCAAAGTGCGGCTGATGTTATAAGGGCTTCGATTCAAATAGGCATAGCTAATACTGAAATTGCATTGGCTGAACGATTCTCATTTGGCCAGCCGGTTATATCAGGGTTAGACGAGTCGAGTAAAATATCTCTCGGTATTGATAAGGTCATGGTCTTGCCCGAAGGTGCGAACTTTAGTTTTGTAGGCAATCCCGGAAGTCTTAAAGATATGATTGAAGTAAGTAAAAGTTTCGCCAATCAGACGGCTATCAATAACCATTTAAGAATTAAGTGGGATGATTCAGGCAATCCGCAAAGTGGCGAAGCGTTAAGAATGTTAGAGATAGAGAATTTAGAAGCAAGGATAAGCGATATACCTATCTGGCGAGAATGGGAGCAGGAACGCTATGAGATAGACCGGTCAGTCATAAGAGCACACACCGGGAAAGATATGGGCGAACGATACGCCGTAGATTTTGCAGAGATTGAATTTCCCAAAAGCCCCCAGGAAGAACGTGCTGAATTGGATTGGAAATTAGAAAAAGGGCTTATATCGAGAGAAGATTTGATACGCCATTTCAATCCAGATATATCAGAAGAAGATTTAAAGATACTATTAGACGGAGTAGATAAGAGCAAACAGGCTGAAGCGGAAGCACAAAAGCCAGTATCACCTTTACAGAGAATATTAAATGCCTGATCCGGTGGAAACATTCTCAAGTCAAATAGGCAAACTTGAAACTGCTCTATTTGCTGATCTGGGCAAGATTGCTCAACGATTAGATCGGTTAAGCGATACTGAATTAATCAATATGATTCGTGAATTGAATTTCTTTCAAGAGCTTTTAGACAGGGGTTATACGGAGGCAGTAAACGGCTTGATGGATGCGTATGAGGGGAAGTTATCCGTTATTGCAGAGGAAGCCAGGAAGCGTGGGATTGGGACGATTAAAGGGGCAACGGTACAACAATTAGAACTATTGCAGGAGTTAGATACAAGAGCCTTATTAGGTAATGCCAATGCGTTTGCCAATACATTGACTGAAGGCTTATTTAGCGGAATTATAGCCGGGGAATCTCCTTCGTCTATTGTTACTCGTTTGGCTGAAACGATCAATCTACAGACTCATCAATTAAATGTAGCGGTACATGATGGATTTAGAAAGTTTGACGACATTGCAAGGCATAAAGTATTTGAAGGTGAGGACGTTAGATGGACTTATGTAGGTCCAATGGATGAATTGACCAGGGATGTTTGTGCTAATACAATATTAAATGAGCCTTCTACTGGTTATACGGAATCAGAAGCATCAGCATCTGATACTCCTTTTGGAGAAAGGGGTGGCTTTAATTGTAGGCATTCGTGGAGAATTTACGAAAGCCCTAACAAAATTAAAGAATCAGCTTTTACGCCAGGGAAGGGATTGCCAAAAAAATTCAAAGATTTTAAAACAACGGATTTAAATAAAACTCAACTGAAACAATATGCAAGATTGTCAAAGTTTAGATCGACAAAAAGAATTACAGGTCAACAATTTACCGATGGATTAATAAGGATTTTAGGGGGATGAAAGCTCCGCAGATGTTAGATATTCCAGTAAGCCTATGGAAAAAGATTGGTGGACAAACAGCTACAAGAATCGTTAAAAATGCTGATAAGGGGATAGATAAGGATGGGGGGAAGTTTCCTCGATATACAGCCGATTATGCACGTAAAAAGGCGGCTGGGAAAGCATCTCCAAGGGGTGTGAGTGGAGATCGACAAACTTCACCGCCTAATTTAAGATTAACGAGTGTAATGCTTAATTCCATTTCAGCACAGAACGCTACAAAAAATGGGGTAGAGATAATATTTAGAGATGGTCTAAAGGTAGAGGGTAATGCTAAAAGAGGCAGAGATATATATGGACTATCCTCGGACAATGTGGAAGAAATAGACAAGACTTTAAAAGGGCATATCAGTAAGAATGTTAATAAATATGCTCGTGAATCCGTAGAGATCAAGATTGGATAAAAGATTTGAACCAATAAAGGTTCAGAAAACAAGAGGGTAAGAAGATGACTCAAGAAAACGAGCAAGAAACAGTACAAGAAGTACAAGAAGTGGCTAAAGACCAAGAATCAATTAACTCCGACGGTGAATTGATTGCAGAAAGCAAAAAGTACAGGAGTCGGGCACAGAAAGCAGAAGCCAAGATTGCTGAAATGGAAAAGACCATAGAAGCGAATCGGACTAAACAATTAGAGGAGCAGAATGAGTGGAAAACTCTCGCAGAAGAACGCAAGGGTATGATTGACGAATTAACTCCGATAGTTGACAAGTATAAGGCAGATGAAGTGAAATTCACAGAAGAACTGCTTTCTGATTTCTCGGAAGATGACCGGGAAACTTTTAAGGAACTCCCCTTAAATCAATTAAGGGCGGTTCATGGTAAACTAATTTCAAAACAAAAAGTACCGAATGTAGATACATCTCCGGCGGGTGAATATCAGGGATATGATTCCTTGATAGATGCTGCCAAAGATGTGAGCAAAGGTTTACTGGACAAGAAGTCTTATGCCAAAATCAAAGAAGCGTTTACAGCTCGAATCAATAGAGCATAGCACTACCGGTTTCGACTGTGGTGTTAGTTCTGCTGTTAAGAAGGATGGCGAACATATATACGTTGCGAACGGTGAGGAATTGCCGTATGAAGATGGCTTTAGGATTTCAGTAGGTCAGGAACGTTTGCCGGGGTCGATTAGATCGACCTTTTATCATATCTCTCAAGAGAGATGGGATTCTATTTTCGGAAAGGATAAATAATGGCAACAGGAGATTCAGGAAATTTTGCTGGTGGCTTACTCGAAATTATCGAGTCAGAAGCACTTATTAAATTTTCCGATGCGAATGTAACAATGCCGCTAATTACGGTTAAAGGTGAACCGAAAGCGGATCAAATAACATTTATCGCCTATAATGCTGGTTCAAGCGTTGTTTCAAGTGCTGATGTAGTAGCAACCGCAGAAGGTACAGTAACACCTTCTACAGCTCTTGATACAGAAAAGAAAACAGCAACGTTGGATATGTATTCCGTCATGGTCCCGATTTATGACGAAGCAATGCTTTCCAACGCTGACGACGTAGCTTCAAATGTAGGTGCGTTAGTTGGTAATGCAATGGCAGCTAAACTTGATTCATTGGTTAATGCTGAATATGACAATTTCTCAAGTTCAGTTGGTGCTTCATCTGCGGCTCTTACGGTAGATAATCTTTTCTCGGCTTTAAAAACCTTGAAAAGCAACTCTGCTATGGGAAGCCCAAATGCAGTTTTAGCTCCTGCTCAAATCTGGGGAACGTATGGCGTTCACAATGATCTTGTAACAGCTGCTCAATTTGCGGGTGCTGGTGTTCAAGATGAAGGTGCAAGAACAGGATTCGTACAACGGATTGCTGGTATTGGTATACATAGTTCACCTGAATTTACCGAAGCCTCAAACGCAACTAAAGGCGGTGTCTTTACTGCGGGTGCATTAGGGTTTGGTTACGCAGGACAGTTATTTAGAACTGAATCTTATCGTGAAGGTACTTATCTTCGTGATAACATCATTGGTTCTGGATTCTGGGATGTTGTAGAAATCATTGACGCATGGGGCGTTGAAGTTCATACTAAAACATCGTAATCGTGTTATGGTGGGGGTTCTTACGAACCCTCACCATGCTTACTGTAGGGAGGAGTTAGCAAGGAGAGCATAATGGCTTATACAGGAAATAGTTTTAACGGATTTATAAGAGAATACTTTGCAGACGTGGCAGGGGTAACCGGAAAGAGTTTAAACGACTCAATCAGGTTAGGTCTTGAAGAATTAGGGTATTCCGGCAGTTTAAATAAGATGCTGCGAGAATGGGCGGATGCTAATTCAGCCACAGGAACGAGCATCAATTCAGCATTAAGAGGGTTGATGCGTGAAATGGTCGGTGAAACAGGGGTATCAATACCTTCAATGGCTGACGAATATTTTGGACAAACAACATGGAACACGATCTTGACCGTCTGGGAAGATGAATCAAGGAAGTGGGATTACATAGATTAATACGAAGCGGAACGCTTCTAATCGCCGGGATTGTCCGGCAAGGAGAATAAAATGGCAACATTAACAGGCAACTCGATTGCATCAACATATTTAAAATTATTAAGAATAACCAACGACACTATGGGTGCAGATGCAACTGCATATTATATACAAGATAGTGCAGATACAGATTCAGCTCTTTCAATATCAACAACGAGGGTAGGAATTGGAACTGCGGCTCCAGGAGTGAAATTAGAGGTTCAGGATAGTGTAAATGGTGGAGATGTTGCAGTCCGAATTAGAAATAACGAAACAGCTAGTTCAGATGAAACAGCAACTTTGCAGTTTATGCATGGGAGTAGGTTAGGGTCTACTATTGTAGGTGGAAGAGAATCAACTTTTGAAGGGGCGGGAAGTGCTGATGGCTTTTTGGCTTTTTATACAAGTTTAGATGGTACTAACGCAGAGCAAATGCGTATCACATCAGGCGGCAACGTCGGGATTGGTACTGCGAGTCCTTCACAAAAACTTGATATTACTGCTGGTCATATATTACTTGATAATGGTTATGGACTATATTTCGGAGATACTAATTGTGGAATTAACGGACGCACTGATACAGATAAAATCGAATTTGCGACTTCTAATTCCGTAAAGATGACCATCGACTCATCAGGCAACGTCGGCATCGGGACGACGAGCCCAGATAGTCCTTTAGAAGTTGTTGGGCAAATAAAAGTTACCTCAACTACTGGAGATGAAAGTAGATTTTTATTAGTACCTGGGGCTGGAGGTAATAATGCTAAGTTATATATGTATGATAGTTCAGTAAGTAACAGTATTAAATTTGACGCTGGTGGGGATAGTTATATAAATAGCGGCAACGTCGGTATTCAGGAAACAACCCCATCAAAAGCATTAGATATTAAGAATGGTGCATCTGGTGGAGATATACTTTGTTATGATATTTACACTCACGACGGTGGTGTAGAAACTTCCGATAAACGACTAAAAGAAAATATAAAATCTTCTGTTTTGGGGCTTGAGTTTATTGATGCTTTGAATCCTGTCAGTTACAAATGGAAAGATGTGGATGAAATTGTTGAAAAGAAAACAGTTGAAAAGCAAAAAACTGTCAAGGTTGAAAAAGAAGTAACTCGTACAGAGATTGTTGAAGAAGACGGTAAATACATCCAGAAAGAGATAACTGAAACACAGGAAGTAGACGAACCTGTATTTGATGAAGTGCCTCTTTATGGTGAGGATGGTGAACAGTTAATGAGATTGGTCTCTGAAGCTATAGAAGCTAAAGAGGCAGTCTTGGACGAAGATGGAGATGAGATTGAAGAAGCAGTAGATGCTCAAGATGCTGTGTATGAAGGCATTGTTCATAAAGTGCCAGTAATGGAAGAAGTGGAAGAAATTGT
>Ga0208813_1001578_pt1 | contig 11698 bp, 6 predicted proteins | sample MalvireepMed_904_FD_184250 | JGI IMG/M metagenome (GOLD analysis project Ga0208813, IMG submission 184250) | Marine viral communities from the Global Malaspina Expedition - Malaspina viral metaG DeepMed_904 (SPAdes) (version 2) | ecosystem: Environmental > Aquatic > Marine > Oceanic | place... | reverse complement strand
GGCGAATACCTCAATGGCTTTCAGTACACCTGTGCCGTACTGCGCGACCTTGAAAATTTGGAACAAGCCTCTTACGAATTGGCGGTTGATAACCAGGAAGAAGGCGTTAATTACATAGAGGTTCGGTTTGCGCCGCAGCTACTGATGGACCCCAGTAAGGGCGTTACCTTCGACACTATTATGCATGTGGTTAATGACGGTTTATCGCGGGCGAAGAAAGAATACAACAACCGTCCGGACGTCAAAAATGGTGATAAACCACCGTTCGATTACGGCATTATTAACTGTGCGATGCGCATGTTCGGAAAGAAAGGGTTTTCGCCTTATTACACACAAATCTTCCAGTTAATGCGCGACTTCGAGCCGATGCAGGTCATTAAGACAGCTGCGATGGATTTAGTGCGCGCCAGCGTTCGTATGCGTGACGAAGAAGGTATGCCGATAGTCGGGCTGGACATTGCCGGTCAGGAAATTGGTTATCCAGCGGGCGAATTTAAAGAAGTGTACGAATACGCTCACGAAAATTTTCTACTGAAAACTGTGCACGCGGGTGAAGCTTACGGCGCCGAGAGTATTTTTGAGGCCTTAACCAAGTGTCATGCTGACCGATTAGGTCACGGGTATTCGTTATTCTCGCCAGAAATGACGGAAGACCCATCCATTGAAGATCCAAAAGCCTACGGCGAAAGCTTGGCATCTTATATTGCTGACCGGCGCATTGCGGTTGAGGTTTGCCTGACCAGTAACCTGCAGACAAACCCAGCGATTGGTGATATCAAAAACCACAACTTCAAGCACATGCTGGATAATCGCTTAGCCACCATTATTTGTACCGACAACCGTTTGGTGTCACGCACAACAGTGACTAACGAGTATCAACTGGCACTGGATAACTTTGATATTTCGTTAAAACGCTTAAAGGACATTGTCGCGTACGGCTTTAAAAAGAACTTTTTCCCAGGCCGCTATGTTGAGAAGCGTGAGTACGCCAAACAGAATCTGGCGTATTTTGACAAGGTGGTCGAGCAGTTTGGATTAAACGATTAAAGGGTTACTCGTCGTTTGATGTTTTCAGTTTCACACCCTGGTGCTTATCAAGGCTTTTGAAGCCTTCGTTAAGCACCTTTTCTTCCACCTCTTTCGTGGGTATTTCATTTATGCAAACCCACCTATTACGACCTTGTGACTTGCCATAATACATAGCTGTATCAGCCAATTGCACCAGGGTTCGCCAATGCGGTACCTGGTCAATATCGGTCAAGTACGGACAAATGACCCCACCGACCGTGCAAGTAACAGGTAACTCTAAACCATTTGGCAAAATAAACGGTTTTTGCGTAACTGCTTTGTGAATGCGCTGAGCAATATTATGAAAGTCATCCTCGTCATCGACTTTTGCAACCACAAGGAACTCTTCTCCACCCCAGCGTACAAGCATATCCTGCTCTCTTAGTGCGTGCGTGACGCGACGGGCAAATTCTTTTAACACCTCATCGCCAACATCATGACCATAAGAGTCGTTCAGCTTTTTGAAGTAATCAATATCGAACAGATACACCGCCAGGCTTTTATTATCTTCTTCACGGTTCGCCAAGTTCACCGCATCAAGCGCTCGTTGAATGCGTTGCTCGAAGTACAGTCGGTTGTGCAATCCGGTCAGCGAGTCTCTTTGGCTTAATGCTTTAAAGCGTTTCGCTTGACGCAATTTCTGACGAATCTGCAGTAAGCCAAATACCACGACCAATATGAAAATAGCGATAATGGCATACATGAGGTTCGACTGGGTTTCACGTCGTTCACGCTCGGCTTCTTTTAAGAGCTCTTCTTTTTCGAGTAATTCTTTTTGCAATTTCGACTCAAGCTGCAAGCGGCTTAGCTCTGCACTCGATGCCATGGCGCTGCTGCTCTGCTTTAGCTGATTTTGCAGTGTACTTTTGTACAATTCATAGAAGTACTCTTGTCCTTTAGAACGCAAATCTGCTTGTTCCAGTTCAGACATGCGCTTATAAATGTCGAGCTTTACTTCTAATTGAGTGTCCGAGTGCAGGTTATGACAAGCGGGTATACCCTCTTGATTATTCAACTGAAGACTCACCAGCTGCTGATAGCAAGCAAGGTAACGCTCAACCACTGGATTAGAACCTACTAGTTGAGAAGACTGATCGAGGTAATTTTCTGCAAGCTCCAGCTTTCCTAATTCAACAGCCGCCAACGCTGAAAAAACAAGGGTCGACTTAGCTTGTTCCGCTTGCTGCAGGTTTACTTTTCCAAACCAATCGAGAGCGGTTTCATAGTCTCGCTCATGTAATGTATTAGCAACACCCAGGTTAAAGTGAGTTAAGTCAATGGCGTATTGTGCCTGCTCTGACGATAACTGTTTGTCATCTCTTAGTTCTTTCGTACGCTCTAAAACCTCTTTATGTAACTTCAGGCCTTTTTGTCGGTATTCTGCATCTCCATACATAACATAGAGCGTCGCCGTATTTTGCATCACCATGTTTAAAACAGGCCAGGTAACTCGTTGATCTTCCCCAAGCTCTAACGCCCTTTCAAAGGTCTGGAATGCTTGTCTAATATTACCTTTACTCGATTGAAGCCAGCCCAACTCAGAGAGTATTTCGACCGCAAACTGAACAGCTCCCTGCTCCATCGCGTTCTCATGTAAAGTTAAATAGGCTTCAACCCTTTGCTCGTAATTCAAATCATCCGCAGATACACACAAATGACGATAGTAAAGATCGAAACTCTGAGGTGAGTGCGATCCACAAATTGCATTGGTTAGCTTAGACTCACCATTAAAATAGTACTGATAGGCGAGCTCTCGTTGCAGTCGATATTCTTCTGCCGCACTAATATCTTCATTAAGTCGCTCGTTAAGCCAGTTGACTCTTTCAAGGTAGCTCAGCGTATCGAACTTTGGGGGAAACGGCGGTAGCTTTTCCAGCTCTTCTATAGAAATGGCATCATCTTCAGCAATGACGACAGTCGTCAATGCGAGCGATATAACTAAGGTAAGCAGAAGTTGTATTGTCAGTTTCATACTGACAAATTTAGAGGGAAAACAACGCGCTGACAAGGAAAGCATTGTAAAACTCTAACAAAAAAGGCTCCGCAGGGAGCCTTTTTAACGAAACGTCTAAGATGATTCCTCAAAACGGTAGTTCATATAAAGTGGTAAACGAAAAGCCCAAGCCATTAAAAGTATTCATTTTTATCATCTCAAAACCGAAAACCGTTAAGTTAAACCCAATATTTTTCAATTTTCTGGGTAGGTACTTTGGAAGTATGAGCCACCAAGCGTAAACATAGAATCTTGACACTTTCAGCGACAGCACCTGCTCAACTCAGGCGATTCCAACCCCCAAAATCAAAAAGCGGGTATTGTATGGCTGGTTGTTTCTACCAAACATTGAATCGCATTTTAGCAAGATCTCGGCGAAATAAAATTCATTTCCCGCTCTTGCCATCAACTCTATGTCAAACCTTGGTATTTGTACTCGTTTCCAAACCGTCACCTGCATACTTACGCAAAACATGCACAGCTTCGCGTTATTATATTCTCGCTAGGGCGGATTCAGCTCGTGCCTGTGCTGGACATTTAGACCCAATAAAATCAAGCATGGGGCGGAATACCTCAAAGATCTCATCCTCTAAGGTAGGTACAACCTCCCGTGCAAACCTGGTCTTATTGCCTGAAAAGGTTATGATCTCTCCGCCACCAGGAAGCTTTTTGATATCAAAGTACTGCGCGGTTTGTTCACTATAAAACAGATGTTCGATACCCATAACTGCTTGATGTGCAAAATGCTCTTTTGAGCCGGGGGGATTCATTACCTGGGCTTCGACCTTTTCAATTTTTGGAACTGGCAGGATGAACGCATGAGCTTTCTTAGCTGCATTCTCAGTGTGCAACCCTAAATAGGGGTCATCGCATTGTAATACCCATGAATCCTTCTGGTTAAGGTAGTTCCATTCATTATAGGCCTCGTCAAAATCGAAAAGACCAAATAGAGGGCGGCCATGCATTTCATTAATTATGCGCTCGTCTTGGAGTACTCTGCGTAAATAATCACAACAAAATGCATAAATTGGCACAAAGGGAAGCGGTTCATCATAAAGTTTTCGCCAAGCCTCTTTTATTATGTCGGGATCAGTACTTCCCTCGGTGAATAAAACCGGTACATTCTCGATTTTAATATTTCTGAGAATACTCAGGATCTGCTCATCTTCTCGATATTTGATAATATTGGATGAAAGTTTACTAATTGCATAGTCTTTACTAGTTGATCTCCAAACGACATTAGAACCTTCAATTTCAAATAGATTGATTCGCTTACTCTCATGCTGAATTAACGTCACGGCACTATGACTACTCATCAATACATGATTTGTTCTTGCCGCTGTATCATTAATTTCAAAGACCTGTTTTAAGAAATCAAATTGCCACTGTGGATGCAGAAATGAATCCGGTTCATCTAGCAGCGTAATGCAATTTCGATCCTTAAAAAGCTCGGTGATGGAATAAATATACACCGACTGAAACTGACCATCACTGAAATGTGAAATAGACGCATCAAGGCCATTTTCGAGCTGCAAAGGAATGGTAATTTCAGCAAGCATTTCTAAGGTTCTCAGGTTATCTAGCTGACGAAATAGTTCCTGCGGACTTAAATCCGAGAATTCTTGCTGGATCTTATCGATACCAAAGTAGAGCACGTAGCGATCGTCAGATGCAAAATACCCTTCAGACCTCACTGGGCTTCCTGACGCGGTATTGATACAGCGGTGTAATCTATCAAGGAAGTTTTTGGTAATGCCTTCTGGCTTCCAATAGCGATCTGATTCATCATTCAGTTCAATATCAAAACGAGCATCGGCCGCATACTCTGGCCGCTCTAAAACCAAGCGCACTTCTGTTGCGACATTAACAATACCTAACTTCTGGCGAATAAACTGGCGTGCCTTGCAGCTATCTGGCTGCATTAACAATACGGCTAGCAGCAGCTCTTTGTACTCCGGCCCTATACCGATGAAAAAACGGCTTTCATCAAAATCAGCCCGTTTTATACGCTGTCTAAAGTTCTCTTCATATTGCGCCACCAAGCCTGCAACGGTTTTATTGTGCCCGGAGTAATAGATCAGCACGTTGTCTGGCACGCGTGTTTTACCAATGGTTTTACGCTTGCGACTATTAATGACCAAACCACGATCTTTAGGGCGCTCACGAAGTGCAGCGTTATCAATCTCGCCCCAACTCCATTCAATCGAGGTTTCTGTGCTGTCAATTTCATACACAAGCTGATAGCTAAACCCAAGATCCGCCTTTGTCCTGTCATATTCCACGATATGACGAAAGATCTCTATCAAGGCTTCAAACATATTCGACTTACCCGTGCCATTTTTCCCAACAAACACATCAATGAAGCTACTGCCATCGAAACCCAATGAAAAATCTCGTAGGTTTTTATATTGACTAATATAGAGTGATTTTAAGCGCATTCGATTTCCTTATACCTGCGCCATAACGGCATTAAGTAAAGCTTCCTGCTTGCTAGTTGCAGCTTCAATTTGCAAGTCCAGCCTGCCGCACAACTCCATTAGCTGGTCGATACAGGCAAGGATACGGCGCTGCTCAGGTAATGGTGGAAGTGGCAGCAAAAACTGCATGAAATTATTTGCAGACAAATTAGGCTGCGCCGTTCCATTGTCATACTTTCTTATTTCACTAAATAAGAATGGGGAGGCCATATAGCTATCAGTAAAGCGTAAAAAGTCATCAGCATTTAAATAACTCCGCAATATCACCAAAGAGGAAGCAATCGCACCACGCTCAAAAGGATAAATTGCTTTTTTTCCCAGCGATCCTCTTATGCAAAAAACCAAGTCATTAGTCTTAAGTTTACCACTTCCTAATTTTGCATACTGCTCTTCACTAACACACAGAAGATCTTCCTTTGATACAGTGCCGTTTTTCAGATTGACAGCACTGATAAATGGTATTCCTTCCGACGATAACTTATCCTTGGACGGGTAGTTTTTGCCTCTATCGCCATTTATAAATTGCATTACGGAACCCAGCCTAACCCACTCCCACCCATGCGGCAGTTCGTAAGGCACTTCCTCCGGCTTAATCGGTGGTAGGGGCTTTTGCTTTTTAATTTTCTTCTCAGCAATCAAGCGCTGCTTCTCCGCTTCGATTTCCTTCAACAACTCACTTGCAGGCGGGTCATTAGGGTCTTGCGGTACAAGGCGACCCATGACGGCGAGTTGTAGAATGGCTTTGCGTAGCTCAGCGACATTTTCTTTAACGGTGTACAGTTCGCCAAAGTGCTGCTGAATAAATGGCCATCCCGTATTTTCGGGAGCATCCAGCAATTGCTTTATGGCGGCTGCATGAACCTTCAGACGCTTTTCTTCACGGTCTTTGCGCAGCTTTTCCAGCTCATCGCAACGGGCCATGAGTTGGTCGATACGGGCTACGATGCGGTGTTGTTCAGCGAGTGGCGGTAGAGGCGCAAGTTTTTCATTCAGTACTTTGAAGTGTCGAGCATATCCCCGATCTGTTAGGTCAAATGACTGAATAAGGCGGTAGAGAAACCGTGTCGAAACACCTGTGAATGGGCATAGGACTTTCACCCCATCCGCGCCGATGACGAAATCAAAATCTATATACTTAATATTCTTCGTGTGGTCACCGAAAACAATAACTGGACGGTCTAAATGTAGCACCTTTGACTCATCATCATAGTAGCCGTTAACAAAGTTTTTCCCCTGATCCACTATTGGGAACTGCCCCCGCTCTAAATAGTCTTTACTCTGAATTTGGTTCGACTTGTTACCGATTCCAAAGTAACATTCAGGCAACCTCAGCCATACCCATCCTTTTGGTGCTTCATAAGGTAGTTCTTCAGTCCTAATTGACGGTAATGGCTTTGGCTTCTTAATTTTTCTTTCGGAAATTAAGAGCTGTTTTTCAGCTTCGATTTCCTTCAATAATTCACTGGCAGGCGGATCAGCTGGATCTTGTTCAACCAACTTTCCCTGCATCGCTAGGGTTAAAATCAGCTCGCGTAATTTAGCTATGCCATCGGGTGCGGCAAAGGCTTTATCGAAATGCTGTTCTAGCAAGTCATGCACAGTCTGATTCATGCTTTTGACCCCAAGCAGGCCATTAACTCATCTTTTAGTGCTTTTTGCGCCGCTTCTAATTGCCGCACAATCTCTTGGTATTCGTCCATCAATTCTTCTGGATCTTGATGTGCTACTTCGACTTCATGCGGATTTTTGTAGTCTAGGTTGTAGTTACGCTCTGCTAGTTTTTCGGCTGACACTTTCCACGCATACTCCGTTACTTTACGTCCTTTGCGCGCAGCGCCGCCCCACCAAGCTTTTTCTAAGTCAAATTCACCAATGGTTAGTGGCTTCGAACGTGAATAAGATTTGTAGCCTTCCGGGTATGGATGTTCGAAGAACCAAACATCTTTGGTTGGGCCACCCTTTTCAAAAAACAGAATATTCGTGGCGATACTGGTATAAGGTGCGAACACGCCTTTAGGAAGGCGTACAATGGTATGCAGGTTAAACTCTTCGAGTAACTCACGCTTCAATGTAGTTTTGGTTCCTTCACCAAAAAGGAAACCATCAGGCAAAACTACCGCAGCGCGACCGGTATCATGTTTTAACAAATGCATGATCAACGCCATAAACAAATCGGCGGTTTCACGAGTTTGGTATTTGCGTGGAAAATTATTCTCGATGCCATCTTCTTCCATGCCACCGAAGGGCGGGTTGGTAATGATTATGTCAACTCGATCCTTGGGGCTATAATCCTTCAAAGGACGGCTCAGAGTATTGTCATGGCGAATTTGAGTAGGAACATCTATCCCGTGAAGCATGACGTTGGTGAGCGCCAACATGTGAGGTAACGGCTTCTTTTCTACACCATGAATCGCTTGTTGTAAGCGCTGTTTATCTTCGTTCTTCTTGATCTGTTTGGTTATGTGCTCTATCGCACAAGTTAAGAAACCACCGGTGCCACAAGCCGGGTCAAGAACAGATTCACCTAGCTGCGGGTCAATCATATCCACAATAAACTGGGTTACTGCGCGCGGGGTATAATACTCGCCAGCATTACCGGCAGACTGTAAATCAGCCAGAATCTTTTCGTAAATGTCGTTAAAGACATGACGGTCACTGGAGCTGTTAAAATCGACATCGTCTTCAATCGTGTTGATTACCTGCCGTAATAAAGTACCTGACTTCATGTAGTTGTATGCATCTTCAAATACCGAGCCGACAACTTTACCATGAGGAGAAACACCTGCCGTACTTGCCAATTTCTTCAAAGACGGGAATAAATCGTTATTTACGAAATCAATGAGTTCTTCACCGGTTATACCTTCCGGATCTTTTGCCCAATTTGACCATTGGAAACGGCTTTGCAAAGGTGACTTGTACCCTGGAACCGTGATTTTCCACTCTTGCTCTTTGTCATCAAAAATTTTTAGGAAGATAAGCCAAACCATTTGACTGATTCGTTGGGCGTCGCCATCTACGCCAACATCCTTACGCATGATGTCCTGTATGGTTTTAATGAGGGTACTTAATGACATCTAATATTATCTCCGAAATATTTGATTAGGCGCTGTAGAGCGCTTGTTCTAAGTCGTTTACTGCTTTTTGATATTGTTCAAAGCCACCAAAAGCACGAATGATTTCTATCGGTGTTCCAAAACTTGTGAATGGTGCAATCGTGAGGATTTGAGTTTCTTCAATCTGAGCGACACCTTCATCAGCATACTTATCCAAGAGTGCCTCTAACACTTCACGCGCCTGTTCGCCGTATTTTGTGAAGTAATTGCGTTTTTTCACCTGATCAGCTCGTTCTTTACGGGTAAGCGGCGGCATATCCCATGCCACGTGGCAAACAAGGTCAAATGGGTCAAATTCTTTGCCTGACTTGTCCCCAACTTCATCCGCGAGAGCCTCAAAAAATACACCTTGTTCAGCGAGCTCTTCGATAATTGCTTGTTTCTTTTCAGCACTGCTCCAGCGACGAAGGAAGTCGTCCAAGGTTGTGTACTCTTTGGTCACAGCATTACGGGTGTAGTCTTTCAGCGATTCAGTAATAAGCTTGCCGTTGGGATCGAAGTACTGCACTCGTTCTGCCGCTACTTTCACTGGCACATTAGCGACAACATATCGGCGCACGGTAGCATTGTCTTCATCGGTTTCCTCAACGCCCCCCCATTCTCCAGACTCTGGATCAGTTGGGTAAGTAACATCCTTACCTTCGCTTTCTGAACCGTCATTTTCAGTGGCTTCATCAGGTGGAACTGGGGACTCGCCACTTGTTGGCTCATAAACTTGGACCGGATCACCGTCAAAGTCAGGATCGGCGAACAATTCGGTTGCCCGCTTAAAATCGATAATGGTGAAGTAAAACTTGCCATAGTCTTCGTTTATACGTGTTCCACGACCGATAATTTGCTTGAACTCGGTCATAGATTGGATGCGCTGATCGAGAACTATCAGTTTACAGGTTTGTGCATCTACACCCGTTGTCATCAATTTCGAAGTTGTTGCGATAACTGGATATTTGCTCTCGGGAAATATGAAGTTATCTAATTCGGCTTTGCCTTCTTCGTTATCACCGGTAATTCGCATTACATATTTACTGCTTTCTGCTACTAGATCGGCGTTTTCATTCACCAAAGCCTGACGCATGCGCTCCGCATGGTCTATGTTTTCGCAGAACACTATAGTTTTATCAAATCGATTGGTTTGCTTGAGGAACTCTGTGATTTTCTTTGCCACGAGTTGGGTTCGCTGCTCAAGCACTAGCGTTCGGTCGAAGTCTTTTTGGTTGTATATCCGGTCCTCTATTTCTTGGCCGTATTTATCGGTCATCCCCTTGTCAGGTCGCCAACCGGATACATCTCTATCAAGGTCGATACGTACGACTTTGTAAGGTGCGAGAAAGCCATCATCGATACCTTGACGAAGACTGTAGGTATAAATTGGGTCACCAAAATAGTCGATATTCGAGACGTCTTTGGTTTCTTTTGGAGTAGCCGTTAAACCAATCTGCGTAGCGGAAGAAAAGTAATCCAGTATTTCTCGCCAAGCAGAATCAGCGGCAGCACTTCCACGATGGCACTCGTCAATGACAATCAGATCGAAAAAGTCTGGGCTAAACTGCTTATAAATGTTTTTCTCTTCCTCGTTGCCTGTTACCGCTTGGTAGAGCGACAGGTAAATTTCGTAGGACTTATTCGCTTGGCGTTTCTGAATTTTCGTCATCGCAGAGCCAAACGGCTTGAAGTCGTTGGTCATTGTTTGATCGACCAAAATATTGCGGTCTGCTAAAAACAGAATACGTTTCTTTGCTTTTGAGCGCCAAAGCCGCCATATAATTTGAAATGCAGTAAATGTCTTACCGGTTCCAGTAGCCATGACTAACAGAATGCGATTCTGGCCTTTAGCAATTGCCTCTATCGTTTTGTTGATGGCTAACAATTGATAATAGCGAGGGATCTTATTACTTCCGTCACTGTAGTAATCTTGCGTGACGATTTCATTCGCAGTCTCAGAAATACCTTTATGTTCCTGCCACCACTGCCACAGTGTTTCGGCCGAAGGAAATTCGTTTAAAGCTAATTCTCGCTCGATGACGCCATCTTTCGCGATTTTGTTATGAAAGAGAAAGCCATCACCGTTGGAACTGAATACGAAAGGCACTTGAAGCATTTCGGCATACCCCAAGCCTTGCTGCATTCCATCGCCCACGGAATGATTGTTGTCTTTCGCTTCGATGATAGCGATCGGGATATTGGGCTTGTAAAAAAGAACGTAATCAGCGCGTTTATGCTTGGCGCGAGTATGCAGTTTTCCGCGAACAATAATGCGCCCTTTGGTAAGGGAAAACTCTTCGCGAATTTGCGTTGTGATGTCCCATCCAGCCAGCTCAAGAGCGGGTGTTATGAACTTAGTGCAAATATCTCGCTCCGTGAGCTTCTTTTTATTCATCGTGCCTACCTTAGCGCTCGCATTTCCATCAGAGCGGATTTATAAACGTTCCGTGTCTAATCCAGCCGATTTTAGACGCTGAGTTAAATTACGCATTTTGCTGAACTCGGTTCCAAAGCTATGTTTCAAACCAACGCCCTCGCAAAACTCTCTAGCCGTAACTGACTTAAGCGCATCCGCATATTTAATCATCTGGAGATGCATTTCAGCGGTGTATTGCTTGCGAGGTGCCTCTTGCAGGGCCTTTTTGATTTGTGCGTAGATTTCGTGCTCGTTCATTTGGATACTTGCCACGGATGATTTTTATAATTTAGCTAAACTAGCTAAATTATAATGACATGGCAATAAATTAGGTTTTAAAAGTAGCAAATGCTAGTCAGAAATGTGGAACTGAATTCCATGGAGAATCTAATTTTAGCTGCACTGATCACCGAACAGACGCGCGTAGTCGGAGTGAAAATTAGCCGGCATATCTGCAAAGTATTTCCAGTACTCAACTAATCCATTGATAGTTTTCATGTCTGTATGACCGCATTCAAACATTATTTTAAGAAGTTCTAGGGCCTGTTGATCTTTGCTGTTCATAATTCAGCCAACCCACATTGGCAGCCATATAAGGCAGCAAGCCAAGGCCAGTGTACTTGCATAATTCCGGGCTAATTTATCATAC
>Ga0208813_1001574_pt1 | contig 11748 bp, 12 predicted proteins | sample MalvireepMed_904_FD_184250 | JGI IMG/M metagenome (GOLD analysis project Ga0208813, IMG submission 184250) | Marine viral communities from the Global Malaspina Expedition - Malaspina viral metaG DeepMed_904 (SPAdes) (version 2) | ecosystem: Environmental > Aquatic > Marine > Oceanic | place... | reverse complement strand
GATGCATCCAATAATAAGCAAGTGCGAAGATCGCCACCTCGATACTATGAGCAACCAGGCTTAACAGCACAGCCAGACCAATCCGGAACTGCGCCAGCACTTTAAACTTTTGAAAAAATATACCAATCTGTCGCAGCGCTTCATAGTGAAACGCCACGACAATCAGCACCACCAGGGTGTTGGCTAAAAACGAAATAATCACGTGCGTTTACTGTCTGCTAAGTAATCATATAAGCCGTAATACAATAGCGGAACAACCAGCACCGTCAATAACGTTGAGGCAAAAAAACCGAAAATCAACGAAATCGCTAGCCCGTTAAAGATCGGATCGGCAAGAATAAAGTATGCACCGATCATCGCTGATACGGCCGTTAGTGCTATCGGTTTTAACCTTACAGCCCCCGCCAGCACAACGGCATCTTCTAACGAGTAGCCTTCGTCGATCAGTTGGCGAATAAACACTACCAGCAAGATGGAGTTACGCACGATAATCCCCGCCAAAGCAATCATGCCAATCATTGAAGTCGCTGTGAACTCTTTACCAATCAACCAGTGACCGGGCAAGATACCAACCAACGTCAGTGGTATTGGCGACATAATAATCAGCGGCATCAGGTAAGACCGGAACTGCGCTACCAGCAGCACGAAAATCATGAAGATACCCACGCTGTAGGCAATCCCCATATCGCGGAAGGTTTCGTAGGTGATTTGCCATTCACCATCCCATTTTATCGCCACCGGACCATTAGCCGAGGGTTGGTTAATATAAAATTGCTCAGGTGGGTTATCCAATTCATCAATCAAAGCTACCAACTCAAACATGCCGTAAATGGGCGAGTCGGTCTCGCCTGCCATGTTGGCTTCGACATAGGTGACCGGATTGAGATCTTTGTGATAACGACTACGTGGCCACTGATCCGTCTGAATCGAGGCGAAGGTCGATAGTGGGATCATCGCGCCGTTTTGTGCCCGTACCCGCAACGACAAAATACGCTGTTGCTGAGCTTTATCGCCATCATCTAATTGCACCAATATTGGCACCGCATACTTAGCCGTATCCTTATGCAAATAGCCTGCAGGTTGCGCATTGATGAGTAAACTTAGTGCCTGAGTGACCTGTGACTGCGAGATCCCCAATTGCGCCGCACGCTGCCTGTCAACCGTTAAGAACCACCGCCCAACGTTGTCGGTTATGGTGGAGTCCTCATCGACCAGCCCGTTAACCTCAGCCATCTTGGCTAAAATGGTTTCTGCCAATTCGATTTGCTGTTGACCATTGCCACCATGAATTTCAGCAACAATGGGTGCTAGTACCGGCGGTCCCGGTGGCACTTCTACCACCTTAATTGCGGCATCAAAAGGCTCAGCAATAGCGACTAAGTCGGCGCGAATAGCGCGGGCAATTTCATGTGAAGAACGCTCACGTTGCTCTTTTGACTTCAGGTTAACCTGGATATCACCTTGGTTTGGTAGACTGCGTAAATAGTACTGCCGTACCAACCCATTAAAATTAATTGGCGATGCAGTACCTGCGTACGCCTGCCAGTTTTCAACCTCATCCACAGAGGTCAAATAGTTACCTAACGCCACTTGTAGGCGCTGGGTTTCTTCCATTGCCGTATCATCGGGCATATCCACCACAATTTGCAGTTCGGACTTATTGTCAAACGGCAGCATTTTTAGGATGACCCCTTTATAAACGGGGAATAGCATTACCAAAATAAGCAACGCAAACACCCCCGCACCAAACAGCGCCCGGCGGCCACGATGATGGTCACCCAGTAGCGGGCGCAGTAGCTTTTCGAACACCGCTTTGAGTTTTTCGGAGGTTCCTGCCGCAGAGTCACTATCGTCGTTGCTATCTTTGCCGCGCTCGCGGTTCAATAAACGCAGCGCCAGCCATGGCGCGACGATAAAGGCCATTAGCTGCGAAAATACCACGCCTGCCGACGCATTAATGGGAATAGGGCTCATATAAGGGCCCATCAAGCCACTGACAAATGCCATAGGGATCAACGCCGCCATGATCGTTAAGGTCGCCATAATGGTCGGTGACCCCACTTCATCCACCGCCTTGGGAATCGTTTCCAACAAGGGCTTAGTCGAATTACGTACCCGTCGATGGATATTTTCGGTAATCACAATACCGTCATCGACTAAAATCCCAATCGAGAAAATTAACGCAAACAGCGACACACGGTTTAGGGTAAAGCCCCATGCCCAGCTGAATACTAAGGTAAATAGCAAGGTCACCATTACCGCAGCACCCACAATCAGTGCCTGCCGCCAGCCCATGGTTAACAACACCAGTATGATCACAGAAATGGTCGCCGAGATAAGATCCGACACCAGTTGATCAAACTTGTCCGTGGCCGTCTTACCGTAATCACGGGTGACCGATATCTCGATGTCTGCTGGTAACAGTTCGTTTTCGAGCGCAGCAAGCCGTTGCCGCAAGGCTTGTGTAATATCAATCGCGTTTTGGCCAGGCTTTTTAGCAATAGCAATAGTGACTGCCGGGTAAATGGCGTTGTCATTATCCAGCCCGCCCATCAGCACCGTTTGGTTCGGGGCACTGCCGCTATCTTGCACTGATGCGACATCGCCTAAATATATCGGTCGACCGCCAGAGGTTGCTATTACCAGCGATTCCACTTGCTCTACTGACTGTAGAAAGTCGCCTGCCTGAAACGGCACCGCCAGTCCATTACGCGTGATGCGCGCTTCCGGAGCGGCATTGTTCGCGGCATCGATAGCCTGCTTAATATCCCCAACGGTTAAGCCATAGCCACTGAGCTTGCTACTATTAACTCTGACATTGACGTGTTGACGAGCCGCGCCGTGTGTTTTTATATCGCGGGTACCGGGAATTTGTTTTAAGGCGATTTCTAAGCGATGTGCCAACGCCGTTAACTGTTCCGCACTCTTAACATTATCTCGGTCATAAAGGGTGAGCGTCATGATCGGCACATCATCGATGCTACGCGGCTTTACCAGAGGCTGAGAAACACCTAAACCTTGCGGAAACCAGTCCGCATTCGATTGAATTTTATTATAGAGTCGAACCAGAGCTTCCTGACGGGGAACGCCGACATTGAACTGAACGGTCAACACGGCCTGCCCGGCACGTGAGACCGAATAAACATGCTCAATTTCTGACATCTCACTGAGAATTTGCTCACCCGGAATCGCGATAAGCTGCTCGACTTCTTTTGCCGAAGCCCCCGGAAAACCAACCAGCACGTCGGCCATGGTTACGTCGATTTGTGGCTCTTCTTCTTTCGGCGTAACCAGCACAGCGACAATACCCAGCACAATGCCTAATAGACAGATTAGCGGGGTCAGTTCAGAGCGTTGGAAAACGGCCGCAATAATGCCCGAAGGGCCGAGTTTATGATCGCCATTACTCATTGAGCATAGCCTCCGCTGACGCTAGTATGTTCTCGCCGGTGGCCAGCCCGGCTAAAATTTCGACCTGATCGTCATGCGCTTGCCCAACCTTTACTTGTCGTAATTGAGGTTTGCCGTCTGTCACGACATAGACCGCCCGTAGCTCGCCACGAACTAACACGGCAGAAGATGGAACCAGTAATGCATCACGCTCCCCCACTGACACGTTCACTTTTACTAACGTGCCGGGAAACAAAGCGCCTTCGGGATCGGTTAAATTCAGACGTAACCTAAAGGTATGTGACTGGGCGTCGGCATAGGGGTAAAAGGTCATTGAAGCAATGCTAAGTTCACGGCCGTCATCGGTGACAATCTCAGCATCGCGTTGGTTTCTGACGTATTGTGCGTATTGCTGTGGTAATTCAGTCACTACGCGTAATTGTTCAAGCGATAAACCAGACATCAACGGCTGGCCCGGTTGCACCGATTCGCCGAGCTCGACGAAGCGTTCGGTAACAATACCTGCGTACGGCGCCCGGACCTGGGTATAGCTCAGTTGTTTTTGGGCTTCTTCCAACGCTGCCTTAGTCTCTGCCAGCCTTGCTTTTGCTGTTTCTAATTGCGTCTGTGCATCATCACGCTCAGACTCAGAGGCAACATTTTGTTGATAAAGCTCCCGAATACGGCGGTAGCGGCGTTCCGCATCATCTAAAGTCGACTGCGCGCTCTCCATATTGGCCTTAGCTCGATTTAGCCTGGCGCGCTGCTCGGTATCATCCAGACGGATAATCAGTTGATCAGCAGCGACAGGATCATCAACATCAACAGGCAACTCGATAATGGTGCCTGAAGTCTGCGCCGAAACGGTACTCTGATTAATTGCCTCGACTCGACCTTCCAAACTAACTGTGTCAGTTATGGTCTGTTTTTGTACCGTTATCTGTTGTTGCGCATAAGCCGTTTTTGAGCCTACGACGCTTAGCATCATTGCGGCGATGAATCCCGCTAACATCGAAGTCTTAGATTTCACCCGATAGCCCTTCTGCTTAGATTCTGCATCAGTAAAACATTATACTTTAAATTAAATTGATAATATCACTGCTTTAACCAGTGTTCCAGCGGTTCCGGGTGACCCAGCAGAAAACCCTGATATCGGGTGCACCCCATTTCCCTGAGGCGCTCTAATTGCGACGGCTCTTCAACGCCCTCTGCTAATACCTGCAGTCCCAAACTCTTAGCCAGCGCAACAATCGTTGCGATGATGGCCTCATCGTTCCGGTCAGATAATAAATCACGTACAAAAGACTGGTCGATTTTTAGCTGTTTTAGCGGTAAACGTTTTAAATAGCTGAGCGCGGAATAGCCTGTGCCAAAATCGTCCAGTGACAGGGACAGCCCCAGACGGGTTAATTCGTCCATTGTTGCAGCAACCCTGTCGGCGTCGCTAATTAGCATCGATTCAGTTAACTCCAACTCGAGATATTTTGCTGCGGGATTTTGCTCCACTAAACGCTCAAACTGCTGATAAAAGCCGGCGTCGTTAAACTGGCTGGCACTAATATTTATGGCAATTGAGCAACCTGAATAATTGGGATGAGAATGTAAACGTTCAATCGCGGCAACCGCCTTAGCTAACACCACCTGATGTAGCTGCGGCATTAAGCCTGCGGTTTCTGCTACCGGAATAAATTCGCCCGGCGATACCGGCCCCAACTGTGGATCATACCAACGCAGCAAGGCCTCGAAGCCCACGCATGTTAACGCGTCATCTTGCTCGTTACGGGTAAACTGCGGCTGCAAGTACACCGTCAGACGATCGTGTGCCACAGCAGCTCTCAACCCTGACTCGATTTGCTGGCGACGGTTAAAGTCCTGTTGCAGCTGGCTGCTATAAAACTGTACCGAGCCCGGACCCACCAACTTAGCCTGAGTCATGGCTAAATCAACGGCTTTTAATAAGTGTTCAGCGGTTTCGGCCTCGTCAAAAAAGCTCACGGCGAAACACAAGGTTATCAGTTGCTGCTTATCCGCCAGGGTATAGCGAGTGGACAGCTCTTGCTGAAGTTGTTGCAACCTCGTCTGAACCAAAGCCTGCGCGCTGACGGAGTCATTCGGCAAGTCATCAAATAGAATATAAAATTCGTCAGATGCGAGGCGTCCACCAAGCTCGCTAGACCCAACTAACGCTTCGATACGACTGGCGAGCTGGCGCAACAACTCATCGCCCTGTTCATGGCCCAGTGCGTCATTAATCGTTTTAAATTTATCGACATCAATCAATAGTAACGCACTGTTACGCTCTGAGTTTTTATAGTGGTGCATTACTTTTTCCAGCAACATACGACGATTCGCTAAGCCTGTTAACACGTCATAAAAAGCCAGTTGCTCGATCTGTTGTTTTAGTTCTTCGTATTCAGACACATCCGTTGAAATACCGCACAGACCGACAATTTTACCGTCACTGTTTTTTAACGGGACCTTGACTGACCAATAGGCGCGGGTCTTATTTTCGCCGGGAATCTGGTTAAGTTCGTGGCGAGCAAGGCGCCGACCGGTTTGCAGCACCTCTTTGTCGTTGTCTGTGATTTGTTGCGCGGTTTTTAAGTCAAACAGATCATAGTCTGTAACGCCTACTACGTCCTCAGCATCCCGCTTAAACATATCCGCGACCCGGTCATTAACGTACTGGTAGGTTAAGTCGATACCTTTTATAAAAATGTAGGCATCAACACTACCGAGAATCGTCTCCAGCTTTTTCTCGCTGTCCTGAAGCTCGCGCGTGCGCCTATTAACGGCCCGTTTTAACAACCTGACAAAAACCAGGCTGATAATCAGTACAGCGCACAACGCGATAACCAGCCACCATAACCACGTCGGCAATCGCGATTCGGTAGACTGCGCGCTCCAACGCTCAATAATGGCGTAATAAACAGAAGCCGGATCGGCTTTTAGTGAAGTTAAGGACTCGTCAATAGCCGTCAGCAGACTCTGGTTGGCATCCTTGCCGATAGCAAAATAGAGTTCATTGGGCAAAAACATTATGGGGGTGATAGCAGCCTCAGCTTCGGCGACTTTCTGGTTGCCAAAAAACTGATTGGTTGCCACCGCGTCAACATAGTTGCGTTGCAGTGCATCAAAACCATCGTCAAAACTGGCTACGGGCAAAAAATCCACGTTAAGATTAAAGCGTTGCGCCAGGTTGCGCAGGTAATCCTGTTGCACTGAGTCGCTCAACACGGCAACTCGCTTACCATTTAAGTCCAATAGGCTGGCTATTTGCTGCTGGCGGTCAGCGTAGATTTGCGACCAGCTAAGTAATGCGGGTTCCTGGTGAAACCGAAAACGCTGGCTACGTAAATCGGTTTTCGCAACATCGGGCAACAAATCAATCTCGCCCTCGTCCAGCCATTGCAGGCACTGCTGCCATTGGCAAGCCTTAAGCACCAGCCGCCAGTTATGCTGTTGAGCAATTTCAAGCAGCAAATCGCCATGAATCCCGGTTAATTCGCCATCATCGAGCAGTAATTTAGGCGGGTTATTATAAACCCCCACCGTAATCACCTGTTGCTGAGCCACCACCGGTGTCGCGCAAAACAGAAAAAAGGCAAAGGCAATAAGCGAAAGCCGTTGATTTAGCACGTCTTTGTGATCCCTGTTGTTTAATTAATATCCGCAGAGATCACTATAGCGGGTCGAGGGGCTGAATGCTAAATTTCTGTGCCGGCGCAGTGTCGACTAAGAGCCAGTTTAACTGCCGTTATATTGGTTAACCCGCACCGTAAGTTTTGTCTTGCCGACCTCTACCGACGCTTGTTTATCATAAGCCACAGTTAGCACGGGGCTTGCGCTGACTTGGTTAATTGTTAAAGCTGTTTTTACCTGCACCGTCTGGTCGGCATTGGGAGACACAGTTAATTCGTAACGAAAGTCATCACCTATCGTCATATACGCCTTTTTATCGGCTTCAACGATCATCACGGGTGATTCAACAAGTTCGCCGTTTCGATAAATCGAGCTAGAAACCTGAAACGTTTCTGCAGCCATTGATGGCAACGATGCGAGTATGCCCAGTGCAGCAACGCTTGCTTTAAAATTGATGTTCATATTCGGTTCCTTTTTATTGTTTTAAATCCATTAGCTAACACGCCACCACTTTATTTCTCCCATTACGCTTCCCCTCATACAATCTATTATCCGCGCGGGTAATGAGTGTATCGAGGTCGTCTTCTGCGCAAGCAACCGCAACACCTACGGTGACGCTTAGTTGCAGGTCTTTAAATTCATCGCCCAAACGGAGTGTTTCTACGTTTTGTATTAATCGTTCGGCTACGGCCGTGGCATCATCAGGGCTAGTGTGTGGTAAGCCAACCACGAACTCTTCTCCACCAAAACGCCCAATAATGTCGGTTGGCCGAAGTGAGTGCTGACAAACTTCTACTATTTTAGTCAATATCACGTCGCCTTGAGTATGGCCCCAGGTATCGTTAATTTTTTTGAAGTGATCGACATCGATCATGAATAAACAAAACGGCGTGTCCTCGAGCCGAGCGCGCTGCAGCAATGCCTCAGCTCGTTTCATAAAATGGCTGCGGCTGTCGACCCCCGTTAGCGCATCATGTTCGGCGACCATGCGTAATTGCGCCTCTAATGATTTACGGTGTTTTATTTCCTGGAGTAATTCATGGTTTTGGTCTCGTTCATCATTAAGCAAGGCATGTTGTTGACGCTGCAACCGCTCCAGGCGGCGGAGAGACGAGTAACCGACAATATTGGCCATCGCGATTAACAATCCAATGCGAACAGCGCCTTCTGCAGTCACTCCGGCATAGATCATTGCTGCGGCTAAAAAGGTAATGCTGACAAATGCACTGGCCAGCGCCGCTACCGTCAATAAGTTAGGAATCAGTAAGTAGAACGCGACTAAAGCAACTACTATAGCAGTAACCTGAGTGCCAATACTTTCCGGGCGCAACGGCACAATAAGAATAATACCGATGGCAAAAATCCAGAGTGGAAGTGCGTGTAGCCAGGCTTTTTCAGCATAACCCCCTGTTTTGCCAATAATAAAAGCTAACGTCAAACACGAGCTCACCACCACAATGCGCATTGTCAGCAAGAGATAGTACTCATGAGTGAGTCCAAGCAGGTTGTAGTCGGTAATGCCAAACATAGCGAAAATAGCGGACGCCAGAATTAACGCCAACCGAGCATCCGAGCGAACGTTTGACTCTATAGAGCGCCGGTAACTTAATTCCTTTTGGCGGTCACTAAACTGACCCGTCAGCCAATGTATGTCGTTTTGTTTTTGTTGTTGTGACAAATGCTTTCCCTGTTAAAACAGTATCGATTATTAACCAACTGTTTTAATTTTGACCTTTTCTTCACCACTTTGCAGTAATTTTTTTGTGCGAGCTACATACTCAGCTCCACATATCCGAAACACCGTTTCCCTTTTTTACATAGCTCGATAATGACATGGCTCTTTGCATAATCAGTTTCCTAAATATCAGCTGCCGAATGAGAAAAAGACACCGACAGCAAGCTCGGTCCAAACATAGATGAACCCCAGAAAAACGACTATAGCAGCCATTTGAAACTGTCTTTTGGGCAACTTCCGGGCTAAGAGTATCAGTAAAGCGCCGACGACTAATAGCAAAGCTCCCATCGTTATGAAATCTGAGAGAGCCCAGTGAATATCGTTGCTATACTGCATGCCAACCAATGGGATAAGTAGCAGCCCGCAAGTAATAAGTAAGACCCAGGCAAAGGCGGTTTTTCGTTGCAGTGTTTCTCTCATGGTTCTATTCCTGTGATAAGAGGGGCGTTAGTAAGTGTGTTCCTAATCTCTGCTTTTCGTCAAAAGAAACTTGAAATTAAAATATTTGAACATGCTTAACTCTCGTAAACATTTAATCTTTACGCCCCATAATTAAACTGATTAAATCGCACGATTTAATCAGTTTAATTATTTCGTGCTCAGAGCTATACTTTAAAAATACTCTCTAGGTGAGGTTATATTTATGCAAACTTTGACAGCCAATGATGCCAAACGTCATTTTGGCGAGTTACTTTTAAACGCACAACGCGAGCCTGTGAAAATTAGCAAAAACAGTAAAGATGCTGTTGTTATGTCCGTAAAGGACTTTGAAGAGCTTGAGGCTATGAAAGCCAACTACCTTAAACATTGTTTTAACTCCGCCAAGAGGGACCTTGACAAAGGTAACTTAGTTGATGGCGATAGTTTCTTGAACTCACTCTAAACGGACTAGAAGTTATGGCAGGAAGCCAATACAAACTGAGCAAGCTAGCTCAAGATCATATTCGTGCAATTAAAGACTACACAATACTGCCCCAGAAACACTTGGGTTAGCTTAAGAGTTTATGCCACTCAGACAAGTTATCCTTCCGAGCTGTGAACTTATAATTAATACCCATAGCAAGCCCGAATGCGCAAGGCCTTCAGCTATGAGCCAATTTGAGACCAACAATACCGGCACAAATTAGCCCTAAACTGACCAGTTTAAGAACATCCGCTGACTCGCCGAACAAAAACATACCCATAATCGCTGTGCCTACAGCACCAATTCCCACCCAAATGGCGTAGGCTGTGCCGACGGGTAAAGTCTTCAGTGCCAAGCCTAATAAGACAAAGCTGCCGACAAGGGCAACGGTGGTGCCAACCGTAGGCCAAAGCTTGGTGAAGCCGTCTGTGTATTTTAGTCCAACAGCCCAAGCGACTTCCAACAGTCCGGCGATAAATAAAATGACCCAACTCATAAACACCTCTTCATGACTTTGGGGCCGTCCCCGAATGAAAATTGAGCGGTAAGGTCGTCCTCACTTCGGATCTCGCTTTGCTTACCCAGGTAACGCATCAAAACTCGGCACATTACTCAAATCAGCTGACCAGGCAGCGCAGTCAGCAACAAAGATTTTAGCCGTAGGCGTAACTGATATCGGCGTATCGAGGCTACCGGCAGGCACCACAACACAATTAATGGACTCAGCGAATGTGGGCAGTGCGGAGCCGCAACACTGACAAAAACTCTTAGTATGCAGCGAGCCAGGGTGTTGATAATGGGTTACGTCCGCCTCACCTTTTAACCAAACCAACCGCCCTGCTTTAGCAAACAAGTTAGCCGCATGAGCAGAGCCCGTGTCTTTCTGGCAGCGGCTACAATGACATAAATAAAATGCGTCAAAGTCACCACTAACCTCGTAGCTGACACGACCGCAAAGACACGAACCGTAATATTTATTCACCATGACATTACCTGTTAAATAAACCCGCCTATCAATTGGCTTGGTTAGCCACTGCGTCCAGTACGACATCTTCAAGTTTTGAGAATAGCAAATAGGTTTAGCTCAGTTTTTCCATCACAAAGTTACGCAGCTTCTGACCTCGAATTTCTATCGTTTGCTCTTTTACGACCTTAAAGCCAAATTTCTCGTAAAACGGACGAGCTGTAATGCTCACCTCAGAGTAAAACTTGGTGATTCCTTGTAACTCACCCACTCTTAGCACGTGCTCCATTAAGTGACGCCCGATACCTTTCCCCTGATGCTCATGGTGACAAAAGAAGTGATCAATTAGTCCATCTTCCTGAAGATCGGTATAACCAACAATTTCTCCGTCAATTTCCGCAACAAAAGGAGAAATAACATTCATTTTTCGCTGCCATACCTCAGGAGAAACGTTATCCGGCGCCCATGCTTCGACTTGTGCTTGTGTGTAGTCACGTGAGTTCACATTACGAATGGTGTGATAAAAACTAGTCCATAAATCACGCGCATCTGATTCGTTATATTTTCTGATGTATATCATGCTGGTATTTGCCGTTCACGCTCAATCGCTATCATGACCGAGATCTAAATAAGCGATGAGATACCCATACTCTTTATCCGTCAGCATCCCTTTTTCATGATACGGCTTTGCTAGCTCATGGCTCCACCCTCTTCCTTCGGGAGGGAGCGGAACCGACAAATCCTTTTCGAGAAGATGGGTATCTTCGACCGTGTAGCCTCTGGATACCGCCGCTTGAGCGCAATGCGCCAGAACATATTCAACCGCATACTTATCAACGCTCGGCTGCCAGGTGTATTCCGTTTCGCATGCAACCTTTCGTTCGCCCTCGGCGGTTAGGTACTCCAAACGCCCCGATGTGCAAGCTGATACGAATAAAGCTAACGCGAAAACGATACAGCTACTTTTAATTTTCACCGGTGTGATCCCTGTTTATATGACGCCCGCGTCACAGGCTTCATTGGAATGGAGCCTTTTGGCATATAATTGCGCAGCAATGCTAAAAGGTGTAACGGAAATTAAGTCCTTGGTGCACGCGCTTGTTACAACTGCTA
>Ga0208813_1001563_pt1 | contig 11796 bp, 28 predicted proteins | sample MalvireepMed_904_FD_184250 | JGI IMG/M metagenome (GOLD analysis project Ga0208813, IMG submission 184250) | Marine viral communities from the Global Malaspina Expedition - Malaspina viral metaG DeepMed_904 (SPAdes) (version 2) | ecosystem: Environmental > Aquatic > Marine > Oceanic | place... | reverse complement strand
GACTGAAGAACACGGAAGCAGAACTGTTTCTGCACAAGTCAGCGGTTCCATTGAGAACCATAGACTTCCAGGAGAAGCCAAAACAAAAGGACCTTTTCGGAGAGACATTTGATCCGGAATTCGCCGATGAATGCGAAGGCCTTTGTGGGGTATAAGAAAGGCGAGGACTATGATCCGAAGAGCGTGCGACCGGGACCCAAAGGCGGTACGGCGCCTGAATTCAAGTGTTTCAACTGTGATGAATGGTTTGACGGGAATGAATGGAAATATACGCTCTCTAAATCGTGGTATCCTTCTCTTGAACATAAAATTAACTTTCTGTGCGGTCCGAATTGCTCTTTGGAAATTTCTGAAAAGCACAAAGAGAAATACGTAGGGCCTTGATGAGCAAGGCTGACTTGAAGAGAAAGAAACACAAGGGAAGGCGAAAGGTTGGATCTAATAAGAGAAAGAACCGAAGGCGCGTTCGTTTGGGACTAAAGGTGAGGAGAAAATAATGACACCAGAAGACATAAAAAAGAAAAAGGAAATGCTTGTGAAGCAATACAACACCCTCAAGGATAAACTGGACGAGGGCAGAACAGCGATCGTGAACATGCAGGCACAGCTGAATGGCATAGCCGGAGCGGTTCAACTGTGTGATGACTTCCTAAATAACCCTGAAAAACCCAAAAAAGACAAATAATGGAGGTTTGGGACCCAGGAGAGGAAACGACGGTATTCAGCCAAATAAAAAAGCTCATATCGCGCCTATATCGGGCTTTAAGGGGTTGGGTGGTACGATTCTACCCGGGTAATTTAGTGTTTTGGGTCAAGGATCACTTCTATGCCGTGTGCGAGCATTATGGCGGCTCGCTCAGTTGCTGGGCATGGAATAAAAGATGGAACAAGAGAAATGAAAGGAGATACAAGCATGGCTAGACCGGGACCGCAAAGGAAATGGACTGACTCACAGCTGGATGACGCCAAGTACCTGATGGCGCACAATTTCACCGCCAGCACGGTGGGGAAAATTTTTAACACCACAAAGAACGCCGTCCTCGGCGCTCTGTACCGTGACAAGGTTAGGAACGGATACGTTCCCCCCACAGATTCAAAATACACGGTGTCAAAGATCAGGCACAGGTTCAAACGTGATCCCTCCCTGGGTGAAATGCAATGCTACGTATGCTCGAAGACCTTTACCAGGTCAAGTCGGTTTGACCGTTTCTGCTATGAATGCAAGAGGACGGGACGTGTCACTTGATCCAGGAAAAGCTGAAGAGGTATGTTGACATACTAAATGAGATTCCTGAGATGCAGGACAAGTACCTGTGGCTCATGGAGTTTGGAAAGAAGAATGAGGGACTGGTGGACGAACTCAGGTTACCGGAGTTCGAGGTCCCAGGCTGCCAGTCACAAACGTGGTTGGTTCCGGGGTATCACACGGACGGCAAGCTGTATTTCAGCTCTGATTCAGCCGCCTTGATTTCAAAGGGCATGGTTTCGTTGCTGGCGGATGTCTTTAGTGGATCTACAGGAAACGATATAATATCCTTCGACACCAAAGCTTTAGACGATTTAAAACTGGATACCCTCTTGACTCCTGGTCGGAGGAACGGGGTTTATTCGATGCTGAAAAAAATTCAGGGATACGGGCGGCGAGAAGCGTTATCATTGGTTTAACAACCATGCCACCGCCACAAGTGCCAGTACCGTCATTATAAGCGGTAAATATTCTCTTATCATTTGTTGCTATTCCATTTCTCCTTGGACCTAAGAGTCCATCTTTCAAATGCTTCCTTGCTTATTTTCTTCCGCACCATCTTCGCTCCCTCTGGGATCTCAGTATGCAATGTCAGTATTTCCCCGTCACCACTCAATTCCACCAACGCGGGTCCGCAGAATGCGTTCTTTGTATAGTCCGTTTCCTTTTTCTTTAGAATTCTAACTTCCTTCATGCACGTGGACAGTGATTCCATGGGGACATACTGTGTCATCCTGTGCTCCTGATCGTTCATATTGCCAAATATGAACATGACTATGACGCTAATTACTTCCATTTCCATTCTCCCTCAGCTTGTCCTTGAGCTTTTCCACGTCATCAAGCAAGCGTTCTATGTCGTGCTGTGCCCTCTTTATATTCACGGTATTTGACATCATCGACTCCATGTCTTCCATCATAGCCTCTAATTGTCCGGACAGGAACTCAATTAATAAATCCTGCTGAGCGTCCGCGGGCAATGCGCCCATTTCGCCCCTGGGCCAGCCAATTCTAAATTCCGTGTTTTTCGTGAGGTCTGATTCGGACAGCGTTACACGAGTTTCGAGCGTATTCAGGCGCTCCTGGATCCCAAAAAAGGCCCAGACGCCGACCGCTGTGGCCGATAATATGGCCAAAAGGTTGCGCATGGGCATGCTGATCGCTGTTCGGTCCGATACATCTAGTCGATCGTTAGCCATTTAGTCCCCGTAAGAATAATTTGAACTGGAATTTGAGTTATTGGACCCTTCGATTAGCTCGAACAGGCGGTCATGCTGGCGAATTATTTTTTTGTTGGTCTTCTGTATGTCAGCGTCCTTGTTTTTAAGCTTCTTTACAACCTGTTTTAATTCCTTAACTTCGGTTATAATATTCTCCAAATCCAGTTTCATTTTGACCTGATTCTCGATCACGTCCTTTCTGTTCGCCTCCTCGAAGCTTTTGTACATCTGGTCCACCCGCGAATCCAATTTCGAAATGTACCATATGACGCCTATCCCCTGAACGAGGACAAAGGCCACGACGGCGAATGATATTTTAAGTCCGTTCATTGTCTACTCCCATAAAAATTCTTGTTTAATTGTCCAGGATCTCTTGTCTGAGTCTGAAGTTGTCGTACTGTCATTTTTCGCGTCTTTGGCTGTGTCATTTGTTGTTATTGTTGATCCATATGTTACGCTTGTCTTTGACGGCCTGACATTGAGACGATCCGTATTGACGCATCCTATCATAAATAGGGCCGTCAGTAAAATGATAATTTTCATGCACCTGTTGTGGTGTCAGTCATCCCCAGAATGGGGAAGGATTCAAAAGGTATGCAGAAAGCTTCCGTTTTCATGCTGTCCTTGTCTATACTTTGCTCATATGCCTCCATATAACCCTCCTTCGCCTTTATGCACAGCACTTCCGATGGGTAAATGGACGCGTTGTACTTGACGGTGGTCTGGTTTGGTGATGACATTATCATCAGCAAAAAAAATATCTTGACCATTATTTTCCTTTGAAATAGTGTTTCTCGGGGTGGTATCTTAACCATTTTTTGAATTTATACCAGATATTTCTGATTCCTGCCGCCACCAGTTTAGTCCTTAAAAAAGGGACTCCCCCGCAACGAATGTGCAGGGAGAGTCCACCGAGATGAAATGAAGTTGAGGATTTAGTTATACAATTACTGTTGTATTTATGCAACAACAAAATGTTTTTTTGCTTGACACGTGTTTTTGGCTGTTTTCCGCCATGATTATTTACTTGATTTATCCCATGATATACTGTATAATATGGGCTATTATAATAGTTAGACATATTATAGTTACCTAGGGTAGGTCAATGTCCCACAAGGTTGGCCTACCCGCAAAGATGAAAGAATTGAGATGACGAGAACATATACAAAGGGGGGAATTTTTAGCAAGAAGCCTAAAAGTTTCCTGACACAAGGAGAGTTGGACAACATTGTGATAAGCCTGAAGAAGTTTGACGAGTGGCTGGGAAAGTCACGCAGGGGGCAGAAGATTTCCTATTACAGGGGATTCATCTTCGCGCCCAACGAGCAGAAGCTCTCCCCCACACTGGACTTAAAGAGGGTGGAAAAACTGGCGAGGCACGTTCGAAGGGCGTGTGACCGAAGCCTCATCACGATGGTGCAGAAAAAGCATGACAACTTTGACTACGAATACATTGCGGTGCGAACATGACGTGGACGGTGTTCTGGTTTTTGGTCGTGCCAATAAAAATATCACTGCTGATATTCATACTGACGGTGATCCTGTGATTGGATGGATGCTGGGACAGTTAATTTTTTGGGTGGGTCTCATAACAATAATCATGTGGTCCCTTTCCAAGTGTGCGGTATTATGAGTTTATACAACAGGTTACTAAAGGAAAAGAAGCGTCTTGGACAGAAAGCGTTGCGCAATCCCAGGACAAAGCAGGAGTTGCTCGATCGCAAGAGGTGGGAGAGGGTTTACACGATCCTCACCCGCCGCTACGAATACGGGATTGAGGACGCCATCATGGAACAGTACCGCTGGGGCGACTTCCGGGACGAAATTGCGGCGGTGAAGAGGTAACATGGAACCGGTAACAATTTTTTACATATGTTTCGGAACACTGTGGATCATAGGCGTTCTGTCGTGAAAGATGAATGAGCAGAAGGAAAAACACATACAGTCCGAGCGAAACAAGATTCGTGAGAAACGGGCCAAGCAGGCACTTGAGGACGCAAGGAAACACAAGCAGCCCAGGGTCAAGTTCGAAAGGCCGCAGGAAGGCAAGATTGAAAAACGCGTTGGCGGGATGGATACGTTCCATGTTGAAAAGGGCGAGGAGAAGAACACCTACCGCATTGTTACAAAAAGGGAATATACGTTCGCTTATACGATACGCGCCAAGAACGAGGAAGACGCAATGATAAGAACACTGAAGTTTGTCGGCAGTGACGGATCAGGACAGTATTTACAGGGTCCATTGCAGCTGGGAAAGCCGCTCATCAGGGAGTGGATCGAGAGCATACAGAAGTTGGATTAACCACGGGAGATAAAAATGGCAAAAAAGAAGACGAAGAAAAAAGCAAAGACAAGAAAGAAACTGACGCCCCTTGAAAAAATAAGGAAGGAGCTCACCAAGCTCGAGGCGCTTCACGCGAAGGAGGAAGCGATCGTCGAGAAAATCGAGGAGATCATTGACGAGGAGGAGTTTGAGGACGCGGAATATGACTTCGACTGGGAAGGAACGAACGGTGACTGAGAAGGAGCTGCAGTATGACATCTACCAGCCGTTCGGACCGAGCATCCTGAAGGTCAGCATGCCGCAGGGCTATGTCAACCTTCTCAACGCGCAGGCGGACGAAATCCTGCATGACGAAAAGCTGAGCAGGGAGCGTGACTGGAGTCACAACCTGGCGGGGAATGTCAGGAAGGAGGTCGCGATCAACCACAACGAGATCAAGGGTTTTCCCGAGTTTCTTGTTGCCATGTCACATGAGTACATCAAGCGCGTTCTCCCGGAAGGGCTGAACGACAAGGCACAGGTATCATTCAGCGTGTGGGTGGTCAGTCAGGTTGCGGGGGACTTCAATCCCATACACATACATGACGCCAACCTCTCCGGGGTGGCGTTCCTGAAAATACCACCGAAGTTCAAGGAGGAATATGAGAAGGAGGACCACCATCCAACGGCCGGATGCCTGGAATTCCTCGGATCGCTTCCGAACCACTTCGCAAGGCACAGTTACATCGTGAAGCCAGTGGTTGGGGATTTCTATCTGTTTCCGTCCTGGCTGGCACACCAGGTCTACCCGTTTAGGTCCGATGGTGAAAGACGATCAATGGCGTTCAACGTGCACTTCAAGCTGGACGGACCGGTGAAGGGGATCAACGCGTAATGAAAAGGAAATTTTGGTTTGGCGAATGGCATTCAACTTACACTTCGTGCAACAGATTATATAAAAAATTAATTGCAGGCATAGAGTGGGAAAATCCGAACAAGACAGGAAAAAAAGGGGAGCTTTTTGTTTTTGATGACGAACAACAATCCTGGTTTAACTACATATACGATCATTACTTGGTGGACGACGATGATTATTTGAAATTTTATCGTTTGCACAGGAAACCCAGAAAATGGGGAATACGAAATTTTAGTCAAACAGGAAGTAATTATCCCCTGTCATACGCTCCCTTTAATTCAAATCAATTTTTGCCAATCAACAGGAAGCACGTTTTTACGTGTTTCGCTGATCAGGACGCCGTTTGCAAGGCAAAATTGCGACAAAAAATTAATTCATCCTATGTTAAATTCAAATTGAAGGACAATAACTACGTCTGCAATTATTGTGGCGCGGAAGGAAATTATGATAATCCACTCCATCTCGACCACATTGATCCAACTTTCAATGAAATATACGAGGAGTTTAAAATGCGCCACGGTAAACTTACCCTCTTGGCAGGCAACTACGGTGTTTTTTCCAATTTTCATGACAAGAGAGCCGAGTTTCAACTGCTGTGCGCAAATCCTTGCCATTTCATCAAGACACGGGAAGATCGGAGAATGAAAGCACATGGTTGACACCACGAAATACAAGTCCGTTGCGATAAGGATCCCCTACTATGACGCGTTGGTGCGGATGGGGGAGAGCATGCACCGCGGACCGGGACAGGAAATGATGCACATAATCAAGAAGGCGGCGGACGAGAAGGGAATAAGGATAAAAAATGCAAGAATTGTTAAGGGCAACAAAAGAGATTAGGGAAACTCTCCGCAAGTGCGAGGAGGAAGGCGACAATTTCCAGGAGACGCTTGGAAAGCTGAGCGCAACCAAGGTGCACGGGGTGCAGTTTCCGACGCTCATGCTTATGGAGATCATTGATGACTTTGCGAAGGGTTATCAGGAGCGAAGGAAGGGGAAAGTCCTTTCCGGGTTTAACGAAGAGGAACTCCAGGAGAAATACCGCGAGGCGGCGCACAACTGGAACAACAAGGACACGGTAAACTGATGGCAACACTGAAGATCATAGATATGCACCAGGTGGAGGACGGAACCATCAACCCCAAGACGGGGCTGACGGAAAAACCCTCCTGGTACGTTCGGTTTGAGGACATGTCGGATCGCGTGCTGTTCAAGTCAAGGTTACAGGAACTCCTGTCCATGGGTTTCCGCAAGACGGTGGAAAACTTCAAGGCGGGAAAAGCCAGGACGAACCAGGGTGGGGAAGCCCGCTTCTGGGTGGTGGTATTCCAGGATTATGAGGTAAGGCTGCAAACCAGAGACCAGATCATGGAAGTTGTAACGGAAGGACACAGGCACAGGGACGATGATGACAACGCAAAATTCGAGCGAAGAGAAGACGGAACGGAAGAGCAGTTTACCATCGAGTAAATATCCGGACTGCTGGCCGATGGTGCGCATCACGTGGATGGACGCCATGGACGGTGACACCGGATGGGTACCCCTTGGGAAAATGCGCGACGCCAAGCTGGCAACGTGCATTGACATTGGATGGATGATCAGGGATGATGACCTCAGGGTCACCATCATGGGATCCTGGTGCGCCGATCCGCAGGAGACAAAGGAAGAGGACAAGGAAGGCGGACGGTACATAACAATCCCGAAGGGTTGGGTGAAGAAAATAGAATATCTGGAAGTGAGCTATGGACAAATACGAGATTAACGTGTGGAAGGACGCCGAGCTGCTGAGCAAGGAGATTGTTCAGTTCGGATCCAACGAGGACTGCTACAACTACGTGATGGACAAGCACTACGCCCCAGGAACGTGGACGGGGTCGCACCAGAACAGGGCCGGCGTGACGCTGAACAGGCCACCTCCTGGGATCAGGATAACGTGGGCCAAGCTTGGGTACAACAACTACAGACCAAAGAAACTGAACGCGGAGGAAAAAAAGCTGCAGCGTGAGCTGTACGACTCAATCACGCCCGAAACAATTCAGGAGTTGGGTCCAAACGAAATGTATGCTAAGGTAAGGAAGGATTATCACGGACACCCAAACGCGAAAGGATACGATGAATTCCCAAGCCGCAAGAAGGAGGTATACATCAATGGAAGCACAGGAGAAAAATACACAGTCTAGGGAGGGGCTTACACCCAAGCAGAAGAAGCTTTATAACATCATCAGGGACTTCATAAAGGCGAACAGGCACTCGCCGTCCTACGAGGAACTGAAGCAGCTTAATGGATCGCGGTCCAAGGCTCCAATACATGCCCTGATTCACCAATTGATAAGGCGACACTGGATAGGAAAACGGAATGGCGCAAATCGGTCACTTTTCATCTTGTAATGTGGTCCCTATAGTGTATATTTTGCTAAAATGTTTTTTTTATTTTTAAAAAGACCGGGATATGGTGCCACCGTGCCACCTTTCCTGATTAACCTTTATAAATCAATCGTTTATATGGTGGCACCAAGGTGGCACTACTCTAAACGACGCAAGCAACTTTTGTTACAAATAATAAAACAAATGAGTAAAAACTCAACTATAGAGCGGGGAATTCGATGGTCGATGAAAGGCTGAGAGGTGACACCAGTGGTGCCACCATTGTGGCAAAAACAAGGCAGAGCGGAGGGGCCCTAAAACACCCAATTCGGAGTGACGGGCTCACTGACAAGCAGCGTGTGTTTGTCAAGATCTACGCCGAGAACGAGGGTCGTTTGACTCCAACGGAATGCGCAAGACAGGCAGGATACTCGGAGGCGTCAGCCAACGTTACCTCTTCCCAGTTGCTGAACGGCAAGAGATACCCAAAGGTGGTGGACGCGGTTCTCAAGCGAAGGGCTGAACTGGAGAAAACACATGAAGTCAAGTTACAGAAGCACGTACAGGAGTTGGCAAGGCTTCGTGAGAAGTCACTGGTGGAAAAGTCTTTTAGTGCTGCTGTTAATGCTGAGCGCCTGCGAGGGCAGGCTGCGGGACTGTACATTGACCGCAAAGAAATCAGGACAGGAAGTATTGATTCTATGTCCCGTGAAGACGTTTTAAAACAACTGAAGGAGTTGGGATTGGATGGAAAATTTAAAAAAGAGGGAGATAAAACTGTCCTTTCGGTCGAAGAGAAATCCGGTAGCGAGGGACTTAAGGACATCACCCCAGTACAAGCAGAAGATAGTAAAAGACAAAACGAAGTATGACCGTAAAGCCGGAAACAAGGCTTTGGAAGAGTTTCAGGAAGTTATTAAAAAGTGGTGACTATATTGTTTCACGCCTTGAAAGCTATGTTACTCCCGGATTCCCGGATTGCGTAATATTTCACAATGTTACAGGATTCTTCACTGTTGAGCTGAAGATAATACAGCCTAATAAAAAGATAAAGTTTTCAGTCTTCCAAAGGGCATGGAATACGATCCATTACATTCACGGTGCTCCAGTTTATATCCTGGTTGGGGGGCTCAAGGACAACAAGGTCAAACTGTTTCACGGCGAATGGACCGAGCACCTCGGCCAAAAGACCGTGGACCAAGTGCCCGGGTTATACGAGGGAAGGCTCGAGGACCTCGACCTGCGGCAAATTGTCGCAAACTCCCAAACTCCCCAATGTGTATAACCTGTGGATAACCTGTGGATAAGTCCATCCTGTCTACCGGGGCGCCCAGGGAAGAGTGCTTCAAACTCCCAAACTCCCCAATAAACATAACTAATCAGCCATTTTTTCGTGATCCCTGTCTGGATGCCCGGGGCGCAGCAGGTTCCTGTGCAAGTTCAAAACTCCCAAACTCCCCAGAAAACCTATACTTTTTGCGTGGATCTCCAGCCAGTCCTGTTTGTCCGGGGCCCGGGAGACCTTCCAGTCCTGACAGGAAGTTCAAATAAGTTCTTGCATTGTGGATAAGAAAATGGTATAATACTGTTAATTCATTAAGAATTAGAAATGGAGTATATATGGTTGTAGACCAATCGATTAGTGAAGCACTCAATAGGATTGCCGATAATCAAGAAGAAATGATTGATGTCTTAAAACGAATTGCGAATCATTATGACGGGGTTGTTCCCGTTATGACACGCAACGCAAAACGAGCAGAATCACAAGCCGAGGAGCTCGAGAGAGGATTCGGTCAACAAGTCAAGGACTTGTTCAGACCACAAGAGCATTAAGTCATACTCCAAGGGGGAGTTCGGTTCAAACTCCCAAACTCCCCCATTGTTAATAACCTGTGGATAACCTGTGGGTAAGTGTCTCCCGGGCCCGCAGCGGGCGCCGGGCGTTTATGGTCAAACTCCCAAACTCCCCTATAATAAAATACCCGTTTTCCGCGGTTTTTTGATCGGCAGCTGGGACGCACCGGGGCGCCCGGGAAAAGCTCACGGATCTCATCTGGAGAAGTGGCTGAATTCCGCCAAATATTTTTCGCCCGGGCTCTTGACATGCGTCAGGACAGGTATTATATTACAGGATGAGACGTCGAAACTCCCGGAAAACCTTGAAAATAAGTTCAGGATCCAGGAAGGCGGAAGCTGCCAGTCCTGTGCACCAGGAGCTGCAGGAAATAGAAAGGAAGAGAATGGACTGGTTACTTGGATTACTCATACCATTGAAGTGGGCCTTGGTCCTCGTCATAATATACTTCGTACTCACGGCGATTCTGTAACTCCCCAAACTCCCAAACTCCCCAATTGAACCAACGTTCATGATTCGCGGAGCTGGAGCTGGTGGGACCGGGCGCCGGGCGCCTGTCTTCAGGAAAAATGTTATCCACAAGATTGTTGAATTAGCTGTTGCCTTGAATTTGGATTCGTTGTATAATGAGAGTAGAAATAGAGTAAAGGTATTTGATACTACTGATTGATGTTTTTTAAGCCGGGATATCAATCACTCTGTTTCTCATTTTGCGGAACAGTTAGGAAACTGACCAGAAGCGTGGTCTTAATCACAATTCGAGCATAAGATTACCTATCAGACCACATGGTTCGCCACATGGCATGGTAAAAGGGGCAAGATAAACGGAGTTATTCGGCTCTTGCCTCAAAAGGAGATGGTAATGGGGTTTAGTTCTTTCCTCGGTTGATCAGTAGGCCATTCTATTCCCCCAAACTCCTGCAAACTCCCATTCTCAAACTCCATGATGATAGGACATTTATTATTAGCCCGGGGGACCTGGGATGCGGCAGCCTCCTTCAGCCACATCTGGAAATGCCTTAATATTACCTTAATTGTTTTCTTGAAATACCCTAATAAATGCTTATATATAATTAAAGGAGAATTAGAAATATGACTAAAGATGATTTTAAAACAAGAGTTAAAGGTCTTTTCTCTGTTCGTTGGTTAAAGAATAGTGGAGAAGAAGGTTATATCCATCGAGGTATTTTAGGCTTAACTAAACATATTGATGGAGAACACAAAGAACATAACAATTATGTTCTAGTCTACAAAGTTGGTAATGGTTATGGAGAACAAAGCCGTTGGGCAAATGTTAACCCTAACACAATTACCCACATTAACAATAACCAAGTTCAGCGATGAACTTGGTTACTTTCATGATTGCCATTAGCATAATGTGGTGTCTAGTGTTTTATTCTGTTATTAACTTATCAACAATATGACCTATAAATTTTGGTTTTATGCTTTACTTATCATACTGATTATGGTAGTAATATTTTAAAGGAGAATTAGAAATATGACAAAGGAAGTTACGACTACAAAACAAACTTCAGTTAGTAATGTGGACATTAGTTCAGTTATTAATGAGGTAATTGAATACACCAAAGACCAAGCAACAATTACTGATATTAAATCAGCCATTGCTTCAGTTCCCAAGTCCAACAGCATGGATTGGAAGTTGGTAAGTGGTGTTATTATGAATAGCCTTGTTGAGTGGGTTGTTGAAAACAAAGACAATGACAATGTTAGGTCATTGGAATTGATACAGCACTTGCAAAAAGACATAGGTTATTTATTACAAAGATTAGGTCTAGCTCAATAGAGTTTCTCCTAGTTGATATCAACGATCAAAGGGCTACATCAAGGAGTAGCCCTTTTTTTATGACCGGGTACAAGATGTAGTGGGTCAAAGCATACTAGATGTTGTGTTGTATTTCTGCAACACCACTAAAC
>Ga0208813_1001560_pt1 | contig 11822 bp, 10 predicted proteins | sample MalvireepMed_904_FD_184250 | JGI IMG/M metagenome (GOLD analysis project Ga0208813, IMG submission 184250) | Marine viral communities from the Global Malaspina Expedition - Malaspina viral metaG DeepMed_904 (SPAdes) (version 2) | ecosystem: Environmental > Aquatic > Marine > Oceanic | place... | reverse complement strand
GATTCAGAGGCACCTGCACTGAGTGGATTCGATGTGGATTGGCGAGGTGTTTCTGCCTCATTCAGTGCGTACCCGGGAGTTTTTAGCCAAGGCCGGCTGGATGCAGGTACTGCATTGTTACTTGAACATTTGCCCGAGGCGATTCAAGGCAAAGTGCTTGATTTTGCATGTGGATGCGGTGTCATTGGCGCACTCGTCGCACAGAAGTTCGCCGTCGAACTGACAGCATCCGATGTTAGCCCAATGGCCATTGCGAGTACGCAAATGAACTGGGAAAAGCTTGGCATCCACGGGCGTTTAATACTCGCTGACGGTCTATCAAGCCTTAGCGATGGGTCGTTTAATTGGATCCTTAGCAATCCCCCATTTCACACCGGATTACGCACCGATTACGACATTGGTGAGCAATTTATTAAACAGGCATTTAAGAAACTCGCACCGAACGGCACACTGGTCATTGTTGCGAACCGGTTCTTACCGTGGCCAGAACACATGCGGCAGGTATTCGGTCATTGTGATGAACTGGCTGATAATGGCAAGTTTAAAGTGTTACTAAGCAAACGCTTAAGTTGAATATACAAATCTTCGCGCTGAATACATTGATATTTAGATGCACACTCATTAACCATTTGATAACATAGTCTAAACAGGATAACAAAGTCGTTTATACAGCAAAATAATGCAAACCATTTCGCTCAAAAGAGGCTTAATCTACATTGTTCTATTGATTACCGTTGTCGCCCTTGCTATCGGTTTCAGTATCAATCTATTCAGCCAAGTTAGCCAATACCGTCAAGCACTTTTGGAACGCAGTGAATCCGATGCTCGAATGATTGCCGCGCACGCAGTGCAAAACTTAGCATTTAGCGATAACACCGCGGAACAACGGCGGCTCGCGACGTTGAGCAACAACCAATTTATTCAACATGTACATATCTATAAAATTGATACTGTGAGCGGCGACTTGAGCTTTTTCTCAAGTTATAACAAGGAAGGGCTCGCCCCCATTCCTGCTAAGTTTGCACAAATAGAAAGATTAACCGCACCCCGTTTACAAGACGATTATATTGAGGTTGCTCAAGCGATACAGCTGGATGGTCAAGTCGTCGGTTACGTATATCTGCGCGCAAGTGCCGACGAATTAAGACTCTTCAAGTTACGTTCGATTGCGGTCGCGTGTACTGTTTTTGTATTAACGCTGCTCATGTGCACATTGTTAGCGCTGCGTTTACGCCGTATATTAAGTCAGCCGCTTGATAGGATCGTTGACATTGTGTCACAGATATCGCGAAACAAAGACTACGGTCTTCGCTTGCCGGAATCTCGCGTTAATGAGTTCAATGAATTAGGTAATGCCCTCAACATCATGCTCGAGCGTGTACAACATCATATTTTACGCCAACAAAAAGCGGAGCGAGAAGCCAGTCAGTTGAACGCAGAGCTTGAGCAACAAGTCACTCAACGAACAAAAGCACTACGCGAATCAAACCAGGAACTGCTTACCACACTCGAACAGTTGCATAAGTATCAGGGACAACTGGTTGAGTCGGAAAAAATGGCATCTCTCGGCGATATGGTGGCCGGCATAGCCCATGAGGTAAATACGCCTATCGGCTTGTCGGTCACCGCTTCAACGCTGCTACAAGATAAGCTGGAGGTCATGCGTGAAAAGTTCGATGAAAAGCGCATTTCAACCAATGAGTTTGCTCGCTTTCTTGAAGACTGCACAGAAAATCTATCCATTATCTATCGCAATTTAAATCGCGCAGCGGATCTTGTAACAAGCTTTAAGCAAGTGGCTGTCGACCAATCTACTGAAATCGATAGAGCGATTGATATTGAACAGTTCACTCGCGATTTGCTGATTTCGGTTAAGCCGCGTCGACTCGACATCGAAAAATTTCCAATTGAGATTAGTTTCGACCCAGGACTTTGTGTGGTCACTAAAGCCGGACCTTTGAACCAAATACTTATAAATTTAATTACCAACTCGATGGTGCACGGATTTGATCGCCGCGAACAAGGAAAAGTTAACATTTTATTTGAACGACGTGAAAGCGAACTCGAAATCACTTATCGCGATGATGGCAAAGGTGTTCCTAATGAGATCGGTAAAAAGATATTTGATCCTTTCGTCACCACAAAGCGCGGGTCTGGCGGTAGTGGTTTAGGCTTACACCTTGTCTATAACTTAGTGACCCAGGTATTAGACGGTCAGATACACTTTTTTAGCGAACTTAATCACGGCGTTGAATTTATTGTTCGTTTTCCGGTCAAATCGTGCGAAAATCAAACTTAACTGGGGTTTTTGTTGAAAATTTTTGAACAAAAGTCATAATGTGGCATCAATAGAACTGTATTTAATACATTTTAATTCGTCACTCGAACTCATTGCTAGGAACGCATTGCTTTATGAACGCCAGACTTTTAATTGTTGAAGATGAGGTGGTTACTCGCCAAACATTAACACGACTTTTTCAGCAAGAAGGTTATGAAGTGTTTGACGCTGCTGACGGCTTGCAAATGGAAAATATCATGCGTCAAGAGCGTATCGATGTTGTTATCATGGATGTTAACCTTCCGGGTAAAAACGGTCTCGAGCTTGCAGAGTCTTTACGTGAAAGAGATAACATTGGCCTTATCTTCTTAACAGGAAGAGACAGCGAAGATGATCGTCTACTTGCGCTGGAGCTTGGTGCAGACGATTATCTAATCAAGCCATATAACCCTAAAGAACTGACTATTCGTGTTCGTAACTTGTGCCGTCGTATCGAATCGTCACGTTCAAGCAGCCCCGTCGATAACGATAGTGTACAATTTAACTTCCACGGCTGGCGTTTAAACAGTGACAGCCGTTGCTTATACTCTCCCGACAATCAAATGTTTAGATTGCCCAAGAGTGAGTACCGCGCGCTTGAACTCTTCTTAACGAACCCTGGCCGTATTCTGGACCGTGAGACACTCGTAAAACGTATGTTGGATCGTGACTTACGTCCTAATGACCGAACTGTCGATGTGGCTATTCGTCGCATTCGTCGTCATTTTGAATCACATCCAGACACGCCCAATTTAATCACCACCATTCATGGCGAAGGTTATCGGTTTATAGGCGAGGTAGAGCAAGAGTCTCAATGAGACTGTTGCTCTAGCCATTGTTGAATCTGCTGACGGTGTGGGATCACATTGTCAGCCCACTCTACTAGCCACTGTTCCGCGGTTGGCCAATCCCACGACTCCTTCTCAAGGTTTTCCATATATACGGCCAAAGCCTTGAGTCCTACGGAACGACAGGCTCCCTTGACTTTGTGCGCTTGTGAGCGCAACTGTGCCTCGTCTTTCTTCGTCGCGGCTTCGTGCAATAGGCTTGCATAACCCTGTATCACTTGATCAAAGGTTTTTAGCGTCATTTCTAATCCATCTTCGCCCAGCGACTCGTAGTATTGTTGCAGCAGTTCGGTATCGATTACATCCGAATTTGTCATAAGTTATCCATTTCGAATCTAAAACCTTATCCTGTGCGTAATCGTACATTGAGTCAACCGATACCTTTAATCGGTTTTATTTGATTAATTTTTAGCTTCGGGAATGAAATGATCCCCCTATCTAAGATATACTACCGGACCTAGAGTTTATGCTTGATAAATTGAAGAAAGAGCGGAGTTCCAAACGAATGCCGAACAGTATGCCCGACGTAGCCAACCAAACACAGGCCCAGACTGAAGGGACCTTAGATTGGGTAGGCATGAGCAATATCGAAGTACCTATGATGGTTGCAGCTTCTGACGCATCAGAGCGTCCTGTTGCAGCTCACGTTGAAGCTTTTGTTAATTTAAAAGACCCAAAAGCTAAAGGCATTCACATGTCTCGCCTTTATCTTCTTTTGGATCAACTATCAACCGAAGGTGAGTTAAGTCACGCTTCTTTGAAGCAATTGTTACGTGACTTTATTGAAAGCCATCAAGACATCAGTGATCGCGCCTTCATCAAGTTTGATTTTGATTATCACCTTCGTCGTGAATCACTGATTAGCCGCAAAAAAGGATGGAAAGCCTATCCGGTCAGTTTAACAGGTCGCTATGATGAAGGTCACCTGAATCTTGAGTTGGCGGTTGATGTGCCCTATTCGTCAACATGCCCATGCTCTGCCGCATTGGCTCGTCAACTTATCCAAGAAGCATTCGATGCAAAGTTTGCCGAGCAAGAGCATATTGATAAGGCGACTATCCATCAATGGCTTGGGACTACCGAAGGCATCGTTGCAACGCCACACAGTCAGCGCTCCACAGCGCAAGTCAAAGTAGCGCTGAGCGATAGCGTAGAAGAATTCCCGATTGTTGCACTGATCGATGCGATTGAAGACGCGCTTAAGACACCCGTTCAAGCAGCGGTTAAGCGTGAAGATGAGCAAGAGTTTGCGCGTCTAAATGGGCAGAACTTAATGTTCTGCGAAGATGCATCACGCAGATTACAGCACCGTCTTAATCAAATGCCTATCTTTGAAGACTTCTGGGTACGCGTTAATCATTATGAATCATTACATGCGCATGACGCAGTGAGTGTGACCACTAAAGGTGTGAAAGGTGGTTATAGCTCATAAGGCTAAAATCATCGAATGCGCGATTAAAAAGCTTGGCAACCGCCAAGCTTTTTTACTTTTGGCACACTAGTTGCAGTAAATATCTCAGCAAATCATCCGTCAAACTTTTGTTGAGGTGTCACGATGGAAATTATTCTATTACTGTTCGTTGTTGTATTAATTGCTGTAGCTGTTGTTGCGAGTCGCATGTCAGAAAGCTATGTCCCCTATCCTTACAAGATGAAGGATGTCACTTTTTGCTCAGCACAAGAAGCACAATTTTTGACATTACTTGATAAAGCCGTCAGTGACGACTTTAGGATTTTTACCAAAGTTCGCTTGAGTGATCTTGTTTCCGTCAAAAGCGGTCTTTCTCGCGCTGCTCAAAAGGATGCGCAGACCAAGGCAAGTCAACGAATCCTCGATTACGTATTGTGTGATATTGAGACAATGGAAATCAAAGCCGTGATCGAGCTCGAGCCTGCATCGCCACAGCTGAACCAGCAAAAACGTAATCTATTTTTGAAGAATGCGCTCGGTGCTGCGGGCCTGCCATTTCTCCGCTTTAAAGCCCAACCGGGTTATCGCGTGGCAGAGTTAAAGCAGTATATACACGCTAAAATTCAGCAGGCGGAGCATATTAAAGCGGCTATCCCAGGTGATCAACAACGTCCAGCAACGGGCGAACACCATGGCAAGCACGGCCATGAATCACCTATTGCAGCTTAAGCCGACATTTGTAAGACTTCGTGTATGGATGCACACTTGCTCTCTTGGGTTTATCACCCTATCGTACTGGCCACATTAGCGCTCATTATTGAGCGCTTTTTTTCGTTGCCAGAACATTGGCATCCCCTGACGATCTTCCGCTTGTTTGCCAAGTTTCTGACAGATAAGGTATGTCACCAAGCCCACGGCAACACCCAGCAAACTGTCGCTGGAGCCTTGTTGCTTGGGCTTTTGCTACTAATATGTTTGCTTCCCGTGAGCATCATTCAAATGAGTGCCGAATTGCATGAGCTAACCGGTGTTGTCTGGCTTTGGTTTGCAATTAAATACAAACGTACATTAAATCAGACAAAACTCGCCGCTATGGCGCTGAATAAAGGGCAAAAACGTGCCGCTCGAGCTATCGTGAGTCGATTCGTCCCCTTTGACTGCGAACAGCTCAGTCAAATAGGCCTCGCCAAGGCAATTTTTGAGGTTCGTTTGCGGATTCTCGTTGTTAATGTACTCGCGCCTTTACTTGCTTGGTACGTATCGGGACCTATCGCCGCACTCGCGATACGCCTAATTATCGAATGCCATCATTTATGGCCTGTGCCCGCCCCACGCTACCAGCACTTTGGTCGCGCCGCTCAAGTGCTCTATCAGACAATTGAATCACTGGTTTTAGTCGTACCGGCCTTACTTTTACGACCGTGGCTTTGGCTCATAAGAAGACGTCCAGCAGTGGCGCTACGACAAGGCCAAGGCTTGTCGCTCGGTGCCTTTATGTGGTTAGATTCACAAAGTCGGTTGTACAACTTGAGTCTCGGTGGCCCGCAAAAATACCACCATAAACGGCTCAGTCGTACACGCTTCGATGGCACTCTTTCACCCCAAATAGTACAAAATAAGCTTTATTTAACAGGTATTTGGCTCGATATAATAATAATCATGCAGGTTTTTCTGTGTTTGGTTTTGTTCATTTATCGACCCTGAGGTCGAGTTCGTATATACTGTGCGCCCTAATAAGCAACCGAAAGTAATTATGAAAACCATTGATGTAATTGGCATCGGCAACGCACTCGTCGATCAGGAATTTGAAGTCAGCGAAGACTTCCTAGCCAAACACCATTTGGAAAAAGGCATGATGGCACTCATTGAGGAAGAGGATCAGAATAAACTGATCGCCGAGCTCAGTACGATGGGTGACCTTAAAAAGCAATGTGGCGGTGGCTCTGCGGCTAACTCGTTGGTCGCATTTGCACAGTTTGGTGGCTCAGCTTTTTATTGTTGTAAAGTCGCTAACGATGAAGCGGGCGATTTTTATCAACGTGACCTAGAGCACGTCGGTATTCAAACTAACCTCACCAGCCAAAATAATGACGGTACCACAGGTCGTTGTTTAGTGATGGTCACCCCCGATGCCGAGCGCACGATGCGTACACATCTTGGTATTACTGCCGATTTGTCGACTCATGAACTTCATCCTGAGGCAATTGCCGCTGCGAAATACCTCTACATCGAAGGATACTTAATTACTTCTGAAATCGCCCGTGAAGCTATTGCAGAAGCAAAACACGTTGCCCGCGAAAATGATACTAAAATTGTCATGACTTGTTCCGATCCCGCGATGGTTAAATACTTCCGCGATGGTATCGATGAAATTCTAGATGGCGGTGTCGACTTGATGTTCTGTAATAGAGAAGAAGCCGAACTTTTGACAGGTGAGACGGATCCACACGCCGCTGCACAACGTTTATTAAACTGCGCATCGACCGTTGCTATCACACTCGGTAAAGAAGGTGCGTTAATTGCTGATTCTGAGCGTCAGATTCATATTCCAGGCGTTCCTGTTCAAGCGGTCGATACTAACGGCGCAGGCGATATGTTTGCCGGTGCCATGCTATACGGTATTACTCAAGATATGGAACTTGAGCAAGCGGGTCGACTCGCCAGTTTAGCAGCAGCAGAGCTTGTCACTGAGTTCGGCGCGCGCTTGAGCAAAGAGCGTCAACAGCAACTTTTAGAAAAGCTGCTAAGCTACGCTTAACACCCATTTTTTATGCAAAGGATAACGGTAGCATTATGAGTTTAAACGATCCTAAGTTCACCGATTTTAAAGTGGCAGATATTAACCTGGCTGATTGGGGCCGCAAGGAAATTGCCATTGCTGAATCTGAAATGCCCGCTTTGATGACTATTCGTCGCAAGTATGCGGACGAGAAACCGCTTAAGGGCGCCCGTATTATTGGTTGTATTCACATGACCATTCAGACAGCTGTGCTTATCGAAACTTTAGTTGAACTCGGTGCGGACGTGCGCTGGTCTTCTTGCAATATTTTCTCAACCCAAGACCACGCAGCCGCTGCCATTGCTGCAGCCGGCGTTCCAGTCTTTGCTTGGAAAGGCGAAACAGAAGAAGAATACGAGTGGTGCCTAGAGCAAACCTGTAAGAAAGATGGCGAGCTTTGGGATGCGAATATGATTTTGGATGATGGCGGCGATTTAACGCTGATGATCCACGAGCAATTCCCAGAAATGTTGGAGAAGATCCACGGTATTACCGAAGAGACGACAACCGGCGTGCACCGCCTCCTCGATATGCTCAAGCAAGGCACGTTGCGTGTACCGGCTATTAATGTCAACGACTCGGTAACTAAGTCGAAAAATGACAACAAATACGGTTGCCGCCATTCACTGAATGATGCCATTAAGCGCTCGACTGACCACTTAATGTCAGGCAAAAAGGCGTTGGTCATCGGCTATGGTGATGTAGGTAAAGGCTCTGCAGCGAGCTTACGCCAAGAAGGCATGATCGTTAAAGTCACAGAAATCGACCCGATTTGTGCAATGCAGGCATGTATGGACGGCTATGAAGTGGTCTCGCCCTATATCGATGGCGTCAACAGTGACGACGGTAGCACGATCAACAAAGCGCTGTTGGGTAACATTGATTTATTGGTCACCACGACAGGTAATGTGAACGTTTGTGACCGCCACATGTTAGCAGCGATTAAGTCGACCGCCGTGGTGTGTAACATTGGCCACTTCGATAACGAAATCGATACCGCGTTCATGCGCAAAAACTGGCGCTGGGAAGAAATTAAGCCACAGGTTCATAAGATCTACCGTTCTGATGACGACAACGACTACTTATTGTTGCTGGCTGAAGGTCGCCTCGTGAACTTGGGTAATGCAACGGGCCACCCTAGCCGTATTATGGACGGTTCTTTTGCCAACCAGGTGCTTGCACAAATGCACTTGTTCCAGCAGAAATTTGCTGACATGTCGATTGAACAGCAAAAGGAATTCTTGCGTGTTGAAGTCTTACCGAAGCAGCTCGATGAAGAAGTCGCGCGTTACATGGTGCAAGGCTTTGGCGGTGTGATCACGCGCTTGACTCAACAGCAAGCTGATTACATCCATGTTGAGGTCGAAGGTCCTTTCAAAACTGACGAGTATCGGTACTAATAATGCAAGACGAATTGATTATTCGCCCTATAACGGCCGCTGATTCAGCGGCCGTTATTAGTTTGGCAAACGAAGTTCACGGCGATAACTACCTGAATGAGGAATCTCTCGCGGCGCTACTTAACGCAGGCACAGCGGGTGACATTAATCTTTCATTTTTAGCGGAAAAGGCAGGCGAAATACTCGGTGTTCGGATTACTGTCGCGCCGGGACAGTGGCCTATCGACGAGGCATGTACACCTGCCGCATGGCAGGTTGCGCCTGAGTATATTTGCTACTTTAAATGTGCTGCGGTTGCCGAGAACGCACGTGGCTTGGGGGTCGGTAAAAAGCTGCTATCAGCCAGCATTGAAGCCGCCAAAAAGCTCGGTTGCGAAGCAGGGCTCGCGCATATCTGGATGCAAAGTCCGAACAACAGCGCTTATGGTTACTTCAGTGCGTGTGGCGGTGAACTAATAACTACGCATGCTAAACGTTGGTATCAAGCTTCGATTGAAGACGGCTATTACTGCCCGGTATGCGATGGTACTTGCTACTGTAAAGCCGGTGAAATGATACTCTATTTTTCATCTGAGCGACTTTAGTCCATGTACGATCCGCTTAATGACACCAAGCTCCCCAAGGCAGCGCCACGTGCAGGCTATTGGGCAGGTCATTCAGTCAAATGGCCAGCGAGTTTAAATCAGCTGCCTAAAACGACTGATGCACTCGTCATTGGTGGCGGCTATACGGGATTAAATGCAGCGATTGAACTGCGTGCACAGGGACGTGAAGTCACTGTCATCGATGCTGAGCAATTAGCTTGGGGGTGTTCAAGCCGCAATGCTGGCTTTGTCATGAAAAGTACCGGCCGGCTCGGCTTGAAGCACTGGCACGATAACTTCGGTGAGGATGTCGGCTACGCAATGGCGAACGAACATCAACTTGCCCTTGAGCGGATCAGAGCGCATGTAAAGCACTGCCCCGATCAATGTGACCTGCGAGAAGGTGGCTACGTCAAACTGGCACATAATAAAGGGGCGGTTAAAGCCCTAAGCTCGCAGTACCAATTCCTGCGTTCGATTCAACAGCCGGTGACATGGCTCAATAAACAACAGATTGCCGAAACCATCAAAACACAACATGGCTTTGCGGGTCTGAAGTTTGATGATTGCTTTGCGATCAATCCAGTAAAGTTGGCAGCCAGCGTCGCTCGCCAAGCTCATCAAGCAGGCGCACAGCTAATAGAACACTGTGCGGCGACCGCAATGCACCGTTCGGACGAGGGGTGGCGAGTACACACAGCACGAGGCGAAATCGTGGCGCGTGATGTACTCTTTGCTACGAATGCATACACCACACAAAAGCTGTTCCCTGACCTTGCACAACGTAATTTGCCCGTGGTTTCTAGCGTGATTGTTACACCACCCCTGAGTCGCGCACAGCTCGATGCGACGGGGCTCAAAGACGACTACGCTTACATGGACACGCGCGTACTTAAGTATTACTTTCGCTTACTGCCAGACGGTCGACTATTATTCGGTGGTCGTGGTGCGATTCGAGGCGCCCATGCCGAGAGTCCCCGCTACGCTAAACGTCTACTCGCCGCACTTCATGCCAGTTTCCCGGCCTTAAAAGACATCACGCATTGGGATGACTTTTGGAGCGGTTGGGTCAGTGTGTCTTTGGATGATTATCCGCGCATCATGCAACTCGACAACAATGTTTTTGCTAGCATGGGGTACTGTGGCGCGGGCGTTAGTTTTAGCGCTTTAGCGGGTAAAAGGCTAGCGGAAAAAGCCTGCGGTTTGCCGTTACCTGCTCTACCATATTATCAGTCGAACCTTAAACCGTTTCCGTTTGCTGGCTTTCGTCGCGTTGGACAGTGGGCGTTTTATCATTACGGACGGCTACGGGATATGTGGGGCTAACACCCCACAATGCTTATAATCCAAACACGGTTTTTTCGCTCTTTAGCATACGTCCGATTAAATAAGTTAATAACACGGCCACGACTAACGTGAATACCGCGCTTACACCTGCTCCTAACCAATTCACTGTCTCACCCCGGATTAAAGACAAGAAAGTTTGATGCTGCCCAGTGAGCGGCAAATAGTACAATACGGGCGTTTTCAGACGCGCGAACTCAACACCGAACGACGCCGCCATCGGGATAATCAGCAGAAAACTAATATAGGTTTGCGCTTCTTTAAAGTTCTTCGCTCGAAAAGACACGAATAGTTGCAGACTCGTTGCTAACAATGCCAATGGCACTAATGCCAAAAACATGATTAGTAACATCTCTAAACTGAAATCAACGCTCATGCCAATTTGATGGAGCGGTACAAAACTAAATATAACAGGAATAAGGATCAGCGACAGCATGGCTCCAAATAACGCGAAGCAGGAGGCAGCAAGCACCTTACCAATGACGATCGCCTGCGAACTCACTGGCTGAGACAATAAAAACTCAAGCGAATTACGTTCGCGCTCGCCGGCACTAATATCAATCGCGACATTCATCCCAGACCAAAATACCGAAAGTAAGATAAACACTAGCACGCTGCCCATAATAAGCGCGGCTTTAGAGCCCCGCGTCGCCATGTCTTGTTTCGCTACCTGAACCGGCTGTATAACGCGTGGGTCAATGCCTCTTAAAATCAGTCGATAATTAGCTATTTGAGCGGAGTAGGCTTGTAGCGCCTGCTCTACCCTTTTTATATCACTTTGCTGTTTTTGCGCGGACCAGTCTGCACGTAATGTCACCGCTATGGGAGTGGCGGAGGCAATGGCTTCAGCCCAATTTTCTGGAATCGAGAGTTCGATGGGTGTCACCTCAGCCGGCCAATCGGTGTCACGTTCTACGATTCCATTCTCACGCAAATGCTCAATCAATTCAGGCGCATACTGCTTACCGTCTATGCTTATTTTGACATCGCTCGGATCGGTTAATTGGCTAATCAAAAAGAAAAATGCAACCGCCATCAGCATCGGACCAAAGAAGGCATACGACATTGCCGCAAGTACTGAACGCTTATCGCGGAGCGCATCCTTGAACTCTTTTTTCCATATCGTTTTGTAAGCGCTC
>Ga0208813_1001545_pt1 | contig 11926 bp, 15 predicted proteins | sample MalvireepMed_904_FD_184250 | JGI IMG/M metagenome (GOLD analysis project Ga0208813, IMG submission 184250) | Marine viral communities from the Global Malaspina Expedition - Malaspina viral metaG DeepMed_904 (SPAdes) (version 2) | ecosystem: Environmental > Aquatic > Marine > Oceanic | place... | reverse complement strand
CGATAAAAACGGTATCGACTCGGTATTAGCGGATCTCCGCGGCCGTGGTATCAAGGTGTAAGGAAAAGATATTATGCGCGATAAGATTCGTTTGGTGTCGTCTGCGGGTACTGGTTACTTCTACACCACAGACAAAAATAAACGCACCATGCCAGAAAAAATGGAAATCAAAAAGTTCGATCCAGTGGTTCGTAAACACGTGATTTTCAAAGAAGCTAAAATCAAGTAATTGATTTAGAACTTAAAAAAACCCAGCTTCGGCTGGGTTTTTTATTGTCTGTGATTTAATTAACCCTTAACGGGGTGGATCGACGATACCAGAAACGCTGGCATTAATGCGGAACCAACCGGTTATACTAAGCCGGTCGCGGTTGGAGCGCAGGACTTCGTGGACAAACTTTTCGCTTAAAAAGACCACTAACGTGCCGCGCTCAGGTTTGACGGTCTCTAACACCTTACCGCGTTCGCCATAAATGACTAACTGCCCGCCATCACTATCAGTCCAGTTTTCGTTCAAATACATGACGGTTGTCAGTCGACGGTTACTACGACCTTTAAACGCATCCAGATGCTTTTTATAGAATGCATCTTTGGGGTAGTGGGCAAAGTGGCATTCGTAATCGAATAGACCCAAAAACAGATCGCGATTAATAGCAACCCGCAACTCATCCATCAGCTTAAGGTAGTCATGCTCGGGTTGTGGCTCTTTGCGTAACCACAAGATTCGGTCGGTGCGTACCAGAGTATTAATTGTCTGCTGCTCTGCCCGGCCAATTGCAGCCGTGTTCCAGTGTTGCGCGGGTATGGCGTTAGCGTGATCAAACAATTGCCCGGCCATCTCTTTAGGCAGGAAGTTTGGTACGATGCAGTAGCCTTTATCGCTCAAACTATCGAGAATATGATCAATATGCGTTAACGCGGTCACTGCAATTTTATCCAGACGGAGTTATAACGGGAGCGAAATATAGGTTATTCTAAAGTCATCGACAAGCGCTTTGTGAGCCTGCTATGAAATACAACCAAAAGCGGACTATTTTCGGTATTACCTTAACTAAACGGGCCTGGAATAACATCCTCATTTATGCGGTTCTGTTACTAATGTTCTTACTTTATTATGCATCGCCTCGCGATAACGGTAGTACATCGGAACAGACCAACACCGAGGTTATGGGGTTGATACCCGGACACCTGGATTTGCAGCAAATTATTATTGATGATCAGACGTTAGAGCACAGCAATAACGATTGGCGTTGTCGCCAGCCATGCTCGCTATCTAAACAGCAGTCCGAAAATGTGGCGCGTACCTGGCTTTCACTGCGGATGCAGCCGACTGAGCTGGAGCCTGCGGCAAAAGTGGTCGATGTGTATTTGTATTTTGGGGGCGATCAAACGGCAACTGTGGAGCTCTATACGGAGCCGCGTCTGTTGCTACGCTTGCCTCAACAGCAGCGGGTGTTTGAGCCGATGGATGTTACGATAGAGTCGTTGTTAGGTCGATAGTGGTACGAAAAATGAGGGAAGGAAGTACTGATGCCTGAATTACCAGAAGTCGAAGTAAGTCGGTTGGGGATTAGCCCTCATATCGAAAACAAGTTAATCACGGCAATCAGAGTGCATGACGCGCGTTTACGCTGGCCCGTGCCTGAAGCGGTGCAGCAAGTGACGCAACAACGGCTCATCAGCGTTAAACGACGGGCGAAATACCTGCTGCTGGAAACTGCCGCAGGGACGTTAATTCTGCATTTGGGGATGTCGGGTAAATTGCGCGTGGTACCGGCTTCAACGACATTGAAAAAACATGACCACATCGAAATTGAGTTTGAACATGGCCAGGTATTGCGACTGAACGATCCGCGCCGCTTTGGGGCACTACTGTTTCATGACCAGAGCCAATCGCCAATAAATGCCCATGAGCTGTTAGCTCGTTTAGGGCCGGAGCCGTTAACTGACGAATTTACGGCTAATTATCTGTTTAATTGCTCAAGAGGCCGTAAGCAAGCCATTAAGACGTTTATTATGGATAACCATGTGGTGGTGGGGGTCGGTAATATTTATGCCAATGAGGCGCTATTTAAAGCCGGCATTAACCCAAAACGTCAGGCTGGCAAGGTCAGCAAGGCACGCTATCAGCAATTAGTCCCGTTGATAAAGCAAACATTGCAAGAAGCCATCGCACAAGGGGGGACCACCCTGCGAGACTTTACCAATGTTGACGGCAGCCCTGGCTATTTTGCCCAGCAGCTTATGGTTTATGGTCGTGGCGGCAAACGATGCATGCAGTGTCAAAGTGAGCTAAAGGAAATCCGGCTCGGTCAACGCAGCACCGTTTACTGTACCCAATGTCAACGCTGATGCTGTTTATACAGCAGACAAAAACCGTCGATAGCGAGTGGCGAGGTCGTGGGTTTGCGAGATAAACGGCATATGCGCGCAATGAGGGAATACCTCACACTCAGAGTCGGGGGCAAGTTCATCAATCAAGTTAATGGCGGCTGCCGGCACAAGTGAGTCGAGTCGTCCATAAAAACGTATGAATGGTTGATTTATTTCACCTAGTTTGGCTCGAAAATCGGTCTCTTCCAGTAATTTAAGCCCTGCCAGTAGGCTTTTTGGGTTTGCCATAGGCTTGGCAAACACCCATTCCCGAACTTGTTTAATCAACGCTTTGGCATGCGGACTACCCATTGCCTGTACGGCCATAAAGCGCTCGATGGTTTTGCCGAAATCCTGATCCAATTGTTGATAAAACTGTTGCATCAAAGAGGCTTTAATGCCGGGCCAACTGGACTCTTCAATAAAAAAGGGTGATGAACCAACTGTAGCGAGTGACAGAACGCGTTGCTGCTGGCTTAATGCAAGCTCTGTGGCAATTAAGCCACCCATAGACCAGCCCAAAATATGAAATGACTCAGGTAGCGCCGGTAAAAGTTGTTCGCATACGGCGGCTACTGAGTCGGCCAATTGTTGGTCGTTGCTATCGCCAAAACCTGGCAAATCGATCGAGGTAACGCGAAACGAGTCGCTTAACTCGGGGATTAAGGTTTGCCAGACATTACTATTCATCCCCCAGCCGTGGATTACAACAATATCAGCGCCGGCGCCGTGTACGGATTTGCTAATGGTCACTACAGTTCTCTTTTTTGGCCCGTTGAAAGATGCCTATGCTAGCTTTAATTCAGACCCTCGCCAATAGGGTGGGAGCCAATAGTTGTTTGGTGTGCGGCCTTGTAAAAGTCTCAGAGTATGGACTCTGCGGTGATTGTGAATGGGTTATCTCGCGCTGGTATCCGCGATGTCTTAAACACCTTGCAGAGCAACCCCCAACCAGCACGCTGACAACGGCTGATTACTGGTTTGCGGCGCTGCGCTGGACACCGATAACGCAACAACTCATTCATCGCTATAAAACCTCCGGGCAGCAATACCTGGCAAGGCCGATGGGACTATGGCTGGCAGCACATCTTGTCCATTGTTACTCGAATCAAGGCATAGCTTGGCCGGACTTAATTATTGCTATGCCGACAACGCAGGCAACCTGGCGGGACAGAGGCTTTCACCATACCGGGCTTTTGATGTTAGAGGTATCAAAACATCTGCAGCTAGCAAATCAACCCGGATTACTGCGGGTTATCCGCAATGTCCCCAAACAAAAGCAGTTGAACCGTGTCGCACGTTGGCAAGAAGCACGTGGTAGTCAGTTCTGTACGGCAGATGTGTCAGGAAAAACGATAGCGGTGATTGATGATTTGATTAGTTCAGGAGCAACGCTGTCGGCAGCGGCTCAAGCGCTTAGGAAGCAGGGGGCTAAACAGGTACATGGCTGGGCGCTAATCTACAACGCCGGTGACTAGCCAGCGGCTTGCTATTACGATAAACTATACCCTAGTAAATTACTCAGGTATAGAAGAGGCGAGCAGTATGATTCGTATTACCGAAACGGCGCAAAAACATTTTGGCAAACTCCTTTCCGAACAGCCTGATGGCACCGGGATTCGTGTTTTTGTGGTTAATCCGGGATCACCTAACGCTGAATGTGGCGTATCCTATTGCCCGCCGGATTCAGTCGAAGCAGATGACGAACGTTTGCCGTTTAATGGGTTCGATGCAATAGTTGACTCAGGAAGTGCACCCTTTTTAGAAGATGCGGTGATTGACTTTGAAGAACAAGAACTGGGTTCGCAGTTAACGCTTAAAGCGCCTAACGCAAAAGCGCGCAAAGTTGCAGATGACGCGCCATTAATTGAACGCGTGGAATACGTTATCCAGGCCGAAATTAATCCGCAGTTAGCTAATCATGGTGGCCATGTCATGGTCAATAATATTACCGATGACGGCCTGGCGATTTTGCAGTTTGGTGGCGGTTGTAACGGCTGTAGCATGATTGACGTAACGGTTAAAAATGGCATCGAAAAAGAGCTTAAAGAACGCTTCCCTGAGGAGATAACAGGGGTTCGTGATATTACTGAACATGAGCGTGGCGAACACTCTTACTATTAGGGTAACGGGTTATACAAGTTGAAAGAAATTAGCAGGAATCGTTCGATTTTATGATGTTAAAATAATGTGTTCCCTCGCGAGTGCGCCCAGCGTAGTGATAATTGCCCTAATCATTACGAGGAAACCACTATGCGAGGAATCACTAAACTCAGTGTACTCTCTTTATCTATTTTTGTCTTGTCCGGTTGTTGGTTGGATGACGATGACAATGACCAAACCACGGTTACGCCATCACCTGAACCCGAAGTGCAATCGACTTATGTGCGGGTTCACCATACTTCGGCTGACGCGCCTAACGTTAATGTGTTAGCTGACGGTTCGGCGGTACTTGAAAATGTTCCTTATCATGCTTCTTCAAACGTACTTGAGCTAGACGAAGGCACTTACTCAATTACCGTGCAAGGCATTTTACCTGACGGCTCTACCGCCGACGTTATTGGACCGGCTGAACTAGAGTTTTCCGGGGAAACGCGTTACGAGGTATTTGCCCTGGGTCAGGTCGCAGATGAGTCATTGGAACCATTGATCTTGTCGAATCCGATATCTGCCGTGGCTGACGGTGAAAGCCGAATTCAGGTTGTTCACGCTGCCTACGGAGCACCAACGGTTGACGTTTATTTAACCGCGCCAGAGGACGAGCTAGCCAGCGCATCGCCGGCGGTAACTCTGGAATATGCAGCAGACAGTGGTCAGGTAGAGGTTCCTACCGGTGACTATCGTGTGCGTTTAACACCAGCGGGTGAAACTACCGTCGTTTATGACTCAGGTACCTTACCGTTGGTGAGGTGGCTAATATCAACCTGCAGGTGTTGACTGAGCAACGCCGTCCGATCGCGACCGCTGCACAGCTGCAAATCGTTCATGCATCGCCTTCAGCAGGTAACGTTGACGTCTATCTGACCGAGACAGACGATATCAGCAATGCAGAGCCTGCATTATCTGATGTGCCGTTTGATGCTGACGCATTGGTTTCTAGCGGTAACATCCAGGTAGCACCAGGCGAGTATTTCGCAACGGTAACAGCCACCGGCACCAAAGATGCGGCTATCGGTCCGGTAGCGCTAACATTAGACGCCTTGGGTATTTATACCATTGTGGCAACCGATAGCGATGGCGGTGGTTTACCACCTCAGGTCATTCTGTTAGACGACTTGGCGCCAGCGCAACCTTAACCATAGCGCCTGAAACAGACCGCGCATAAGCAAAAAGCCGCTCAGAGCCAGCCATAAACCATGGTTCTGTAGCGGCATCCCGGCCCACCACAAGGGTAAAAAGCCAAATCCGGCCGCAAGTATCATGGTATTGCGCATGCCCTTGCTCAACGATAAGCCGATATAAACCCCATCAAACCAGTAACTCCAGTGACCGACTAATGGTAATAGGATTATCCAGGGTAAGTAATTCTCGGCTTTATTGATGATTTCGGGTAAATCAGTAATCAGACCTATGATTTGCGCACCGAAAAGCCAGAATATCAGGCTGTAAAATACGGCGAAGATACAGGACCAAACCAAGGTAAGCTTACACCAGTAACGGATACGTTCAGGTTGTTGTTGTCCTTTGGCGGCGCCCGCCAGCGCCTCAACCGAATAGGCAATGCCATCGAGACCGAGCGAAATTAGCATCAAAAACTGCATCAGTACCGCGTTTACAGCGACGATATCCGAACCATAGCGCGCCGCATAGCCGGTCATTGTCGCCATGCATAACTGCAATACCAGACTGCGAATGAAAATATTACCGTTTACATTGAGGTATTGGCTCAGTTTATCGGGGATTATTTTTAATAATGCAGGTGTCCAGTTCAATGCTTTTGCACACCAGTAAATACCCACTAACGCAGTGACGTAATCAGCAATCAGGGACGCCCAGGCGGCGCCGGCAACGTTTAAGTCCAGGCCTATGATCAGTACGAGATCCATCATCACGTTAACGGCATTGGTAATAATCGCCAGCCACATAGCGCGGCCACTTTGCTGCCGGCCTAGCAAAACACCTAATGCGATTAAGATGGTAAGTGCTGCCGGCGCTGACCATAGGCGGATGCCAATATAAGTGCTGGCATAGGGAATAAGTGCGGCGTCCGGCTGTACGACCCACAGTGAGAAGTCAATAATCCATGGGGAAGCTATAGCGATAGCGATACCTAATCCGATGGCAAGCGTCAAACCATGGTTAAAATGCTGCCGTTGCTCGGCCAGATTATTAGCACCAAAGGACTGTGCAATATAACCGGTTGTGGCCATGCGTAAAAATACGGCTAACAAATAAATAAAGCTAACCACCATGGCACCAATAGCGACCGCTGATAAGTAGATAGCATCGGGTAAATGCCCTATGATGGCGGTATCAACTAAGCCCAGCATGGGGGCTGCGATATTGGATAAGATCATCGGCAGCGCAATCGCAAAGACTTTTTTGTGGTCAGTGATGGTAAAACCAAATAAAGTCGATGGCACGATGTTGTCCTTAGCGTTGTCCAATGTCAGAAAAAGTGGCTATCTGCAGAAAATGGGAGTGTAGCATGAAACTGAAATCACTGGGGCTCGCGTCAATACTGCTGGTGGCCTGCGGCGACAGTAGTTCGCAGGAAGCCTCGTCTGTGGAAACGGCTAAAGAGCAGCCAGACAACAGTATCGCTGTCTTGCAATACCACCATGTGTCGGAGACGACCCCGGCAGTTACATCCATTACGCCAAAGCAGTTTAAACAACATCTCGATTACCTCGAAGAAAACGAGTTTTCGGTATTGTCTATTGAGCAAGCGCATCAACGCATAGAGAACGACGAAGGCTTTCCGGATAAAGCGGTGGTAATCACTTTTGACGACGGTTACGACAATGTCTTCGAACATGCTGCTCCGTTATTGGCTGACTACGATATGCCTTACGCGGTATTTGTTAACCCTGATTTGATGAAAGAGAGTCCATCTGCCTATATGAGCTGGGAACAACTCAAACAAATACAGCAGCAGGGCGCAACTATTGTTAACCATGGTCAAACGCATGCGCACTTAATCCGCCGTCGAGCAAACGAAACCGAGGAACAATGGCGGGAGCGGATGCATTATGACGTTATATCTGCCCAGCAGGTTATCGATGCAAAACTCGGCGAGCAACCTAAGTATTTTGCTTATCCTTATGGCGAATATGATGCAGAGCTACAGAATTTGCTCGATCAGTGGGGCTTTTTAGGCTTTGCTCAACACAGCGGTCCATGGAGTCCTTACAGTGATAAAACGGCCATTACGCGGTTCCCCGCGTCGGGTATTTATGCCAATTTAAAAACGCTGGATGCTAAGTTGAAGAGTCGGGCTTTACCGGTAGCCGATTACAAACCCAGTGAGCCATTGATCGCTTATGACGATGAACGACCAACCCTGCGGGTGACGCTTGCGCATACGGACGGTCTGCAACAAAAGGCCTTGAGATGTTTTCAGGGGACAGATGTGTTACAGCCTACCTGGCAGGATGAACTCACGTTTAGCGTTAAACCTAAAGAAAACTTACCGATAGGGCGTTCACGGATTAACTGCACAGCGCCGGCAGATGCCGGCACTCCTTACTACTGGTTTTCAGCAGCATTTATTCGTCCGGATGCCGAGGGAAGCTGGCCGGATTAGCCGGCTATAATCGCAAAATCACGTTTAAGCTGTTCCATGTCGACCACCGGAATTTCACCAGCCTGGTGGTCGGCATTAAATATCGCGATGCGGTTGCCATCAGGATTAACTAAAATAATAGCCGCACTGTGGTTCACCAGATAATTTTTCTCGCCTTCTTCCGGAACCGAGTACATCAATCCTAAATCCCTGACAAACGGAAATAACTGCGGATGTTCTGCACGGATGCCGACAAATGTATCGCCAAAATAGCCGGTATACTCTTTTAAACGTTCCATAGAGTCGCGTTTAGGATCAACCGAAATCATCCACACTTTTATTGGTGTGTCAGTATGCTGCTGTAAATTGGGTAGCGCGTTTTTCAAATCGGACATGGTAGTTGGGCAGATATCCGGGCAAAACGTGTAGCCGGTAAAGAGTAACGTCCACTGGCCTTTAAGAGCCTGGTTATCGATGGTAACTGCACTGTCTGTTGACTGCAGCTGGAAGGGGGCAGGTGCCCTAGGTGGTTGATAAACCAAGGCCTCAGGCTCCGCCGTTGGCCAAAGCTGATAACTGGCAACGCCGATAGCTGCCGCAATAACCGCGGCTAATACGATCATTAATTTTTGCATCGATTGTTACCTCAGGCCTTATACGTAGTGATCGACCAGTAATATGACGAACAGTAACATCAGGTGCCAAATTGAAAACGCAAACATGTTAAACGCGGTTTTTTTCTTAGGCGCATATTTGAGCTTCCAGGCATAGGCCAGGAAAATGGCATTCAATACCGTAACACCGACAAGATAGATTGCGCCTGACATACCCACCAGGTAAGGCAAAAAGCAAACTACCGTCAATAACACCGTGTAAAGCAGAATACAGGTTTTGGTAAAGTCGATACCGTGTGTCACCGGCAACATGGGAACTTTGGCGCGCGCATAGTCTTTTTCGCGGTGTACTGCCAGCGCCCAAAAATGGGGTGGTGTCCAGGTGAATATAATCATCACTAATAAAATGGCATGCGCGTGAATATCGTTAGTGACAGCAGTCCATCCTAACAGAGGGGGGGCTGCCCCAGCCAGACCGCCAATGACGATGTTTTGTGGCGTCGCGCGTTTTAGAAACATGGTATAAACCACTGCATAACCGACCATACTGGCGAAAGTTAGCCATGCCGTTAGTGCATTGACCCATACATGCAATGTCGCAAAGCCTAACAGACCAATGGTAGCCGCAAAGGTGCTGACCTTTAACGGCGATAAATTGCCCTGCGGCAGGGGGCGACGCAGCGTACGTGCCATTTTTGCATCGATATGACGATCGACCAGGTGGTTAATGGCGGCAGCGGCAGCCGACATTAAGCCAATGCCGGCCAGAGCAGGTATTAACACCTCAAGCGCTACCCACTCAGTTTGTGCTAATGCCATGCCGACAACGGCTGTAAGCAATAGCAAGGCGACCACGCGAGGCTTAGTTAATTCGAGATAATCCCGCCAGTGAGCGCTGCGTTGTTGTAATTTTTTTGATGCAACGGTAGTTGGCATATCAAACTCCTTTATGCCTTTCTGGACAAGTTATAGTTTAAGGCGACCAGAGACAGCAGTAATAATGCTCCCACGGCATTATGAGAGACTGCGACCCATAACGGCAGGCCAAACACTACGTTACTAATACCGAGTGCAATTTGCAAAACTAATAACAAGCCTATAACAAATAGCGAACTACGGAAAAAACCGGATACAGCTTTACGCCAACACTTAAATAAAAGCCAGCCGACCACCAGCGTGGTAATAATTGCGCCAACACGATGCACAATATGCATGGTCATGCGGTCGTTGTAGTCGTGAGCGCCGTATTGATAGGTTTCGGCTTCTGGAATGCTAAAGGCTCCAGCGAAATCGAGGTTAGCGGTCCAGTTCCCTTCACAAAACGGGAGTTCAGTACAGGCAACAGCAGCATAGTTAGCAGCAACCCAACCACCAAGGGCAATTTGCAAGAGTACTGTTAACAACGCAAATAATGCCAGCCCCCGGTAACGCCGCAATTCCGGATCGCCGCCTCCAACCCGATAAGGCGCCAAGCGCAGATTGAGTAGTAATAACAGTGATATGATCGAAAACCCACCCAATAAGTGCCCCATCACAATAAGCGGCTGTAGGTTTAGGGTAACGGTCCACATCCCCAATGCAGCCTGGAAAATAACAAGAGCTAAAATAAAAGTGGGTAACTTAATCGGCGTTGGCTTTTGGTTTGGCTGGCGCTTCTTAAACCATGCGCTAACAGCAATAGCTAAAATTAACAGTCCCAGAGTCCCTGCGAAATAGCGGTGAATCATCTCATACCAGGCTTTGTCGGCTTCAACGGGCGCACCGGGGAATAATGCCTCAGCTTGCGCAATATGCTCAGCTTTTGATGGAACGGTTAAAAAACCATAACAGCCCGGCCAGTCGGGGCAACCTAATCCGGCTTCTGTCAGACGTGTAAAAGCGCCCAGGACGATAACGCAAAACGCCAGCACAATACTAATTTTAACGAGAGTACGCATTGCCTTATCCTATTCTTGACAATTTAAGTAGCTTACGCAGATCAGCCAGTACGTTTTTACCCTCCAACACCATGGCTTCTTTATCTGCATGGGTGGGGTAGTAAAGCATGACATTATTCAGCGGGTCGATAATGAAGAGTGTATTAGTCGGTAATTCATCAAGCTGTGCCAAAAGGTTTGCAGAGACAACATCCTGGAAGTTAAATTGTTGATGGTATTGCGCAATATCCTGACGCTGAGCTGCCGTCAATACAATGGGAGTTACCCGGTCCGTATCTTTGCCAACAGCAACATCAATTTGATTCATAACAAACAAAGCGTTTTGACATGCCTGCTGGCACTCCTTTGGGGGGACGTAGGCAAGCTTCCAACCTTCCGGTAGTGCTTCGGCTTGCTCTAATGCTACTGGATTAGCCATTAAGGTACCCTTGTTAGTACCTGCCTGGTACCAATGTTGATCGAGGATGACCCAGGCAATGATGACCGGTAGTAAAAAGGCGATTAGAACAATGATCAATGTACGTCGTGAGCGATTGAGGGAGCTCATCGTTACTCCTCTTGTTTTTGTTTATTTATTTTTATAACAGCAAAAGCAAAAATCACCAATGCCGCAATTGCCAACGAAAACCACTGCAAAGCATAGGCCTGATGCTTTTCGGGTGGCATGACGTTTGGTTGCCATTGGCGAGAGTAGCCAAAAGGAGCTTTTTCAGATAACAGCGCAACATAGGGAAGCATCGGTATCTGATAAACATCGGCAATTTCCTCCGGCAGAAACTCGGGTACGCGCTGGGGCCATATTCCGACTTGTTGCTCCTGCTCACTGCTAATAAAAACATTTTCTTCGGGATGCTGTATGAGCCCGGTAAACGTCACCTCTTCGTCTGGTAGTTCTACTTGAGGCAGTTGGCTACGTAACCTGGGTGCCTTGATCCAACCAAGATTAACGGGCAAATAGCGTTGCTTTGTACTTAGCTTAAGTAAACCGACCACGTGATAACCAGGGGAGCCATCTTGTATTTGGTTATCGATAAAAAAGAATCGTTTCTGGTCGAAAGTGCCGGATGCAGTAACGGCTTCAAAGCGCTTAGGTTGTCGCTTGATAAGATTAAGGTTCACTGGGTTGTTGTTGGACTCGGTGGCATGCTGCTGATAGTCATCGAATAAGGCTTGTTTTTGGGCGGCGCGATCGAGCTGCCAAAATCCTAACTTGACCATCACCACGACAGCGAGCAAAGTAATAATACCAGCCACAATCGGTACTTTTATGTTAGTTA
>Ga0208813_1001541_pt1 | contig 11931 bp, 9 predicted proteins | sample MalvireepMed_904_FD_184250 | JGI IMG/M metagenome (GOLD analysis project Ga0208813, IMG submission 184250) | Marine viral communities from the Global Malaspina Expedition - Malaspina viral metaG DeepMed_904 (SPAdes) (version 2) | ecosystem: Environmental > Aquatic > Marine > Oceanic | place... | reverse complement strand
TGCTGCGCGACGGACTGCCATTGAAAGATGCGGTGTTTGAAGGCGCGCAACAGCGGTTAAGACCTGTACTGATGACTGCTCTCGTAGCTAGCCTGGGCTTTGTCCCTATGGCATTTAATACCGGTGTCGGCGCTGAGGTACAGCGACCACTGGCTACTGTGGTAATCGGCGGCATTGTCTCGTCGACATTATTGACTTTGGTGGTGCTGCCAGCGTTGTACTACACAGTGCAGCGCTTTAATGGAACTGCAAAAGCCTAAGTGGAGGCCTTAGCTAATTGCAAAGCACGCCCCGACTTGGGCGTGCTTTTTTATTGCTATATCGATGAGGAAGGTAAGAAGTTTTTGGCGACTCAGTGCTTAGAGTTGTGTCGTTCAGGTAATACTGATGTGTAATATTCTTAAATATATATTATGCCGAGTGAGCCTCAATTGCTAATGTTCCCAAATTGCAATAACGGGAACAAGCAAACCCACTAAAAACGGGCTATTCCCCCCTTTATACCCTCTTAAGTACTCAAAATCACGTTTTACAGCAAAAAAGGAACTCGATCATGGCCGAAGTACAAGCGGTTAAAGATCTGGATACCGTGAAGCTGATTAGCTACCTTCTCAAACGAACCTACGGTCAGCAAATTGCCGACGTTTGGGATGTGGGCTTGAACCTAGCATTACGGATTTCAGATTTACTGTCCATCAAGTTTGAAGACATTAACGACGAGCGTCTGACTCTGGTTGAGGGGAAGACGTCGAAACACGCAACCATTAAATTGAACGATAAAGCGAGGTCGATTATTGCTCGAATTAAAGAGGAGCATCCAGACCATTGTTACCTGTTTCAGTCCTACCGGAACCAATGGTCTAAAGGTTTGGACGAGGCCCCGATTAGCCGCCGTTACGTTTCGCGGGCGTTCGCGGCGATAGGGGAGGAGGTAGGCATTAAACTTGGAACTCACTCAATGCGGAAGACCCGCGGCTACCACCTTTATAAGAACACTAACGACATTGCCAGGGTAATGAAAATGCTGCGCCATAGCTCTGAGGCTGTGACGCTGCGCTATATTGGCATTACTCAAGAGGATGTTGATAGGGACTTTGCTGAACTTGAGCTATAGGGGCTACAAGCCCCTATTTTTGTATCCGGTCTTTGAATTATGCGTTATTAGCAAAACTCAAAATTTCTGGAGAATCATAGGCGTTCGCGACAATTATCTCCCTTTGAGAAGCAATGTTTATGGCCTCGAAGTAAGCTTCTTCAAACCCCTTGTCTGTTGGCTTTTCTACTGCCAGCATCGAGTTACGAGGCAACACTATCTGTTCATGTTGTAGGCGTGTGAGTCTATCTATCCACTGAGCTGCATGTTCGTAGGCTGCTAATGGCGTTTTTCGTTCAAACGCAAGAGGCCGAATCACTTTTGTGCTGTTAGCACTTTTTTTAACGAATGGCAGCTTGAATTCACCGAGCTTTGTTTCGAGCACTCGAGCTTTAAAGTCTTTTACGTTTTCACGTTTCAACAGTTGACGAATGTTCTGTTCAATTATGCTCTCGCGATACTTTTCGCTAAGGAAACTTCTTTCGACATAATGCTCGTACAAGTCGATGAGCTTATCGTCAATATTATTAACTACTGCAGTGCTAACTCCTCCGAAAGAGATCACGCCTTCTCGGTGCCGGGTCAGCTCCTGAAATAACGCAGCGGTAGCTTTTCCTGGCTTGTCTATGGCGAACTCTTTCAGGCGATTTAGTTCTGCCTCTAAAAGTTGTAGTGCGCTGCCGAACAACTTGCCATCGAGGTCTTCAAAGAATTGATTAACACGACCAAAACGCTTGCGTGCAAGTTTAAACTTAATTTTACCGGTATCGGGCGCACAAACGACCACACCAACATTAGCAAACTCTTGGGTTTCAGCGAACGGCATAAAACGCACAGTGGCATACATGCATAACGTATTCATTATATCCGCTCCCAGAAGTTGTCATGGTTTATTAGGCCTAATGTTAACCGAATCTGCTCCATAAAGTCATCTGTTAGATCCCACTCATCTGGTACCTGCGAGAATATTTCATCAAGCTGTCGAAGACAGTTATTTGCGCGATCTTGATAAAGTTGTCGCGATAATAAATCCCTCTGTTGTATCCAGGCGTCTCTACCGAGGTGGTCTTTAGCAAAGTCGTAAAATTCGAAGCTATCATCAAATGCCAAGTTATGATCTAGAGCCCAAAAGCGCTGCTCGGCAGGTTGATAGAATACATTTGGATTGCCGCCCTTCATTGACAAAGTACGATCGCCGTTACGGACCCAAAGATCGAATATAAATAAGTTTGCAGCTACTTCCTGTCCAAAATTCATCATTAGTTGATAGTTGACCTCTTGAAGACCATCGATAAATTCGGAAGCAAACGCATCACCTTCGCCGAGTGAGTCTTGTGCCTCCTCGTTGTATTTGATGATCGTTGAGTCGATGTAAGCAACTTGGAAATTTGGTAACGGCAAGCCAAAACGTTTGGCTAGGTGTGCACAAACGTATTCAGAGATTAGCTGTTTGTTGGTTGTTCGCTGTCCTTTGACAACGTATTTCTTGCCATCATCGGCGACACATAAAAAGGGCCGCGTGCTGCCTTGCTCTAGGGGCCTGATAATTTCTCTTATCTCAATCATGTGTGGCTTCTGATCCTTACGCTCACCAAGGTTCTCAGATTATCGACTATCTCAACAAATCACAAACCCATTTCACCAGTAGCTAGATGCCGTGGTTCTCAAATTAACTTTCACTAAAGATTAAAAACGGTAATTTAGCTGATGCGATCAAAACGATAATTTAGGCTTACCCATTAAAAATCCGCCCAGCCATCTGATCCAACTTGTCCTTCACTCGTTCCCAGTTCGGCATAACCTGTCCCATGAGTCGATAAAACCGTTCGCTGTGGTTATGTTCAGCTATATGGCAAAGCTCGTGCAATATGACGTAATCGATGCACTCTCGGGGGGCTTTAACTAACAAAGGGTTTAGGGTAATGCGACCGTTAGGCGAGCAGCTACCCCATTGAGTCTGCATAGTTAGCGTTCTCAGAGGAGGGCGCTTACCAACCCACAATGCTTGTTCTAAAACGGCGTCTAAACGCTTGTGGAAGACTTCTTTCGCCTTAACTTTATACCATGCTTCCATTGCGGCTTTTACCCGCTCTGGCGTGTATTCACGAACGTTAACTTCAAGCTGACCTCGCAACAGCTTAACACCGGCTGCTTGGTCGGGTTTTATCAGTACTTTGAGTACGTATTGCTTGCCCAGGTAATAATGGCTTTCACCACTGACATACCGTCGCGGGATAATGTGCGTTAGTTGCTTACGGAACTCTCGCAATTGTTGGTAAATCCAGCGTGCCCGTTTTTTGGCGGCGCGTAATACCTCATCATCAGAGCTGTCTTCAGGTGCGGCGACTTTTACCGAGCAGTCCGGCAACACCTTGATTTTAATTTTACGGTCAGGGCTTTTGGCGGCAACGCGGTCAAACTCAATTAGCTCGTCGGAGTAATAAAAGCTGAGTTTACCGCCGTATGGCTGACGCTTCTCAGCAACCTCATCAGCAAAACGTATCGCAACGTTCATGGCTTAATGACCCAATTGCCCAACACGAACCACCTGCACAATGGCTTCGACAATCTTTTTTGCCTGCTCGATACCGCCGCCGACGGCTTTGCATTCCGCAAAAATTTTCGGCAGTAGCTTTTTACGAATATCAGCTTCGATGTTATTCGGGTTAATCGAGTTTTCCGCAACGGACTGGCTAACGATGCTATCGACTTCAAACGCGATCTCCACCCATTTATTCTGCGCTTGTTCATCCATGACTGTAAACGCCTCGGGTAGGTGCTTTTTGAACACGCCGTAATAGGCTTGCGCATGATGGTTGCCGGTCAACCGTTCAGGGATATCATCCAGACGACGCTCTTGTACCTGCTCCTCAAATTCGCGGAACAGCATGTACTGTTTCAGCGGGTGGTCAAACAGTTTTTCCGCTTCTTCAATGGCTTCACGCAATAGTTTAGAAAAGGCTTCCTGAGCGTAAGGGTCGTCACCGAGCTCTTGCTCAATCATTTTAGTGACACGGGTTTTGATGATATCGGTTTCGTTACGGGTTTTATCCTCGCTCCAATCTTCCGGTGCTTGTTTCTGACCCATTTTACCGACTTCATAAACGCCTTCCGAGTCACGGACGCCAACACTGACCACGTGTTTGTTCAGTAGTTTTTTGACTTCGTGTGCGTACTCGTCGTAACTGATACGCTCGCCGGAATCCTGTTGCACGGTTTGACGAAGGCTGGATAGTTGCTTCACGGTCTCTTTGTATTGTCGACGGTCTTTATCGGTAAAGCTCTTATCCTCAAAAAAGGTAGCCGACTGCAGAGCAACTTTAAGGCAAGTGGCAAAGGCTGTGAGTGCTTCGTAAAAGTCTTCGCGGCGTTTCTGATTTCCATCGACCATTTCGCCGTTTACTTCTTCCATGCGCGGCAACAGGGCATGACGCAGGGCTTCGGTATCTGATTTATTCTTAACACCGTCAAATATCGCCCATAGCTCTTTATAAAGCTGTGGTAGGCGTTTGTACTCGGTACTCATCTGCTGGTAAAGACCATCAATATCATCGATGTCGTAACCGCCCTGGGTACGTGAAGCCAAGTCCTGGTATTCTTGTATAGTGGTATCGAGCTCGGACAGAATGCCGCGATAATCAATCAGCAGACCAAACTTCTTGTCGGGGTGCAGACGGTTCACGCGAGCAATCGCCTGAATGAGGTTGTGACCTTTTAGCGGTTTGTCGATGTAAAGCACGGCGTTTTTCGGTTCGTCAAAACCGGTTAACAGCTTATCAACGACAATCAGTAGTTTAAGCTCCGGGTCTTTATCAAAGCGCTCGACCAGCTCTTTGGTGTAATTTTGCTCATCAGCGGAGCCGACATGCTCCTTCCACCACTTACTGACTTCCGGCATGGTCTTTTCGTCAACCGAGGTATTGCCTTCGCGAGTATCGGGTGAGCTCATGACCACGGCTGATTCAAATAAGCCGACTTCGTCCAGATATTTTTTGTACTTAATGGCGGAGGCTTTGCTGTCACAGCACAACTGACCTTTTAAGCCTTCATCGATATTTTTATCGAAATGATGAGCAATATCGTACGCAATAAGCTGAATACGCTCGTCAGTGCCATATACCTGACCGCGACGGCTGAACTTTTTCTTTAAATCACCTTTTTGCTCGTCACTTAAGCCGTCCGTCATACGCTCGAACCAGGCGTCGATAGCGCGCTCGTTTACATCCAGGTCTGGTATACGCTCTTCATAGAGCAGGGGAGTCACGGTTTTATCTTCGACCGCACGCTGCATGGTGTAGGCGTGCACAATAGGGCCGAATTTGTTCGTGGTTTTATCGTCTTTTAATAGCGGCGTACCGGTAAAGGCGACAAAGGACGCGTTCGGCAGTGCCTGGTTCATGCGAATGTTGTTCTCGCCGCCCTGGCTGCGGTGGCCTTCGTCAATCAGCACAATAATGTTGGGGCTGTCGTTATGGCACTCGGGCAGCTTGGTGGCCGAGTTAAACTTCTGAATCAGCGTAAAGATAATGCGCTCGTTGCCCTTACCAATTTGTTGAGCGAGCCGTTTACCTGAGGTCGCCATGGCGGCTTCTTTGTCTTTTTTACTGGACAACTCGCCACCGGAAGCAAAGGTTTTCGAGAGCTGGTTTTCTAAATCAACACGGTCGGTGACAACAATCACCCGGCATTGCTTTAGCTCGTCGTGCAAAATCAGCGCTTTGGATAAAAACACCATGGTGAAGGACTTGCCCGAGCCTGTGGTGTGCCAAATAACGCCGCCTTCACGACCGCCTTTACTGTTGCGTTTTTGAATACGCTCGAGTAGCCGTTTTATGCCAAATACTTGCTGGTAACGACCCACAATTTTGCCAATCTTTTTGTCGAAAATAGTGAAGTAGCGCACCATGTCAAACAGACGCTCTTTCGACAGTAGGCTTATCAGCAGTTTATCCTGGCCTGTTACCATAAGCTCGCCACCGGCAATCAGGTTTTGATACCAACTGAGGTCGCGCTTATCACGGTGGTCGAATAGATGTTGAAGGGTAGCGTCGTCCAGCGACTTATTCTTTAGCGCCAGCATGTCAGCGTCGCTAATATCTTCCTCTTTCCAGGCTGCCCAGAACTTTTCCGGGGTCTCTACGGTGCCGTAACGCCCGTCAATGCCATTCACCGATAACAACAGTTGCGAATACGTAAACAGGTGAGGGACTTCATCAGGACGTTGGTTACGCAGACTCTGTGAGATACCTTCGTTTATCGTTGGTTCTTTCTGAGCATTACCGTCGGGGCGTTTCGCTTCAATGACCACCAGCGGCAAACCGTTTACAAAACAAACCAGATCAGGACGACGGCTGTCAAAGCCACCAGCACGCGTTACGGTGTATTCTTCGGTGAAGTGAAACTGGTTGTTGTCCGGATTTTGCCAGTCAATGATTGATACGGTCGGCGTGACCTTTTTTCCGTCGACGAACTCCGTCACCGGAATGCCGTACATTAAATGGTTGTAAATCGCCTCGTTGGCGTGGCGTAACCCTTCATTGAGGGCCGGGCTACATAGATGGGAAATGATGTTATCAATGGAGTTTTCGGACAGCGGGTAGCTTTTACCGGCGTAATTAAAGGTACGCTTGCTCAGTACATCGCGTAATATTTCACGCAGCACCACCCGGTCTTGTTTACCACCCCGCAGCGCCAGCGCTTCCTGTGGTGATAAAAATGACCACCCCAAACCGGCTAATAGCGTCATCGCCGGTATTTTAGCGGCGTATTCTTCCTGAAACTTGGGAGCGCTGCGTACATCCATTTAACACGGTTCCTTTATTATCTTTTCTTATCAGTACCAGAATGCTGTTTTTTCAATCGAGCTTCAAGCTGTTTCAACTCTTCCATCTCTTGATGATCGGCTTCAAGTGCTTCCTGTCGCTTTCGATTGCCGTCGAATTCATCATAGCGTTGGTGGGCTATAAGCTCCATATCACCTCGACTGAGTTGGCCAGCGCCACTGAGTAACGGTTGTTCATTGAAATCTAAGAACTTGTCGACGAATGCTCGCCAGTCATCCAATCGCAGGTGTTCTTTGTTTTTGGCTCGAAACTCAGCAAAATCAAAAAACATGGTAACTAACCGATTCAGCTGTTCGAGTTCGTTTTGGTGTAGGTAGTTCTTAGCAATCACTACGTCGGCCTTGCGTACACGGCTACCAGAAAAACTTGTAAGGTTCATATTCGGCTGAGTGGCGTCTGCTCTTGCTACGATAAGCTCTGCAGCCGTTTTGCCTGTTACTGCGTAGAACAGCTTATTCTGCACTTCGGCAAATAATAACTGGGTGTCTTTGGTATTGGCTTGGTAATCCTCAGCCAACGTAAACAAATCTCTAACTTGTTGCTAAAAGCGTTTCTCGGACGAACGTATGTCGCGGATACGTTCAAGCAGCTCATCAAAGTAATCCCATTTGGGATCTTTGAGGCGCTCATCGTCCATCGCGAAACCTTTGGCTAGGTATTCAGTTAAAGTTTGCGTTGCCCACTGGCGAAATTGCGTACCACGCGTGGATCGTACTCGGTAGCCAACGGCAATGATCATGGGGAGTGCGTATAGCTGAATTTTACGCTTAACCTCGCGTTTTCCTTCGGTTTGAACTGTCAAGTTTTCCTTGACAGTTGCATCCTCAGATAGCTCTCCTTCGTCCAGTACGTTTTGCACGTGCAGGCTAATATTCTGCTTAGAGGTTTGATAAAGCTCTGCCATTTCGAGTTGCGAAAGCCAAACTTGGCCGCCGATCTCTTTTAATATCAGACGCGATTTTCCATCTTCGGTCGTGTACAGAATTAAATCGTTTTCATTCATTAAACCGCTCCTTGGTTTTTGTCTGGCTCACTACTTCGACCTATATAATCATCCAGTGTTTGACCATGTTTGGTTTTCCATTCCTTCCAACCATTTGTAGCGCCAAGCACCAAAAGGCATGATGCACCGCTCGGTGTTTTAAAAAGGTAATCTTTTTGGAAAACGACGTTATCACCGTCCTTAGCTAACACGCCTTTTTCAAGCAGCGAGTCACGCTGGGCGATTAACCGTGGCTGTGTTGTTTTTCGTTTAGGGACATAGGGTGCTGATGAGCCTTTTAAAATAACCATACCTTCGTTGGTATAAAAGGCATTGGCATCAACACCACCACGCTTACAGTAAAAGACTTCTTCTGTAGCAGCCTCTTCTGCATCCACCAGGGCTTCAAAAATAGGATAGCCCAGTGTCGCTAAAAGCAATGAGCCGACGCGATGTATTTCATCACAGTCCGCTTTCAATGGAATCGGGGTATGAGGTTTCTGCCCTCGATTACCATTGACCAATTCATAGCGGCCACATTGACGTGCCTTTTCAATACTTAACGACTCAAGGTAAAGCACGTGGGTTTGCGTCAGGTTATTGGTGAGTGAGATTAAAACTAACGCCCGCTCCCAGTCCTTCGAATCATCTTTTAAGTGCTGACCTAAACGGTGACCCACATCACCCGACTGGCCAATATAAACTTCATCCTGGTTTTCTCTCCCTACAAGGAAATAAAGCCCGACCTGATGCGCTTCCGGCATTTTGAGAAACTCACCAATCTGATTGCGAGGCACCTCTACTAAACGAACAATAGAAGTAGTAACCTCCGCAACGCGAATACCGGAGGGATCGCCGTTAGGCAGAAATATTTGGATAGTTCTTGGCTGTTTATCCGTCATGCTACATCTCCGTCAACTTTTACGCGGCGTTTGCCGGTGAGGAGTTGCTGCATTAGGGCTTTCTTTTCGTTTCTTAGAATCTCAAGCTTAATTTGAAGTTGCTGAAGTTCTTTATCTATCGAAGACAGTACCTGCGAAATTTTAATTTGCTCTTCCAAGTTTACAGGTATCGAAACCTTCAGTTTTTTTAGATCTGATCCATAAAGGTGGATGATTGTTATACCTTGAGCCATAGAGGCTATTTCGTAACACTTAATATGAGTGAGAACATGAGCCATAAATTGGGACGATAACTTCGATCGTGGCCGTAATATGTTTATATCACCACCAAGCAATACACCATTTTCTAGAATGGCTGTCGCGTTTGCTAAATCGATACCACTGGTAGTAGTAGAGCTTGGTATCAATATATCTCCTGATTCGGAGAGTTCGGCTTCATCCTTATCGGTTCTACTGTATACGTTCTCAATGACCTCTGCGTAGCGAGTATACAACTCACCGTATAGCACGCACCGATTCTTACCTGTCATGCTAATATCGCCTTTTGATAGGCCTTTACCTCGTTTAAAAGTGAACAACTCATTTAATGTAAAGCTTTCCCACTCCTCACTAAACCGCACACCATTCTCATCCAGCAGGCGTTTTTTGCCGGTGAGTAGTTGTTGCATGAGGGCTTTTTTCTGCTGCTGGCTATTGGCGAGCAGTTGCTCGGTGGTAGTGATGGCTTTATCCCAGGTTGATAGGATTTGGGCTATTTTTTTTTGTTCTGCTATTGGAGGGTTGGGTACAATCAAAGACTGTGTAAGTTTTGTATTGAAAACACCCTGAGCTCCGCCTGCCGCTCGTGAGTAAATTTGGTTTTTCCCTATAGGAGAGACCAAAAAATAGGCAAAGAATTTAGGGTCACCACTTTTGATGTAACGTGACTTTATTACGATAGCGTTAGCTATATTAGCAGGCCCAGAAATTCCGCGCACTTGACATATCATTCCGAGGTTGGCACCAACCCGAGCTATTAGGATGTCGCCATTTTCTATCTGCGATTTTTTGTTTCTATCATTGAACTCCCTAGTAACGTATTTCTTGTCATGGTTATTAAAATAACCGTCTCGTATATTTAAAGTTCGATAGAAAGGTACCCCTTCGTTTTTGTCGCAATAGTACTTGTTTACATTGCCAACATAGCCAACGACGATTTTTGGAAATACTTCACCTAATTGTTGATAAGACCAAGTATCAGAGCTCATAACCCAACTCCTCCAGATACTTTTCCATCTGGCCTTCTAACTCACTCAGTTCTGTTTTTAGTTTTTGGCGCTCTGCTCGTACCGCCATCAAATCGATTTCTTCCTCTTCTTCGAAGGTGTCGACGTAGCGGGGGATATTCAGGTTGTAGTCGTTTTCCTGAATTTCTTCGAGTGTTGCCAGGTACGAGTATTTGTCGACAGTTTCGCGACTGCGGTAAGTGTCGACGATTTTCTGAATGTTCTCTTGGCTTAGCTGGTTTTGGTTTTTACCGGACTTAAACTCACGCGAGGCGTCGATGAACAAGACGCTCTCATCCGACTTCGATTTTTTGAAGACCAGAATAGCTGCTGGAATGCCGGTGCCGTAGAAAAGCTTCTCGGGCAAACCGATGACGGTGTCTAACAAGTTTTCGTCAATCAGTTTCTGGCGAATTTTGCCTTCTTTCGAGCCTCGGAATAATACGCCGTGTGGTACAACCACACCCATGCGACCACTGCCGGGCTTCAGCGTTTCTATCATGTGCAGGATAAACGCGTAGTCACCTTTGGTTTTTGGCGGCACGCCACGACGGAAACGACTGAATTTGTCGTTCTCTGCGTCGTCATGCCCCCATTTGTCCAAACTAAAGGGTGGGTTAGCGGTCACGATATCAAACAGCATGAGGTCGCCGTTTTTATCCAACAGCTTAGGGTTGCGAATGGTATCGCCCCATTCAATTTTATGGTTGTCCTCGCCATGCAGGAACATGTTCATTTTGGCTAGCGACCAGGTGGAGCCGATAGCTTCCTGACCGAAGAGGGCATACTCTTTGCTGTCATGGTTAGCGATAACCTTACGACCACACTTCATCAATAAAGAGCCGGAGCCACAGGCCGGGTCACAAATGCTGTCACCGGGTTGTGGGTCGAGTAACTCTGCTATCAAGTCTGATATTTCAGGTGGGGTATAAAACTCACCGGCTTTTTGGCCGCCGCTGGCAGCAAAGTGTTTGATGAGATATTCGTAGGCGTTACCGATAACATCCAGTGAACCAACGCGGCTGGGTTTTAAGTTTAGCTCTGGCTTGGCAAAGTCTTCCAGCAAGTGGCGCAGAATGTCGTTTTTCTGCTTTTCTTCGCCCAGCTTATCGGTGTTAAAGCTGATGTCCTGGAACACACTTTTACCGGCGTCTTTCAGTTTGGTGCCGTTGGCCTCTTCAATGGCATGCAGTGCCTGGTCAATACGCTCTCCATTACCCGGCTCATAGCGACGGTCGTAGAGCGCATAAAAGCTGGCATCGCGGGGCAACACAAAACGCTCGTTTTTCATCATCTCTTCAATGAGCTCGGGCTCATCACCATACTGTGCTGCGTATTGGTCGTAATGGTCTTGCCATACATCCGAGATGTACTTAAGGAAAAGCATGGTCAGAAGAAAGTCTTGGTAGGTTCCGGCATTTATTGTACCGCGAAAGGTGTCACAAGCGTTCCAAAGTGCTTTATTGATGCTGTCCTGGCTAATCGTTGTCATTGTTATTAACGTCCCCGTACAACCTAGTTCTAAGCGTTATTGTTATCTATTATTTGTGGTCATTATGCCACGGATAGCAATGATGTCACGGGTTCAAGTTTAAATGCGTTTTGCGACAATATAGGTCGCAAGCCAACAAGTGACTCACGACCTTTGTTCGGCTATTGCTCGTCTTTTTCCTCTTCCGCATCACTTTCGGGGACACGCACTAGCAAGGAAAAATTAATCAAACCTATATCACCTAATGGCAGTTACGGCTGCAGTTAATTAACTGTCAATTAGGAGAACATGTATGTCGAATGTAACGGTCGTATACACCAAGTCAGAGCTCGAGCGAGCTATCGAAAGGCAAGA
>Ga0208813_1001539_pt1 | contig 11937 bp, 15 predicted proteins | sample MalvireepMed_904_FD_184250 | JGI IMG/M metagenome (GOLD analysis project Ga0208813, IMG submission 184250) | Marine viral communities from the Global Malaspina Expedition - Malaspina viral metaG DeepMed_904 (SPAdes) (version 2) | ecosystem: Environmental > Aquatic > Marine > Oceanic | place... | reverse complement strand
GTGGAAACGAGGCGGTCGGCATGGTACATTTCGTCATGGCGGTTGATGCGGTTGATTCTTGTGTAGGAGCTTGAATTATAACCGATTTTCAGCCGCTTTTTTCATGTCTGATGAAATATCCGGGCTAGGGGGCACGCACGCCTAATAGTATTTATCAGGCAGGGTAACAAAGCGTTACTATACTTACCATCAGGCTAAGTCATCGTGGTGTTTACACTAACCTCTCAATTTTCAGCAGCTTTATCTAGCATTTGCATGAGTAAGACTCGCCCCGGCCCCGACGGCATCCGCCTGCCCTGCTCCCACTCCTGCCAAGTGCGGGGATTGAGACCCAGCCGCTCGGCGAAGGCACATTGAGTCAGGCGTAGTTGGTAACGCAGCTCGCATGCGGCGCGTACTAATGCCTGAGTTGACTGCATGGCTGTACCATCGGATGGTGTTGCCTGAGCCGCTAGGTGCTCATGTGACCGTTGAGACTGTGAGTTTGGCATCTGTCTCGGCGTGACCGGCACCGGATACGGAGCACGGGATGTTTGCGGAGCAGTCCAGGAGGTGGCAGGTAAACAATGAGTTCTGTGAGGGGGCACGCGGGTCCCCTGGTGCTCTGCAGCTATTTCAGGATGTTTCTCGAGGAACTCACGTTTCCACCTATCGCTGTAAGATTCGCTCATGGATTTGCTCTCTGGTCAGTTAATTAGTAAGTACGGCAATGCCGCCATACCATAGGCACGGGCGCAGGAACCCCCGGGTTTACGGGGGCAGTGACGTAGTGAGTCCGGCGCTGACGGATCAAAGCAAAGTTAGGAACGGCGTTTCAGAAGGCTGAGGGATACTGGCGGTGCCTACCTGGGCGTGGGCCGCTAGGCAGCGGCAGTGTACGACTATGGAAGAATGTCATACCCGAAACCGCTAATGAGGCATACTCATCTACCTTGGTCAGGTAATTGACAAGGTATCTGAGGCCTTTGAATTTTTTGTCGTCGTAATAACTCATTTTACCAAGCGCATTGTAGTAGTAGTTTGTATCGGCATTGAAGTTGCAGTTATAATAGGTTCCATTTCCATCGGTAAATTTCTGGCTCCACAATTCACCGATCCATTGAGCTCGTATGACATCCTTCTGAACTTGTGACGCATCGAAAAAGAACAACAGGTGGTAGTGAAAACCCCTGCTCTGTCCCCATTCCAATTTCCATGCGTAGCCAACCATATGTTCAAAGAGCGGGTTGTAATGAAAAGTTTTGCAAAACTTCGTGCGTTGGGAATTAGCCATCTCGTACGGAACACTGGTCGCGATCTCTTTCCGATAACCTAAATCCACTCTTATTACCTGGAGATAAGCGTGAGTTTTAAACAAAGCCTCAATCCACTCGCTCATACTCTTTCGATTCTCTCGGCTGTTCCGATAGGCACGCCGACATTGGTAATTGAAACCAGGATTCGACATGTAAGCTCGCCAGCTCAGCAGCCGGTTGTTGAGTTCGCTCACTGTGCTCTCGGCATCGGCCCAAGACATGAATGGAGTGTCGATCTCGACGCAGGCGTGCAGGAACGCAAAACCCCTAAATGCACACAGAAAGCTTTCAGCGTATGGGCTGGGACGGTAATGCTGCCCAATGGATGTCAGGTAAAAGACAGACTCGAGCACCACGAAGGCCTCGATGATCGCATCGAGCAGTGGGTCGCCTTGTAGCGTATAGCTATCGCTGTGGTACGCGACCGGCTGGGCCAGCATTGTCACGTCCAAGTAGCGCGCCTCACCCCTGCAGGCCTTGAGCTGCGTATCGACCGCAATCAAATCATTGAGCCACCCCTGGTCATTCTCGATGTATTCCGTGGTTCCATCTGCCATTGTCATGCCAATAAACTCGCTGGAGGGCCCAGACTCCAGCATGATCGCCCGCATGGCGTCTTCGCTGATGATATCGTCATTCAAGGGGGTAAGGTTGTCGTCGTTAAAGGAAAGCATGGGTTAGTCTCGTGGTTGGTGAATGAACTCGTGCGTACCATTCCCGGTTGTAATAAATATTTACATTTACAAACCACGATGCAGCTATCTCTGCGTAACTTTTACTTTCCCACACATGCCTCAAACGCTGCTCATCTGAGCTAAGTACTCTGTTACCTTTAGCAAGGTTTTAGAATCCAATAGGTTTGTTATCCCTTTGGTGATCTAGCAATCACCAAGGTTGTGTAATTATTCATGGCTCTATTTATTTGTAATAATAAATATATCCTAAATTGACCCTTGACTTGGAGCAGGTATAGCTAGGCTATTTTATAGCAGGCGGCACTGTTTTTCTGGGAAGTGCCTGCTTTAGCAGGACTGAAAACTAGCGTTACAACCGTCGCCCCTGGCGGTATATAAAACCTCTCAAATAGATTCAAAGAAATATCAAATCTGTATTATCTCTTTGATAGTAAAACGCTATTGCTTTCTGTCATTAGAGGAAGGTTGTTATGCCTGTTCATTGTCCGAGCTGCGGCTCGCATCAAGTCATCGCCCGCAACTATGGCCGAAAAGTGGGTGCCACCACCGGGGCGGCTGCCGGAGCCGCCAGTGGGGCGGCAGGTGCCATGAGCGGTGCCGAAGCCGGCGCCCTGATGGGTGCCTGGGCCGGTCCGGTGGGGATCACCGTGGGCAGTCTCACTGGCGCCATATTTGGAGGTCTGGTCGGTGGCACCGCAGGCGGTATCACTGGAGCGCGCCTGGGTAAGGAATTAGACGACAAGGTGCTCGATAACCACGCGTGTCGAGCCTGTGGTCACTCGTTTCGCCCCCACGCCGACTAACCCGCAGTGGTCCTACGCTGCGTTATCAGCTTTCACCCAAGAGTTCTCGCTAGCCCGCTGTGTCCTGGCAGCGGGTACTTATGCCGTATTCATTACCCTTACATAGGAAAAATTCTCATGGCACACCTGATCGAACAGATGGCCTACGTCGGCGACACCCCCTGGCATGGTCTGGGGGAGCAGTTGTCACCCCACCAACCGTTGGAGGTCTGGCAACGCCAGGCCGGCATGAATTGGCAGATCGAAGAGGCCCCGGTGCGCTTCATTGCCGACTCGGGATCTCACCTGGGCAGTATCCATGCCTTCCCCGAGCAGAAGGTGCTCTACCGCTCCGACACCCAGGCCCCGCTGTCGGTGGTCTCCCAGCGCTACAAGGTCGTGCAGCCCGAGGAAGTGCTGGAGTTCTATCGCGATCTCACCGAGTACGCGGGCTACGAACTGGAGACCGCCGGGGTGCTCAAGGGCGGACGCAAGTTCTGGGCCTTGGCACGCAGTGGCCTGAGCACCTCGCTCAAGGGGCAGGACGCCGTCAACGGCTACCTGCTGCTGGCCACGTCCTGCGATGGCTCACTGGCCACCGTGGCCACACCCACCACGGTGCGCGTGGTCTGCAACAACACCCTGACCATCGCCGTCGACGGCATGAGTCAGGGTGTGAAGGTCCCGCACAACACCGCGTTCGATGCCCAACGGGTCAAGCAGCAACTGGGGATCTCGGTCTCCCAGTGGGACGATTTCATGCATCGCCTGAAGACCCTGGCCGAGCGCAAGGTCAGCCGCGACGAGGCCAAGGCGTATTTCCAGACGGTGATCTGCAATGTCGAGGCGCCACTGGACGATCCCTCGAAGCTACCCAACTACCGCGCCCTGAACCGGGTGCAGAAGCTCTACCAGGGCGAAGGCCGGGGTGCGGAGTTGTGCACCGCCAAGGACACGGCCTGGGGACTGCTCAACGCCGTTACCGAGTACGTTGACCACGAGAAGCGTGCCCGCAGCAACGACTACCGGATGGATTCCGCGTGGTTCGGCCAGGGCGCCAATCTCAAGGACAAGGCGCTCGAGTCGGCCCTCGCGCTCGTCGCGTGATCATGCCCTTTCCCTCAGTTCCTCCCTTCACGACATAACGCCCGGCCAGATTTGGCCGGGCTTTTTTATGGAGATCGCTTTCATGCCACACCGACTGTCCATCGGGCTCTGCCAATCACTGACCCGACTGACCCGGCAATTGCTCGAAGCCGAGCAACGTAACGCCCAGACCCACGTCCTGGCCAAGGGCCGGATCTACCGCGTCACCGTCGAACTGTCCCCGGTTCCTGCCGAGGAACTTCGGGACGTGATCAACACGTATCAGTAGCGAGGAAGTGTCATGTCTAGCCAAACCCAAACCCCACAGAAAACGCCGCAGACCCGCACCGACGCGGCCTTCGTCACCCCGACCCACGAGAGTACCGCGATCATTCAGGTCATCGAGCGCGCGGCACTCAACCCGGACGTCGACATCGACAAGATGGAGCGTCTTCTACAGATGCAGGAGCGCGTGCTCGATCGCCAGGCGCTGATGGCCTATAGCGCTGCCATGGCGGCCATGCAGACCGAGTTGCCGAGCATCGTCGAGCGCGGCCAGGGCAATAACGGTAACTACGCCACGCTGGAGGATATCGTCGACACGGTACGCCCCATTCTGCAGAGCCATGGCTTCGCGGTGAGCTTTCGGATTCAGACCCAGGAACGGGGCATCCAGGTCACTGGCGTGCTGATGCATCGTGACGGACACCGCGAGGAGACCAGCATGCTGCTGCCGGCCGATGGCAGCGGCAACAAGAACGCCGTGCAGGCCTTCGGTTCCTCGACCAGCTACGGCAAGCGCTACGTGCTCTGTGCGCTGCTCAATATCACTACCCGGGGCCAGGACGATAACGGGCAGACCGCCGCCCCGGTCAAGCTGGTCACACCCTTCCAGGCCGGGCAGCTCAAGCAACTGATCGCTGTCTGTCCACCGGCCACCCAGGAGTGGTTCGTCGGCAAGTACGTCAATGCCGAGCAGGTCCCCCGCGGCGACTTCGACAAGCTGCGCGCCTCGCTGCAGAAGCGGGCGCAGCCTAGCCATCAACGTCACTGAGCATCGGCGAGGGAAAAGCCCTCGCCGGCTATGCCGTATTCCCACCCATATGGAGAACGTCATGCAGATTTTGACACTGGAACAGGGCACGCCCGAATGGCTTGCCGCAAGGCTGGGTATCGTCACCATGTCCGAGCTCAAGACGCTGCTGGTCAAGGGCAAGGGCCCCGGCGGCTTCGGCGCCGGGGCACTGAGCTACATGCATCAGCTGATTGGCGAGCGCATCACCGGTGAGCCCTCGGATGCCTTCCAGGGCAACGCCCACACCCAGCGGGGCCATGCGCTGGAGCCGGTGGCCCGAGAGCTATACGGCGAAGCGACAGGAAACACCCGACTAGAGCGTGTCGGGATCATCCTCAGCCACGGGGCGGGCTACTCACCGGATAGCCTGGTGGGCAGCGATGGGCTCATCGAGGTCAAGACCAAGCTGCCCAAGTATCAGATCGAACTGTTGCTGGCCGACGAGCTGCCCCAGGAGCACATGGCGCAGTGCCAGGGCGGGCTGTGGGTCAGCGAGCGGGAGTGGATTGACTTCGTCAGCTACTGGCCGGGTATGCCGCTGTTCGTCAAGCGAGCCTATCGGGACGAGAAGATGATCCGCAGCATCGCCGAGCGGGTCGAGGCGTTCTACGAGGAACTCGAGCAGCGCATGGCGCTGGTGATGGCGGCCTGAGGAGAAAGACCATGATGCATTGCAAACTGAGTGCCGGCGAAGTCGCCGGCACCTACCACGTCACCGACACGGTGACCGAAGCGGAGCTTCTGAGCATCGCCAAAGTACTGGCTAGGCGCCGGCTTTCCAAAGGCCGCAAGATCACCCAGCCGGCGCTGGCCTTCGAATACCTCCAAGTACTGATGCAGGACTATGAACACGAGGTGTTCTGCGCCGTATTCCTCGACAGCCAGCATCGGGTCATCCGTTTCGAGGAGCTATTCCGCGGAACCATCGACTCGGCCTCCGTCTATCCGCGCGAGATGGTCAAGCAGGCGCTCGCTTGCAACGCCGCGGCGGTGATTCTCGTTCATAATCACCCCTCGGGCGATCCCGAACCCAGCGATACCGACAGGCGCATCACTCAGCGGTTGAAAGAAGCGCTGGGTCTGATGGAAATCCGAGTCATCGACCATATTGTTGTAGGGAGCGAGGGCTGTGAGTCCTTTGCTGAACTTGGATATCTCTGATAACGAAAAAAACAGCATAATACTGGTACGGCCTCCTGAGATGGAGGCCGTACCAGATTTCTGGAACAATTTCATTTTTTATGTTTTGGCGTTTAGACTTTAAACACAATTAAATTAAGTATGTTAATATCGTACATCTACACATTCTCTCCATAATTACAATTATTAGCCTGCCTAAATCTAGCAGAATTCCTCCTTTTCTAATCCATAGGACCGAAGGCATCCACTTACCATTCGCGAAAAAGGTTTCCATGACTAGACAATAGAGAAATATTATTTTTTATTAAAAACCAAATAGCTTCATTCTAACTTCTAAAAAAGCCGGGCTTCAAAGCAGTGACCACACCTACCATAGCCTATCCTTATAGCTGAAACTTGGGGTACACATTCTTTTATTTTAGAACATAACTTTCTTTTCATCTAGAGGCTCTGCACTATCTTTAAACATTACCCATGCGATGACAAGTCAAATTAACGACAGATCGTTTATTTGTAAGAAACCACCAGACGGTTCGTTTTGCCAACTTAAACCATATCTCTCTGCGCGATCTTCTCCAGCATCCATTCCTGTACCTCGTCCTCGACCCAGGCAACGTTCCTCTCCCCTAGCGTTACCGGTTTTGGAAACCGGCTCTCAGATATGTACTTGTAGACGGTGGATCGGCCAAGACCTGTCAGATGCATGACGTCCTTGAGCTTTAAAAATCTCATGATTACCTACTCCGAAGCTTTGTTCATGAGATAGGTCGCTCTTGTAAACTTCTACTCCACACAGCTGGCAGGACACGAATACACATATCTGATTCCTTCCCTTCTCACCCTAGCTGCGACGAGCTCAAGGAGAAGCCAAGGGTTTTCACAGTGAAGAGATTGGCTCCAACACCTTGGGAACCTAAAATAGCGGCACAAAGATCGTATAACTCATTGACACGAGTGTTCCATAGCTTAAGAATGGTTACGTAACCATCACGAAAAACATCAACAGAATCCATCATAGATAACACAAAAATATATCTTAAATCACTACGTAGTAGTGGTACGTAAAAAGGAGAATATGAGTGGCCGTCAACAAGCCCTTTAGTCTAAATTCGGAAAGGCTTTGCAGGTTTTACGCGAAAGAACTAAACCTGTACGGCGGAAGAATCAGAGTCGGAAACCTTGATATCAGTGCCTGCAGACGGGACATAGAAAACTACTTGGGAAATCTGGAAAGGGTAATAAGAAAACAATTCGAAGATAGACTTACCAAAGCAGCCAAAGAAAAACTACTATCCTCCCAAGAATTAAATTGGATAAAGGAAGATGAGCACTGCTGCCATTGGGCGTGGGGTTTTTTAAAAGAATCCACCCCCTCTACCATTGGCTTATCAGTCATAGACGCCACACGGCTTAACATAAACATGGGCTCTGTTTTTTCAGACCTCGTTGGAACAGAGATACCTTCCGATAAGGAACAACGTTTCCATCAGATTGTGACCTTTCTAGATGGGCTTCCAGACGGAATAGAACAAGCTCGTTTTGTCCACTCGATTATAAAGAAACACTGGGCAAGTGAGCCTAGCCTAGGAAGCAAAAAAGACCCTCTTAAGTGGCTTGAAAAGGAAAACCGGGGGCAGTGCGACTGGGCTTGGGATTACATCAATGGATCTGAGATTCCGTGCGGGGCATACAATCCGCTCACCAGTAAAGACAGGTTTTACTGCGTAAAAGTCGCTTACAGTCTTTGGAATGTGCACCCCGACAGAAAGACGCTTTTCATTCAAGGCTTCCGAAGGGCATGGAGTCAAAAAAAGTTTAGGGAACAGCAATCCAGTAAAGATATCCTTAACACTTACATTGACAAGGAAGCAAAAATTAAACTGAAAAAAATGTCAGCTATTCGCAATGTAAAAATGAACGAGCTTATTGAAATATTGATAAACGAAGAATATGAAAGGATAAGAAAGACAACGATGTAATGGTTTTTGCAAAAGCACCAAGTGGGAGATATAAAGTGCCAGCACAGTACCTGATCATCCGATGCGATGTTGCTAGCCCCTATCGCTCCATCTCACCGCTGAAGCCAGTAGGACAGTTTCGAGGGGATGCACGCCTGGATACCCGTGCAATGGTGGAAGCAATGCCCGGCGCCGTCGTTCAGATATCACAGTCAGTGTTTACCGCAGAATGGGCTGGTTACGAGACAAGAGAAAAGATCAGAGGCCGTAAACAAGATGGGTGCTGAGCCCCGGAAACAGGTGCTCGCAGTAGCCCGACGACTTGGGGTACGGCATCGCGACGGCACTCAAACTAGCATCATGGGAATCAAATACGCGTGGCTCCACATGCATGCCAACTATGCAACCAACGCTCAATCAGAGGCATAGTTGTACGGTCGAGGTGCCGCGCCTACCGGCATTGACCATATCTGCAGTGATGATGTATGACAAGCAGGAAGACCCCACCACGCGCCAGCCTGTTACCAACGGCTTCATATTGCAGACGAAGCAATGAACCATCGAGCGAATTTATCCCTAGATCGAAAGTCGTGCTGGCTTGTGATGCACCACTGCCGATGTATTGAGGTTTGTTCCGCAGACGCGGGACGCCAGCTGCTCAACCGCCCCCCTGCCCCTGCAAAACTGTCTGGGGGACTATCCGGGGGACTACCGCTAGATAGAAAAAGAAAAAGCCGCTGAAATCAGCGGCTTATCTATATTTAGTGGCGGAGGGGGAGGGATTCGAACCCTCGAAGCCTTGCGACTTACACACTTTCCAGGCGTGCTCCTTCGACCACTCGGACACCCCTCCGCAGATTGTCTTGGCGAACCGAAGCCACAGCTTGTCCGTCAGAACGGCGCACATAATAACGAGCTAACCCCTCGATTGCAAGCGGGTTTCCGGCTCAAGTCCGCCTGCCGACAGGACGTGCCGCATAGTCGCCGATAGCCTCGAAGCAGAGCCTATCGTCGACGTGAATCTGTTGAACGAGTTTGATGCGCCCCTTGCCGTGCGCATCCAGCTGCGCCGCGAAACGCGTAGGCTCTTCAGGCTCCGCCGCACGACACGAAAGCCGGTAGTCAGCCGTGACCGGGGCCAGAAAACGTTGTGTCGCCTCGGCGATGACGACATCGCGACGAAAACCTCGTGCGCGCAGCCAGAGCGTCGTCCAGCACCACCCCAGCAATGTCGACTGTGCCATCAGCGAACCGCCGAAGCCGGTTCCCTTGTCATTGAGGTTGGGTGCGAGATGTACATCGCAAAGCAGCGTGGCGTCCTGCCAGTAAAGGCGCTGCATGCCGAAACGCCCCGCCATCGGTATTGCCGTCTCGAGCCACTGCTGAAAAAGCAGCAGATCGTCTTGCTGCCCCGGTTCCGGCAACGCCAACGACGGGTAGGCCGTGCCGGGCTCGCGCCCCGCCATCAGCTCCAGCACTCGACGAAATCGGCCGGATCGCGCACCGGTGGCGTCCTGAAGCGCCCCCCAGGCTGGCCCAGGTAGATGAAGCCGACGATCGCGTCGTGCTCGGCCAACCCCAGCCCTTCGCGCACCACGGGGTCGAACGCGAAGCTGCCGGTGCGCCACATCGCCCCGAGTCCCTGCGCCTGGGCGGCCAGGACGATAGCATGGGCGGCACATCCGGCCGACAATACCTGCTCGATGGGCGGCACCTTGGCCAGATCCGGCGTCACCCGGGCGATCACGGCGATGATCAGCGGCGCCCGCTTGGGCTTCTTGCGCGTGGATTCCAGCTGTTTCTCATCGGCTTGCGGATTACTGCGCGCCTCGCTCTCGGCGAACAGTTCGCCCAGGCGATCGAGCCCGGCGCCGCTGAACTCGATGAATCGCCACGGCATCAGCTCCTTGTGATCCGGCGCGCGCAATGCCGCATGGTAGAGCGCATCGAGTTGTTCACGACTAGGCGCCGGACCGGCCAGCTTGCCCATCGAGCTGCGTTCGTGGAGCAGCGTCAGCGCTTCCATGTCAGACTCCTCAAACGAGAATACATCTCAGTGACTAACTACCTTACCGCAACTGTTCACTGCCGCGCCAGCCGCAACGGTTCGGGCGGCCGCTCGCCCGGCGTGCCCCGCCAGGGGCTGATGTCGAGTCCACCGCGGCGCACGTAGCGTGCCAGCACCAACAACTTCTCGGGACGCACGCGCGTCATGAGGTCGGCAAAAATGTGCTCGACGCAATGTTCATGGAAGTCCTGATGCTGGCGATAAGCCACCAGATACTTGAGCAACCCCTCGCGATCGATTTTCGGGCCGCGGTAGCGAATCAGCACGCTGCCCCAGTCGGGCTGGCCGGTCACCGGACAGTTGGATTTGAGCAGGTGCGAATACAGGCTCTCTTCGATAACTCCCTGCCCCGCCGCCAATAATCCGGGGGCAGGTGAATAAGCGCTGATCGCGACATCGAGATCGTCGAGACACTCCCCGGGCAGCCGCCGCGGCATCAGCAGCGGGTCGTCGACCGCGAGCAGCTCGACGAATACCGCGCCGCCGGCCGCCGCCGACAGATCGGCCGTGAGCGTTTCGCGCACCGCATTCGCGTCCGCGAAACGGCTCTGGTTGAAGCTGTTGAGATAGAGCTTCCACGACTTGGATTCGATCAGCCGTGGCGTATCCGCCGGCAGCCGGAAGCGCGCCACGGCCACCAGCGGCTTGCCCCGCGCATTGAGCCAGGAAAGCTCGTAGGCATGCCACTCGTCCTCGCCGACGAAGGGCAGCCGGTCGCCGACGATTCCCAGCGGCGCACGGTTGGCGGCCCGGGCAATCGGGTACAGGAGTGCCGGGTCGTAGTGCTCGGGGTAGCTGGACTCGCGTCCCAGCGGGGCGTCTGCGAGGGTCTCGGGGCGATTCATCATGTGCACCTCAGCTGCGTATGCCTTTGCCGCGCTCCAGCATCCACAATGCCAGCGCGAAGAACGCCACGATGAAGACCGCAATGGCGATCAGCGCCCCGGCCACCGGAATGTCGGATACGCCGAGGATGCCGTAACGGAAGGCGTTGACCATGTACAGGATGGGATTGACCATCGATACGCCTTGCCAGAAGTCCGGCAGCATGTCGATCGAGTAGAACACGCCGCCCAGGTAGGTCAGCGGCGTCAGCACGAAGATCGGCACGATCGAGATATCGTCGAACTTGTGCGCCAGCAGTGCGTTGACGAAGCCGCCGATGGAAAACAGCGCGGCGGTCATTGTCACCACACCGAGCGTCACCAACGGGTGATGGATCGACAGATCCGTGAAGAAGAACGATACAGCGGTGACAATCATGCCCACGCCCAGCCCCCGCGCCATGCCGCCGAGCACGAAACCGGCAAGGATCACCCAGTTGGGCATCGGCGAGACCATCATCTCCTCGACCGAGCGCTGAAACTTGTTGGAGAAGAACGACGAGGCGACGTTGGAATAGCTGTTGGTGATCACCGACAATCCCGGAACGATGTACGCCATATAGCTGAAACCGTCCATCTCGCCGATGCGCGAGCCGATCAGATTGCCGAAGATGATGAAATACATGGTCATGGTGATCGACGGCGGCAATAGGGTCTGCGGCCAGATTCGCGTGAAGCGGCGCACCTCCTTGATCACCAGCGTCCATAGCGAGATTAGAATCTGACGGGGATTCATTTGGCGAGCTCCTCGTCGGCGACCTTGGCCGAGCGCGACGCGGCGTTGTCGTTTTCCACCATCGACACGAATAGCTCCTCGAGCCGGTTGGCCCGGTTGCGCATCGAGACGACCTCGACACCCTGCGCCGATAACTGCGAGAAAGCGTCATTGAGACGCTGGCCCTTGCGCAGGCCGAGTGACAGTTGCGAGGCCTCGACCTGTTCGACTTCGAAGCC
>Ga0208813_1001501_pt1 | contig 12230 bp, 6 predicted proteins | sample MalvireepMed_904_FD_184250 | JGI IMG/M metagenome (GOLD analysis project Ga0208813, IMG submission 184250) | Marine viral communities from the Global Malaspina Expedition - Malaspina viral metaG DeepMed_904 (SPAdes) (version 2) | ecosystem: Environmental > Aquatic > Marine > Oceanic | place... | reverse complement strand
TGTCAATACTTGGGAAATCTGTCTGATGATACCCATGGATTGGGGCAGAATATCGGCCGAACCGGAATTGAATAGAATACCATTGGTTGAAATTTTTCCTTCGGACATCAATTTTCTGCGAAGATCTACACCGCCTTCAGCTATTTTCAGGTTGCTGATCAATACTTGCTCCTGCTTTTTTTGCGTATCGATACCGTTCACATAAAACTTTACATAATTCATCAATTCGGGTTTTACGATAAATTGGGGCAGGTCCACAATCTTTGTTTCATTGAGCCAAAGTCTGTACCTATTTTTATTGACGGCAATGGAAACATGGACAATGTCTTGGTAAACTTCCCGGAGATCTTGTTGTAGGGTATTGGCAATAGGGGCTGGATCACCATTAAATTTATTTTCCACCCGAACTCCAATGTCAATGTATTGACAAAAATTAAGCTTGGCCACCACATGGTTTTCTTTTGTGGTAAGCCCAGATGTTTCGGAAAGATAAATTCCCAAAATTGCACCTGAGCCGGTATTCCTAGTTAAGTTGGTGGCTTTCAAATCGAATTCCATGGTGAAATCTTCAGGAAGTGTGCTCCCAGCATTTGGTAGGGTTATACTTTTGTTGGCAATGGAGTACCATTTACCGGGCAACGTGCCTAAGGTAACTACTTCTCCCGACCCGTTTGTGTTCCATTTTGATGGGAAATCACCCATAAAATCACTGTTGAAATCATCGTAAAAAATAGGCTTGTCCCCTGGAACGTAATCAAATTTACTATAAACTTCTATGGTTTTGGGACCGGCCGTAACAGGCCCAGTGGATGTGCCGTTTTCGTCTACCGTGCCACCAAGATTCCCATTTCCTTGCGGATTTCCTGGAGATTGTTTTCCTCCCGAGCCAGGTTCCAGGATACTGTCCAGTGCTTGATCTGTCTTTTTTGTAGTTTCTCTATCTACTCGTCTTTCAACTGTACGCTCAGCTGCTTTTTCCGCTTTCTTGGCCAATTTTTTAAAAAACTGTGCTTCTCCGCTGGTACCCATCAATAGGGCAAAGGACAAACAGTAGAATAGTTTGTTTGAGGTTTTCATTTAGTACTGTTTTTAGTTGTTGATAAAGCAATTCTATCCAAACTACTAAAATGTAAGCCTCTATATATCTAAAAATGTATGTGTTGCAGTAACTAATGTATTACTGGCCGTATGTTGTTCCGTTAGTTTATTTTGTAGACAATCAGAGAGTTGTCTTGGTCTTTTGCAACAAGTTCCAGCTTTTTGTCGTTGTCCATATCCGAAAGGTCGATCAAAGAACTTCCGAACACAGGGAAATTGGAAATGGGTTCTGCTTGGCTATCGTATAGATAAATTTGATGGTTTTGCAAATCCGTTACGGTAACATAAATTTTGTCGTAGATATAAAAGATTTTAGGTTTTGAATAAACCCCAAGCTCCAGTTCTACCTTTTTTCCTTTTATGGTGAGTTCGTTGTCATCCATCAGTACCAAGGTGTTGCTTGTTGCATAAAACCCGTGGTCCGGGTTTAGGTTGAAGTTTGTGGCCGTCAATTTTCCGTTGGTATCAATCTGGTGGAGCACCCCTGTTTTGTTGGTTACGGAGAATTTGTTTTTATAGAGGAAAACATCGTTGTTGGAAAAGTCTATTTTTTCAGGAATTTTAATTCGGTCACTACCTACACGGTGCAAAACCCTAAGGGTACTGTTGTCCTGTTTAAAGACGAGATAATCTTTGTTGCCCACCCTAAAATGTTGAGGGGTACCCAAAATATTACTCGGGGCATCGGTAAAGGTAAACCCACGGACTATTTTACCTTGGTTATTGTACATGAATGCTTTACTGCCTTGGGTAACTACAAAGCGGTAGTTCCGACTGCCATCATAATCAAATACAGCTAATGGATTCAGGTTTCCTCCCTCAAAATCAATATTGAATGGGGCAACTTCGTCTCCATTTCTGTCCAAGATCAAGAATTGGTCGTTTGTGGTAAAGGCGAGCTGCAGTTTTCCATTTTTATAGATGTCAACTTGTTGTATAGCTCCCTGTATCCTGCCATCCAATTGTTTGGTCCAAAGTACTTTTCCATCGGTAGAGATTAGGTAGAGCACATTATTTTCGTCCTGTACCACTATTTCCTGCTGTCGTGTTCTGTGGTTTTTTACAAACTGGGGTTCGGTTGCCAGGTCTGTGTTCAGTTCTAGAGTGAAGAGTGGGGAAACCGTATTTTTTTCTTGGTTCTTTATGATTTTTGAGGCGAGAATATTGAAATGCCCAAAACCATTGTCCATTACCATTTGTGAGGCAAACACCTGTCCGTCCAAATCATCTTCATTGATATCCTTGACCACCTCAGGGGAAAGTTCCTGTTCGGAAAAGAAGTCGATGCCCGAAGCATTGGAGACCATAAGAATGCTGGATTCGCTAGCTAGGGAAGCTCTTGCTGTTTTGTACCCTTGGTCGTTATCGAAAGACGAGGAGCTTTTATGATTGCTGATTATGGTCTGCAGGGCTTCCTTGTTTTCTGAAAAAATAAAACTGTTCTCCAGTATAGTACAAAAGTTGGGCGTAAAACTCTTTATTAAAGGGGTGAAGTTTTGTTCTATTAAATCTGGAGCGTCCAAAACCAATATTTCACTTCCTTGATAGTCTTCTGAGCTGGTTTTTTTACTGTTAAGGTAATCGTATAGGCCTTCGGTACCGAAAGACTTTAACAATACCACCTTCTCATTATTTAAAAAAATCAATCCAACTTCTTCTATGGTATTAAAAAGGGAGTCGGTTTGTTTTACCCTGTCCAGATATTCGTTCTGGTTTTTTGCGAAAATTTGGTAATCATCAAAGGTGTAGGAAATAATCGCTTGCGAGTTCAATGGGGCATAAGAGGGTGTTCTATTAGCAAGCGGGGAGGTGCCTTTGAACAAGTTGATGAAATTTTTAGTGGAATCGGGAGCCATGGCCACACCGTTCAGGTTGACCTCGTCCGAATTTGCGGTAAAGTCCAAAGAAATCCATGACGAAAATAGGTTCTTTCTGGATTCATTTTGTTCCTTGAGTGCCAGAAGGGATGTATTTCCACTAGGGTCTATAAATAAGGTAGCTGATTTGTCGTTGGAACTCGCTTCATACAATTTCTTTAACGTAGGGTCCACTGGTGTACTCTCATTTGCTCTTATGAGATTTTCCATCAGCATCATGGAAGAGCTCATTAGAACATCACTTTCTCTTTCAAGGCTGAACATTTCTAAACCGTTGAGATTGTATTTTGTGACGCTTGTGCCTTCATAGGTCAATGTCTCGACCGTTTTGTTGGCCACGCTGTCCACATTAAAAAGTCCCGAAACTTTTTTAGTGGCCATTATGAAATCATAATTATCCTTGCCAACTTCATAAAAAGCAAGCACAATTGTTTTATTGGTTTTAAGATAATTTAGTCCTTGGGTCTTGCTGGAGATGTCTTCGATATGGGCAAAGCCTTCAATGCTTTTTAGGAGAGAATTGTTCTTAAGTTCGCTTTTGAAGTTGCCAAGGTTGTTGATTTTTAGAACTAGTGCCGGATTAGGGGGTAAATGCTCCAAAAGAGAGTCTTTGGTCTTCACCTCTTTCGTACATGATGCGATAAGTATGGGGAGCAAGCAAAAAAGTACCTTTGATCTCATTTTAGCAGTTTGACACAAAGTTAGGATTTTTAAATATCCAGTGTCAATTGTTCGGGGAGTTGTCTAAAGCTTTTTCTGTGATATTTGGTGACACCGTATTTTTTAATGGCTTCTCTATGCTCTTTGGTGGGGTATCCCTTGTTTTTTTTCCAGTTGTACATGGGAAACTCTTCGTGGATTTTGGCCATATATTCGTCCCGATATGTTTTTGCCAAAACTGAAGCGGCGGCAATGCTCATATATTTTCCATCCCCTTTTATTATGCATTCATGGTCTATGTTCGGGTAGGGTTTAAACCGGTTTCCATCAACAATGATAAAATCGGGGACAGGTTGTAGTTTATCTATGGCACGGTGCATGGCCAAAAAAGAGGCGTTCAAAATGTTTATTTCGTCAATTTCTTCTTCAAAAACATGGCAAACAGAGAAAGAAACGGCTTTTTCTTCCAAAATCGGCTTCAAAAGATCGCGTTTTGTCTCGGAAAGCTGTTTGGAGTCGTTCAAGGTGATGTTGTTGAATTTTTCCGGCAATATTATGGCGGCAGCCGTTACCGGACCTGCCAAACAACCCCTTCCAGCTTCATCGGTTCCTGCTTCCAACAATGACCGGTAACACGATTTTAACATACATCTTAAAAATTTAACAGTTGAAAAGTAAAGAAAAACATATTTGCCAATAAAAAGTTAAAAAAAATCCTACAAACCTAATAAATAGGGTTGTTGGCCACGAATAATGTGTTAAAATTATCAAAATTATTGATTGATGCTTCGGTGGCATAGGCGCTGCAAGGTTGTTAATTTTTTTGAATATTAACTTTTTATATTGATTTTTGAGCGGACTAATTCAAAAAATGAAATAAATGAAAGCTAAGTTAGCATGGATGCTAACGCCTTTATTGGTGTTATGCATGTCTTTCTCTTTTGGACAAGAGAAAACAGTTTCAGGTAACGTGACGGACCAAAACGGTCTGCCTCTTCCTGGTGTTTCCATTATGGTTGTTGGAACATCCAATGGTACACAAACCGATTTTGATGGTAATTACACCATCTCAGCTTCACAAGGGCAAATGTTGCGTTTCAGTTACATCGGTCAGAAGACTGTGGAAAGAACTATTGGTGCTTCTTCCACGATTAACGTACAGATGGAAGATGATGCCCAGGCCTTGGAAGAGGTTGTGGTGACGGGTTACGGTTCTCGATCTAGAGAGTTGTCGACTTCTGCGATTTCTACAGTTTCTACTGAGAAAATTGAGGCTTTTGTGCCTTCCACAAGTGTGGATAACATTCTGCAGGGTCAGGCAGCAGGTGTTCAGGTGACTGCCGGAAACGGACGTCCGGGGCAAACTGCTTTTGTGACGATTCGGGGTGTTGGTTCCATTAATGCCAGCACTACTCCTCTATACGTGGTGGACGGGGTTCCAGTAAACTCTGAATTCATCAACAATTTGAACCCAAATGACATTGAGTCTTTTTCCATTCTTAAAGATGCCGCTACGGTCTCCAAATATGGTTCACGTGGTGCGAACGGTGTGGTTTTGATTACTACCAAGCAGGGTAAAACTGGGGATGCGCGAATAACCTTTAGGTCGTCTTATGGTTTTGGTGAAATGATTCCGGATCCTTTCGATTTAATGGATGCCACCCAAAAATTGGAACTTGAAAGACAATTTGCTGAACTTGGTGTTAATGCGGCTCAGTCTTTGCCAGGAGCTACAGCTGATGCTGCACAAAGAGCTAGATTAATAGGCAGGGATACTGATTGGAAAGAAGAACTGTTGAGAAAATCTCAAATTCAATCCAATTCTTTGTCGATATCTGGTGGTGATGAAAGAATGACTTACTATATGTCTTTGGGATATGATAAGAACACGGGTATTATAGATAGAATAGACGGGTTTGAAAGGGTTACTGCTCGATTGAATACTACCTATCAGGCTAAAGATTGGTTGAATGTTGGTACTAATATCTCGTTGTCTCGAAGTACGACCGACCTTCCAAGGGACCGTAACAATGTCCAGAATCCATTTAGGGCTATGTATGATTACAATCCGTACGATCCTTTGTACCTGAGAAACGATGATAATAGTATAGTGTTGGACGATCAGGGGGAGCGGGTGTTCAACCCAACAAGATCAGGTTTCCCGATAGCTAGGGCTTTGATTACGGAGCCTGAGGACAATAGGAACTTTTTGATAGTCGGAAGTTTATTCGCCGACATTAAATTCTCGGATAAGTTTACCAATAGGTTTTCTGTAGGTGCCACAAACAACAGGTATAATAGAACCGCTAGGTCGATTGCTGGAGGAGTATTGAACAGTATTGTTGGGGATGTCAATTTCCCTGGAACACAAACTGACAATTTTGAAAACACGCTTCAGTATAATGTTAACAACCTCTTTACTTATACGGATACATATGGAGATTTCCATAATTTATCAGCAAGTTTCCTGTTGGAATACAACGAGAATATTTATACGGATCTTTTTGCTAGTGCAAGAGGATTTCCTTCTCCATCTATTCCTTATCAAGATGTGGCCGCAGAAGCTACTGCTAGTGGCTCAACTGAAGAAAGGAGAATACTGTTTTCTCAAGGACTTTTTGTAGACTACGATTACGATGGAAAATATATCTTGTCCGGTTCGGTAAGGCGAGACGGTTCATCAAGATTTGGTCCAGATAATAAGTATGGATACTTCTATAGTGGAAGTGCTGCATGGAACATTGCCAGAGAATCTTTTATGGATGGTTCTTTTGTGAACGATTTAAAGCTTAGAGCTTCTTATGGTACTTCTGGTAACCAGAATATAGGTGACTTTAACTATTTGAACTTGTTGCAATTCAATACATATAATGGAAATACAACTGCTATTCCAATTGGTGTGGGCAACCCAAACATTCAGTGGGAGTCCCAAGCAATTTTGGATATTGGTGTTGAATTTGGATTGTTTAATAACCGAATCACTGGTGTTGTTGATTACTTTAAGAAGAATTCAAAAGATCTTTTGTTGAATCAACCATTATCCCAAACTATTGGTGATGAGGATAACTCTATAGTTGCCAATATTGGTGAAATAGAAAATAGCGGTGTGGAAGTTTCATTAAATGCTGATGTAATCAGGGCCGAAAACTTTATGTGGAGAGTAGGAGGAAATGTCTCTTTCCTAGATAATAAGGTTGTTTCTCTAGTTAATGGAGATGATATTATAAGCGGTACTTTTGGTTACAATATTTTAAGGGAAGGGGAAGAAATCAATTCTTTCTATACCGTGAAATATGCTGGCGTAGATTCAGCTACTGGTGAGCCTCTATATTACGATTTGGATGGTAACACTACCAATGAGTATAGTGCAGGTTTCAATACCATTTTGGAAGGTAAATCACCTTACGCCAATATAGAGGGAGGTTTCTTTACTTCGATTAGATGGCATGGGTTTGGTGTCCGCGCTGACTTTGTTGGTAAAGCAGGGAACTATATCATGAACTTTCAAAGACAGTCGGGTGTTTCTATAGGGAATATTGCATTCAACCAACGCACAGAGGCGTTTAATTACTGGAAGCAACCTGGAGATACCAATGTGTTACCAAGTCCATTGTATCAGGGGACAGCTGATCAAGATAGTGACCGTTGGTTGGAGAAAGGAGATTACATCCGTTTGAGAACTTTGACTTTAGACTATGTTCTTCCAAGTAAATTCTTGAACAAAACAGGTATTGATAGGGTAAGGGTTTTTGCTACAGGTCAAAACTTATTCACTATTACGGATTACAACGGAGATCCAGAGATTGGTATTGGTTCTGCAGAAAGTTCAGATCCGAGTGATCCTAACAGCGGATTTATTCCTGGTGCATTCTCTTTGTTCAGTTATCCACAAACCAGATCTTATACTTTCGGAGTGGAAGTAGGATTTTAAAAAAAAGAAATCGACATGAAAAATAAATTTTATACATATTGTTTAGCATCATTGATGGCCACTTCATTGCTGGTATCTTGTGATGACGAACTAAATGACCTTCAGCCTTTTGTTGAAGGGAATCCAGAAACGTTTTTCAATAGCGTTTCTAGTTTTCAGAATGGAGTTGATGGTATTTACAGTCAATTCTGGAATTATTATTCGTCTCCTGGCTCAGGGCTACAGGCTTTGCCGGATATTTTAGCGGATAATGTTATTTTGGCGCAGAGTGGTCGTAGGTCTAATGAGGATTATTACGATTACAGATATAATCCAAATACTGGGGGTGCAGTTCCACTTTATTGGAGCGAGGCCTATGAGGCTGTTAATGCGGCAAATTTGGTTATTGGACAGATAGATAATTTGGCTGATGGGCCTGAAAAGAATAATATTTTAGGTCAAGCGCTGGCAGCAAGAGCCATTGCCCATTTTGATTTGGCCAGAATATTTGCAATGATTCCTACTCAAAGCCCTGATGCCAATAATTCTCCTGGTATTGTATACCTTAAGGTGGAGGATGGAGATACTGGTGACCCCTTTGCTGAACCGGCAAGAGAGACTGTGGCTAGCAACTATGCTGAGATAATTGGGGATTTGGAGCAAGCTGCCCAATTAATCGGAAACGAAAATGGGGAAGGACGATTGGATAGAGACGCTGTTTATGGTATGTTATCACGAGTTTATCTATACAATGGCGATTACCAATTGGCAATTGATGCAGCTGATGAGGTTGCTGAAGGAGTTGTGGATGCAACTGTTGAAGGAGCACTTTTGGATGTTTACGAAGACACTTCCAATGAAGGTGTGATTATTGAATGGTCTGTCAATACATCATCAGAATCTGGCTTTAATAATGTTGGAGTGCTTTACAGTCAAACAACAGCACCGGATACTAGGTCTGAATATGTTATTGATTATGAGTTTTTCAACAGTATAGACCCAAATGATCTTAGGTTAGAAGTAATGCAGTATGATGCAACTTTTGAAGGTAATAATTACAATGCAGTTAGAAAGTTTTTGGGAGAGCCTGGTCAAGTTAATGGTAGGGTTGATATAAAGGTGCTTAGGGCAGCAGAGGTTGTTTTAAATAAAGCAGAGGCGCAGTACGAATTGAACCAAGGAGCTAATGCATTGGCAACTCTTAACACACTAAGGGATGTTCGTTACTCCTCTTACACCGGTGGTGAAAGTGGTCAGGCATTGGAGGATGCGATTCAATTCGAAAGAAGAGTTGAACTTAGTTTTGAAGGTCATAGATTTTTCGACTTGAAGCGTCGAGGTGAAGCTGTTGAGCGTTCAAACAATGGAGATATTCAAGATGGTTCAGGAACTCCTCCTGAGTTTTTGACTTTACCTGCGGGAGATTTTAAATTTCAGTTGCCTATACCTATTGATGAAATCAATGCTAATCCTAATATGAATCAAAACTCGGGCTACTAGTTGGTCGAGTATACATTACTAGAATTTTTATATGAGAAGGGGCCGATAATTCGGCCCCTTTTTATTAGGAATTTTTTAAATTATCTTGAAACATTTAAGTATGATAAGCTTCAGATATATCTTTTTGGAGTCTATTTTGAAACTAGCATATTGTTATAATATTCCATTACTTTTATTGCATCACCTTCTTTGTTGAGTTTTAAATTATTTGACTTGACATATTCTTTAATATTATCTTTCCCTAGAATATCATAAAAGTATTTTTTTCTTAAATAAATCTTGATGGCGGGTTCATCCCCTTTTTGAATATAATAAGAACTTATATCTATGTATCTCGGAGGGACGCTTCTGTCATAGTTTGTGGCTGCAGCTTTTCCTCTGCGCAGCTTTTTTTCTGGCTTATACAGTAATTTTAGGTTTCCTTCGTTTAAAGGGATGAAGTAACCGATTCTTGTACTTTCATTGTTTGTATCGTCTAAATAGGGGTAAAGCTTATATAGTTCATTTTGAATACGGGCCGAGATATAATTTCTTTTCAGGATAGCGGTATATTCTTCTTTCCCTTTTTGAAGCTCAATTTCACTATTTACCGCGTTGTATCGCAGATTTCCAGTAGATTTTACTTCTCCGTTGACTAATACTTGTCCCCATTTAAATTCTTCGTTGAAGTATGCCGACCCTTCTGTTTTAATATTAGATATATTAATTGGTTTGGTTTGATACGAAACAATGGCGGCTTCATCTGGGTTATTGAAACTTACTTGGGATATTCCACTTGAGAAAGCTAATAAAGCAATCGCGTTTAATTTATAATTCATTGTAATTGTATGGTTTAATATTTGCTTAGAATTTAATAATACTTCTTGTATTTGCAATAAGCAACATTTAATTGATGCATGTTGTTATAATGTTCTTAATATTGTCTTAAAACAATGGAATTTATAGTGCCAATGCTATTTCGTAGGGTCGAGCTTTTCGCGCATAAACTTTTCACATTTCTTTAGAAACAAAACTTTTACCTTTGCCCAACCAATATCATGGAATGAGATATTTAGCATTGACCCTACTTTTATTGATTGGCCAATCAGTCTTGGCGCAACAAGATTCGATTCCTCCAAGAAAAGAAGGAGACTCTATAAGGCTGCAAGAAAAAGATACTCTTGCGTTACGGCAGAAGGATTCGGTTGCCGTAGATTCAATTCCTGCAAAGCCCAAAAGAAGAGATTCTGCTAAGTTAGAGGCCAAACAAAAAGATTCTGTGGGCATCAGAGATTACAAAATAATCTCATATTACGGCGACACTACTGTGGTCGACACGACCCTTACCATAAGAAAAGATTACATCTATAATTATTTAAGAAAAGACGATTTCGAACTAATGCCCTTTGCCAATATGGGCCAGCCCTATAATGAGCTAGGCAAAAGTTTTTCTTCTGCACCTTATTATCCGCGCATAGGGGCGAAGGCCAAACATCCCGGTTATTTTGAAAAAGAGGATGTCAACTATTATCATGTTCCTACCCCGATGACAGAGCTCATGTTCAAAACCACGTTTGAGCAGGGTCAGTATTTAGATGCACTTCTTACCTTTAATGTGTCCGAACGATTTAATGCCTCGGTCGCCTATAATGGATTCAGGTCACTGGGTAAATATAGGTACGAGGAAGCCCAGGATGGAAAGTTTAGGACAACATTCAGTTATGTTACTAAAAATGGGAGGTATTCTCTGAGAGGGCATATAGCGGCCCAAGAAATGCAGAGCGAGGAAAGTGGGGGGTTACGGAACAAGAGTCAATTTGAGGACGACCTGCCCGATTTTCAGGATAGGGCAAAAATTGATCTATTGTACACAAACGCCAATAATAGAATATTGGGCAAACGCTATTTTTTGGACCATCAATTCAAATTGGTCAATCATAAAAAGGATTCTACTGACAATTCACCCACCACATTGGCTATAGGGCATGAATTCAGCTATGAGACCAAAATGTACGACTTTGAGCAAACACAGCAGAACGATGCCTTCGGGCAAGACCCATTCTTGGTTCCAATAGAAGATAGGGCAAGATTGAAAACAATGTTCAATAAAGGGTCTGTGGAATTTTCAAACAAAACACTTGGCAGGCTCTCCGGAAGTGTATCATTGTTCAACTATAATTATTTTTTCAATAGTATATTGTTCACCGATGAAGGTGTCATACAAAATAAGCTCCAAGGAGAAGAAATTGTGGTTGGAGGTAGTTATCGGAACCGCATAGGACCTTTGTATTTGGAGGGAAGTGTCAATTATACGGTGGTAGGCGAACTTACGGGGAATAAATTTGATGCCATGGCAAGATATAGATTAAATGAAGGTAATTCATTGTTGGGGTCTGTCCATGTATCATCTCGGATGCCCGATTTCAACTACTTGTTGTATCAAAGTGATTATCGAAACTTCAATTGGCAAAATACGGACACCTTTGATAACATTCGTACAAAGAGTATAAAATTTGGTTTTGATTCCAGAAGCTACGGCCTTTTGAGTGCTGAGTACAGTACGCTGGATAATTATACATATTTCGCATCCACGGCAACAGAGGAAGAAATAGGATTGGGTCAGGAAACGGCATTTGTAAGGCCCTTTCAAGAATCGGGCACGGTAAACCATTTGAAGGTCAAGTATGAAAAGGAGTTAAAATGGAGAAAATGGGCGTTAATGAATACGGTAATGTATCAAGAGGTAACTCAGGACAGTCAAGTGCTCAATCTTCCACAGGTGGTCACGCGCAATAGTCTCTACTTTTCAAGCGATGTGTTCAAAAAGGCTATGTTTTTACAGACGGGTGTAACATTTAAGTACTTCACATCCTATAATATGGATGCTTATAATCCTTTGTTAGGGGAATTTTATATTCAGAACAATGAAGAATTGGGAGGGTATCCTTTATTGGATGTTTTTATAAACGCCAAAGTGAAACAGACCCGTATTTTTTTAAAGGCAGAACACTTGAATTCCATTTTTTCAGAGCCTAATTATTACTCTGCCCCAAATTATCCTTATCGTGATTTTGTCATCAGATTTGGGTTGGTCTGGAATTTATTTTCATAAAATTCGTTAAGAAGTGAAAAACGAAAACCTGAAAAACAAGTAGTTATAAATTAATTGATTTTTTTTCAAAAAAAATATCGAAAAACATTTTGCG
>Ga0208813_1001482_pt1 | contig 12341 bp, 7 predicted proteins | sample MalvireepMed_904_FD_184250 | JGI IMG/M metagenome (GOLD analysis project Ga0208813, IMG submission 184250) | Marine viral communities from the Global Malaspina Expedition - Malaspina viral metaG DeepMed_904 (SPAdes) (version 2) | ecosystem: Environmental > Aquatic > Marine > Oceanic | place... | reverse complement strand
AAAGTTTGCGCGATTAAAAAGGGCTACATTCCAGCCCAATTCTTTTTTGTCTACTGAGATGGCGATTCCCCCTTCCTCGCCATTTACGTCCGTTATGTCGTTACCCTGCAACCACTCATTCAAAGTAGCTTGAAAGTCTTCTGCTTTTAAGAAGTGCTGCTCACCGACATAACTTTCAAAGTCGTTAGGCTTAAACTTATGGAACACAACCAGCCAACCTGGTTTATGGCAGTAACTAAACTGTTTTATACCGTTAATGATTACGTTATCTGTGACTCCCATGCGTAAGCGCTCGACTGCTAACTCAAGTTGAAGCTCTGCAGAATCGTTCGATTCAATGTAAGTAATGCCGGTATCATCGGGGTATCCAGCTTTAACGCTCCAGTAGTTTTTGATGCCACTCTCAAGTTGACGCAGTTCGAGACGAATTGACGTCACTTTAAAGTCTATAGAAAGCTCCAAATCACTTTGATCAAGTTTGTAACTCAATATCCCGGCTGCGGCAATGACACCATCTATAAACTCAGAGAGAGACGCGTGAATGTTTATTGCTGCAGGATTTGTTAGGCTTGCATTCCGAGTACTTAACCAGCAAACATCATTTTGATTGAGCAAGTCTTCGGGTTCGCAATCCAAAGCTTTAGCTATAGCCTTAACACTTTGAGCTCTGATTGGCTCACCCTTCTTAGCACGGATCAAAGTGCGCTCACTGATATTGCCTGCAATACTCTTGTTTAATTTCCCTTTAAGCTTAACATTTAGCGCCTTGCTTATGTCGTATGACTTATTATCTGCCAACTTCATTTTCTAATCCTTTAGTTTGTTTTAGTAAGTGAAGGTCAGCTTATTCGATGGCATTAACGATAGAAAGCACTTAAAGGTGACAGTGAACTGACAGTAGTTAACAAGGTAACCTAGAATGCTACCCCGGTTGCGACTCAAACTGTCGCACCCGCCGATTATCTTGTTAGCAGTGACATCGCATTTATCCGTGGCATAATGACCACAACTTAAGGACGATATAACAATCAACAGGGTGTGCTGTGAATACTGAAAACTACTCTCAAACCGCTTCTTTTATCTGGTCAGTGGCGGACTTGCTACGCGGCCATTTCAAGCAATCTCAGTACGGACGGGTCATATTGCCCTTTACCCTTTTACGCCGCTTAGAATGCGTTTTAGCCCCCAATAAGCAAAAGGTGCTAGAAGCTGCCAAACAGCATCAGAGCAAACCGGATGCAACGCGGGAGTTGTTGCTGCTGAAAGAATCAGGTCATCAGTTTTTCAACGCATCGCCCTTATCGCTGGCGACGTTATCAGACACCCAAACGGCTGAAGATTTAATCTCTTACGTGCAGTCGTTCAGTAAGTCTGCCCGTGAGATATTCGAGCACTTTAACTTCGAAGAGTTTGTGCTGAAACTGGCCGAGGCTGACCTTCTGTATCAGGTGACTCAGCAATTCGGCTCCAAGATTGATTTATCAACCGATAACATCTCCAACTACGGCATGGGTCTTATCTTTGAAGAGCTTATCCGTAAGTTTGCAGAAAGCTCCAATGAAACAGCCGGTGAACACTTTACCCCCCGTGACTGTGTGCACGCAGCAACCTCATTACTCATGACCGGTCAGGAAGAAGTACTCTCGCCCAACAGCATCATTACCATCTATGACCCGACAGCGGGCACCGGTGGTTTCTTATCCGAGTCTGAAGAGTACATTCAGTCCATCAGTAACCAAGTGACCGTTCGGTTGTTTGGTCAAGAGCTCAACCCTGAGTCTTACGCCATTTGCATGGCTGACATGATGATAAAAGGTCAGCAGGTCGAGAACATTAAGCTCGGCAATACGTTATCGAGCGACCAGCTGGCGCATGAGAAATTTAAGTACATGCTGGCAAACCCGCCTTTTGGCGTCGACTGGAAAGCCTCGCAGCGCGTGGTGAATGAAGAGCACAAGGTCAAAGGCTTCGATGGCCGTTTCGGCCCAGGCTTACCTCGTGTATCCGACGGCTCATTGCTTTTTTTGTTGCACCTGGTCAGCAAGATGCGAGACAAACGTGAAGGCGGCTCTCGTATCGGTATTGTCTTAAACGGCAGTCCGTTGTTTACCGGCTCTGCCGGTAGTGGCGAGTCTGAGATCCGTCGTTACCTGCTGCAAAACGATTTGGTCGAAGCTATCGTTGCCCTACCCACCGATATGTTCTTTAACACCGGTATCAGTACTTATATCTGGATCTTGTCCAACGACAAGAAGCCGGAGCGTAAAGGAAAGCTGCAACTGATTGACGGCAGTGAAGCCTTTGCCAAAATGCGTAAATCACTGGGCAGTAAACGTAAATACCTGACCGAAGAGAACATCAACGAGCTAGTGCGTTTATACGGTGCCATGGAAGAAACCAAAAACAGCAAGGTATTCCCCAATGAAGCTTTTGGTTATCGCCGTATTACTATTGAACGTCCACTAAGACTGAATTTCCAGGCAAGTGAAGAGCGTGTTGCTCGGTTAGATGACGAAAAGGCACTGCAAAAGCTGAAAGCCGATGACTTTAACCTGCTCAAGCAGGCTATCCAGCAAGTAGACGCTGACACACTGTTCACGAACCGTGATGACTTTACCAGAGCATTGAACGCCCAGCTTAAAGCAGGCGATATAAAACTAACCGCCGCACAACTAAAAGCCGTGCTTAACGCCTTGAGCGAGCGCGACAGTGATTCAGACGTTTGTACCGATAAGAAAGGCAACGCTGAGGCTGACTCCAGCTTACGCGACTATGAAAACGTACCGCTGACAGACGATATTTACAAGTACTTCGAGCGTGAAGTAAAACCTCATGTACCCGATGCCTGGATAGACGAAAGTAAGCGTGACGAACAAGACGGTGAAGTCGGTATCGTTGGCTTTGAAATTCCGTTCAACCGACACTTTTACGTATTCGAGCCCCCTCGACCGCTCGAGGAAATCGATGCAGACCTCAAACAATGCACGGATAAAATTAAGCAGATGATTGAGGAGCTGTCAGCGTGAGTATTGCCAAATATCCCAACTACAAAAGAACCGACGAAAGGTGGGTTACTCACGTGCCAGAGCACTGGTACATGCTGTCAGGAAAAAGAGTTTTTAAAAACATCCGTATTAGAGCTTTAAAAACGGATGAACAACTAGCTGCCAGTCAGGCTTATGGCGTAATTCCGCAGTCTTTAATGATGAAGAAGAATGACGCTAAAGTGATGCTCGCATTAAAAGGAACTGAGTCATTTCGTCACGTTGACGTCAATGATTTTGTCATCAGCCTAAGAAGCTTTGAAGGCGGGATAGAGCACTCGAAATATACAGGTTGCGTGTCTCCCGCATATACGGTTCTTAAGCCTGAAGAATTTTGCTCACCCGAGTATTACCGTCACCTTCTCAAATCAGACGGGTTTATAAGCGCACTGCAATCTACGACGGATAGCCTGAGGGACGGAAAATCTATTTCCTATGAGCAATTCGGCTCAATAACACTGCCCTCCCCACCGTTACATGAACAACAAAAAATAGCCCAGTTCCTCGACTACGAAACGGCAAAGATTGATGCGTTGATTGACGAACAAAAACGGTTGATTGAGTTGCTTAAAGAAAAGCGTCAGGCGGTCATCAGTCATGCGGTGACCAAAGGGCTTAACCCGGATGCACCGATGAAAGACTCTGGTGTTGAGTGGCTTGGGGAAGTTCCTGAACATTGGGAAGTAACCAAGTTAGGCTATTTGGGGAATGCAATAATTGGTCTAACATATAGTCCCGACGACATCATCGATGAAGGGGGAGCAATAGTACTTCGCTCAACTAACATTCAGAATGGACGTGTGTCGCTTCACGATAATGTCCAAGTATCTAAAAAGATTAGCGACAAACTTAGATTAAGAGTCGGTGATGTTCTTATATGTTCAAGAAACGGTAGCCGGGCACTTATTGGAAAAAACGCACTTATTGATGAGTCTGCTGCAGGCCATACTTTTGGTGCTTTCACGACAGTTTTCAGATCTACATATAACCCATTCCTAAGATATATTTTTGATTCAAGAATATTTTCAGCGCAAGCAGGCCTGTTCATGACGACGACGGTTAACCAGCTGACGACAGGCACTTTAAACCAAATGCAAATAGCGCTTCCTCCGGTCAATGAGCAGACTGAGATCATTGGATACCTTGACGACGAAGTCATGCGCATTGAATTTCTAACTTCGGAGTGCAAATTATCTGTGAAACTTTTACAAGAACGCCGGTCCGCCCTAATCTCTGCTGCCGTGACCGGCAAAATTGATGTGCGTGACTGGCAACCGCCTGCGGGTTCCGATACAGTGGATTCAAATGCGTCAGTGCAAACGGAGAGGCATTATGGCTGACACCAAAGAGCGTCAGTTTCAGACGGACATATTGAATAGCCTAGAAAAGGACGGCTGGTTAATTGGCTCTGCGGCTAATTACGATAAAGCCAACGCGGTTTATACCGAAGACTTAATCGGCTTTGTGAAAGACGCCTACCCCGACCGTTGGGAGCGCTTTTGCAAGTCCAATCCCGGTGACCCGGAAAAGCTGTTAATTCATGCAGCCGTCAAAGGCATGACCCGCGACGGTGCACTTCATGTATTGCGTCACGGTTTTAAAGCCATTGGCGGTACGATTAAAGTCTGTGCCTTTCGTCCTGACCATGGCATGAACCCCGACACCGAACGTCGCTATCAAGCGAATCGCTTGCGTGTCGTTGAGGAAGTCTCCTACTCACCTCATGCCCAAGAAGGCGACTATAACCCACGCATCGACCTGGTGTTTTTTGTTAACGGCATTCCAACGGCCACCATGGAGCTTAAAAGCGAGTTTAAGCAGACCGTTGAACACGCCAAGCGCCAGTATAAACTCGACCGTCCGGTTAAAGATCCGGTTACCCGCAAGCCAGAGCCATTACTGGCCTTTAAGCGCGGTGCCCTGGTGCACTTTGCGGTCAGTCAGGATGAAGTGGCTATGACCACCAAGTTGGCGGGTAAAGACACGTTCTTCTTGCCGTTTAACTTAGGCAAAGAAGACGGCGCTGCCGGTAACCCACAATCGACATCTGAGAACAGCTACGCCACCAGTTACCTGTGGGAGCGGTTATTTAATAAAGACGCCTGGCTAAAAGTTATCGGTCGCTTTATGCACCTGGAAGTGGAAGAGAAAGAAGACTTCGACGGACGCACGCAGAAAAAAGAAACGCTGATATTCCCCCGCTACCACCAGTGGGACGTGGTCAATCAGCTTATCGATACCACACGCCGTGAAGGCCCTGGCAGTAAGTACCTTGTCCAGCACAGTGCGGGCTCGGGTAAGTCAAAGTCAATAGCTTGGGCTGCTCATCAGTTATCTTCGTTGTACGCCGATGACGGCTCTAAGCTGTTTAATTCCATTGTAGTGGTGACTGACCGAACCGTACTCGACTCCCAACTGCAAACTCAGATACGTCAGTTTGAACATGCTGATGGCGTGGTACGGGCCATTACCCGTGATGTCGGTAATAAGAGTAAGTCCGAGCAATTAGCCGAGGCGCTACAAGAGCAGGTTCGTATTATTGTTGTCACTATTCAGACCTTCCCGGCATTATACGATGCCATTGATAAGTACCCTGCTCTGCAAGCCGGTAACTACGCGATTATTGCCGACGAGGCGCATTCATCGCAGACCGGCGCGTCAGCCAGTAAGTTAAAAGCCTTGTTAGGCGCTGACCGCCCGGAAGGTGAAGATGTTAGTGCCGAAGAGCTCTTGGATGCTGCCGTACAGGCGCGTATGCCCAATGAACGTATTAGCTACTACGCCTTTACCGCGACGCCGAAAGGTAAAACGCTAGAGCTCTTTGGTCGCCCGGATGACCCGCATTCGCCCATTAGCGATGACAATAAGCCAAAACCGTTTCATGTGTACTCCATGCGTCAGGCGATTGAAGAAGGTTTCATCCTGGACGTACTGAAAAACTACACCACTTACGCCACCGCCTGGAAGATTGCTCACCCCGAGGGTGAAGATAAAGAAGTCGACAGTAAAAAGGCGCGTATTAAGTTAGCTAAGTGGGTTCGGTTGCACCCGTACAACATTAACCAGCGCGTTGAAATCATCGTAGAGCATTTTCGGGAGAACGTTCGTCACTTGCTAAACGGCCAAGCCAAAGCGATGGTGGTGACCGCCAGCCGTCAGGAAGCGGTACGTTATCAGTTAGCCATGACCAGTTACATTGTCGATAAAGGCTATCAGGACGTTCATGCATTGGTCGCCTTCTCAGGTGAAGTTCCAGCGGATGATTACATTACCGAAAGCGTGACCGAGTACGACAAAAAATTAAACCCAGGCTTAAATGGCCGTAAACACGATAAAGCCCTCGACTCCGACGACTTTAACGTGATGATTGTCGCAAATAAGTACCAGACCGGCTTTGACCAGCCGAAGCTGTGTGCCATGTACGTGGACAAAAAATTACAGGGTGTTGAATGCGTACAGACGCTGTCGCGCTTAAACCGGACCTTCCCGGGTAAAGACCAGACGTTTATTCTCGACTTCTTTAACAGCGAAGAAGACATACTGGAGTCATTCAAGCCCTACTACACCACCGCAGAGCTTGATTCAGTAACTGACCCGCACATTTTGTTCGACATTATGAGTAAGCTCGACGAAGAGCATATTTACGAGTGGTCGGAGGTGGAGAAGTTTGCTGAAGCGTTTTTTGATCCAAAGGCACCATCGGCCAAGTTAAATTATTACACTGCACCGGCTAAACAACGCTTTGGGAAACGTTACCGGCATGCTCGAGATACTCTTAAAGATGCAAAAAACATGCTGAACGATGCTCGAGTTGCCGGAGACAAAGTGAGCATCAACAAAGCGGAAGACTCGGTCAAAGCTGCTGGCGAAATGCTCGACCAACTTGACTTGTTCAAGAAAAATCTGAATAGCTTTGTGCGTATGTATGAGTTTCTATCGCAGATAACACCTTATAACGATCACGAACTGGAGGCATTGTGCGTCTATGCCAAAGAGTTAAACAAACTACTGCGCCCTGACCGTTTGGAAAGTGACGACGATATAGATTTATCAGGCGTTCAGCTAACACATTATCGCGCTACAAAACAAGCCGAAAAACAGCTCAAACTGGGTGAAGAAGACGGTGGTTACCTAAGCTCAGTTAAAGCCGTTGGCAGCGGTAAGCCACATGACCCGGAGAAGAAAAAGCTACAGGAAATCATTGAAGCGCTGAATGATTTATTTGGAGCGGAAGTTGGCGACGAACACAAGCTACGCTATGCAGAGGGCATTGCCGGGCGCTTGCGTGAAGACGATGAAGTAATGGCTCAGGTTAGCAAACACTCCGAAAGCGAAGTCATGCATGGCCTACTTCCTCAGCGACTGTTAGATCGGGTTGTTGACTCGATGGATGACCATGAAAAGCTGTCGATGGAAGTGCTGGAGAACCCAGCGGTACGGGATGGGTTTGCAAGGTTGATATTGAAGATGTTGGTAGAGAACCGTGAAATTTCCTAATTACGATGCTTTTGTTTGGTTAATTGTCGTGTTAGCGCTTCTCTCAGCAGGCATACTAATTGGATTAATTGTTAGCGACAAGGCAATAGCTTTCGGAAATATCTCTAGCTTTATTTCTGCTGCAAGTGCCACTGGATTGCTCATTACAGCTGTCCTTAGCTATCAAAAGTGGCGCACACAGAAAGTCGCTGAAGCAATGCGCGAAGATGCATCTAAAGCCTTAAAGCATATTTTGCCAGCTCTTAGCAAGCGAAATAGTTTAAGATTCAACCAAGACGAAAGTCAGGCAATGCAGAGAATCGTCTCTAGTCAAGAGGGTCTCAGTGATATCACAGTTCCCGAGACTGAACTACCAGATACTTTGTATGCTGTAGCCAATCGCTTAAAGCCTATAATTGAGAGTCTAATCGATAGCGTTGAAAGTGCTCTTGCCGAATGTGCGTCAATAAATTCAGAGATAACAGACGAGTTATCGGATATTCACTGGCGATTGAAGTCTGTGTTAGATGTCGATCACGACACTTACAGTGATATTTATTATAAACTAGAGCTTGCTGCGTTTCTCGTCGCGAATATGAAGCAAGGTACGATGGTAAAAGGTCACCTATTTTTATCTAAACACAGCCTTTATAAAGACTTGAAACTAGCATTTGAGCGCCTTGATAGTACGAAATACAAGTTGCAAGCCCTTGCTAGATTTCAAAACTAGAGGGTACAGAAGCTATCTATCAAGCAATGGTTTCGCTTCGACGGTTATTTAAAGCCTATCGTTATTGTAACGTCTTCACAAAAAAACAAGGGACCGAAGCCCCTATAGTTCGAGTTCTACAAAGTCTCGATCAACATCTTCCTGAGTAATGCCTATGTAACGCAATGTCACAGCCTCAGAGCTGTGGCGCAGCATTTTCATCACTCTGGCAATGTCGTTAGTGTTCTTGTACAGGTGATAGCCCCTAGTTTTTCGCATCGAGTGCGTTCCCAAATCGATACCAACCTCCTCACCTATTGCCGCAAATGCACGCGATACATAACGACGACTTAATGGTTTTGGCGGTGTATTTTTAGAGCGTTGGTTTCGATAAGACTGAAAGAGATAAACGTGGTCAGGATGTTCAGAGCGTATACGCGCGATAACCGCCCTCGCCTTTTCATTGAGTTTAATTGTCGCTAGCTTTGACGTTTTGCCTTCAATCAGCAACAGTCGGTCTTGCTCGATATTTTCAAACTTGATGGATAGTAAATCTGAGATCCGCAACGCCAGGTTTAGGCCAACATCCCAAACGTCAGCAATTTGCTGCCCGTAAGTTCGTTTGAGAAGGTAGCTGATGAGCTTAACGGTATCCAGATCTTTAACCGCTTGTACTTCGGCCATAATCTAGTTCCTTTTTTGGTGTAAAACGTGATTTTGAGTACTTAAGGGGGTATAAAGGGGTAAATACCCCGTTTTTATGGGGTTTGCTTGTTCCCATTTCGTTATTTTGGGAACAAGTTTGAGAAGCTGTTTAATTGCTTACTTCCATTACATGATATATATCTGAAGACTTTAGAAACGGATAAGGGTCTAAGTGGTTTGGACACACCTGAAATTGCTTGGCAGCTTTAGGTCTTAATCCTGCCCTAGTCTATTTTAACCTAAGCACACCAACTTCTCCTAAATTTACTAACTAATTCAGAAGCTAGTAAATCTAGGAAATCATGACTCTTGTGCGTCCATGACATTGATGTTTGGCGTAAAACCTGTGATAGTCCTATTAGCTTTTAATCATACAAAGTTTTCAGAAGTTACAAAGCGCAGCAGTTACTATCGAAAAACATTTATCTATTTTAAATAGCCAAAGGCTTGGGACAAGAAAATCATAGGGAATAATGACCATGAATCCAATAATAAAAGCACAACTCAAAACTTTTACGGAAATGAATACTAATGAGGACTTGAATGAACCTGACTTGTTTGAAGTTATGTCAATTTTCGCTTTAGAAAATGGAGTTCTTGGTGAAAACATAGATCCTTTTAAAGCACATTTACGTGGTTCAGAATTTGGTATTGATGGGATCGCTATCTCTATTCAAGGCTCATTGTGCACTGATATTGATGAAGCCATGGAAATTCTCTCTCTCGGAAAAAATCACACATCTGAGTTTCATTTTTTTCAGTCGAAAACGTCCAGTAGCCTTGATTACGGCAATATTTCAAAGTTTTTAGATGCGGTATATGACTTTTTCACGGACCAATCCTTAGTTAAGGGAGAGCAAATAGAGAGTTTAGCTGAAGTAAAAGACGCAATTTATGCATATGCAGCAAAAACGAGCCCTTCGTTAAGGTGTTACTATTGCACAACAGGGACAGGTCAAACTTCTGAAGTCATACAGAGCTTAATTGACAGTAATAAAGCGCGCTTGGCTGAGTTAAATATATTTAACGAGATACATATCGAGTGTGTGGGTGCTAAAGTCATTCAAGACGGATTTCGCTCTGCTACAAACTCATCATCGGCAAAGTTAAACTTTCATAAAGCCATAACGATGCCTCAACATGACAAAGTTGAAGAGGCTTATATAGGTTATGTCCCCGCATCGGAAATTTTAGAAATAGCACTTGGCGAACCAGACCAAGAAGGTATACGCCACGTCAATAGAACATTGTTTTACGACAATGTTAGGGACTTCAACCCTGACTCAGACATAAACAAATCAATAATCTCTGAGTTAGAACGAGGAGACTACCCGTCTTTTGTTTTCAAAAACAACGGAATAACAATCGTTTCAAAAAGCATAGATAGAAAGGGAGACTTATTTTCTCTTGAAGACTATCAAATTGTTAATGGGTGTCAAACTACCAATATACTAGCTCACGCGCGCGAGCATTCTGCAGAGATATCCGTTCCCTTACGTTTAATTGGTTGCAGCGACCCAGACTTTGTATCCAGTATCATAGTTGGCACCAATCGCCAAAACGAGGTTAGGGAAGATCAGTTTTGGGCAATGCTTCCTTTTATGAAAGACTTAGAAGAATACTGCGCTTCTCAAACTGTAGATACTCGAATATATATAGAGAGACGAGATAATCAGTACCGCGACGTTTCAATTGAACGAACTCGGATTTTTCGCCCATCAGATTTGATGAAAGTTGCCGCGGCAATGTTTTTCTTCCAGCCTCATCGTGCCGCCCGTGACCATAGAGGAATTCGTAAAGAGTTCTCAAATCGAATTTTTTCAGATAAACATAATGTTGTACTCTACCATTTATCTGCTTTTGCTCTTTACAAATTTGATTACTTAATACGTTCTGGAAAAGTCGATAGATCCAGGGTCATTTTTAAGTTTTACGCTCTCTACGCACTAGTGAAAAAGCACTGGAATACCCCAGACATTCTAGATGCCTCCACTAAATCACAAAAGAAACTAACTGACGCTGTCTTTGAAATTGTGATGGATAATGAGCAATTTGCAACTCACATCGAAGAAGTTGCTAATCATCTAGAAAATATAATTGCCGAAGCGGAATTAACGTCTAGAGAAAAAATTCGTGATTACATTAGAAATGAAAGTGTAGTGAATGAGTTTACTCAGAGGCTAACCTCCAAATAACAAAATTCGGAGGCGTTTTCGGCCTGATGAAAAGGCTACTCACTAAACCAGTCGAGGATAATAGCTCGCGAACTTAACTGGGGCGCGGGCTATCAAAATATTTCAGAGGAAATTAAAGGCGTCGATCCTCTACATCGGCGCAAACTTCTGTACGAAAATTGGAACTTCAGCCATTTATCAGTCGACTGAAGAACGTTATTCCTCACTTAGTTTAATTAAATACCTCCCCCACCACTCCATCATCTCAACCCGCTCATCCCAATACTCTGCCTTGTGCGAATAAGCGCCCTTCACTTTGTTCTGTTCAACGTGTGCTAATTGACGCTCAATAGCGTCAGAGCGAAACTTCTGGTCACTCTCATGCAGCGTTGACGACGCCATAGTTCTAAATCCATGTGGCACCGCCTTCTCTTTCAAGCGTCCATCCGGGTAATGAGCATTATCCTGGTACTTAAGGTAGGTTTTGGCGATTCTGCCGTCTTGAGTGTCTTTCGCTTTCGGGAAGTATCCCATTTTGAACATAGCCTGACGCATTGTATTGTCCGACATAGGCTCATCAGGCTTGGTTTCAGACGGGAATAGCAACTCATAGTGGCCGGTAATGCGCTTGATGCGTTTAATCACATCAAGAGCCTGGGCTGATAACGGCACCTCATGTGGCCGCTTCATCTTCATCCGCTCTGCAGGAATCGACCAAACCTTGTTATCTAGGTCAAACTCCTCCCAACGAGCGCCTCTAAGCTCTCCTGAACGCACAAACGTTAGAATCAATAACTCAATAGCAAGAGCCGTTAACTCCCTACCCGTCTGCGTATAATTAGCTAAATCCTGCATGAAAAATGGCAGGTTATTTATATCCAGGGCTTCTCGGTGAACAACCGGCTTGGAAATGACTTTGACGGGTCGCAGCAAACGAATGTCGACATCGTCTTCCAGTGAGTATTGGTCGACGACGTATTCAAATAAACGCTGTGTATCATCCGCTATGCGTTTGGCGGTTTCATGGTGACCCTTCGCCTCAACATTCTCAATTAAACGTCTGATATCCTCTTTACGGACGTCAGTGATCAGCTTGTCACCGAGTTTTGCGTATTTCGGGGTCATCCGGACATTGATTTCGGTCTGAGCCGGACAAGCATTTCGGTATCATCCGGACAGTGATTTCGGCGTCGTCCGGACAACCGTTTCGGTCTCATCCGGACAAGTTTTTCT
>Ga0208813_1001481_pt1 | contig 12341 bp, 9 predicted proteins | sample MalvireepMed_904_FD_184250 | JGI IMG/M metagenome (GOLD analysis project Ga0208813, IMG submission 184250) | Marine viral communities from the Global Malaspina Expedition - Malaspina viral metaG DeepMed_904 (SPAdes) (version 2) | ecosystem: Environmental > Aquatic > Marine > Oceanic | place... | reverse complement strand
CGCGTTCGCCGCGTGCCACGACGATCCATTGAGGGTAGGCGAGAATGCCGTCCATCGGGCTGGTATACGAATACACCTTCAACCACCCCTTGACGCCGTAGGGGCTGGTCAACTTGCCCAATACGACGTAGTCGTCATCCGACGCGCCGGTAGCGGCACCCTTCATCGCGTTACTCGGCATGCCGGACACCGCCTCAGGCCTGCTGCTTGCGGGCTTCTTTGATCAGCTCGGCAACACGATCGGAAACCTGCGCACCGAGGCTCTGCCAGTGGCTGATGCGCTCGAGGTCGACGCGCAGACGCTCTTCCTGACCGCGGGCGACCGGGTTGAAGAAGCCGACGCGCTCGATGAAACGACCATCGCGAGACTTGCGCGAATCGCTGACGGCCAGATGATAGAAGGGACGCTTCTTGGCGCCACCCCGTGCCAGACGAATGGTAACCATTGCGTTACTGTCCTTCGGTTGTATTCAGAAATTACGCCACAGTGACGACTGCAGCTGCAGTCATTCGCCGCGCATGCGCGCAGCTTGCCACGAAGACGCAGCATTCTACGGAAATCGGCCGGCGTTGGAAACCTTTTTCCGCTTCGCTCAGCGGCGCGGAAATCCCCCCGGGCCGCCCATGCCGCCCATGCCGCCGGGACCGCCCATACCACCCGGGCCGCCCCCCATGCCGGGCATTCCGCCCATGCCGCGCATCATCTTCTGCATGCCGCCCTTCTTGCCGACCTTCTTCATCATCTTCTGCATCTGCTTGTGCTGCTTGAGCAGGCGGTTGAGATCGGGCACCTGCAGGCCGGCGCCGGCGGCGATGCGGCGCTTGCGCGAGCCGTTGATGATGTCCGGCTTGTGGCGCTCCTTGGGGGTCATCGAGTTGATCAGCGCCTCGAGCCTGCCCAGCTCCTTCTCCATTCCCGGACCCTGGGCCGCCTCGGCCATCTGCCCCATGCCGGGCAACTTGCCCATCAGTCCGCCCATGCCGCCCATCTTCTTGAGCTGCTGGAGCTGATCGCGGAAATCCTCGAGATCGAAGCCGTCGCCCTTCTTGACCTTCTTGGCGAGCCGCTCGGCCTTGCCCTTGTCGACGCTGCGCTCGGCCTCCTCGATCAGCGACAGCATGTCGCCCATGCCGAGAATCCGCGACGCCACGCGATCGGGGTGGAACGGCTCCAGGGCATCGACCTTCTCGCCCATGCCCATGAACTTGATCGGCTTGCCGGTGACTTGGCGCACCGACAGCGCCGCCCCGCCGCGCGCGTCGCCGTCGGCCTTGGTCAGGATGACCCCGGTCAGCGGCAACGCATCATGGAAAGCCTTGGCGGTATTGGCGGCGTCCTGGCCGGTCATGGCGTCGACGACGAACAGCGTCTCCTGCGGCGTCAACGCCTTATGCAGCGCCTGGATCTCGTCCATCATGTCGCTGTCGACATGCAGGCGACCTGCGGTGTCGACGATCACCACGTCATGAAACTGGATCTTGGCGTGCTTGACCGCGGCGGTGGCGATCGCCACCGGCTGCTGGTCGCTGGCCGAGGGGAAGAAGTCGACCTCGACCTCCTTGGCCAGGGTCTCGAGCTGGTCGATCGCCGCCGGGCGATAGACGTCGGCGGATACCACCAGCACCTTCTTCTTCTCGCGTTCGCGCAGAAAACGCGCCAGCTTGGCCACCGAGGTGGTCTTGCCCGCACCCTGCAGGCCCGCCATCAGGATCACCGACGGCTGCGTCTTGAGTTCGAGCGGCACGTTGCCTTCGCCCATGATCGCCTCGAGTTCCTGCTGGACGATCTTGACGAACTGCTGGCCCGGCGACAGGCTCTTCGAGACTTCCTGACCCACCGCCCGCTCGCGCACACGCTCGATGAATGCCTTGACCACCGGCAGCGCGACGTCGGCCTCGAGCAACGCGCGGCGCACCTCGCGCAGCGTGTCCTTGATGTTATCCTCGGTCAGTCGCGCCTGACCGGTAATCGACTTTAGCGTCTTCGACAGACGATCCGAGAGGCTCTCGAACATGTGACTCTCCGGCTATGGGTGCACGGTGCCCGGCATGGGCGGGACGGGGCGTCACGCACGGCGGCACCACGCGTTTGGACAACGATTATACGCGTTCACGTGGCGTGTCTCCATGCTCGCGACCGGCACAGGCTGGGCGCGCGCGACACAATTCGCTATAGTGGCGCGCGTATCGATTCGCTTTTCCATCCAGCTCAGAAGGTGGTTACAAACGTCGCTTGTAAGCATCTTCTCAGGTCGGCAGGACCTTTCATGCAGGCGTTCCCCTTCGCTATCTTGGCCATGGTCTTCTACGTCGCCGGCGGCGTTTGCCAGGGCCTGGCGCTGACCCGGCGCGTCCCGCCGCATCCAGTTCTGGTGCGCGCCCTGGGCGTGCTCGCCGTGGCCTGCCACAGCGTGGTGGTGGCCTCCGCGCTGGGCGATCTCGGCGAGATGAGCCTGGGCATCTCGGCCAGCGCTTCGCTGGTCAGTTGGCTGGTCGTCATCCTGCTGCTGCTGGCGAGCCTCTTCAAGCCGGTGCTGAGTGCCGCCGTGGCGCTGTTCCCGATCGCCGCCGCGACCATCCTGCTGGCCACCGAACTGCCGGTAGGCAGCCATCGGGCCGAACTCACGCCGGGGATCATGATTCACATCCTGACCTCGATCGTGGCCTTCGCGGTGTTCGCCATCGCCGCCGTCCAGGCGTTTCTGATGGCGCGCCAGAATCAGGCGCTGCGCCATCACCATACGCGCGGTCTGGTGCAGTCGCTGCCACCGCTGACCACCATGGAACGCGTGCTGTTCGAGCTGATCTGGGTCGGTATGGTGCTGCTCACCGCGGCGATCATCAGCGGCATCGTGTTTCTCGACAATATCTTCGCCCAGCACCTGGTGCACAAGACGGTGCTGTCGTTTGCCGCCTGGGTGATTTTCGCCACGCTGCTCGCCGGTCGGCATTTCCTGGGCTGGCGCGGCAACCGCGCGGCACGCTGGACACTGGGCGGCTGCGCGTTGCTGCTGCTGGCCTACTTCGGCAGCAAGTTTGCCCTTGAAGTGGTTTTCGAGCGAGTCTGAAAGCCCGCACCGATGCCCCTCGCCTTGACACCGGGGCGCTCGATTCCCTACAAACGAGCTTGATACGCGATTGAGGACTCTTCGATCTTGAGCGACGACATCCCCTTGGGACTGCTGTTCGGCCTGCTTTTCCTGCTTGTTTGCCTGTCTGCCTTCTTCTCGAGCTCCGAGACCGGCATGATGTCGATCAATCGCTACCGGCTGAGCCATCAGGCGAAAAGCGGCGAACGGCGCGCCCAGCGAGTCGTGCGCCTACTCGCGCGTCCCGATCGGCTGATCGGGGTGATCCTGATCGGCAACAACTTCGCCAACAACCTGGCGGCGTCGATCGCCACCATCATCGCCATCCATTTCTTCGGCGACGTGTCGGGCCCGGCCATCGCGACCCTGGTGCTGACCATCGTCATCCTGATCTTCGCCGAGGTCACGCCCAAGACCTACGCGGCGATCAAGCCCGAACGCATCGCCTTCCCGGCGTCGCTGGCCCTGGAGCCGCTGCTCAAGGGACTCTATCCGCTGGTCTGGCTGGTCAATGCGATGTCCAACGGCCTGCTGCGCATGCTCGGGGTCAAGAACATCGAGGGCGGCGCCGACAATCTGACCCGCGACGAACTGCGCACCGTGGTCCACGAAGCCGGCACCATGATTCCGCGTCGCCACCAGGCAATGCTGCTGTCGATCCTCGATCTCGAGAACGTCACCGTCAACGACATCATGGTGCCACGCCACGAGATCGCCGGCATCGATCTGGACGACGACCTGGAGAGCATCCTCGCCCAGATCCGCGCCAGCCAGCATACCCGCGTGCCGGTCTTCAAGGGCGACATCAACAACATCATCGGCATCCTGCACCTGCGCAACGCGGCGCGCTTTCTGTCCAAGCGCGAAGTGACCAAGGCGGCGATCGTCCAGGAGGCCCGCGAACCCTATTTCATTCCCGAATCGACGCCGTTGCATACCCAGCTGCTCAACTTCCAGCAGCAGAAACGGCGCATCGGCATCGTCGTCGACGAGTACGGCGACGTGGAGGGACTGGTCACGCTGGAGGACATTCTCGAGGAGATCGTCGGCGAATTCACCACCGACGTCGCCGGCATGCACAAGGAGATCCATCTCCAGGATGACGGCAGCTACATCATCGAGGGCACCGCCAACATCCGCGAGATCAACAAGATGCTCGGCTGGCAGTTGCCCACCGACGGGCCCAAGACCCTCAACGGCCTGATCATCGAGCATCTCGAGTCGTTCCCCGACGCGCCGGCCTGCCTGCAGCTGGGTACGACGCGCATGGAGATCATCAAGGTCAAGGACAACCTGATCACCGCGGCGCGCTGCTGGCAGTCGGCACGTCGCGGCCGGATCGCCTACTGACGCCCCTTGACCGCCTTGCAGGCCAGGCTCTGCTCGGCGTTTTGCTTGAGCGTGCGCACCCGCGCCTCGAGCGTCGCACGATCGGCCTGCCCCGGCGACAATGCCTCGCCGAACACCAGCGCGACCCGCGGCCGGAAGCGCCGCGGCAACTTGGTGAAGGCCCTGCCTTCGCAATGCGAGGTCCATGACCCCCACAAGCCGGCCAGCGCCGCCGGCACCACCGGCACCGCGTCGCGGCGCAGGATCATGTCGACCCCGCGGCGAAAATACTGGACCTCGCCGTCGATGGTCAGCCGCCCCTCGGGAAACAGCATCACCACTTGACCATCGCGTAGCGCTCGGCTGACCTCCTGCATGGCGCGGCGCACCCCGCCGGGATCGCGGCGTTCGGAATCCACCGGAATCGCCCCGGCCAGGCGGAAGAACCAGTTCAGCCCCGGCGACTCGTAGATCGGCCGGTCCATCAGAAAGCGCAGCGGTCGCGGGCTGGCCCCGCCGATCACCAGCGCATCCATGAAGCTGACGTGATTGCAGACCACCAGTGCCGGGCCTTGCGCGGGGATGTGGCCGCGTCCGACGAAACGCAGCCGATAGAGCACCCGCGTCAGGGCAAAGATCGCCAGCCGAAGTACCGCACGCGGGTTGATCGTCAGGGCCGCCAGGCCGATCAGCAGGGCGATGCCCGCCAGCCAGGCGAAGAAGACGTTGAGCGAGACGCCCAGCACGCTCAACAGCAGGATGCCGAAGCCCGCGGCAAGCACCATGAACAGCGCATTGAGCAGGTTGTTGGCGGCGATCATGCGCGCCCGCTGATGCTCGGCGCTGATCACCTGAACCAGGGTATAAAGCGGCACGATATACAACCCGCCACCGACGCCGACCAGCGCCAGCGCCAGCGACATCACCCAGAAGCCCGGAGTGGCCAGCAGCGTGGCGAGTGACATCGCCTCGCCGGCCAGCGCCGGCTGCTCGGCAAACGTCAGCCCGCCGGCGGCGATCAACAACGCCCCCAGCGGCACCAGGCCCAGCTCGAGGCGCCCGGCGGAAAGCCGCGCGCAGAGCAGCGCCCCGCCGCCGACACCCAGCGCGAAGGCACCCAGCAGCCAGCTGACGGCGCTTTCGCCACCATGAACCACATCGCGCACCCACGCCGGCAACTGAGTCAGATAACAGGCGCCCAGAAACCAGAACAGACTGATGCCCACCAGGGCGCGGAAGATCCGCGGTTGACGCCAACTGTCGCGCAGCACCGCGACGCTGCCGGACAACGGCCGCCAGCCGACCGGCCCGGGATCGCTGGAGGGCGCCGCCGGCACGGCCAGGCTGGTGGCGTAGCCGAGCAAGGCCACGCCGATCAGCGTGGCGCCAATCGTCAACCGCGCGGTAGCCGCGTCGAGCGAGGTCAGCACCCCCGCCAGCAGGGTGCCCAGCAGGATCGACACGAAGGTGCCCAGATTGACCCAGGCATTGCCGCGCACCAGTTCAGTGCGCGGCAGATGCTGCGGCAGGATCGAGTACTTGACCGGCCCGAACAGCGCCGACTGGGTGCCCATCATGAATAGCAGGCCGAGCAGCAGCAGAAACTGCTCGAACCATACCGCCGCCGCGGCCAGGCACATGGTGACAAGCTCAAGCAGCTTGAGCCGACGCACCAGACGCTGCTTGTCGAGGCGGTCGGCCAGCGTGCCGCCCCAGGCCGAGAACAGCAGGAACGGCAGAATGAACAGCCCCGCCGCCAGATTGTTGAGCAGGCCGGTATCCCAGCCATAGCGCGGCACCGCAACGAAGGTCAGCAGCAGCAGCAGAATGTTCTTGAAGACGTTGTCGTTGAAGGCGCCCAGTGCCTGGGTCCAGAAGAACGGGGCGAAATGGCGGCGCGCCAGTAACGATCGGCTCACGGCGTCCTCGGGCTGTGCCTGAGCCCGGCGAGAATGGTGGTCAGGAGCTGGTCGAGCAGTTCGCCGACTTCCAGCTGGTGGCCTTGCCAGTAGCCCAGGCGCTCGTTCAGGCCCAACTGGACCAGGCCGTGAACGCTGCCCCACAGGGTGCGCGCCATGCGCCGCGATTCGAGTGCATCGAGATCCGGCTGGTACTCCTTGAGGGTCGCTTCGACACGGGTGAACAGGCCCTCGATCATGCTGCTCTGACGCTGGTCGAGCTCGCCCTCCTGGGCCAGCGGGTAGTCGAACAGCAACTGCCAGCGGTAGGGATCCTGACGAGCGAATTGCCAGTAGGCCGTCGCCAGCGCCTTGAGGCGCGGCTCGGGCGCGGCCTCGCCCATCTCCTCGATGGCTCCGCGCAAGCGTTCGAGGGTTTCGATATTGACGTACTGCAGTAGATTGTTGAAGCTGCCGTACAGCTTCAGCAGGGTACTGGGCGCGCAGCCGATTTCCCGAGCCAGCGCACGCAGCGAGAGCGTATGCACGGGCTGTTCACGCAGCCAGCCATCGCATGCCGTCATGACCTGGGCATGCAACGCCTCGGGCGCATGCTGTCTGGGACGTGCCATTGAGTTCCTCGTCTCGTCGCCCGTCCGACGTTGGACGGCGTGATCGAACACTGTTTTCACCCAGCATATCGACACCGGGCGTAAACGCAAGCCCGCTGAGTGCGACTACACCCTGTGCCGACACCTCCTCACCGCGCGCCAGCGCACCGTTCCAGGAGAGCCCATGGCCGGACGCCTGCACATCGCCGCGCACCCGCTCGCCGAGCTGATGGACGGACTGCACGTCGATCAGCCGCTGCAGCAAAGCCCCAACCGCGCCCCGCGCAATCCGCTATCGATCGTTCGCCAGACAGGCTCGGGATGGCATCTGGCCACGGCGTTCTGGGGGCTGACGCCGCCCTGGCTCAAGGTGCTCGATCACGCGCCGCACTGCGCGCGCGCCGAATCCCTCGATGAACGCGCCATGTTCCGTGACGCCTTTGCCGCGCGACGCTGCGTGATCCCGGTCAGCGGCGTCTACCTGTGGAAGATCCAGCCGCGCATGAAGCAGCCGTTTCTGATCACCCGGGGCGACCGCGGCCCCCTGCTGCTCGCCGGGTTGTGGTGCCGCTACCACACCACGCTGAGTGCCTACAATGATTCCACGGCGCTGATCACGGTGCCGGCCAATCCCTTGCTGGCTCCGCTCAGCGAGCGCTTTCCGGCGCTGATAGCGCCCCAACGCCTTGCCGAATGGCTCGACCCGGCGACGCCGCTGTCGCGGGTACGTGACGGCCTGTCGCCGGCGCCTTTGGAACTGTTGGGCGCTTTTCCTGTATCAAGACAGGTAAACGACCCCGCCAATCAGGATTGGGCCTGCGGCCGCCCCACCGGCAAGATGATCCGTTGGCATAGCGAACAGGAGACATGATGCACTCACTGCGATCCCGGTCCAGCGCCCTTGCGCTGCTCCTCGGCCTGCTGTTCAGCGTACCGGCCATGGCCGACGATGGCAGCCAAGCCACGACGGCCGACTCAGCCTCCCCGATCGTCAGCCCTAACGACAACCGCGACTACCGTAGCCTGACGCTGGACAACGGGCTCGAAGTATTGCTGATCAGCGATCCTGACGCCGACAAGGCCGCCGCGGCAATGAATGTCGCCGTCGGCAGCAGCCAGAATCCCGAGGCCACTCCGGGTCTGGCACATTTTCTCGAGCACATGCTGTTTCTGGGCACCGAGCGCTATCCGCAAGCCGACAGCTACCAGCAATACATCAACCAGCACGGCGGCAGTCACAACGCCTTCACCGCCAGCCGCGACACCAACTATTTCTTCGATATCGAGCCTGGCGCACTCGATGGTGCGCTCGATCGCTTCAGCCAGTTCTTCATCGCCCCGCGCTTCAACGCCGATTATGTCGATCGCGAGCGCCAAGCCGTGAACTCCGAGTACCAGGCCCGACTGCGTGACGATGGGCGTCGCGTCAACGAAGCCATGAACCAGGCGCTCAACCCCGAGCATCCCTCGACACGTTTCGCCGTGGGCAATCTCGAGACGCTCGAGGATGGCAGCCAATCACTGCGTCAATCGCTGATCGACTTCTACCAGGCCCGCTATGGCGCCAACGTGATGAATCTGGTGGTGATCGCCCCGCAATCGCTGGAAACCCTGGAAGGCTGGGTTCGCGACGATTTCGCCGCCATCCCCGATCGTGGCCTGACCCGGCCCACCCTGCCTCAACCGTTGCTGACCGACGAGCAGCTGCCGGCTCGGCTCGCGGTCAAGAGCCTCGAGGATCGCCGCCAGGTGCGCTTCGTCTTTCCCATCGCCGACCCGCAACAGGATTATCGTCACAAGTCGCTCGACTACCTCGCCAACCTGCTCGGCCACGAGGGCCAAGGCAGCCTGCTGGCTGCGCTGCGCCAAGCCGGCTGGGCCGATGGGCTGTCCGCGGGTAGCGCGCAGGGCGACGGGGACGACGCGCTGTTCGTGGTCGACATCAGCCTGACGCCACAGGGCGCCAAGCGGCTCGACCGGATCCAGGCCAGCCTGTTCGCGATGATCGAGCGTATCCGCAAATCAGGCCTCGATGCCTGGCGCTACCAGGAGCAGGCCCAACTCGCCGAGCAGGATTTCCGCTTTCAGCAGCGCGGCGAGCTCATCGACCTGGCCAGCAGCCTGGCGATGAACATGGCCTACTATCCGCTCGAGGACGTCCAGTACGGGCCGTACCGCATGGATGGCTATCAGCCCGACGAGCTGCGCACGATCCTCGCCAAGCTCACCCCCGAGCGCCTGCTGCGCGTCTACAGCGGGCCCGCTGTCGAAGGCGAGCAAACCACCGAGTGGTTCGACGCGCCCTATCGGCTAGCGCGCCTCGACGAGTGGCCCCCGGCCGAGCCGCTCGACGGGCTGGCATTGCCCGAGCCCAACCCCTACATCGCCGAGAACCTGAGCCTGCTGCCGCTCGATTCCGCACCGCCCAAGGCACTGATCGACACCCCCGAGCACGCCCTGTGGTATCGCCCCGACGCAAGCTTCGGTACGCCGCGCGTCGAGTGGCGCTTCAGCCTGCAGAACCCCGCCGCGGCAAACAAGGCACGCGATGCCGCCCTGACCCGGCTGCTCGCCGGCTGGCTCAACGACAGCCTCAACGAAGCGCTCTATCCGGCGCGCCTGGCCGGCCAGTCGTTCAACGCCTACGCCCATGGCCGCGGCATGACGCTGTCGTTTTCCGGCTGGCGGGACAATCAGGAGCGGGTCATTCAACGCGTGCTCGAACAGCTGCGCCAGGGCGAGATCGCCGCGGACAGCGTGGCGCGCGTCAAGCTAGGGCTCGAGCGCCAATGGCGCAATGCCCCCCAGGGACCGCTCTACCAGCAAATGCAACAGACCCTGGGCGACGCATTGATTCGTCCCAGCTGGTCGAATACCGCCCTGCTCGACGCCATCGACACCCTCGACGCCGACGACCTGCGCGCCTATCGCCGGCGCTTTCTGGATAGCCTGCACCTCGAGAGCCTGGCGGTCGGCAACCTCGAGCCGGCACGGGCGCGTCGCGTGGGGCTGAGCGTCGCCAATGCCCTGGCCCCCGAGCTGGCCGATTCAGCGATCCCCGATCTCGAGACGCTTGAGGTGCCCCGCGAGCCGCCGACCCTGCATCCGCGCTCGACACGCAACGACAGCGCCGTGCTGGGCTACCTGCAGGGCAACGACCGCTCGCTGGATAGCCAGGCCCGGCTGGCAGTGCTCGGCCAGTTGATCGAGACGCCCTTCTACGCGCAGCTGCGTACCGAGGAGCAGCTCGGCTACATCGTCAACGCCGGCTATCAGCCGCTGCTCGAGGCGCCCGGCATCAGCCTGCTGGTCCAGTCACCGAGCGCCGACGTCGCACGCATCCAGTCGCGTATCGACGCCTTCCTCGGCGACTTCGGCAAGCGTCTGGCCGGACTCGACGCAGCGAGCCTCGCGCCCTACCGTCAGGCGGTGCAGGACCGGCTGCTCGAACGTGATGCGTCGTTGTCCGAGCTGACCCAGCGGCTATGGCTCGAGCTGGCCTACGAGGACACCGATTTCGATCGCCGCCAGCGGCTGGCCGAACGGGTCTCGAATCTCGACGTCGAGGATATACGCAAGGCCTGGCAGAGCCTGCAAGCGAGTCCGGCACTGACCGTCACCTTCACCCCCGGCGACGCGCCCAGCGAGGTGAGTGCCCGGACCGCCGGCTTCGAGGCGCTGCCCGAACGGCGCTGAACCGCCATCGCTCATCGTCATCCGCAAAGACCCCCGCCGGCAATCCCGGCGGGGGTCTTGTTGTGCCTGTTGACCGCGCATCGCTAACGCCGGCCATACCGTTCACGCTACTCGAAGGCCTGGGGCGGCATTATCGCCTCGACGTGCATGACCAGTTCCTCGAGCACCTGACGATCGCGATCGCTCAGCGCGACCTGGTTGAGCTGCTCGATCTCGCGGGCGAAGGCCTTGAGAGTCAGAATCCCCAGCGAGGTATCGTTCATCCGCGCCCAGCGAAACGCCTCCCACTGCTGCTGCTCCTCGCTATTCAAGGTGTCGGGATAGCTGCGAGCGCGCAGCCGGAACAGCATCTCCTCGAGTCGCGGGTCCTGAAAGGCGAAGGCCGTCTCGCCCAGCGCCTGGGGCTCGGTTTCGTGAACGCGCTGCATCTGCTGACGATCGGCCGGCGAAAAGAAACCGCCGGAATAGAGCATCAGGTCCGGGTCGCCGGGCGTCTTGCCCGGGCCCTCGGCAAACGCCGCAGCGGCCTTGCGGGCCGCCTCGGGGCGTGCGCGCAGCGCCTGCCAGTGATCCTCGCAGCGCGCGCGGTCGAGCCTGAGCCGCGCCTGTACCTCGTCGGTCAGCGCAGCGATCGGCAGCAGTACCGGGCTACGGTTGATATGGATGACCTTGAGCGGGATCCGCGATTCGCCCTCGCTGAGCTCGTCGGCACTGGCGAAGACCCGGGCGCGGATCGCCGCAACGTCGAGCTCGAACAGCGGCTCGGGATCGACGCTCAAGTCGTAGACGATCACCCCGTTGGGGTTCGACGGATGTTCGGCCAGCGGCATCACCAATGCACTGCAGCCGCGGCTGGCCGGATAGCGCCGCGAGATGTGCAGCATCGGCTTGCGTGTGGGGATGTCCAGCAGCCTGGCCACCGCGCGCTTGCGGCGCAGATCGAGCAGGTAGCCGAACAGCTTGGGATTGCGCGCGCGCAGAAGCCGCGCCAGGGCGATCGTCGCGCGCACGTCGGCCAGCGCATCGTGGGCGCCGGCGTGCTCGATGCCGTTGGCCGCGGTGAGATCCTCGAGCCGGAAGCTCGGCGCGCCGTCATCGCGCAGCGGCCATTCGATGCCCGCCGGGCGCAGCGCATGAAAGGCCCGCACCACGTCGATCAGGTCCCAGCGCGAGTTGCCGTTCTGCCACTCGCGGGCATAGGGGTCGAGGAAATTGCGATAGAACAGATGGCGAGTGACCTCGTCGTCGAAGCGCAGGCTGTTGTAGCCCAGCACGCAGGTGCCCGGCACGCTCATCTCGGCGTTGATGCGCACCGCGAACTCCATCTCGGGCAGCCCGCGCCGGCGCGCCGTTTGCGGCGTGATACCAGTGATCAGGCAGGCCTGCGGCGCCGGCAGATAGTCGTCCGCGGGCTGGCAATAGAGCGTCAGTGGCTCGCCGAGCTCGTTGAAATCGGCATCGGTGCGGATGGCCGCGAACTGGGAAGGCCTGTCGCTGCGCGGATCGGCGCCGAACGTCTCGTAGTCGTGCCACAGGAATGTCTGCGGCGAATCGTTGCGCTGCGCCATGCACGCTCCCTCTACCGGCTCAAAGGGTCCAGACTAGCACAGCGCCTCGCCCGACTCAGCAACCCCGGTCAGCGCGGCAACGTGACGTTGAGCTCGAGCACCGAGCAGTCGTCTTCGCTGTCGAGGGTGATGTTGATGGCATCCTGATCG